>Ga0209322_10000561_pt1 | contig 21722 bp, 22 predicted proteins | sample Rifsed19ft1_FD_184013 | JGI IMG/M metagenome (GOLD analysis project Ga0209322, IMG submission 184013) | Soil microbial communities from Rifle, Colorado, USA - sediment 19ft 1 (version 2) | ecosystem: Environmental > Terrestrial > Deep subsurface > Rock core/Sediment | place: Rifle, Colorado... | reverse complement strand
TGGTATTTCCGCCAAGTCCCGCCAAGGCATTTTGAATTCCGCCAAAAGCATTCCCGCCGCTACGCGGCGGTTCGAGCCAATGTTCACAAGAAAATCTTTCATTCCCGAAAGATTTTCTTGTTTAATAAGATTTTCGGCTTGGTTGGCTTCAATAATCCAGTTTCGCATGAGTTCGAGCCAATGATTACCTTTGCGTTCAAAATCACTTAATTTCTCTTCCAGTGTTCGTTTTTCCGCCGTCAGTGCGTTCTTGCGCTCCAAATACTCGCCAAGCTCCAGTGCTTCGTTTAGATAAGCGTCTGTGAGGCGAGAGAGGCGCGCTGAAACGGCGGAAATATCGTTTTTAAGATTTTGAACGAAAAGGTCTGATGTGTGGCGGACATCGGCGTTTTCACTTTCCAATTTCTTGAGGTATGCGTCCCGCCACTCATCAGGCAAAGAAACTTTTTTGACCATTTCTTGCACTTGTCGCGACATTTCTTCTTCCCGCAAAAAGCGAGTTTGTGAACATTTTTGAGTGCGGCTTTTGAAAGTGCAATGGTAGTAGTGATAAACCAACCCACTTTTCTTTATCTTCCGTTCGGCGGTTATCGCGTAGCCGCACTCACCACATACCGCGAACCCTTTGTATAGCAAACCTTTTTCTCCTCGCTTTTTGCGGGGCTTTCCATTCGCGACAAGTGCTTCCTGTATTTTGTCAAAAAGTTTCTTTGAAATCATTGGCTTATGCGAACCCTGATGTACCTCGCCTCGGTACTGAAAGTGTCCATAATAAAAAGGATTTTTCAAAATATGTTCTACCGAGGCGAGGACAAGCGGCTTACCGCTTCGTGCGCCAACCAAGCCGAGAGAAAACATTTTGCGCTGAATACCAGTGAGTGTAAATTGCCCCGTAGCAAAAGCCCCTAGACACTCTTTCACCTTATTAAAAGTTTTCTTGTCAGGTTCAATCTTTCGCAAACGAGGTTCGTTAAAATATCCTAAAGGGGCTTTTGCCGATAATTCACCACGGCGTATTTTTTGCCGAATACCGCGCAAAATGTTTTCTCTCAAATTGTCGGTGTAATATTTTGCTTGTCCGAAAGCGACACTCAACATAAATTTTCCTTGCGGTGTCGCTTCGAACCAAAATGTCGGGAATTTTAGCGCAACAATTTTTAGCGTATCAACAAAATATATGACCTTGCCACCGTCAATCGAATTTCTTGCTAAACGGTCTGGGTTCCACGCTAAAATTCCCGAGGCAACACCTTTTTCAATTTCGCCAAGCATTTCGTTAAATACTTCACGACCGGGTTCTTTGGCTGTTTTACTTTCGTAATACTCACGAACGATAAATAAACCATTTTGCTTGGCGTATTCCCGAAGCTCATGAAGTTGCGCCTCAATACTCAAAACTTGGCGTTCCTCGTCTTCGCTCGATTTTCTACAATATATAAAATATTTGATCATAGCTTCGGGAATTAAATTGATAAAGGCATTGCACTTACACCGACAATTTGTAATCTCATTATACATCGGCTCATGTGCCTTTGGCACATACCAAATTTCATTTGGTGAACCGCCGACTTTCGGCGGGAATTCTTTTGGCGGAATTCAAAATGCCTTGGCGGGACTTGGCGGAAATACCAGTCCGAGCCCGCTCCAAAGGCGCGGGCGAGGTCAATCTTTCTTCAAATTCGGAATTGTGGACCGTACCAGATTCGGACTGGTGACCTCTTCGATGCCATCGAAGCACTCTACCAACTGAGCTAACGGCCCAATGTAATTCCACCACCGCTGTCTCGCTACCGCTCGCAGCCGGTCTCCCTCGCTCACGCTCAGTCCGACCCATGGATACGGTATGCCACTTACCTATAGGCCCAGGTTGTGCCGCGGGGGAGAGTCGAACTCCCACGCCCTTGCGGACAAGGGCTCTTAAGGCCCTCGTGTCTACCATTCCACCACCGCGGCAAGTAACCTATGTATTTTACTTGAATTCGAACTCCGCTTCAACACATTTGAAATTTGAAATTGGAAATTTGAAATTTAATTGTGGGGTGGTGGTTTAACTCCAAAGGTTCGGAGGGAATAGTCAAGGAGATCCTTCATTTCCCCACGTCTGCTTTGCGAATTTAAAAGCACTGCGATTATTTTGTGCCCGCCATATTCTAGATACGTTATGAGGCAAAGTCCCGCCTCATCGGTATACCCGGTTTTAATTCCTTTGACCCCGGGATAGGATGTTAAGAGATTTGTTTCGTTAAAAAGATAGATATATTTATGCTTGTCGGTATAGGGGATTTCATATTCAACGGTAGAAACAACTTTTGCAAAAGTGGGATTTTCAAGTGCGTATTTTGTCATAACAAGAAGATCGTATGTTGTAGAGTATTGATATCCGTCCCCCTCAAGACCTGATGGGTTAGTGAAATGCGTATCGGACAGACCTAAATCTTCAACTTTTTTATTCATTAAATAAATAAAATTTTCCCTACCGAAACGGCTTCCTTGCGTAATAGTTTCCGCGGCATCATTACCGGAATGCAAAATCAGGCCGTATAAAAGATCCTTAAGTGTGTATACTTCACCTTCTGATAGACCCATTGAGTTTTCGCCTACCTGAGCTGCCTTCTGCGATACGGTATATTCCTTTGTTATATCATCATTTTCAAGTGCAACAATTGCCGTCATGATTTTGGTCAAAGATGCCATTGGTAATTTTTGCTTGAGATTTTTTTGATATAGGAATTTATTAGTGGTCAAATCATAAGATATAGCAGCTTGTGCCGTAATCACCGGTTTTTTCTCATTTGATACGACAAATTCATCTTTTGGTCTCCAAAAAGTGTTATTTCCCAAAACGCTTGGGAAAACCTTGGTCAAAAACGCAGGCAAAGGGGATTTTATAGACAACCCATCCTTTTCAAGAAAATTCGAATTTAAAAGCGGATAGCCAACTGAAACTAGAACAAAAACCGCGACGAGAAAAACCAGGCTCGAAAGCCTCATATGGATAAATTATACCAGTTATGCTATGATTCGTTCTTATGGCTAGAACAACCAATTACCAAAAACACGTAAGCGCAAATCCTTTGCAGCGTTTTTTGATAGATAATTTTTATAGAGAGCTTTTTCGTACAATCAAACCTCTTAAGCCAAAGAAAATTCTGGATGTTGGATGTGGTGAGGGTTTCACTTTAATTAAGCTAAAGCACGAGAAAGTTGGAGAGAAATTTGAAGGCGTTGACAACTCGGACGAAGCGCTAACGCTTGGCAAGAAACTTTATCCTAAGCTTAATATCAATAAGGGCAATATTTATAAGCTGCCATACAAAGACAATTCTTTTGATCTTGCGATCTGTACGGAAGTGCTTGAGCATATAAAAGATCCCGAAAAAGCTTTGTCTGAACTTAAAAGAGTGTCAAGTAAGTATATTGTGCTTTCTGTTCCCAATGAGCCCTTTTTCATACTTGCGAACCTACTTCGAGGGAAATACCTAAAAACTTTCGGTAACCACCCTGAGCATGTAAATCACTGGACGTCACAATCTTTCAAAAGATTTATTCGGGAGAATGGCCTTAAAATATCCTGCGTCCGACACCCTTTCCCCTGGACTATAATCCTTACCCGAAAATAACGGCCTATTCTTGTATAATATCCATGTATGTTCCAAAAAATAAAGAATTTTTTATATTTTCCGTTGGCGCACTACTTTCGTTTCTTTGCCAAAAATAAACTTGCACGCTGGAAACCCCGGATAATTGTGGTGACAGGGTCAAGTGGCAAAACAACCCTACTACACCTTCTTGAAGCTCAGCTCGGAGAAAAGGCTTGCTATAGTCACCACGCAAACAGTTCTTATGGAATCCCGTTTGATATCTTAGGTCACTCGAGAAGAACGTTAATGTTTTACGAATGGTTCGCGCTTTTTCTAAAAACACCATTCCTTACCTTCTCCAAAGTCCCAAAACAAAAAATTTATATTGTTGAGGCGGATTGTGATAGGCCGGGCGAAGGTAAATTTTTATCAACTTTACTTGCGCCAGAGGTGACTATCTGGCTTTCTTCATCCCGCACTCACAGCATGAACTTTGATAAACTTATTGACCAGGGGAAATTTAAAAATGTAGAAGAAGCTATTACTAATGAATACGGATACTTCCTTGAAGCAACAGGGAAGCTCGCTATTGTAAATTCCGATTCGGAGCTAATTAATAAGCAGCTTCCCAGATATCAAGCTAAAAAAATCGAAATTTCGAACAAAAGCCTTCAAAAATATGAAGTCTCAAAAGGTGGTTCGACATTCAAAATTAATAACAATGCCTATAAGTTTAAATTTTTACTTCCCGAGGCTACGTCATATTCAATTTTAGCAGCTTTAACCTTAACAGAATATGTCAATTTACCACCCGATACTTCATTCCAAAAATTCAAAATGCCACCTGGTAGGAGCAGCATATTCAAAGGAATAAAAAATACAATAATTGTTGACAGTTCTTACAACTCGAATTTTGAGTCTGCGTCGGAAATAATTAATATGTTTAACAAGATAGGCGCGGGTAAAAAATGGGCTGTTGCGGGCGATATGCTTGAACAAGGAAAGGAAGAGGAAGAAGAACATAAGAAACTAGCAAATTTAATTGTCGCTTCAAATTATGAAAGGGTTGTTTTGCTTGGGCCAAGAATTATAGGGCATGGGCTTGAGATACTTAAAAAACACTACGGTGATAATGTTGTTGCGTTTATGTTTCCAGGGGAGGTATTGGATTATCTTAAAGATAATCTTGCGGGCGGAGAAATGATTCTATTTAAGGGAGCACGTTTTCTTGAGGGCGTAATTGAAAACCTGCTCGAGAATAAAGAAGATGCGGCAAAACTTGCAAGAAGGGAGAAGGTATGGGAGATAAGAAGGAGAAAATGGGACCTTTAATTATACTTCACGGATGGACATATTCGATTGAGAAATGGAAACCATTTCTAAGGCTATTTGAGGAAAGCGGGGTGGAGTATAGGGTGCTTAAAATTCCGGGCTTAACAGTCCCCTTAAGCCAAGTGTGGAGTTTAGATGATTATGTTGACTGGCTTAACCATCAAATATCCAATATCGAGCACCCAATATTTATCCTAGGTCATTCAAACGGTGGACGAATTGCAGCCGCATTTGCTGCAAGATTCCCTGAAAAGATTTCGAATTTAATATTAATTGATGGTACAGGAATTATTCGTCGTGATTTTAAAAGCTTGCTGAAGAAACATGTCTTCGCGACGGCTGCGAAAATAGGCAGGAAAGTAACGAAATCTGACTCAATTCGAAATCTTTTTTATAAAGCGGTCGGAGAACAAGACTATAATAAAGCGGATCCTATTCTGAAAAAGACTATGCTTAACTTAATCTCACAGGATTTGGAACCAGTATTTTCCAAGGTTAAAGCGCCCACATTAATTATTTGGGGGCAAAATGATACAATCACGCCTGTTTCAGACGGGGAAAAGATACATAGTCTTATTCAAGATTCGAAATTAAAAATTATAGAGAATGCAAGTCACTCTCCTCAGTTCACGCACCCAAAAGAAGTATCCGAAATCATAACCAAATTTTTAGCTAATAGCCAATAGCTAATCGCTAATAGCCAATTTATGAATATTTTTAATTCTCTTGGATCAAATTACGACGCACGCTACGTATTAAAAGCGCTTTTCTCAGTTGGCTCAAGAAAAGATATTAAAGATTTGAGAAATTTGCATGAAGAGAAATACCACGGCAAGGCGATCCTCTTTTACAAAGGGCGGGAAGCCTTAACATTCGCGCTCAAAATACTTAATCTGCCAAAGAAGAGTGAGGTAGCCATCAATGGATTTACATGTGTCGCAGTCTTTAATGCGATTAGATACGCAGGATTTGAAGCTCTTTGTCTTGACCTTGATGAAACTGGCGGCTTGAATTTTACGGCAAAAACTCTTGAGAATTCATTAAAATCTAACAAAAACATAAAGGTTGTTATTGTTCAAAATACGCTTGGTTACCCCTGCGATATAGAAAAAATCGAAAAACTATGCCGCAAACATAAGCTTATTCTAATAGAGGATCTGGCGCATTGCGTAGGAACTGTCTATAAAGATGGACGCGAGGCAGGAACTGTAGGTGATCTTGTAGTTCTGTCTTTCAGTCAAGACAAAATGATTGATGCTGTTTCAGGAGGGGCACTTATTGTTCGTAATGAAAAATATAGAGTTCCTGAACCTAAGTTTAAGACTCCCATAAATCAGTGGAAAGACAGATTCTACCCACGATTTACCTACAGGATTCGCCTCTCGTATAGCTTGGGCTTGGGTAAACCCTATCACTTTCTTCTTAAACGCCTGAACCTTATGCCAAACGTTTTAAACGAATCATTCTACGACTATCATTCACTGCCCAAATGGTATTGCAAGATGGTTTTATACGAATTCTCACGACTTAATGAACAACTTGCGCATAGAAAAAAGATCGCGAATATTTATGCTTCGAAACTACCTAATAAGGTACTCATGTTTGATCGCGAAAAAACCAAAAAAGCTGTATCTTTATCTTCAAATCTTCGTTTCCCTGTTTTTCTCGACAATAGGCTTGGGCTTATTAAAAAACTTAAGAAACATGGTATTTACCTATCCGACATTTGGTATACCGATGTTGCGCCGGAATGCCCTAACGCAGTTGCTGACTCAAAGATAATCCTTAATCTCCCAACACACATTAATGTTTCGGAACAAAATGCCAAAAGAATATCCGATTTAATAAACCAATGGATACAAAAATAATAGACAAAAAGAGTGAGTGGGAGGGCTTTATTGCTAAACATCCCGAAGCAAATTTTTTACATTCCTGGTATTGGGGAGAATTCCAGAAGCAAATAGAAAGGGAGGTCATCCGCGTAGGTTTTTATTCGAACACAAAACTTGCGGGCGTAATGCTTGCAATTGTCGAACCTGCAAAAAGAGCAAGATATTTAATTGTACCGGGAGGACCCATTATTGACTGGAACAACAAAGAATTAATCACTTCTTTTGGCAAGGAACTTTGGAACTTGGGAAAGATCCATAATTGCGTATTCGCGCGCGTCAGGCCCCAACTTGAAGATAATGACTTCTCGCGTAAGACCTTTCGCAAGCTTGGTTTTTCTAATGCTCCTATGTATTTACACGCGGAACTTACCTCTCAATTAGATATAACGAAAAGTGAAGATGAACTCTTAAGAAACATGCGGAAGGCAACTCGATATGAAATCAAGAAAGCCTTATCTCTTGGAATTAAACTTGAAAAGGATGGGGACAAAAACATCATTGACTTTTACAAACTCCAGATTGATACGGCAAAAAGGCAAAAATTTGTGCCCTTTTCAAAGAATTTCCTCGAGAGTCAATTCGACATCTTCATTAAAAACAATGAAGCAATTCTCTATACCGCAAAATATAAGAATAAAACTTTGGCACAAGCATTCATTATTCTCTACGGCCAAGAAGCTGTGTATCATTACGGTGCTTCGACGAAAGAGGGTCGAAAGTTCCCTGGTGCATATTTAATTCAATGGGAGGCAATCCGTGAGGCAAAAAAACGAGGCATGATTCGATACAATCTATGGGGTGTCTCACCGCTCGACTCAAACGACCATAGATTTGCTGGACTTTCACTTTTCAAACGAGGTTTCGGATGTACGGATTTTGCTTATCTCCCTGCCCAAGACCTAGTCTTCAACAGATCTCGGTATTTAATTAACTACCTTATTGAAAAATCCCGAAGATTCCTCCGAAGGGTATAGGTCAGTTGTCAGTCGTTAGTTGTCAGTTGTCAGTTGTTAAATGTCGCGCGTGAGCGCATGTTTCACTGCGGCGTGGTCGCTCCACGGTTCTTCGCCACGCCCTAAATTCATTGATTTTTCGTGGCCTTTGCCTGTAATAATAATAGTATCGCCCTTTTGAGCAATTCGAACAGCTTTACTAATTGCCTCTTGACGATCGGACAGTTCGAACAATTCGCCCTCAAAGTTTTTAATCCCCAGTTTTATTTGAGCGTTTATATCTTCTATTTTTTCTGAACGAGGGTCTTCGGCTGTTAAAATTATAACATCCGAATGTTTAGAAGAGATTTCTCCCATCAACGGCCTCTTAGATTTATCTCTTTGCCCAGCCGCTCCAAACACGTGAATTAACCTCCCGCGTGTTGTTTTTTTGACCTCGGGAAGTACATTTCCGAATGCGTTTGGTGTGTGAGCAAAATCAATAATCACTCGAAATTGCTTATCATAAACTACCTCCTGTCTTCCTTCAGGCATTTTGAATGTCGAAATTGCTTTTTCTATAACTTTTTTGTCAATGCCGATAATTTTAGCTACAGAAACAGCGGCAAGGAAATTTGAAATATTAAATTGAGTGTGATTTGGAAATTTAAAACCATTCTTATTATTTATGGAGTATGTTCGAACATCCTTGCCCTTAAGAATAGCCTTCAATGGTTCGTACGATTCGTCATTTTTGTTTAGAATCGCAATCTTTGCCTGTCTTAAGAGTTTGCTTTTTGTTTTAAGATAATTCTCATAAGTTCCGTGGTAATCTAGATGCTCAGGTGATACATTAGTAATAACTCCAATTTTAAAATCTATTCCATGGACTCTATTTTGATCAAGAGCATGAGAAGTAACCTCAAGAACCAAATAATCACAATTATTTTTAATTGCTTTTTTAATGTATCGCTGCATCCAAAACGTGGATGGCGTAGTGATGTGAAGACCCGTATCGAAAACTTCCTCTCCTATCTGGGCCACTACGGTTGTAATCATAGCAGGATTTAATCCGGCAGTCCTTAAAATGTGGAATATAAGACTTGCCGTTGTTGTCTTACCATCGGTGCCCGTGACTCCGATCGTAAAAATCTTTTCTCCGGGTCTACCATACAAAGAGCTAGCAAGAGTAGCCTGCCACCCATGCAAAAAATTCTTAATTTTGCGAATCATCTTCTAATTTTATCATTTTACCCCGTGAGATACGAAGTTATCTCACGGGGTTGTAATTTTGTAATCTGGTATATTGACAGCAAATCAAAATTATGCATATGCTTAAGTTGAGTAGAGGTCCGCCTAAGCTTAACGTTCGGCTTTTCAGTATTATTCACGCCTCATGTTGCGCTTGAGCAGCGGGCTTAAGAATCTCTAAAGCTCATAAATTCGCTAAGAGCTTCTAAAGGAGGTGATAAATTTGAAAGCACTACATTTAGCAGCCTACACTTTGCTTTGGGTTGGCGGTCTTAACTGGGGCTTGGTTGGACTTTTTGATTTTAATCTTGTGAATTCATTACTAGGCTCGGCTCCGGCTATAGAAAAATTGGTTTACGTGTTGGTTGGTGTTGCAACCGTTTATATTATTGCAACCCATATGAATGACTGTAAGGTTTGCAGCAAGTCATAGGTGTCGAGTTAATCTGATCAACTGGCTTCGGGACTAGGATTCGAACCTAGATAAACAGATCCAAAGTCTGTTGTCCTACCATTAGACGATCCCGAAATAATTTTCCTTATTGTAAGCGTGAGCGGGGAACGGGCATCGCACCCGCGACCTCTTCCTTGGCAAGGAAGCGTTCTACTACTGAACTACCCCCGCACTAAACAAATTTCAAATTGTGCCGAAGCGGTGAATCGAACACCGATAACATGTTCTTCAGACATGCGCCTTGACCACATTGGCAACTTCGGCAGAAAAATATTATATAGCTTGTGGACGATGAGGGACTTGAACCCCCGACATCTTCGGTGTAAACGAAGCGCTCTACCAACTGAGCTAATCGTCCATGAAGTGTGGGCCTGAGAGGACTCGAACCTCCACGCCATTACTGGCACATGCACCTCAAGCATGCCTGTATACCAATTTCAGCACAAGCCCAAAACTGACTATATTTTATCAGAATTCGGCCGCATTACAACCTCAAAATGGTCAGCGAGAATCTGCCGTAAATCTGCGAAAATCCAATTAAATCCTGGTATAATAATTCATTAATGGAATTAGGTTTTATTCTTTTAACGATCCTCGGACTAACTTTATTTGAAATAATCACATCGGTTGATAATGCAATTATAAACGCCGAGGTTCTCTCCGGAATGGGCAAACGCGCCCGACGGTTTTTTCTTACCTGGGGAATTTTATTCGCGGTGTTTGTTATTCGTGGACTTCTACCTCTTTTAATAGTGTTTCTTGCAAATCCGTCTCTTGGCTTGATTGGTGCTTTCACTGCAACATTTTCAGGAAATCTTGAAACTACTCAGGCAATAGAAGAATCTTCCCCTGTTCTTTTAATCGGCGGCGGGACTTTTCTCTTGTTTTTGTTCTTTAATTGGCTTTTTCTTGAACCTAAACATTATGGACTACGGGGTGAGTACTTTTTTGAACGTCAGGGGGCGTGGTTCTTTGCCATTGTTTCGATTTTGCTCTCAATCATTGTTTGGTTTGCATTGGAAAAAAACCCAATGATGGCTTTTGGGGCGGTTCTTGGATCAACAGCGTTCTTTATAGTCCATGGATTCAGACAATACGCAGAACAAGAGGAGAAAAGACTATTATCGGGAGGGATGTCCGATGTATCAAAGGTGGCCTATCTTGAGGTTTTGGATTCAACTTTTTCGATAGACGGAGTAATAGGAGCATTCGCGTTCACCCTATCTGTCCCTATAATTCTTCTTGGAAACGGCCTAGGCGCGATAGTCTTAAGACAGCTTACTATCTCAAACATTGAGCGAATCAAAAAGTACAAATATCTTAAGAATGGCGCAATGTATTCTATTTTGTTCTTGGGAATAATAATGGTATTAGATAGTTTTGGCTACCATATCCCCCCTTATGTTACTCCAATAATTACGTTTGGAACAGTAGGATATTTCTTTTATAAATCTCGAATCGAGCTACGCGACCTCGAAAAAGCTCTTGAACCACGACGCGATTCTTAATCTTAAATCTTACTTACGTCTGAAACTTAAAGGCTGACTATGACTGCGCTCATCACAATCATGTTTACCAACTGATAACCAGCGGTTATGCTCCAGTAATTCCATGGCCTCTTCTCAAATAATACCGCACCCAGAACTACAGGGGCTATAAATCCAAGCCATGCCCAAAACGCCACTGTAGCTCCTGAAGTATAATCTCCCGCTCCAAAAACACCGAGCAAAATAGAAAGTACATATGCCTGAACAACCGCTCCTACAAACATCAAACCAAACATTTTTGGCGCGTTCTTCTTTGTGTCTTCTTTCATCTCGCTTTCAGAAAACCCCACAGATTTTAACCATGGCTTTCCAAAAAGAGTCATAGAGTACCAAACAAATCCAAGAACTAAAGCTGCAACTCCCGCCACAATAAGCTCGATATAGTTTATATTTTCAAACATTCATATCACCCCTATCCGGCCGAAAAATCGAACCTAATTCGAAAGTAGAGCTTTTTTAACCTCTTGTCAATAGCCAAATTATCCCATTTTTGAAGCTAAAACTGATGCTAAATATATATAAATATTAAAAATGCTAAAGTAAGAAATGTGAAGCCAGTCAAACAAGAAAATCCTCTTGGATGCGCTGTCGCGTGCGGGGCCTTTATACTTCGGACAACCTACATTGAAACACTAAGCATGTTCACTAATGGCCATGAGAAGGCAAATACTATCGGGTTCATTTGTAAAGAAATAGTAACTGCCTTAAACTTAGCTGGTTTTAAATTCGAATATAAATATATAAAAAGTGCAATTAGAAATAAGATCTATCAATCAAATACCATTGTCTTTTTGCGAAGATCGAAAAAATATCCTTATGGCCATTATTTAGTTCGAACAAGCAATAAATGGATGGATTCGTGGATTAATTTCCCTAACGAAAAAATAAAAGCAGGATATAGAACACGGCTACCCGAAAAGCCAATCTATGCCATTTCCCCGATTTAAGATGAGGTTGAAGAAAAGGCGTAAAGCTAGACAGCTAGACAACCCTCCGGGTTGCTTAGGTTGGAACGCGTTTTTTTACAGACCTATATCTTGCCTGTGATAAAATATATAAAGGCCGGGATGGCGAAACGGTATACGCGCAGCGTTCAGAACGCTGTGTCCGCAAGGACGTGGAGGTTCGATTCCTCTTCTCGGCACTGCCTCCTTGTCCTGAGCGAGCCTAAACGAGTCGAAGGATTGACAATACTTGCCGGATGTGCCATTATTAATTGATAAATGAAGCGGCTCTTCCTGCTTGGAGTCTATTTTACAATGACTCCGCTATTTATTTTTGTGCTGATTTTTTATCAGCTCTTCCTTCTCCACCAACATAGTAACGTCTCGGGGAAAGTTCTTGGCGCTTCAACACAGAAGGTAGACTATCAGGCAATTCCCGAAAGAAGCTCCGCAACGGAAATTAAAGTCTCGGCAAGTGAAGCTCGAGTAGACGTACTTAAGCAATTCTTTGGAAGATATAACTCGCCCCTTGAAGACTATTCCGAATTCATTGTTCAAGCTTCGGACAAATACAATCTTGACTATAGACTTCTGCCAGCAATTGCGATGCAGGAGAGCACGCTTTGCGAAAAAGCACCAGCCAATTCCTATAATTGTTGGGGATTTGGAATATACGGGGGTAAGGTAACCAGATTTGAAAGTTTCGAACAAGCCATAGAAACAATTGCCAGAACATTGTCCCAAAACTATCATGCGCAAGGCTTAATTGAGCCTGTCGATATAATGTCACGGTACACCCCTTCAAACACGGGAGAATGGGCAGAGAATGTCTCGTTTGTGATGGAAAGAATATCAGCCTCACTTTAGCCACGAATTAGCATCAAATAGGCCTGTAGTAAAGACTTGACAGAACCTATAGTTTTTGTTATAATGCGCTCTAGATCCTAAGGTAGCCCAAAACTACTTTAGGATTTTTTGATGGGTCGGACTGAGCGCAAGCGAAGGAGATAACGCTGCGAGCGGTAGCGAGATAGCGGTGAACCCAAATCTAAAAACCTCAAGAATTTATCCTTCTGTTTTTGTAATCATCAAGTTCCGGCAAAAATTTTTTGCCCGACTTGAACAATTACGGAAACTAACATGAAACAAATATTTACACTCATTGCTCTAATTTTTGCTGCGATTCTTACCTCGCATGATGTTTATGCGCAAGAAGTACGTTCAGATTCTGCAAAACTTGATCCTGTAATTAGCGTGCAAAAAGATTATTCTCTTGATACAAGAACGGTAGCTGTTCGAAATGTTTTCAAAAGATATAATTCGCCTCTTGTTGACCAAGCGGCTTTCTATGTTAAATATGCTGATGAATTCGGCGTAGACTGGAAGCTTTTACCTGCAATTTCGGGTCTTGAATCTACATTCGGACGATTCCTTATGCCCGGATCTTACAATGCCTATGGGTGGGGCGGAGGACGAATATATTTTGAATCTTGGGAAGACGGGATTAGAATAATTACTAAATCTATACGCGAGAATTATATGGATCGTTGGGGCGCAACAGATGTTTGGTCAATCGGCCCAATCTATGCCGAATCGCCCACATGGTCAGTCAGGGTCAATAGGTTCATGCAGGAAATCGAAGCAGAATACCAAAGTCTCTCGACCTTCAAAATGGCGCTAAATATCTAAAATCCTTTATAATTACACCTACTATGAAACACGGCATAGAATCGGACCTTGGAAACACTGAAAGACTACATTCATTCACCGAGCATACTCTTGGGTGCTTAGCTTCTAATATCAAGAATGGAATTTTAAAGAACCCCTCCCAGAAACGAGTGAGGGTTGTGGCCATAGGAGGGTATAATGCGCTTGGAAAATCTGCCCTTGCAGTTGAATTAAGTGCTCAATTAGGGGAGGCAACAATCCTACCGACAGACTCCTTTTTACCAGATAGAAAAACTCGCCGAGAGCTTGGACTCCCGGATGATGATCCTGCTACACTCGATACAGATGGCTTAACTGATGCATTGCAAAAGCTTCAAGAGGGAAAATATGCTTTTATAAGACCATACGACCATTCAACAGGACAACACTTAAACCTCACACGTTTGGTACCATCTAGATTTATTATTCTTGACGGGACATCATCCCTTCATCCAAACATAAGTAGCTTTGTGGATTTTCGCATTTTTCTCTCTGCGCAACCAGATGTTTTGCTCGAATTATTAAGACAAACTTGTCTTAATGAAAGAAACTATTCAGAAGATGAATTCAACAAGTTCTGGGATGAGTACAGATCTTCCTCCAGAGAGTTCGTAAATCCCACTAAAAGATACGCGCATGTTGTGGATGTAACGTTGTCAAGAAAATTCAAAAGCCCGCTAATAAGGACTTGTTCAGAATCAGGCTGATCCAAGAGACGATTTTGTGCCGGAGAGAGGAATTTCTTTGGCAAGCTCAGGGTAAACGAACCTGTGCCTGCACTGAGCGAGCGCAAGCAAGTCGAAGTGCTCGAGGGGAGAGTCGAACTCCCATATCCTTACGGACACTGGCTCCTAAAGCCAGCGCGTCTACCATTCCGCCACCCGAGCCCTATGCGTGCCTGCCTTGAGCGTAGTCGAAAGGTCTACCGTTCCACCACGTCCGCGAGTCAGCCTTAATTATACTAGAAACCGAACCCAAAATCATATATAATATCAGCCATGGCAAAAAGTTCGACCCAACCCCCAACAGACCAAACCGCCCAAAAGTACACTCTTGATAGAAAACCTGATGGGACAATTGCAATTAAAATTGTTGTTCCAGCGAAAGAAGTTGAACGCGTTCGGGAAGAAATAGTCGGTGAGCTTGTTAAGTCAATTGAACTCCCAGGCTTCAGAAAGGGAGCGGCCCCAAGAAAGCTTGCGGAAGAGAAGCTGAATCAAGAAACTGTACGAGAAGAAGTTTTGAAAAAAGTCTTAACAGATGAGTATATCGCGGCGGTAAAAAATTCGAACATTAATCCCATTGTGAATCCCCGAATTCATGTTGAGCAGTTTGCAGAGGGTACAGACTTGATATTCGAGGCTGAAACCTGCGAGGCACCGGAGGTTAATCTTAAGAATTACAAGGAAGAGGTTAGAAAAATAAAACCAACTCCTAAAATAGTAATTCCAGGAAAAGAAGAGCCGAAGGAAGAAGCGGGCAAAAAAATGGATGAAATACTCGCGGCAGTATTAAATGTTGCCCAAATTCAAATCCCACGAATCTTAATCGATCAGGAAACAAATCGACTTCTATCTCAGCTCATTGACGAAATCAAAAGACTCGGTGTAAGCCTCGACCAATATTTATCTTCAAGAGGTAAGTCTGAAGCTGACCTTCGAAAAGAGCATGAAGAAAGGGCAGAAAAGGACTTAAAACTTGAGTTTCTGCTTCGAAAAATCGCAGACGAGGAGAAGATAACCGTAGAGCAGAAAGAGATAGACGAGGCCCTTGCCGCAATAAAAGATGAAAAACAAAGAAACGATATAGCCCAAAACCCCTATTTAGTCGCATCAATCATCCGCCAGCAAAAAACTCTCGACCACCTTTCGAAAATTTGATAAAAGTGGTATAATACGGCTGTTATGCAAACCAAGCTAAAAAGAAAGCAGCAATTCGGAGAGGAATCAATTGAATCCAAACCTCGCAACGCAGTATCTGAGCCTACAACTTTCACGGATGAGGCTAAAAAATTATGGAATGACATGCTTAAAAGCACCAATCAAGATATTGTGGGCGGATCATTAGGCTCGGTTTCTGAACAACTCCTTGGACTCCCTGAATCAGGCGAACAGCAACTGATTGAAGGGCAGGAATTATTTCTCGAAACAAAGAAAAATCAGGAGAAAATACAAACCACAGCAGAACACATGGAATACGTAGGACGGGATGTCATGAATGTTGAAAGAAGTGGTGAAACAAAAGTCGAGATGGAAGTAAAACGAGGAGTAGAAGAGATTCGTGCAGAAATTCAAAAACTTGTTAAAACATCAAAGCTTGTTGAGAGAACAGTCAAAGACGCGACTGCTGAAAAAGCTCCTGTCAAACCCGGGAAATATCACCTTTCTTTCTTTGAATTTGTTTTGGGCGTGATTCGTGATGCAACTCGAAAACTTGAGGATACTGTTCATTTTGGCGCAGTCTTTACAAGCAAAAAACAGCAAAGTAAATATTGGAACTCTTACAAAAAGCACGGCACACAATTCGGCCTCTCAGGCGAACGCACAACCGCTACTCAAACCGGATAACCTTTTTCCCTTTATCAACTTTAACGGCCGTATTATTTACAATCGGGCTCGAGCCTGATAGAATTATAAAACTTCGGGGTTTACCCTGAGGTATTCGAAGGGCTCATAGCTCAGTTGGTTAGAGCGTTACATTGACATTGTAAAGGTCAGAGGTTCGACTCCTCTTGAGCCCACACGGATAAACGCAATCCAATTCTTCGCTTTATGTCTAAAGAACCATTTCTAGGCAGTAATAAATACTTAGCATATTTAGAGCCTGGAAAGAGACACTTCCTTGCTGCAGATAAACCAGTCGAGCAGCTGCTAACACCTGGAGCAATTATAGGCTATGGGGAATCCATGAAGAGGAAAAAATATGAAGAAACACATGAGGTGCCGCAGGACGGAAAACCAAAAGTAGTAATAGCCGGAAGTTTTAGGTACAAAGCGCAAATTGACGCGCTAATTGATTTGTTTACTGAAGAAGAGATCAGGGTTCTTGCACCGCCTAAAGGTAGAGTTGTCAGACTAATAAGTGAGGGCTTTAAGCTTCTTGACGGAGATGAAGAAGTCGATGAGTCAGTTGCAGAAATGGAGCTTGAAGGAAGATTTCTTGAAGCAGTAAGCAATGCTGATGTGCTATATCTATACAACCCTAAAGGCTACATTGGAAATACTGTAAGGTGGGAAATTACTGTTGCGACTACAATGTGTCATTTACCTATATTCGCACTGGAAGAGCTGCGGCGCAAAGATAAAAAGAAATTAGGGATGGCTTCGCGAATACCGGCTCTTGGTCCTAAGGAGTTTACCCAAGGGCTGAAAGATAACAAATTGGACACTTCAGGTCAGAGATTTTATCTGCCTAAAACCCGAAGGCCAAGAACTAGGATTTTCCCTTTTACCGATCACACGGGTAGACGAACTTATATGATTGACACCTCCGATTGGGGATAAAATCTTGCTATACTAAATTAGGTGAATAGAATAGGGGCTTATCAAATTCTTCAGGCTTGCTAAGATACCTTGGGCTTATAAAGTGCAAGTATAAAAACTCAGGTGCAATCGTAAGACACCCCGAAGGTGTTTGCCGTTGATACCTTCGGAATTCCTAATAATACTTTATACTTAATACTAAATACTCTATACTTACTCTAGATGGCAAAGAAAAATAGAATTAACATTAAAAACATTTTTGCTACAAATTTCCTAGGAGGAATCGCATGGGGCCTTGGCGCAACAGTTGGTCTTGCTGTTGTCCTAACTTTACTTGGTCTTTTTATTAATAAATTGAATCTAGTACCGATTGTAGGATCTTTTATCGCGGACCTATTAAAACCCGGATTACAAAACAACTCTCAATTCGGGAGGTAATTTCGAAAAATTGATCTATTGTTTTGCTTTCAAAATTTCTATATATTAGTCTTATGAAAAAGAGAAATACTTCGATCACCATATCGGTACTTCGAACAGAGCTTAAGAAAAACCGTAGTGAAATAATATCTTACATTGATGAAAAGAATAAGTCTCTTGAAAAGCGCATAGATACTCTAGAAAAGATGGATCATTTACATATCTTATCAAGTAATATTCATGTTGAGGCTAGTTTACGGAAAACAGTTGAGGCGGAAATAAGAATTGCCAAAGATGAAATCAAGCAACAGATTACAGAGTTTAAGGATTTGATTTTAACAACAGTTGACCCACTACTGCAAGAGCTTGAAACCAGAGCGGAAGATCGCGCCATTGCTTCGCAACAATCAGAAGAAATGCAGGAAAAACTCGAAGATCACGAAAAGCGTATTGGCAAACTCGAAGGAAATTAATATTCGACAATATAGCCTCGAAATGCTACAATTGCCTCAATGGATAAAAACAAAACTCTAAAAGACCACCGACAAATTGGGCAGGAGCTTGATTTATTTTCTGTTCATGAAGTGGCGCCTGGTGCCATTTTTTGGCATCACAAAGGCTATATTATCTACAAAACTCTAGTCGAATTCCTAAGAAACATACTTCTTAAGAGTGGCTATCAAGAAATTAGCTCTCCGGTAATGGTAAAATCCGAGCTTTTCAAGATGTCGGGACATTGGGAATTCTACAACGAACATATGTTTAATCTCCTCGTTGACAAAGAAGAGTACAGCCTGAAACCTATGAATTGCCCCGAAGCAAGCCTCATTTATAAAACGATGACTAGAAGCTATAACGATCTACCCATTCGATATTCAGATTTTGGCATTTTACACAGGAACGAACTTTCGGGTGTTTTAGGAGGCGCTTTTCGGGTCAGGCAATTTACGATTGATGATGCCCATCATTTTATTAGGCCAGATCAAATCCAACAAGAGATTCTTGAGCTTCTTTCGCTGACTTCCGATTTCTATAAAAAATTTAACTTTAAACCTCATTTTTACCTTGCAACAAAGCCGGACAAGGCAATGGGTGATCCAAAACTTTGGAAAGAGGCAGAAGAAGATCTTGAGAAAGCATTAAGAAGTGCGAAAGTAAGTTTTGACATTAAGGAGAAGGACGGAGCATTCTATGGTCCTAAAATTGATATTCACATAAAAGATTCGCAGGATCGGGATTGGCAACTTGCTACAATTCAATTGGATTTTCAGATTCCGGAGCGCATGGGACTTGAGTATATTGATGCTGACGGGAAACCAAAGAGACCTGTAATCGTGCATCGGGCCATCTTGGGTTCTATAGAAAGATTTATCGGCATTCTTCTCGAACATTACCAGGGAAATCTACCTTTGTGGCTCTCGCCGGTCCAGGTTGCGGTTTTACCGGTTTCTGAAAAAGTAGAAGATTATGCGCGGCAAGTGTTCGAAACTATTAAGAATGAGGGGATACGCGTCGAATTAGATATGTCCAACAAACCTATTGGCGCCAAAATTCGGGAGGCGACTTTGCAAAAAATCCCCTTCATGTGTATAATAGGGGAGAAAGAGAAGACTTCGAAAGATGCTGTTGTTTCAGTACGAACTAGGGAAGGTGAAAATCTTTCAGTGCAAAAGGTTAATAGTTTTATTCAAAGCTTAAAAGAAGATATTGAGAAGGCACTATAAATTTAAAAGAGAAGTAAGGTACCGAATAAATCGTGAGATTGCTTCACCAACTGTCCGTCTTCTTGACGATACTGGAAAACAGATAGGAGTTTTACCGATTGCCGAGGCAAGAGCACTTTCAGAGGAAAAGGTTTTGGATTTGGTTGAGCTTGCACCGCAGGCTCGCCCTCCGGTTGTAAAGCTGATTGACTACAATAAATTTTTGTATCAGTTAAAGAAGAAAAAACAGGAGGAAAAGAAACACGCGAAACCTTCCGAAACCAAACAGGTCCAGTTTGGGCCGTTTATTGATGACCATGATCTTGAGATTAAACTTTCGCGAGCACGCGAGTTTATAAAGGAAGGGGATAAGGTAAGGGTCGTTGTAAAGTTTAGGGGTCGCGAGATGACAAAACAGTATTTAGGGAGAGAGGTTTTGGGCAGAGTGATAGATAGAATGCAAGACATTGCCAAGGTTGAAAAGGATATGCACATGGAAGGAAGACAACTCGTGATGGTAATGTCTAAAGGAGCAAAAAACGAAGCGCAAACTAAAGAAAATGGTTCTGGGAAAATGGAAATTAGTAATTGAAATATGAAAATAGAAAATAGATAAAAACACCAATTTCTAATATATGACTAAACTAAAGACACGAAAATCGGCTGCCAAGAGATTTAAGATTACTGCTTCTGGTAAAGTTATGTTTCGCCATCAAATGGCAAGACATTTACGCCGAAAAAAGAGCGCAAGTAATTTGAGACGGAAAGCTGTTCCTTCCAGAATGACCGGAAAATTTGCAAAGAAAATAAAAATGATGATTTCTGCCTAATATGTTGAAAAGGTTTGTGAAGCGAATCAACCTGAACTTTAAACAGTCAAGGTCGGATCGTTCCGCAACCAATTCATATAGGATTTATAATCGCAAAGTGAAGGCCTACAATAGGAGGATAAAAGAATTATTTGACAGGATGAGATTTATAAAGAGAGGAAAATAAATCATGGCTCGTGTTAAGAGGGGAGTTGTTTCCCGCAGAAAACACAAGAAATTACTTGCTTTAACGAAAGGCTATCGCGGCACGAAACGAAGACTGGTTAAGGTCGCCCGTGAGGCGGCTCTGCACGCCGGAGAATACGCGTTTGCCGGAAGGAAAAATAAAAAGCGAGACTTCCGCCGTCTTTGGATAACCCGGATTTCGGAAGCTACAAAACAAGAAGGAACTTCATATAGTAGATTTATGGCTGGCCTTGCCAAAAATAATATAAAAATTGACAGAAAAATCCTTGCAGACCTTGTTTTAAACGATAAAGAAACATTTAAAAAGATCGTGAGTGAGGTAAGGTAGGATATCCTCGCCCTGAGCGAACAGAGAGAGTCAAATGGGTTGGTGTCGCAAAGTAGAATAATCTACATTACGCATTAACGAAGACCCCGCCAAGCGGGGTTTTTTCATGCCGGGAAGAACATGATCCTGAGGAATGGTGAGCTCGTCGAACCATTGTCGAAGGATTGTGAGTATGATATCCTAAGCATTATGGAGCATGAATTGCTGAAAATAAAGAATGACGCCAGTTCCCTTATAATTGCCGCCGAAGATGAACAGGAGCTTAATCAAATTAAGCTTGACTTTTTAGGCAAAAGCGGAAAACTTACCCAACTCGTAAAAGAAATTAAGAACGTGCCCGAAGAAAGGAGACCTGAGATTGGAAGACTAGCTAATGAAATTCTCGCATCGGTTGAGGACTTGGTTGAGACAAAACTAAATGAACTCCGGGGAAGGAAAAGAGCAGCTGTTAAAAAACAAATTCTAGACATAACCTTACCCGGCAAAAAGCCGCAGGCAGGACATCTTCATTTAATAACTCAGGCAATAGAGGAAATTTCGGAAATTTTTGAACACATAGGTTTTACAAGGGTTCGATATCCAGAGGTGGAGTGGGATTGGTACGCATTTGGATCGCTCAATTTCTCTGAAAATCACCCTGCCCGCGATGACTGGGAAACGTTTTTTATAGATGCCGAACCGGATCCTCGCATGGGCCCCATGATATTGACTCCTCATACTTCTTCCGGGCAAGTGCGCGAGATGGAGAGGCGTAAACCCCCAATCAAAATGTTAAATATCGCAAAATGCTATAGGCGCCAATCTGATATTTCACATACTCAAATGTTCCATCAGTTTGAAGGCATGGCTATTGGTGACGGGGTTTCCATTGCTGATCTTAAAGGAACCTTTGATTTTTTCGTGCATTCATACTTTGGGAAAAACCGAAAATCAAGACTCAGGCCCTTTCATTTCCAGTTTACCGAGCCCTCTGTTGAGATAGATGTATCATGTGGAGTATGTAACGGCCGTGGATGTCGCTTGTGCAAAGGCGGCTGGCTTGAACTTGGTGGCGGAGGAATGATCCATCCAGAGGTTTTGCGAAATGGCGGGGTAGATCCTAAAAAATATTCAGGTTTTGCTTTTGGATGGGGAGT
>Ga0209322_10000560_pt1 | contig 21818 bp, 23 predicted proteins | sample Rifsed19ft1_FD_184013 | JGI IMG/M metagenome (GOLD analysis project Ga0209322, IMG submission 184013) | Soil microbial communities from Rifle, Colorado, USA - sediment 19ft 1 (version 2) | ecosystem: Environmental > Terrestrial > Deep subsurface > Rock core/Sediment | place: Rifle, Colorado... | reverse complement strand
TGCTTTTTCTGTTCCGTATGGAGCATCATTAATTATGATAAGAATTCTCATATTGCTTTTCCTAAGATGGTTTAATCGAATTAACAACGACAAAAGCACCTTTACTATAGCCATCACGGATGAGATCAGGAGCTGTCATTGTATCAGGATTAGAAAAAATTGTTTGACAAGCATTCGAATAATCAAACCCGCTTTTTTGAATAAGTTGAATAACCTCGCTGGTAGAATAAAATTTCGCATTGCGATAAAACTTGTCTGAGTCTTTCATTGACTCATACGTTCTTCCAAGCTCAGTTTCCCTGTCAATAATACCAAGAATAAAATTACCTCCCGGCTTTAGAATCCTCATCACTTCGCTTAAGGCTTTTCCGGGATTTTCGACAAAACAAAGAGTTGTAATCATCAATGCAAAATCAAAACTATTGTTATCGAAAGGCAATTGTTCAGCATAAGCTTTATGTACTTCAATCCCTCTTGATCGAGCAATGGATGCCATTAATTCGGAGGGTTCGATACCAGTTGTGATGTTAAGCTGAGAAGCAAAGCGACCGGTACCAACACCTATTTCTATTCCTAATCCTTGTTCCGGAATAAAACGCCGTATGGCTTCCACTTCTGATTGGAAAGTAAATATGTGAGTGTCGAACCACGCGTCATATTCGGCAGCGAACTGATCGAAAACAGAAATATTGGATGATGGACTAGTCAAAGTTTAATTGGAATGCTAAACATTTTTCCGCCAATAGTTAGAACGTATTTATAAATGTTTTTCGTAAATCCAATTGGTGCAAGCCACCATTTTTCAAAAAGAACTTTGCCTAGATGCCAGGCTTTCCCGAGTTTTTTCATTTTAACATCAGGATGAGGTGAGGCAAAAAAATCTCCGTAAGCAAAACCTGCCAAATCCTCTCCGGCTTCAAGCATACAAAATCCGTCTCCGCAAAAGCTGCTTTTAATTTCTTTCCCTAAAATTTTTGAACTTATAATTTCAGAAACAGTTAATGCTTGCGAATGAGCAAAGACACCGGCTTTCGGAAGCTTCATCGGTTTATCTGGATGCCATCTACCGGGAATTGCAATTGAGGTAACATCACCTAATGCAAAAACATTCTCAACCTTTGTAATTAAAGTGTTTTTATCTACCGGTATCCAACCGCTATCATCTGTCAGCCCTGAGTTATTTAATACAGCCGGTGGAAGATGCTTTGGTATTACAACCAGCAAGTCGTATGAAATAATTTTGCCAGAATTAAAAACAAATTCTTTTTTCTCAGTTCTAATTTCAGAAAGCTGATGTAATGGATAAAATTTAATCCCCTTTTGTTCTAAAAGAACCGCAACAGATTTACCGAGTTCGGAACCTGTCACAGGAAGCGGCAGCGGTTCCGGTGTGTATAAACTAATTTTAACTTTAGCTTCGAGTCCTTGTTTTTTTATATAGTCCGAAATCAACATTGCAGCTTCATATGGAGCACCGGGACATTTATACGGTAAAGATTCAACAGCAATAACTATTTGACCTGAATTTATTTTCTTTAATTCATTGTATAAATTTTTAGCTCCCTCGTAAGTATAAAAATTATGAATTCCATATTTATAGCTTTCAAGATATTTTTTATCTAACTCAGCACCGAGAGATATTATTAAATAATCATATTTAAAATTTCCCGCATCTGTCTGAATTGTTTTACTTCCGGTATCAATATGCTTTACTTCTGAAAAAACAATATCCACACCTTTGTGTACGATCTTACTGAGCTGCATACTTATCTTTTCCGGCTTTCTTAATCCAACCATAACCCATAAATATGAAGCAGCAAATGAATGCATTTTGTTTCGTTCGATTAAGGTTATTTTAACATCGGATGAAAGACTATGACGTAACTTATTTGCTGCAACTATACCACCAATACCGCCGCCGAGTATGATAATTTTTTTATTTTTCATTTCATTGCTCATTAATTGTTTAATTATTTCATTGACCCATTAAATATTTCCGGGGATAGTTTTATTCAGCTCATCCTTAAGCATCAGCATAGCATCACAGACTTTATTATTCTTAAGTGAATAGAGAGTTGTTGTTGCTTTTTCCTTTTTGATGACCAATCCGGTTCCACACAATAATTCGAGGCATTTTTCAACTTCATCTACATTTAAGTTCAACAAAATTGAAATTTCATCAACTTTAAGGTAATTTTCATACAATGAACAGAGAACATTCTGAAGTTTTGGTTCTGTAAATAATGTTTTAATAGTTTCGTTTATAAAATTCTCTTTCATCTTTTCAAAAAATTCAAATAATAATGATTAATTATTCGACCGGTAACCCGGCAGCTTTCCACTCAGGTAACCCTTCTTCCAATCTAACAGCATTGTATCCTTTTTTTTTGAGTAAACTGACGGCTTCCGGTGCTAATACACAATATGGACCACGGCAATAAGCAACCACTTCACGATCTTTTGGAATTTCATTCAGCCTGTCTTTTAATTCCACTAATGGAATGGATACAGATCCTTCTATATGTCCGTTTTTATATTCTTCTTCAGGGCGAACATCAATTACGATCACATCATTTAATTGTAATCTTGTCAATAATTCTTCTTTGCTTAGCGCATTCAAAGCTGTCTGCTCTTCTAAAAATTCTTTCAGTACATTCTTTATTTCAGCCGCATGATTTTCCGCAAGAAGCTGCAAACTCTTCCAGCAATTGAAGACTCTATCATCTGATATACGATAAAATATCCTAACTCCATCACGCCGAGTATCAACAAGTCTTGCGTTCTTTAGTATTTGCAGATGGCGGGATGTATTAGCAAAGTTGGCTGAAATCTGTTTGGTTAATGTATCCACATCCTTCTCACCCTGAATTAATAGGTCTATAATCTCCAATCTTTTAGGGCTTGAGAAGGCGGTAGCGACATTTGCGAATTGTTGGAAGATAAGATCTTTAAATTCACGAGATTTCATTTGATTTTAACCAGATTAATAAAATATTCAATTAAACAATTGAATAATAGAATGGATTTTGTTTAAAGTCAATATTCTCATGCACTCCCAAGTATAAAATTAGCCGACAATTAAATTTTTATTTCAAGTTAAAAAAGTTGCCGAACGACATTCTTTTCAATTATTCTTCTATCTCTTTTGCAACACCAAAAACAAACAGTTGATATAGCACCGGTAAGACAACAAGTGTTAAAAGTGTTGATGTAATCAATTCACTGAAAGATTATCCTGTTTAGTTTTCATTACTCTCATAGCATTTAGTATTGCAATTATCGCCACACCCATATCTCCAAATACCGCTTCCCACATCGTAGCAATTCCAAATACACCGAGAAGAATGAAGAATAATTTTACTCCCATTGCAAAAAAGATATTCTGCCAGACTATTGTTCTTGTCCGTTTCGCAACTTCGATTGACTTTACAACTAGCATAGGTGAATCAGTCATCAGCACAACATCTGCTGTTTCTACCGCCGCATCGGAACCGAGAGCACCCATAGCAATTCCAACATCAGCACGAGCAATTACCGGCGCATCATTTATTCCATCGCCCACGAATGCGACTTTTCCATCGCGTGTAGTGCTTAGCAGCTTTTCAATTTGCTCAACTTTATTTTCCGGCAGCAATTCATAGTAAAATTCTTTGATACCAAGTTTCTTTGCATAAACTTCTGCTGCGCTTTTGTTATCGCCGGTAAGCATTACAGTGTTTATGTTTAGTTTGTTAAGCTTAACAATCGTTTTGGTAGCTTCATCTTTTAATGAGTCCGATATAACTATATAGCCGGCATATTTTTTATCTACCGTAACATGAACTACAGTTCCTTCAACATCGCATTTATCGTGTTCAATATTTTCCTTATGAAGCAGCTTGTCATTGCCGATTAGAATTTCTTTTCCGTCTACAACTGCTCTAATTCCGTGTCCGGAAATTTCCTCCGCATTTTTTACCCTTGCATTGTCCAATCCTTTGCTGTATGCCTCAAGTATTGATTTTGCAATTGGATGATTTGAATGAGATTCTGCATAAGCGGCATATTTAAGAATGTCTTCTTCTCGATACCCATTTGCTGAAATTATTTCTGCAACTTTGAATTCGCCTTTAGTTAATGTTCCGGTTTTATCAAACACAACCGTTTTCACTTTAGTAAGTGCATCTAAATAGTTAGAACCTTTAATTAATATTCCCCTGCGGGAAGCACCACCGATTCCACCAAAGTAACCAAGCGGAATACTTATTACCAAAGCACAAGGACAAGAAATTACCAGCACAACAAGCGCCCTGTAAATCCATTCGGTAAAAGTTTGGCCTGCAAAAAACAAAGGCGGAATAACCGCAAGCAGCGATGCACCAAAGACTACAATAGGAGTGTAGTATTTTGCAAAAGTCGTTATAAATTTTTCAGTTTGTGCTTTCTTGCTCGTTGCATTTTCCACAAGCACAAGAATTTTTGAGATAGATGATTCACTAAATAATTTCGTGACTTTTATAGTTAATAAACCGGATTGATTTATCATCCCGGCTAAAGCAATATCTTTTTCTCTCACTTTTCTCGGAACACTTTCGCCCGTTAATGCGGAGGTATCTACAAACGAAGTTCCTTCAGTTATTTCTCCGTCCAATGGAATTTTTTCGCCAGCTTTTACAATAATATAATCGCCGATGTTAACGCTCTCCGGCGAAACTTTTTTTGTTTCTCCATCCCTCTTCAGATTAGCATAATCCGGTTTTATTTCAAGAAGGGATTTAATTGATTTTCGTGAGCGGTTCACTGCCAAATCCTGAAATAATTCACCTACAACATAAAACCACATAACGGCAACTGCTTCTGGCATTTGATGAATTGCAAAAGCACCAAGTGTAGCAATCGTCATTAAAAAATTCTCATCAAATATCCTACCTTTGAAGATATTTTTTGCAGCACTGGACAGTACTTTCCAGCCGCTTAATAAATATGCAGTAATGAAAATTCCAAATTCCAGTACAGGAAAAGGAGTATTATGTATTTGCTTTTCAAAAACAATTCCAATGATCAGTAATAGAATTGTTAATATTATTCTAACAATCGTAGTCTTGTTTTCTTTCCAAACGGAAGAGGAAGGTTCACTTTCGGGAGTGTGTTCTTTTTTTCCTTCTTTTTCTAATTCGATCAGCTCTACATCTGGTTCAATATCCTTAATCTTTCTTTTAACAATCTCTATATCGTTTGTATCCACAAGTAACGAAGAGTTTGCGAAATTGACAGAAACAAATTTTACTTCTTCCAATTTTTTCAGTCCGTTTTCAATATTAGCGGCACAGGATGCACAATCAATATTTTTTAATTGATATTTTTTCATACGAATCATCTTTCGATTTTTATTTACTTAGCTTATGGCATAGCCATTACTATGTGATAAAATATCCGGCAATTCCCAAAACAATCAAAATTATACCGGTAATTGTTTTTTCATGATGTTCAAGGAAATGAGATTTAATTTTTTTTACGCCTTTCATTCCAAGCCAAACAAGCAGAAGCATTCCCGAAATTGTGATAACCGTATAAATAACAGAAACAGTAATAATTCCTTGCCAGCCGAGTTTACTTGCAACAAAAAAATATGCTTCAATTTCCAGACAAGGGGGAGAAGAACATCGAGATTGTAAGCGTAAAAATTATTGCAGTAGTAGTTTTCCTCTTAACATCATCAATGTGAATATCGTGATTGTGGTGGTGATGTTTATTTCCTCTGATACTAAGAATGAGATAAATAATTCCAAGAAGTATCAGTATACTCGGTGCAATTACCCCAACTATTAACGAATAAGAACCGGATAATTTGTAGCCCAAGAATCCAACTATTATTCCAATTATTATTGTGCTTAGCGTATGCGCGAAACCTGCAATTGCGGTTATGCCCATGGTTGATTTTTCATTCCACTTTTCCGCTTTTGAAAGAGCTACCAAAGGAATCCAATGATTTGGTATTGATGCGTGAACTATGCTGAGTAAAAATGCGCCGGTAATTATTTGAAGTAATCCGGACATAATAAAATGTCCTTTAAATTATCTTCTAATTGATATTTTTTCATAAACTTCTCTCAAACCAATAATCGTACTCTTTGGTAAATTGGTAGAAAACACCAATTAGTTATGAAACTTTAGTCAATCACTTTTACCTTTACCGAACGTTCAAAGTAGTTTCCCAACATTCCCTTTTTGGCGTCGCCCTTTACAGATTCACCTTTTGTCAACATCACTTGAAGCTGCAATACAGCGTTCTTCGCATCGTCAAGTGGCTGGACGGTCATAGGGAGAGCTGTAATTGTTGTCCCTTCAAATCCTGGCAGATTGTCACCCACAACTCGACAGGACATTTGAAGATTAACTGCCCAGCCCGGTGCAAATTTCGAAAGAGAACTTGTCCCGATCGTCGTTGGATCAATATATGTCCATGCATTCCGGTATGGTGCCGGGGTGTAGTCGTCTTTTATTCTGCCAATTACAGTTAGGACAGTTTTTTGTTGCCCTCGTTTTACATCAAGTTGAAAAGTGCCATCCGATTGACGCAGAGATTTCATTGTCTCCTTGTCAAGAATATCAATGATGGTTTTTGATTCATCAACCCAAGGACCATTGTTAACGTGACAGCTCATGCAAGATTTCGCATTTCCTAAGATGCCAACTGCGGGCGGATATGCAATTGCTGTGCTAGCAACGAGAACAAGTAACGAAAGTGCTGCAATTATGATTTTCATTTTAATACTCCTTTAATGTGTTTAGTAAATATTTCAGATGACAAATGGAATAAACCGTTTTGTTCGTTTTGCATATACAATGTAATCCTCGCTATATTCTTCGAGGGCTTGTTTCTCCTCCTGCTTTGCGAGCCAGGCATACATTACAATCAAAATGGGCCACAGCACAAGCGTAACAATTGAAGGCCAGTGCACAAGCCAGCCAAAGGTAAAGAGAAGAATGCCTGTATATTGAGGATGCCGCATATACCTGTAAATTCCTTTTGTGACCATTCCTTTTGCCCGATGTATCTGTGTCCAGCCAATTGCAATAAGAGCGAGTCCCAGGAAACTAATTGCTGTTCCAACCAGAGCAGGTTTCTGTCCAAAAATTTTAAAGCCCTCCTCAAAAATTTCTCCAACCTCAGGAACATTTACAAGAGGTGAAAGAAGAAAAATAAAAAGTGGAAAGCCGAACATTTCAGTCATAAGAGCAATTACGAAGGCAGCAAATGTTCCGCGTGATTTCCATATATGTTTTGTGGGACGGCGAAATGGAAGCAGCGCTAAAAATCCTAAGACGATGAGAATATTAAGAATGATTAATCCTGTTTGTCCAAAGTTTTCCCTAATCCAGCTAATTGTTGCCGGAGGACCTTCTTGATGAGGCAGTAGTTCAATTCCATAAATTATAACAAAGAGAACGATCGCCAACCATCCTAAAACTGAGATTATTTTATCCTTCATTGCTGGTTACCTTTCATAAGTTTATTTATTTGTTTGGTTAATTCTTTTTCAGATACTCCCGGATAATGTGTCGCAAAGAAAATTTCTCCGGCTTTATTTATCAGGTAAATATTCTTCAGCGGGCAAGTGCCGGGATTGTATCCCCCGGTGTATAGTGTTGTTGCTTCGCCGGAAGGATCATACAAAAATCTAACAGATAAATTGTTCTTGTGGATAACATCTTCAACTGTTTTCCGGTCATTCCCTAATTGACTTACCGCTAAGACTTCCATCTCATTATTCTGAAACTTTTTATTCAACACCTCTATGAACGGAAGCTTTGACAGGCAGCCGGAACAAAGATTTGTGAACCAGAAAAGGATGGGTTTGTTTTTTGCGATTTTAGAAAGAGTGAACGGTTTTCCATCGAAATACTGCAAGGAAAAATCCGGCGCTTTATCACCAACCTTTGGAATTACTGCTTTATCATTTTCCTGAGCGACAGCATTTTGTGGAAATGTAAAACTAAAAGCAGAAATCATAAGATAAAATAAAATCAACTTCTTCATTTTTGTAACTTCTTTATTTTGCTATTCAAATCAATCACTTGTTTGAGATTTCTAAAGATGGAACAAGTTTAACCGGATTCCTGAGGGTAAAAACCACCGGGCATCGCTGCAAAGCAAGTTCTTCGGCTTGCTTTATTTTTTCTAACGGTTCATCGCTCACCACAGTTAATTTTACCCGAACTTCTTCCATTATTGGTTCATCGCTTATACCAAATACTTTTGAGAAATTAACATCGGCTTCCACCTTTGTAGTTAATTTTTTTAATTTGATGCCGAGCATAGCTGCCATAGTTGCGAATGTTCCGGTATAACAAGATGCTAATCCATAAAAACAATAATGCATTGGACCCGGTAGCGAACCGCTTCCTCCCATAAATGTAGGATTGTCAACCTTGAATTCAGTTTCTCCGCCTTCAAACTTTATTCTTGATACGAATTGAGTATTACCTTCTTCGAGCATCCATTCACCTTCAACGCCTTGTGTTTTTCTTGCTGCGGAAGGGTCGTTCTTAATTTGTGCTTCAAATGATTGAACACCTTCAATATTTACGTTATTTATTTTGTTCATTTTTTTCTCCTAAGTTATTTGGTTGTTGTTTTGTTCTCAAAGATAGTTCTTTATTTTAAAATAGAAATATTTGAGGCGACCAAACTATTCTCGTGCATATGTCCGAGCAGTTCAACAATCTCAGCATTAACAATCTCCGCCGGTATTGGCTCGTGTGAAGTAACCTTTACCTCAACATTATTTTTATCGCTTGCATAAAAAGAAGTAATATTTCCGTTTGCGTCTCTTTCAAAACCTTTAGACTTGACTATAGCCACATTTATTTCCTGGTTAATCTCACTGCCCGGACTGAACTTAGTGAATGAGCCTATTTCATCCGTTGAGGCGAAATATGTAAGGTACATTATGACTATTACAATAATAAAGATTGCGGGTAAAATTAATCTTGATATTTTCATTTACTCATTCCAATTGTTGTTTAATGTTAGATTCAAAAAAAATATTTATACTAAATGTTAAAGAAGAATTTTGATTTTGCTTTGCAATAGTAAACGCCTCTTCAAATTCAAACTCAGCTTTATTCTTCTCACCATTCATTTTATAAAGAACACCAAGCAGATAATGACCTTCGGCTTGGGATGAATTCTCTGTTTCATAACTCTTTCACTTCTTTTCTTTTTTCAAACCACATATAAATTGTTGGCAGCACGACTAATGTTAACAGCGTTGATGTTATCAATCCACCAATAACGACTGTGGCTAATGGTCTCTGCACTTCTGCTCCGGCTGATGTTGAAACTGCCATTGGAATAAAACCAAGTGACGCAACTAATGCTGTTGTTATTACGGGACGTAAACGTATCTCCGAACCTTTTATTACAGCATTTTGTATGCTCATTCCTTCTTTAATAAGTGTATTATAATATGTAAGCATTACAACTCCGTTAAGAACCGCAACTCCGAATAAAGCAATAAATCCGACTCCTGCAGAAATAGAAAACGGAATGTCCCGAATCCAAAGTGCAACAACACCGCCAACAACAGCAAATGGAATTCCTGTGAAAATTATTAATGCCTGCCTGATTGAATTGACCGAAACAAACAACATTACAAAAATCAGAAACAAAGCTATCGGAACAACAATAGTTAATCGCTCACTTGCTCTTTCAAGATTTTCAAATTCGCCGCCATATTTTATTTGATAGCCAACCGGGAGAGTAATTCGTTCATCTATCTTCGCTTGTAGTTCATCTACATAACCCTGAAGATCTCTTTCACGAACATTGCTTTCAGCCACAATCATTCTTCTTCCTGCAGAGTGAGATATTTCTGCAGGACCTTCAATCATCATAAAATCAGCAATATCTCCCAGACGAACCATTGTGTTGTTGTTAAGTGTTGGAACAAGTAAATTTTGAATTGATTCAATATCGTTGCTTGACTGCCGGCTAAGCTTTACAACAAGGTCGAACTGCCTTTCTCCTTCATAAATTTTTCCAACATTTGTTCCCGCAAGAGCTGTTTCAATTAATATATTAACATCAGAAACATTTATTCCGTAACGTGCAATTTTATTCCTGTCAATAATTATTCGCAACTGGGGCAGTCCTTCTGTCTGCTGAACACGCACATCTGTCGAACCTTCTATTCCATTCATTAAACCCGCAACATCGTTAGCAATGCGCGCAAGTGTGTCGAGGTCTTCACCATAAATTTTAACACCAATATCGGAGCGGACTCCGGCAATCAATTCATTAAACCTCATTTCAATCGGCTGTGAGAACCCGCCGCCGATTCCCGGTATTCTTGCCATCACCTCTGTCAACTTTTCAATCATCTCATCTTTTGTTTCTGCAGTTTTCCATTCCTCACGTGGTTTCATTTTTATATAAACATCACTCTGATAAATGCTCATCGGATCCGTTGCTATTTCCGGCCTGCCCGTTCGACTAACAACATTTATTACTTCAGGGATTGATTTTAATTCTGCTTCAAGCATCTGAGAAGTATGGATTGATTCAGTAAGCGAGATGCTCGGAAGCCGCCTTAATTCAATCAATAAATCTCCCTCATCAAGAGTTGGAATAAATTCTCCACCTAAACGTGTGAACAGTAGAATAGATGCGATAAAAATTACAGCAGCTCCCGTTACAACAATCAACTTATGCTTTAGTGCAAAGAGAAGTGTTTTATGATAAGCTGGCTTTAAAAATTTTATTACCGGACTTTCTTTCTCAGAAACTTTTCCTTTTTTAAATAAAAATGTGGTTGCAACGGGCACATAAGTTAAAGTTAAGAACAGAGCACCGAGCAGAGCAAACACAACAGTGTAAGCCATCGGTTTGAACATTTTGCCTTCAGTTCCCTGCAGAGTAAGTATCGGAAGGTAAACAATAATAATTATGGAGATGCCAAATACAAGAGGTCTTCCAACTTCGAGGAAAGAACCGATAAGAGTTTGCTGAACACTTTCTGTTGCACTCGTCAAATGCTGTCTCTCGTGCAATTTGCGAATTGCATTTTCCATCAATACTACAGCGCCGTCAACAATAATTCCAAAATCAATAGCACCAAGGGACATTAAGTTGCCGGAGATTCCATTCATCTTCATCATAATTAATGCAAACAGCATTGAAAGCGGAATAACTGAAGCAACAATAAATCCGCCTCGAAGGTTCATCAACAAAAGGAAAAGAATTATGATTACAAATAAACCTCCTTCACTCAGGTTTCTTATTACAGTTTGAATTGTTCTATCAACTAATTCAGTTCTTTCATAGAAAGGAACTATTCTTACTCCCTCAGGAAGAGTTTTTTCAATTTCGGAAACACGTTCTTTAACTCTTTCAGTAACCAATCGTGCATTCTCTCCTTTAAGCATCATTGTTATGCCGGCTACTATTTCGGATTTCCCATTTAGTGTAACAGCACCCTGACGAATTGCTGCGCCCTCATTCACTTCTGCAACGTCTCTAACAAAAATTGGAGTGCCATCACTTGATTTAACAATAATGTTTTCAATATCGCCCATCGTTTTTGCTAAACCTTCGCCAACAACAATATATTGTTCCTGCTTATGCTCAATATATCCGCCGGATGCATTTGCATTGTTATTCGATACAGCTTCAATAACATCACGAATAGAAAGATTATACTTTAAAAGTTTCTGCGGGTCTATTTGAACCTGGTATTGCTTTAACTCGCCGCCAAAAGTATTTACTTCGGCAAGACCGGGAATGCCGGCAAGCTGCCGTATTATAATCCAATCCTGAATTGAACGAAGCTCCATTGGAGTGTAAGCTTCTCCGACAACTTCATATTGATAAATTTCTCCGAGTCCGGTTGTAACCGGACCAAGTTCCGGCTCTGCAAGCCCCGGCGGCAAATTTTCTTTCGCTTCCTGGAGCCGTTCAAAAACAAGCTGCCTGCCAAAGTAAGTGTCAACATTTTCTTTAAAGATTACTGTAACGGCGGAAAAACCAAACTTTGAAACAGAACGGACTTCCTCTATGTCGGGTAGATTTTGCATTGCAATTTCAATCGGGTAAGATACAAGCCGTTCAATCTCCTGCGGCGCTAATGCCGGTGCAACAGTAAATATCTGAACCTGATTTGTGGTGATATCCGGAACAGCATCAATCGGCAATTGATTGACTGCAATAATTCCACCGATTATCAGAGCAATAACTCCAAGCATAACAAACATTCTTTGGCGGACAGCGAAGAGAATTATTTTATTTACCATTATTCAATTCCCTCCCTCGCCTCTCCCGAATTCTTTCGGGAAAGTCGAGGCGGATTATCCTTTGTAATCTTAATTGCTTTCTGAATATTAGCAACGAAGATTGCGCCATCACCAGGTTTGCCTGTGTAGGCTTCACGTTTAATGGTCTCGATAAACTTTTCTTCTTCTTCGTCTAAACAAATCAATTCAATCTTATAGATGTCGCTGCTCTTTTCAATAAACTCCATATCATATTTTTCGGTTGATGGGTCTTCAAATAATCCAAGCCCTTTTACTTTAACAACTGAGATGTTTGTAGCACCGCTGATTTTTAATTGTTCAATAACGCGGTGTGAAATTTCGGGTCTTATGTATGCTTTAATTTCTTTCATAATTTTTTCTATCCTCTCTTTCTAAAAAGTCTTGCCGAATTAAGAATAAATATCAATTCAGAAACAACGTGAATTAATGCTGCTAATAGCGGTGTTAAGTATCCCATAAATGCAAGCGTTACACCTGCTGTATCTATTGCAACAGTTCCCCAGAAATTAAATGATATAACATTCAAGCATTGCCTGCTGATTCTGATAGCTTCAACAATTTTATTGAGATTATTATTCGCAAGCGCTATATCTGCACTTTCAAGTGCAACTGCTGTTGCTGTGCCCATCGCAATTCCTACCTTAGCTTCTATTAACGCCGGTGCATCATTTACACCATCACCAACCATTGCAACAATTTTTCCGCTGTTGTTTAGCTGCTGAATTTTTTCAAGCTTTTGCTGCGGAAGCATCTCACCATACACTTCATCAACCTTCAGTTTTTTTCCTATCTTGTTAGCAATGCTCAAAGAATCCCCGGTTAAAAGGATTACTTTGTTTCCGAATTTTTTTAATTCTTCAACTGCTTCCATTGCCTCATCCCGCAGCACATCAGCAATACTTATAGCACCCAAGACCAAACCGTTGTTTGCTACGAGCACATCAGTTTCGCCGCTTTCTTTCTTTCCTTCTATATATTTAATTACATCGGAATTAATCTCCACTGAATTTTCTTTTAAGAATGAAGAATTGCCAACAAGAATTTTATTACTATTCTCGTTGCAGATTATCCCTTTTCCCGGAATATATTTTATATCCTGATAAACCTTTGTTGATATTCCTTTTTCTCTTGCCTTGTTTAAGATTGCATTAGCTAACGGATGTTCCGAATGCTGTTCGGCAGTTGCAGCAGCAGTTAAAATATCTTCTTCTTCATATCCATTAAAACTTTTGATGTTTACTACTCTCGGGATACCTAAGGTTAACGTTCCGGTTTTGTCAAGAACAATTGTATTAACTTTTCCAAGCTGTTCGAGATAAACTCCGCCTTTGACAATAATTCCCTCTTTAGCAGTGCGGCCAATGCCTGCAAGTATAGCCAGAGGAGTTCCGGCGGCAACACCGCAAGCTCCGGCAACTATTAACGCAGAAATTGTAGATTGAATATCGCGAGTGAACAAAAATGTTATGATAGCTCCGGCAAAAGCAAAATAGACTAATCTCGCAGCTAACTTATCTGCTGTTTTTTGTATCGGTGCTTTCGACTTTTCCGCTTTCTCTATTATTTCAATTATCTTTCCGAAGGTTGTATCTCTCCCTATCTTTGTTGGCTTAACTTCTAAAACCCCGGTTTGATTTATCGTTCCGGCATAAACATTAAAACCTTCCATCTTTTCAATTGGTAAAGATTCACCACTTATTGAAGATTGATCAACGTAAGAATTTCCTTTTATTACTTTGCCGTCAACCGGAATTCTTGAACCCGGTTTAACTATTACAATGTCGTCAAGCTTAACATTATTTAACTCAATCTCTCTCTCAAGATTATTTCTTCTTATGGTTATTTTATCCGGTAGCAGTTGAATTAACTTCTCAATAATCTTTCTGCCTCTGTCAACCGTAAGGTCTTCGAGCAATTCAGCAATCAAAACAAAAAATGTTATTACCAATCCTGTAAAAAAGCTTCCAATTAATAATGTTGCAATCACAGCAATAGACATAGAAAGTTCCATTGTCATCTTGTGCTTTCGAACTGCTTCAAAAGCTTCTTCATACATAGGATAGCCGCCAATTAATGTTGCTGCAAGAGCTATAAAATCGAATGCGGCGAATGCTTCCCATATTTCCAACCAGCTCAATAAGAGAGCAATAGCCATTAATGTTATTCTAATCAAATCGGCTTTATATTTTTTTATTTCTATCATTTTACTCACCATTTTTGAATATAAAAATTAATTGCAATTACCTAAAGTATTTGCACAAATAAATAACCAACTAAGAACAAGCAAACCAATAATAGAATAATAACTCCTAATATTAAAAGCGCTGAACGGATAACCTTTGAAATATTATTAAGCATTATTCTTCTTCAACAAATGTTTCTTTCGCAAGTTCGGATTTAAGATAGAATGTTCCTCTTGTAACTACTTTTTCACCCTCTTTTAATCCTTCAAGAACTTCAGTATAATCTTTAGTTTCTTTTCCTAAGCTGATTTCTCTTCTTTGAAATGTTGTATCATTCAATGCAACGAAAACATAAGCCCCGTTCTTTTCTTTCATAATTGATGAAGATGAAACTTTCGGATTTGGTCCGCCAAGCTTTGATGAGACCTTTACGGTTACAAACATTCCCGGCTTTAGTTTATAAGAAGAGTTAGATACTTCGAATCTTGCTTTGATTGTTCGTGAGGTTGATTCAACAATATCATAAATTCTTGTAAGCTTTGCTTTGTAAGAATCATTTGAATAAGCAGCTGGAATAACTTCGCCTGTTTTGCCTTCACGAATTAAAGGAAGGTCTTTCTCGAAAACATCAGCGAGAACCCAAAGGTTTTGTAGATTTGCGAGAACGAAATGATCCTGACCAACATCAACAAATTCTCCGAGACGAGCTTCGCCACTAAGTAGTGTTCCGGCAAAGGGTGCTCGCACCGGCAGTAATGTTAAAGGCGTATGATTATCAGCTAGCCCTTGAATTTCTTCCTCACGTAAGCCAATAACTTCAAGCTTCTTTTTTGCCGATTCATAAATTGATTTTGCAGTTCCGTGCTCGAGGTCGTTGTTCTTTATTCGTTTTAATCTTTCTTCTGCTTGAATAAATTCTGATTGCATTGCAAGAAAATCTTGACTGCAAAGCTCAAGTAAAACTTGCCCTTTGTTTACACGGTCTGAAATCACTGCGTGAACTTTTTCTATCCTTCCTTTAATGCGCGATGTTATGTGTGCAGTCAGTGCTTCATTTAAAGCTATTCTGCCGGATAGTGTAAGTGGAACATCAACTTCTTTTTCTTCAGCGGTTTCTGTCTTTAAATTAATATGCTCAAGCCGATGTGAGGTGAGAATAAGCTCGTTCTTTTCATCAGAGTGTGTTCTTTCGGTGTAGTCTTCAAGTTCAACCTGCTCATCATTATTATCTCCACAGCCAATAAGAAATGCAGAAAATATTGTTAAGAAAAAAAGATTTATTTTTATATTCATATAAACTCCATTAGAAATTTTAAATTACTTAGTTTCCGAAAGTCTCCCCTTTGGGGAGATTTAGAGGGGCCTCTTCTCCAGCAACTTCAAGTTCTGTTAATGCAACAAGTGTATTATAGACTGTTCTTGAATATTCAACTCTTGTTGCTCTGTATGTTCTGTAAATATCAAACAGATTAAGCAAATCAATCTGACCATTTTGGTAAGCAGTAATTCCAGCACGCAATTCATCTTCAACATCTCTCAAAAGGGAAGTATCAAACAATCTTAATTGCTCTTCCGCAAAAGAAAGATTATTGAATGCAGTTCTTATGCTTTGAGCGACTCTGATTTTAGCATATTGAAGACGAATATCAGAAATAGAAAGATTTGCTTCTGCTTCCTGGATATCTCCACGCACTCCGCTTGAATAAAACATTGGAAGTGAAACGCCGATATTTAAGCCAAAGAACTGATCGAAGCCGTTTCCTGGAAGCGGTTGACGATTTTGAAATGCTAATCCGAAATTAAAATCAGGTAAAGCATTTTTTTCGGCGAGAGACAAAAATGATTTACTCTGCTCAACCTGGATTTCAGTTATTTGAAGGAAACTGCTTTTTGAAGAAAAATAATTAACAACAGTATCTTTATTTATTTCTTCCCGAAGGGATGGATAACCAGAGAACTGATAAAGCAGGGAATCAGCCAATTCATATTCTTCACCATTCTCTTTTCCCAAAAGAATTTTTAGCTGACCAATAGCTTGCTGATAATTTTTTCTTGCATCAAAGAGTTCATTCTTCAGTCTTGTTATTTCTACTTTTGCACGAATAACATCAAGATAGCTGCTTGTTCCGGCTTGATAACGGTCTGTTACCTGTGCAAGAAAATCATTCAGCAAATTGATATTCGATTCAATGCTTTCAACAATTTGATTTGAAAGAAGTCCGTTGTAATAAACTTTTTTAACTTGCGAAGTGATTAGTTTTTTTATTCGTTCATAATTCAATTCAGTAATTCTCTTTTGCAGTTCTGCTGATTGAATTCTTGTACTTCTCTTTCCAAAAAATTCAATCGGTTGATTAAAGTTTAAATCGAGCTCGCCTGTTTCACCTAAGTCAAACTCAGATGGAACTTCATTAGCTGTAAACGAAAGTTCCGCATTCTGAATTCTTCCAGCCTGAAGTATTCTTCCGTCAGCAACTTCAATTTCTTTTAAAGCAGAGATTACTTCAGGATTGTTAGTGCTTGCAATTTTAATAGCTTCATTTAACGATAAGTTTGCTTTTTTGTTATTCTCTTGTGCATATCCATTTGATATTGTACAAATGAATACGAACAAAACAATGAATTTGTTCATAAATTCTCCAAATAAATTTTGATGTAAGTACACTTATCCCGTATAGGGATCAATGAAAGGGAAAAGGAGTGTTTAAATCAGAAAGACTTGATTAAATAAATAAACTTCTGTGGAATTTCTTACTATTTGATGCTGATCTGCTCTGTAAAAACAAATTTGTGCTGCTTGCGCTTCAATTTTTTCAAAGCAATGAATGCAAATCTCTGGATTAGATTTGAGTCTGGAAGGTAAGTCTTCTCGTAATATCTTTGAATGTGTATCTGCATTCTTAATAATTTCACAATAATTACGACATGCATTATTATCTCCGTCATAATCAAGTAACCTTAATTCCGAGTGTAGAAAATTGAAGACAACTAAAGATAAAACAATAGCCGTGACTACTATAGAAATTCTGTGCATTCCAAATATGAACATTTTATTTCTTGTTTTCCTTGGTGTGCTTAGCTGCTTCATTTACAATTTTATTTATATGCTCATCATCTAAAGAATAATAAACCATTTTTCCTTCTTTTCTATGGTTTACCAACCTGTTATTCTTTAATAACCTTAACTGATGAGAAATAGCAGAAACAGAAACGTCTGTCAAAGCTGCAATATCGCAAACGCATAATTCATCTTCCGCAAGCGCAAGCAAAATTTTTAACCTGGTAAAATCACTTAAACTTTTAAAAGTCTCAGAAAGTTCATTAATCAAAAAATCATCCAGTATTCGCTTCTTAACCGATTTCACTTTCTTTTCATCAATGAAATTAACTTCGCAAACTATATTATTATCTTTATTCATAACATTTGAGCAGACGTTCAAATGTAATATAGTGTTTCTACCCGATTCCGTCAAGTCAGTTTTATACTTTCCAAAATCACTTGGTTACTTGCTTTTCTTTCAATGAATTTCTTTCCATCAGGCGATAAGCTCTTTAAATACTTTTCCTGTTCTTTCCTAAACTTTATGTCATGACCTTTGATGCAAAACCCCTTTGCACATTTCACAATGCTTACTTCTATTCTTCTCCAGTTTACAAAAGGGAAGGAGGGAGAGATTCTAATTTTAATAATATAGTACTTTTAAGAAATTTAACCCTCGTTTGTCCTCCCGTTAATAAAGAGGGGAACAAAGCCATGGGACTAATAATCCGGATGAAGTTTGGATAGGGAATCGAGCAGTTTAGGTGATGAGATATGTTTTTTATTTAACTGGTAACGGAATTCATTATAGTTGCTGCTTAAGCCAATAGAAAGAGATTTCTCCTTTATAAAATGAACATTCCTGATATTGTAATGAAGCAAAACTCCTTTACACATTTCACAAGGTTCAAGCGTAGAAATAATTTTTAGTTTTCTTCTCTCCAATTTCATAAAAGCATTTAAACCTGTTTTACTTATTGCATCTTTCAAGGCATTTATCTCTGCATGTCCGCAAATATCTGAATCTCTTACAACGGTATTATATCCTTTACCAATAATTTTATTATTGTTTAAAAGAAGTGAAGAGATTGGCAGGTCTCCATATATTTTAGCCTGCAGTGCAAGGTTATACAACTCATTTTTCTCCTCTTCTGTTATTTCTGCATTAAGTGATATTCTATAAATCTCTGATTTAAAAAGAAAAATAAAAAGAAACAGTGAGGTAAGAATTATTAAAAGTGCAAGAATATTTTTCAAAATTGTTATCGCACTTTTTGCAAAACAGCTATGTAGTAATCACAGATGAAAGATGACCAGTAGAAGGATTCGATGTTATCATCAATAAAATCCAGAAATTTTGTTACTGAGGGATGCTTTTGATACCAGTGAGAGGCAGGCTGCGGCGGGGCGAATACCCGTAATGCTGTTGTCTTCTTCAAATTAAAATTGTCCTTATAATAATTATAAAAACTTTTGGGAGAATAATATCTTACAAAAATTTTTTCTCCTCCCACATTGGCGATGACTCCATCTCTTTCTAATCTTCTTAAAGCTCTTCTAAACTCACCTTTAAATATTAGTACAAGCTCCCACAAGCAAAACCGGGGCATCACAGAAGTAATAAAGTATCCTTTTGGATTTAATAATTTATAAACATCTCTGCTCAGTTTTGAGAGATCATCCAGGCAATTCAGCCCGCCAAGATTTGAGATTATCAGATCATACTTGCCGGCTGCTTTATTTAGATCGGATAAATTTAGTTTTTCGAATGAAAGATTTTTTAATGCACTTTTGCTTCTGGCATTCATCAGCATTTTATCGGAAATATCTGTTGACGTCACATTATATCCAGCATTAGCAAAATAAAAAGCATCTATCCCGGTTCCGCAATTAAGTTCCAAAACATTGGCAGGCGGTTTAATAAAAGATTCAACGGTTTTATAAAATTTATAGCGCATTTTTCTCACAGGAATATTTGTATCCTGCATTGAATCATATTCATCAGCCATGTTTCCAAAGCCGGTACTGATTTTTTCTATGTCTGTAATGTTCATATTGGTCAAAATGAATTACTAATGCTCGATTTTTCTTCTTTAAGGAACTTGATCAACTTTAATCTTAAGAAGATCATTTTAAAGAAATAGAAGAAGAAGTAGTTAAGCTTCTTCCAGTTTCTGTTTCTTAGGATTTTAAAAACCCTGTATTCAGCGTGCACAAAACGATGAAGTATTTTATAAAAACTTCTTTCATAAACGAAGCCCCGCATAGGATCAAGATCATCCGAGTCTTTCCAGTTTGTTTTGTCACGCAGCTCATTTCTAACTTTTTCATAGAATAAAGTGCCGGGCAAAGGATAAGAGACTGAGATTCCTACATCGGAAGGCAGACAATCCCTTATCATCTTTCTTGTAAGATTAATATCTTCTCTGCTTTCTCCGATGTAACCGAACTGAATAAAGAATGAAATATCCATTCCGGCTTCTTTAACTCTCCTTGATGCTTCGTAAATTTGTTCAACGGTTGTTCCTTTGTCCATTGCATCAAGAATTTTCTGGCTTCCCGATTCAGCACCAATCCAGATATCTTTGCAGCCTGATTCTTTCAAATCATTTACTGTATCGCCTTTTAAAAGAAGATCAGGGCGATTAAGACATTTGTACTCGATTTTTATGCTTTGTCTTTTTAATTCCCATGAGAACTCTTTTACCCACCCGGGCTTTAATCCAAATATATCATCTGTAATCCACAAATGATTCACAGAATATTTTTCTATTAAATTTTTAATTTGGTTCACAGCTCTTTCAGGTGTGATTGAGTTGTAGGTTTGTCCGTAAAGAGGTTTTGCACACCAATTGCATCTGAAAGGACATCCTCTTGTGGTTGAAATATTAGTTGAAAAATATCCATGATTATTCATCCACTCATCATGATATTTATTCATATTAATAAATGAATAATCAGGATTGGGCAGTGTATTTAAATCCTCAAGCAATTTTCTTTTTTGAGTTTTGAAGATGGAGCCGTTAAATAAAAATTTCAATCCATTGATTTTGAACTTCTCGGACTCAAATGAATTATTGCTGAATGAAGTAACGACTTCTTTTAATGTTTCCTCTCCTTCACCATAAATAATTGCATCACATCCGGCAGATAAATAGGATTGCGGAAAGTCGGTCGCGTCTGAACCGTAAACCACGACAGGTATATTTTTATTTTTGCCTTTTTTAATAAACTCAACTGCTTTGTCTCTCATCCTAGACAGGCACATTTTTGTCAGATAATTAAATTCATCATCATACAAAAGAATAAGATTAGGTTTTTCAGTTTCAATCATTTCAATAAATTCATCAGGATTACTGCTCATCATCGAATCAAAAAATATTATTTTGTGCTTCAACTCTTTTAAAATTGCTGCGGCGTATAAAGTACCCAGCGGAGGATAGGGCATTTTTCTTGCAAGCTCTTTGGGATCCAAAACTCTAAAATATGATTGTCCTATTAATATTTTCATTGGACTGCAATTCTTTCTTTAAAATGTTTAGTCTCATGAAGTATTATGGTCCCAGCTTTATAATCTTGCATTGCTCTAAAAAATTCTTCAGTTATTCTACTGCGATTATCATTTGTATGAAGTTTAATACATAGCTCTTCCAATTTTATTGAATTATTATTTTTGCCTTCAGATAATTTTTTTCGGTAAATAGTCCGGTAGAAAAATTTAATGATTTTATTTAATGGAGTAAGAAAAATATTTTTTGCCTGCTTATCCAAATCAGTTTTTTCCCATGAAAAATTAGGGAAATATTCTTTAATCCAGTTGTTCTGATTAAAAAAACAATCAAGTAATTTTTTATTCTTAATTGCCCGGAGGGAAATTATTTGATGTGCGGTGTAAAAGTCGTGAGGATATTTTATTTCCATTCCCCGTTCATCAATTAAATAATTAGCGCATAACTCTTTTCTCACTTTGAAAAAAAGTGATAAAACATGAATAAGTGCATAAACAATGTAAAGTGCATTTGATTTTGTAATTATAAAAAGATCGGTTCTACCGTTAATAGTGTGAAAATAATAATTTAAAGATATGGAAACGAAAGAATTATTCAACCGTTTATTACATCTCCCGGAAGAATGGGAAGTCTACGAAGTAACTTATGAAGAAACCCAGCAACAGATACATCTGAAAATAAGATACTTAAAAAAAGAAGGTGTATGTAAAATGACTGGAGAAATATGTTCCATATATGATTATCGTCCTGAAAGACAATGGCGGCACCTGGACTTGATGGGATACAAAACAT
>Ga0209322_10000556_pt1 | contig 21888 bp, 14 predicted proteins | sample Rifsed19ft1_FD_184013 | JGI IMG/M metagenome (GOLD analysis project Ga0209322, IMG submission 184013) | Soil microbial communities from Rifle, Colorado, USA - sediment 19ft 1 (version 2) | ecosystem: Environmental > Terrestrial > Deep subsurface > Rock core/Sediment | place: Rifle, Colorado... | reverse complement strand
TGACCAACTCGGCCAGCGTCATCACCTGGGGCAACAGCGTGGTCCTGACGATCCAGTTCGGAGCGAACGGTGCGAACAAGCCGTTCATCCTCGAGGGTGCCCGCGATGGCGTCACCTGGGCGACGATCGCCAACCTGACCACCAACTTGTCCGGCAAGGCGACCTACACCTATCGACCGGCCACCAACCTCTACTACCGGGCCCGCTTCACGGGGACGCCGGATCTGTCGGCCGGCAACAGCAACACCACGAGGACCGTGGTCCGCCAGATCGCGCTCCTGCGACCGACGAACTCCGGGGCCATCAAGACCATCGCCCGCAACACCTCCATCAAGTTCACCACGACCGTCCGGCCGTCGCGGCCTGAGCTACCGCCCGCCAAGGTCAGCTTCGTCTTCTACAAGCGGATCGGCGGCGTCTGGACGTTCGTGACGAAGCGCGACGTCTACATCGACTCGCTCGGGAAGGCAAGTACGACCTTCAAGTTCACGAGCGCGGGCAGCTGGTACGTCCGCTCTCGGGCGAACCCGACGCCGTACAACGCGAATAGCTTCTGGAGCCCGGTCGAGCGCTACAACGTGCGCTGACCGGCGCACGTCTCGGTAGCACTGCGGGGTCTCCTTCCCGCGGAGGGAGACCCCGCTCTTGTTTCGATGCCCCGGCCGAGGCCCGGGGAGGAGTCGGAGGAGATCGGAGATGGATCTGCACCGCCTGCATGGTCGGGGCTGGCGGCTCGGGGCCGCCCTGCTGGGCGTCGCGCTCATCGCCGGCCTCGTTCCCGCCACGGCGCTCGCGGCGGTCGGCCCCGTCTTCACGACCCAACCGATCGGGGCGCAGTACGGTCAACCGTTCGCGACACAGCCGGTGGTGTCGATCAAGAAGGGCGCCAACGTCGACACGAGCGCCGGCGGGACGGTGGCGCTGGCCATCAAGGGCGGGACCGGAACCGCTGGGGCGACGCTGACCTGCACGGGGACCGGTGCCGGCGGCCGGACGATCACCGTCGTCAGCGGGATCGCGACCGCGACCGGCTGCTCGATCGACAAGGCCGGCACGGCCTACGTCCTGACCGCGACGTGGAGCAGCGGCGGCAGCGACGACAGCGCGACATTCACGATCTCCGCCGGTCCGGCGACGAAGCTCGTCTTCACGACGCAGCCGAGTGGCGGGAGTGCCGGCGTCGCCTGGGCGACCCAGCCGGTCGTGACCGTCCAGGATTCAGCCGGCCAGACGGTCACCAGCGGTGCCGGCAGCACGACAAACGTCACGCTCGCGATCACACCCGGCACGGGGACGGCCGGCGCGGTGCTCACCTGCACGGGCGGCCTCTCGAAGGCGGCCGTGAGCGGCGTCGCATCGTTCAGCGGCTGCCTGATCGACAGGGGCGGGACCGGCTACACGCTCACCGCGACCGGGTCCGGACTGACATCGGCCACGAGTGCGGCCTTCGCGATCAGTGGAACGACCGCCACGAAGCTCGCCTTCACGACGCAGCCCGCCCGGGGGACTCCGGGCGGCGCGTTCGCCACACAGCCCGTCGTGACGATCCAGGATGCCGCCGGGGCGACCGTGACGACCAGCACCGCGACCGTTGTCCTCGCGCTCGGCGCGAACCCCGGTGGCGGCACCCTCAGCTGCACCGGTGGGCTCTCGAAGGCGGCCGTGAACGGCGTGGCCGCCTTCTCGGGCTGCGCGATCAACAGCGTCGGCGTGGGGTACACGCTGGCCGCCGCCTCGTCCGGCCTCACGGGTGCCACGAGCGCCCTCTTCGACGTGGCCGACCGGCTCGTCTTCACGACCCAGCCCGCAGGGGCGACGCCCGGCGTCGCGTTCACGACGCAGCCCGTCGTCGCCGTCCGCGCCGGACCGACGAACACGGCGAGCCACGACCAGGCCACCCAGGTGACGCTCTCGATCAAGGCGGGGACCGGCGCTCCGGGCGCGATCCTCACCTGCACCGGCGGGCTCACGAAGACCGTGGTCAACGGCCTTGCGACGTTTGCCGGCTGCTCGATCGACCGGGTCAGCCCGATCTCGCCGGCGAACCCGTACCAGCTCCTCGCGACGGCGACGGGCCTGACGTCGGCGACCTCGAGCCCCCTCACGGTCGGCGCACCGACGATCCTGACCGTGACGCCGTCGGCGACCGTCATCACCTGGGGCGGCACCGTCGTCCTGACGGCGAGGTTCGGGTCGAACGGCGCGTCCAGGACGGTCACGCTCCAGGGCGCCCGCGACGGCGTCAGCTGGGCGACGATCGCGACGCTCACGACCGACGTCGGCGGCGCGGCTTCGCTCGGGTACCGGCCGGCGACGAACCTCTACTACCGGGCCGTCTTCCTTGGGGCGCCCGACCTGGCCGCCGTGACCAGCCCCACGACACGGGTCGTGGTACGCCAGATCGCGCTCCTGCGGCCGACGAACTCGGGGGCGATCAAGGTGATCCGGCGTGGGACGTCCATCACGTTCGTCACGACCATCCGTCCCTCCCGCCCGGAGCTGCCGGCGCCGCAGGCGACGTTCCGCCTCTTCCGGCGGGTGAGCGGCGTGTGGCTGCTCGTGAGTGAGCGGGTCGTCGTCGCCAACTCGTTCGGCCAGGCGACCACCACGTTCAGGTTCTCCAGCACGGGGAGCTGGTACGTCCGCGCCCGGGCGAACCCGACGCCGTACAACGCGAACAGCTACTGGAGCCCGGTCGAGCGCTACGACGTGCGCTGAGCCACGTCTCCATCGACGTCTGCTCCCGCTTGCGCTTGACGGGCGTGATTGTTCGCCACATACTGAATATAGGCCACATGTTCAGTAGGGCGGATGAACGATGCTCAAACGAGAGATCGTCTGGCGGCAGATCGCGGATGACGTCCTCGAAGATCGCCGGACGACGTTCCACCAGCGTGAACTCGCAGCCAAACTCGGCATGTCTCCGGGCAACGTCCACCTGGCGCTGGAGCCGCTTCGGGCTGTGGGAGCCGCCCGCGTTGTCGGCAAGAACCTGGTCGTGCGCGACGTCAGGAAGATCCTGCTGCTGTGGGCCGCTCGCCGGCAGCCGTCCAGGCCGCTCGCCGCCTTCACATCCATGGAGCACGCACGCGACCTTGGGCGCGTGCTGCCGCCCGGGCTCGCTCTGACGTCGTTCGCCGGGTTCGTGGCGCGTTACGGCGACGAGCCTGCCCCCTTCTCGGTGGCTCGAGCCTACGTGCGCCCCGATGACGAGGCGACGCTCGTCGAACTTCGCCGTCGGTTCAACGAGTCACCCGACGTGGGCGCCGCGACGCTCATCGTCCATGCGGCAGACAGCGTGCTCGCCCGCAACCTGCCCGAGATCGTGGGTCCGGCGCAGCTCTACGTCGACCTGTGGGGGGAGGCCGACTTCTTCGCGTCGGACTACCTGCGCGCGCTGGAGGGGAGGCTGGCGTTGTGAACGACTTCTACCGCGACGCGCAGGTCCGCGGCGCGGAGGCCGTCCTCGCCCGCCTCCAGAGGGTCGTTCCGGACGCGGTCATCCTCGGCGGGTGGGCGGTCTACCTCTACGCCCGCGGCCAGCGATCGACCGACGTCGACATCGCCGTCGACTTCGGAGGTCTCGGCCAACTACAACGGGAGTTCGGGCCGGCCCTGACCAGGAACAGCAACCTGCGGAAGTACGAACTGATCATCGACCGGGTGGAGGTCGACATCTTCGTCGAACACCTATCGAACTCCGGGGTCGCGATCGAGGAACTGGTCGAGCCCTCCAGGACGATGATGGGGTTTCGGGTCATCAACCCCGAGGGCCTTCTGATCCTGAAGCTCTGCGCGTGGATCGATCGCCAGGGTCGCACCAAGGGCGACAAGGACGAGGCAGACGTCCTGTCGCTTCTCTCGGCGACGCCGATCGATTGGACGCGCTACCGCGCGATCATCGCGAAGGCCCACGGCAAGTACCTGGCGCTCCTCCCCGGTGCGATCGCCCGCCTGGTGTCGTCCGCCGAGGTCCGCAGGACGTGGCAGTTCGTCAAGGTGAACGGGGAGGCGACGGTGGCGTCGGCTCCGCAGTGGAAGCGACTCAAGGAGGAGATCGCGGCGAAGGTGCCGCGCGGACTCTGACCGGTCCGTCGGCGGCCGAAGTCTAGCCGGAAGGCTCGTCGTTCCCGGCCGGTGCTAGGCTTCGTCGATGCACCTGCGCCAGTTCGTCCTGCCCAGCCTCGGCCACGTCAGCGCGCTGATGGCCGACGACGCGCGCGGCGTGGCCGCGGTCATCGACCCACGCCGGGACGTGGACATCTACCTCGAGGAGGCGCGCGCGAGGGAGCTGCGCATCACCCACGTCTTCGAGACGCACCTTCACAACGATTACGTCTCGGGCGGCCGCGAGCTGGCCGAGATGACCGGCGCCATCCACGTCATCGGCGCCGGGGCGGAGCTGACGACGCCGTTCCTCGGCGTGCGCGATGGCGACACCGTCGACGTCGGTTCCCTGCGTTTCGTGGCCATCGAGACACCCGGTCACACGCCCGAGCACGTGAGCTACGCCGTCGCGGACCGCGCCCGCGCCGCCGAGCCAGCCCTCCTCTTCACCGGCGGTTCCCTCCTCGTCGGCGCGGTCGGCCGCACGGACCTGCTCGGCGCCGAGAACGCGCGCCCCTTCGCGCGGGCGATGTTCGGCTCACTCCACGAGAAGCTCCTGCAGCATCACGACTACGTGGGCGTGCTGCCGACCCACGGCGCTGGCTCGCTCTGCTCCAAGTCGATCTCGTCCACGCCGAGCAGCACCATCGGCTACGAGCGGCGCCACAACCCGCTGCTCCAGGTGGACGAGGTCGAGGCCTTCGTGGACACGCTGCTCGCGGGCCAGCCGGCGTTCCCGCGCTACTTCGCGCGGATGCGCTCGCTGAACCGGGCCGGTCCACGGCCGATCGGCGCCGTGCCCGGTCCGCGGCCGCTGCGCCTGGACCGCGTGCGGGAACTCCTGGCCGGTGACCACCTGCTCGTGGACCTGCGCTCGCCGGCCGCCCACGCCGTGGCCCACGTGCCCGGCTCGATCTCCATCCCCGCCGGCGACTCGTTCGGCACCTGGCTCGGATGGGTCGTCGATTTCGACCGACCGCTGGTGCTCGTCCTGGAGCGCCCGGAGGACTGGGACGATGCCGTCCGCCAGGCGCTGCGGATCGGCTACGAGCACGTCGAGGGCCACCTGCAGGGCGGCTTCGGCACCTGGCAGGACGGCGGCGAGCCGGTCGAGGCCAGCGGCCGCATGACCGTCGGCCAACTGCGGGAGGCGCTCGCGGGTGGCGCCGGTCAAGATGGCGAGGGGCCGGTCGTCATCGACGTGCGCCAGGCCGACGAGTTCGCCGCGGCCCACGTCCCGGGCGCCGTCCACCTCATGTGCGGCGACCTGCCCGACCGCCTCGCGGAGCTGCCCAGGGACCGGCCGATCCTCGCCATGTGCGCCTCCGGCATGCGCAGCTCGGTCGCCGCCAGCCTGCTGCGGCGCGCCGGTTTCGAGGACGTCTCCTGGGTCGCCGGCGGCGTCACCGCCTGGCGCGCCTCCGGCTTCCCGGTCGAGAAGGGATCGTAGCTGCGGCCAGGGCCCCCCGGCCCCCCGCCTGTCTCGCTCCGCGCCGCCCGGCCCTCCCGCCGCGTTGTTTCCTGAACACCAAACGGCAGATGCGCGTCGTCCACACGACCCCAGGGAGAGCGAATCGGCGCCGTAGCCAGCTCATGCAAGCGTGGCGCGCACTCGCTTGAGCGTGCGCGGCGCCTCCGGGGGTCGTCGTCGGGCCCTCGAATCCTCCGGCGGGACCTGGCGACCCCTCGGTCGAGCCCAGGAATCGCCGTTTGGTGTTTACCGCACAACAACGCCAGACCGCACCGGACCGCCGGCCCGCGCCACAGCGCCGGACCGAACAGCGGTGCCAGCCGCGTCGCGCTCCGGGAGCAGCGCCCCGTGCCTCGTGACCAGGATCAGCGCGTCGCCGGGCCATCGTTGCGCCGGGCCGGTCAGCGCCGCCGTCGCCACGAATGGATCCGCCGGGAACGCCGCCCGGATCATCTCCGGATGGGCCGCCAGGATCGCTCGATGGTGACGCGTGGCCGGCATCACGAGCGCGAACCAGACGCGCCGGGCCGGCAGCACGGCCCGAAGCGCCTCGCGCTTGGCGTGCCCCTCCCGGACGACCTCCTCCCAGCGATCGACCCGCATCTCGACCTCCGTCAGCACGGCGTCAAGCCCATCGTCGAGCAGCACGTCACCTGAGCGTCGACCGGGTCCGGGGATGGGCGCCTCGACGGTCGCCGCCCAGCGCGGGTGCCGGGCCGCCAGCAGCGCCTCCACGATCCGGGCCTGTGCGGCGTCGTGGAGGGCGGGCGTGGCGCCCGGGTAGACGGCCAGACGGAACTCGGCGCCGATCGCCACCGCGGCTCGCGCGCGGATGGCGTCGCCGACGCTCGGGTCGCCGGCCTCCATGCGGCAGATGACGGAGCGGTCGACGCCGATCACCCTCGCCACCGCCGCCTGCGTCACGCGCGCCCGCAGCCGGAGGGCACGGAACTCCTCGCCGAAGCGGAGCGCCGTCCGGCGGAGCTGCCGGTCGGCCTCGTGGATCACCGTTCGACTGAGTGCGGATCGGGGCATGGCTCGTTCCCTCGACCTCCGGCGGGCCGGGACGTGGCGGGCGTTGCGCACAGAACACCAAATGCCGCTTATCGGGGGGTTCACAAGGGGTTCGGAGGCTCCGAGCGGGCGCCGGGAGCCAGGCCGGAGAATCACTGAGCGTGGGACCGATGGTGGTTCGGGGGCGCGCCGCCCCCTCCGCGTCCGCTGAAGGCCGTTTGGTGTTTCCTGGACAACGCGGACCGCGCTGGGCGCGCGGGGCGGGCGGGGCACGCGGGGCAACGCGGCGTGCGAGGTGTGAGGCCCTCGGCGAAAGCCGGTGAGCGGCGAGGATGGCCGCTTACCCGACCCGCACCGCCAGCCAGCCCAGCGCCGCCGAGCCAAGCAGCACGACGTCGAGGGCGACGACGAGCCCGATGCAGGCGATGGCCAGCCCGTTCCGCCAGCGGCCGTTGACGTGGCGCCCGAGCAGGGCGCGGTCGTTCACCAGCAGGAGCATGAAGACGAGCACGATCGGCAGCAGCAGGCCCTGCAGGTTCTGGCTGCCCACGATGAGCCCGATCGGGTCGAGGCCGGGGATGAGCACGACGAGCGCGCCGGCGAAGAGCACGAAGCTGTAGAGGCCGAAGAAAGCGGGCGCGTCGCGGAAGCGATGGCCCACGCCAGACTCCCAGCCGAAGGCCTCGCAGATCACGTAGGCCGTGCTGATGGGCATGATCGTGGCCGCCAGCACGCTCGCCCCGAAGAGGCCCACGGCGAAGAGGAGCGACGACAGCTCGCCGGCCACCGGTCCCAGCGCGGCGGCGGCGTCGGCGGCGCTCTCGACGCGAACGCTCGCGGCGTGCAGGGTCGTCGCCGTGGCCACCACGATGAAGACCGCGATGACGTTCGTCCAGACCGAGCCCACGACGGCGTCGGCCTGCTCGAGCGCCAGCTCCTCCTCGTCGATGCCCTTCTCGGCCACCGCCGACTGCAGGTAGAACTGCATGTAGGGGGTGATCGTCGTGCCCACCACCGCGACCATCAGCAGGAGCAGCGTGGGATCGAGGCCCCCGAGGTCCGGCGTGACCAGGGCGTGTCCCACGGCGCCCCAGTCGGGTCCGGCCAGGATGGCCGAGGCGATGTAGGCGAGGAAGACGACCATGACCGAGAGGAAGACCTTCTCGACCGTGCGGTAGTCGGCGAACAGGACCAGCGCCCAGATGGCCACGGCCACCACGGGCACGGTCAGCCAGCGGGGCACACCGAGGATCTCCAGGGCGGCGCCGGCGCCGGCGAACTCGGCCACGGTGTTGGCGAGGTTGGCCACGAGCAGCACGCCCATCGCCAGCGCCGTCCAGCGCACCCCGTATCGGTCGCGGATGAGGTCCGAGAGGCCCTGCCCGGTGATCACGCCCAGCCGGGCGGCCATCTCCTGGACGACGGCCAGGATGAGCATCGTGATGGGGAAGAGCCAGAGCAGGCGCAGGCCCGTATCCGCTCCCAGCACGGAATACGTGGTGATGCCCCCGGCGTCGTTGCCGGCGATGCCGGCGATGAGGCCCGGGCCCATGACGGCGAGGAAGGCGAGCAGTCCACGGCGCCGGAAGCGGGAGCGCAGGCGCAGGCTGCGCGACTCCCACAGGGCGCGCAGGCGCTGGCCCAGGCCCGTGTCCGGCGGCGCCGGCCGTCGGCGACGGGTCGCCGAGGGGAGCTGGGGCACTACGGCGCGACCCGGCTGAACAGGCGCGGCAGCCGCCGCTTCCAGCCGCTGGGCAGGACGGTATCGATGGCATCGTCCACGGTCACGATGCCCACGAGGCGGCCCTCCCCGTCCACGACCGGCACGGCCAGCAGGTTGTAGCGTGCGACCACCTGCGCCACCTCGTCCTGGCCGGCCATGACTTCGACGGCCACCGGCTCGTCGTACATGAACTCGCGAATGGGACGATCGGGGGCGGCCACGATCAGGTCGCGCAGCGAGAGCACGCCGCGCAGGTGTTCGGCGGCGTCCACCACGTAGACGTAGTAGATCGTCTCGGCGTCGGGCTCCAGCTCCCGCAGGCGCCCGATCGTCTGGTCGGCGGTGAGCTCCTCGGGGACCGCCACGAACTCGGTGGTCATGATGCCACCGGCCGTATCCTCCGGGTAGCCCAGGAGCTCCGCGACCTCCTGGGCCTCCTCGCGTTCCATGAGCGGCAGGATCTCGTCCCGCGCGGCGTCGGAGAGATCCGCGATCAGGTCGGCCGCATCGTCGGGGCTCATCTCCTCGAGGATGTCCGCTGCCCGCCCGGGTTCGAGGTCCTCCAGCACCTCGACCTGCGTCTCGGGCTCCATCTCCTCGATGGCATCGGCGACGACCTCGTCGTCGAAGGCGGCCATGATGCCGGCCCGGTCGCGCGGCGCCAGCTGGTCGATGATCGAGGCCAGGTCGGCCGGATGGAGCTCGCGCAGCCCCTCGTGCGGCACGCGGAGGCGGATCGAGGCGATCGAGGTCTCGACCGGGTCCACGTCCTCCCAGTCGATGTAGCGCTCGGGAACGGGCAGGCGCAGGTTGCGCGCGATCGTCCGGTACGGGCCCTCGACGCCCAGGCGTCGCAGCAGGCCGGCCGCGCCCACGTCCACCGCCACCAGGTGCAGCTTGCCCTCGATCTCATCGAGACGGAGATCGTTGACGCGCACGACCTTGCGCCCGTCGATATCGACGATCTGCTTGTCCTGGAGGTCGGCGAAGAGCAGCAGCTCGTTGTCGCGCTGGCGGAACTTGTCGATCTCGATGGTGGGTGTCGCCAGCTGCGCGCCGCTCGTGTCGAAGCGGGCGACGTCCGCCCAGGGCAGGAAGATCCGGCGCCGGTCCGTCTTGACCACCAGGCCGGTGACGGGCGGATAGCGGTCGCCGATGGCGACGATGAGGTCGGCGACCTTGCCGATCGGCTCGCCGTGCCGGTCGAGGACCGGACGGCCGATGACCTGGCTCAGGTAGAACTGCATCTTCCACCTCGCGGGCGGGCCCGGCCCGCCGGCGGTGGCGCGCAGTCCGGCGCGTCAGGCCGCGGTGGCGGGGCGGACCCGGTTGAGGCTCACGGCGCCTGGGGCGCCCGAGGTACTGGGTCCGTTCTCCACGATGGGAGGCTTCCTCCGAGACGATGCGGGACGCACGTGATCCCTCGAGCGGGTCATGCGGGACGTGCCGCGGCGAGTCTAGCCGCTCGCCGGGACGAGGGTCAACGGGTGCATGCCGGCCGGTCATGCGAGCGGCCGGATGCACGCTCAGCTGCCGCTCGATGAGGCCTCACGCCAAGGCAGGCACGCTCGGGTTCACGGCCCCAGATGCCCGGGGGGCATACGGCAGCGGGGCCGGCCCGTACGTCCGGCGGCCTCGGGGAGGTACCTCCGGGGTCGTGAACCGTCGATCCGGGCTGCCTACGATGGGGGGCGTGGGATCTCCCGCCCGGCGCCGGCCGGTCGAACGGCCGGATCGCAATACCCGCTACTTCGCCGCGCTTGCGGCCGCCTCGCGGCGCCTCTCGGGCACGCTCGACCGCGACGCGGTGCATCGGGCCGTCGTGCGCGAGGTCTTCGGCGCCCTCGAGGTCGATGCGGCCACGATCCGGGTCGTGACCTCCGACGGCCGCCTGCCGGTCGTCGCGGCGGCGGGCCTGGGCGCGCGCGCGGTGCGCAAGCTGCCCGACTTCGGCGTCGATGAGCCGTGGTTCCGTCGCCTTCGCCGGACGCGCCGCCCGTGGGTCCGGGACGACGTCGAGCCCGAGATGACCTACCCACCCGCCCTCCGCTATCGGGCCTCGGCGGTCGTGCCCCTGGTCCAGGACCGCACCGTCGTCGGGCTGCTCTCCGCCGTGCGGAAGGAGCCTCGACCGTGGCACACCGAGGAAGTGGCCTTCCTCGAGGCCGTCGCGGGCCAGGCGGCGATCGCCCTCCACAACGCCGACGTCTACGAGGAATCCGAGCGCTGGGCCGCCCAGCTGGCGGTCGTCCAGGCCTCCGTCAGCCGGATGAACCGGCTCACCTCGGTGGAGGAGATCGGCCAGGCCGTGGTCGAGGAGACGCGCCGGGTCGTGGCCTACCACAACTGCCGCGTCTACCTCCTCGAGGCGCCCGACGATCTCGTGCCCATCGCCTTCAAGGGCGAGGTCGGTCATTACCTCGAGATCCCCATGGACGTGCTGCGCACGAAGGTCGGCACCGGCTTCACCGGCTGGGTCGCCGTGCACGGCGAGGCGCTGCTCATCAACGACGCCAACGCCGACCCCCGTGGCTCCACGATCCCCGGCACCGACGAGGTGGACGAGTCGATGGTCGTGGTGCCCATGAGGTTCGACGATCGCGTCATCGGCGTGGTCACGCTCTCGAAGCTCGGCCTCGACCAGTTCGACACGCGGGACGTGCGCCTGATGCAGATCCTCTCCGACGCGGCCGGCACGGCCATCCAGAGCGCCCGCGCGTTCGATGAGACGAAGCGGGCCGCAGGGCGCATGCAGCGCCTCCTGGCCATGTCGAGCGACCTCAGCCGCAGCCTCGATCCGCTCATGGTCGCCGACCTCATCGCCCGCCACCTGCGCCAGGCGGCCGGTGCGGACGAGGCGGCGATCAGCTACTGGGATCGAGCGAACGATCGCGTGCTGTCCTGGGGCTACTACCCTGAGCCGGAGCCGCGCGTCATCGAGCCAGCCTTCGCGCTGTCTGACTTCCCTGCCACGCGCCGCGTCCTCGAGCACCAGGCGACGATCTTCGTCGACGTCGCCGATCCGGCCGCCGATCCGGCCGAGGTCGCGGAGCTGCGCAGGAACGGGATGGCCGAGCTGGTGATGTTGCCGCTGGTGGCCACGGGGAACGCCATCGGGCTGGTCGAGCTCCTCGGCGCGGGGCCGATGCAGCACGACCCGGCGACGCTGGACCTGGTGCGCGCGATGGCCAACGAAGCGGCCGTCGTCCTGGAAAACGCACGTCTCTACGAGGCCGCGCGGAACCTCGCCGACCGCGACCCGCTCACGAACTTCCTCAACCACCGCTCCTTCCACGAGCGGCTCGGCGAGGAGCTGCTGCGGGCCCAGCGCGGCCGCCGTCCCGTGGCCCTGGCCATGATGGACCTCGACGGATTCAAGCTCGTGAACGACACGCGCGGGCACCAGGTGGGCGACCAGGTCCTACGCTGGACGGCCGAGCGCATCCGCTCGGCGCTGCGGGCCAGCGACATCCCCGCCCGCTACGGCGGCGATGAGTTCGTGGTCATCCTCCCGGACACGGACGTGGCCTCCGCGCGGAGCGCGGCACAGCGCCTGCTCGACGCCTTCGCGGCGGAGGTCTTCCAGCCCGCCGAGGGCGGCGCGGTGCCCATCGGCATCTCCATCGGCCTGGCCGCCTTCCCGTCGGATGCGCGCACCCCGAGCGACCTCATCGGCGCGGCCGACCGGGCGCTGTACGCGGTGAAGCGCAACGGGGGAGGGGGCTCCTCCGCCGCATCGGATCTGGACGAGGCGGCCTGACCGGACGGCTGGACACCGCACCGCACCGGCCCCATGCTCGTGTCCGACGTGGGCACCGGACTCGAATCACCGCGCGGTCTTCCCGACGAGACCATCGTCCGGGCCATCCGGGTCATCGACCGCACCACCACGGTGAGCCTCGCCCTCCTGGGGCTGCTGATCCTCGTCCGCATCGTCGCCGGCCCGGCGGGGTTGGTGGACTGGCTCACCGCGCTGGCCGTCCTCGTGGTCGGCGCGGGCCTCCTCGTGCAGCGGCGGGCGCAGCGCATCCTCGCCGCCCGCGAGCGCGCCACCGGCGTGAGCTTCACGCGCCTCATGCAGGGCCTGGCCCGATCCGCCTCGCCCGACGCCATCGTCACGGCCATCGTGGACGCGCTGCGCGGGGCGTCCGGAGCGGACCACGTCATCGTCGCCCGCCTGCGCCCCGCCGACCGCGTCATCGAGGCCACGCTCGTCTCCGCGAGCCTCACCGTGCCCCCATCGCGCACGACGCTGCCCGCCGACTTGCTGGTGCCGGACCCGGGGCACGCCGACGCCGCCGACTCGTCGGAGGCGCGCCGCGAGGTCGAGGAGCGGCTGGTCGGGCGACTGCGCGCCGCCTACGGCCTCCGTCACACACTGGACGCGCCCCTGTTGGCGGACGGCGCGGTCATCGGCGTCCTGCTCCTCTCCCGCCGTACCGGGGAGTCCTGGACGGCCGCCGACCATGAGCTCCTCGAGTCGGCCGCCGGTGAGCTGTCCGTGGCGCTGGCCCGCGTCCATGCCCAGCAGGCGGCGGAGACCAGGGCACGCATCGACGCACTGACCGGCCTGCCCAACCGGCGCCACTTCGACGAGCTGGCCTCGATCCTGACGCAGGGCCGCCGGGTCGGCGACGCCCTGGGCGTGCTGATGATCGACATCGACCACTTCAAGAAGCTCAACGACCGCCACGGTCATGCCGCCGGCGATGCCGTCCTGCGCGAGGTGGGGCGGGCCATCGCCGGCGCCCTCCGCAGCGAGGACACGCCGTGCCGCTACGGCGGTGAGGAGTTCGCGGTCATCCTGCGCCGGGCCACGCTGGAGCAGGCGGTGGAGGTCGCGCAGCGCATCCACGACGCCGTGGCCGAGGTGCCGACGCGCCAGCTTGGCATCGAGGATCCCGTCAGCGTGTCGGTGGGCGTCGCCGTGGGCGGCGAGACGGGCCTCGCCGTGACCGAGCTGGTGGAGCGCGCCGATCGCGCCCTCTACGCGGCGAAGCGGCGCGGCCGCGACCGGGTGGTGGTCGACGAAACGGCGGCGTGACGGCGGCCGGGCGCCTGCCGCACACTGACGCCGATGCCCGAGCCGCGTCCCGCCACGACCCCAGAGGAGCCGCTCGAGGCGCGGCCGAGCGCCGCGCGGGGCGACGAGGTGCCGCTCCTCTCCAACGCCGAGCTGGCGCGCATCTTCCACCAGATCGGCGATCTCGTGGAGCTCAAGGGCGAGCTCATCTTCAAGGCGCAGGCCTATCACCGTGCCGCCGACGCCATCTCCGACAGCCCCGTGGAGGTCGCCCGGGCCTACCGCGAAGGCCATGCGCCGCGGCTGCCGGGCGTGGGTCGGGCCATCGACGAGAAGCTGGCCGAGCTGGCCGACACCGGCCGCCTCCGCTTCCACGACCGCCTGCGGCGCGAGGTGCCGCCCTCGCTGCTCGACCTGCTCGCCGTGCCCGGCCTGGGGCCCCGGACCGTGCGCGAGCTCCACGAGACCCTTGGGGTGACGAGCCCGGCGGAGCTCGAGGCAGCCGTCCGCGCCGGGCGACTGCGTGGGGTGCGGGGCATGGGTCCGAAGGCGGAGGAGCGCATCCTGGCCGGCCTGGTTGGCCTCGAGGGGCGCTCACGGCGGATGCGCCTGGGCGAGGCAGCCGAGGCCATCGGCGGGATCATGGCCGCCCTGCAGGGGACGCCGGGCCTGCGCGCGCTCATCCCCGCCGGTTCCTTCCGCCGCCGGCGCGAGACGGTCGGCGACCTGGACCTCCTGGCCGACACGGACGACCCGGCCGCGGTCGTGGCCCGTTTCACCGCGCTGCCGTCCGTGGCGAGGGTGCTGAATCGCGGCGGCCACAAGGCGGCAGTCGAGCTGGAGCGCGGCCCGCAGGTGGACCTGATGGTCATGCCCGAGGGGGCGGCCGGATCGTACCTCGTCCACTTCACCGGCTCGGCGGCCCACAACGTGCGCCTGCGGGGTATGGCCCGGGAACGTGGCTGGAGCCTGTCGGAGCACGGCTTCCTGCGCCTGGGCGCGGATGGCGAGCCGCTCACCGGAGCCGCGGCCGAGCTGCGCACGTTCCCCACCGAGGCGGAGGTCTACGCCTTCCTCGGCCTGCCGCTCATCCCGCCCGAGCTGCGCGAGGATGCCGGAGAGGTGGAGGCGGCGCTCGAGCGTCGGCTGCCGCGCCTCGTGGAGCTGGGCGACCTGCAGGGCGATTGTCACAGCCACTCCGACTGGTCGGACGGGCACCTGCCCATCGACGAGCTGGCCGGGCTGGCCCGGGCCCGCGGCTACGCCTACCTGGTGCTGTCCGACCACACGCAGAGCCTGGCCGTCGCGCGCGGCCTGACGCCCGATCGCGTCGAGCGCCAGCGGCGCATCGTGGGCGAGCTGAACGGGCGCTTCGCGCACGAGGAAGCGGCCGGCAGCGCGCCGGAGGGCGGGCACCCCGACGGCTTCCGGCTGCTCCACGGGTGCGAGCTGGAGATCCGCCCCGACGGCAGCCTGGACTACCCCGACGAGCTGCTGGAGCGATTCGACGTCGTGGCGGCCAGCCTCCACGTCGGGCGCGGCCAGCCCCGAGCGCGCCTCACGGCCCGCTACCTCGGGGCCATGCGCAACCCGCACGTGGACATCGTCTGCCATCCCTCGGGCCGCAAGATCGGCAGCCGCGAGGACCTCGACCTCGACTGGGACGCCTTCTACGCCGCGGCCGCGGAGACCGGCACGCTCCTCGAGATCAACGGCTCCGACGAGCGCCTCGACCTCGACGATCGCCGCATCCGCCGGGCCAGGGCGCTCGGGTGCCGCTTCGTGATCGGCTCCGACGCCCACTACCGCCACGAGCTGGACAACCTCGCCTGGGGCACGGCGGTCGCCCGGCGCGGCTGGCTCGAGGCGGCCGATGTGCTGAACACGCGCTCCCGCGAGGCCTTCCTGGCCTGGCTGCGCGGCGACCGCACCGTCGCCTGACGGCCTAGACTCCACCGACGATGCGGACCGAACGCTCGCGCGCCGTCAACCTCGCCGTACTCCTCGTGGTCCTGGCCGCCCTCGCCTCTTTGCTGGAGGGACCGGCGGTCTGGCTCGGCGCGCTGATCGTCGGGGCGGCGGCCGCCTTCGGCGCCTTCCACTTCCTCGCCGAGGTCGACCCGCGCGGCGTGCCGATCGAGTCGCTGGCGACGCCCGCCGTGGCGGCCATGGCGCTCGCCGGGATGGCCCATCTGGCCGGCGTCGGCCCGGCCCTGGCGCCCATCGTAGTGGGCGGCGGCCTGCTGCTGGTGGCGACGCTGCTCCTCGAGGCGCGGCTGATGGGTCCGGCCGACGATGCGCGGGCGCGGCGCGAACGGCAGCTGGTGCCGGTCGTCGTGCTCCTCGCCTTCCTCGGCTTCGCGAGCGTCGCCGGCGCGATCTACGCGGGCCTGGCGGCGCCGCTGCCGGGGACCACCGAGCCGGCCGCGATCGACCAGGGAAGCCTGTTGCTGCTCGCGGTCGCCGACGGCGTCGTCGCCTTCCTGCTCGGCTATCGTCTCGCCGCCGCGCGTGCCCCCGATCTCATCGAGGCGGCCTGGGCAGCCGGCACCTTCGCCGTCGTCATCGGCGTCGGCGCGGCACTCCTGCGCGCCCTGGCCCTGCCGCGGCTGCTGGGGCCGGCCATCCTGGCCGGCATCTTCTACCTCTGGAGCGCGTACCGGGCCGCGCCCGGCGCCGAGCGGCGCTCGGCCGGCTGGCTGTGGGAGTACCTCGTGCTCGCGCTCGCCCTCGCCGGCGTGGTGGCCTGGAACCTGCTCGTGCGGTAGGGGAAGCGGCCCCAACGGGTCGGAGCGCGTCCGGCGGCTACCTCACGTCGTAGCGGGCGACCGGGCTCCAGGCACTCGCCGCGACGTACGGGGTCGCCATCGCCCTCGCGCGAACGTACCAGGAGCCGGTCCTCGAGAAGCGCCAGCTGAAGCGCGCCCTGCCGGCGGTGTCAGTGAGGACATCCACGCGCCGGAAGAGGACCCAGGACGTTCCCAGGCGCCGATAGACGACGAAGGTCACCTTCGCCCGCGGGAGGTCCCCGGGCGGAGGCCTGACCGTCGAGGTGAACGTGAGTGTCCGTCCGACGGCGATCGTCCGCGGCGGCGGGACCGACGCGCTGAGCGCGAGCTTCTGGCGAACCGTCACCGTGATCGGGTAGCTCGTCGCGGCCGGAAGGTCCGGCGCACCGGCGTACAACGCCCGGTACCGGACGCTCGTCGTCGGCTGGTTCGCCAGCCCGGCCAGACCTGCCGAATCGGTCGTCCCCGACCCGATGGCGGTCCAGCGGATCCCGTCGAGCGATCTCTGGAACTCGATCAAGCGCCCTGAGCTTGCCGGGATCGGCGCGAACAGGCCCGCGAGGGTGACGCCCGCCGGCCAGGTGATGGTGCCCGCGCTCGAAGAGATCGTCAGCGGCAGCGACGAGCCTTCCGCCAGGATCTCGAACGGGGCCGAGACGACCGGCGGCAGGACCGGCATCGATGCTCCGATCGTGTACCCGGCGCCGGGCTTGTCGATCGAGCAGCCGCTGAAGTGGGCGATGCCCGCGACGGCGGCCTTCGAGAGACCCGCGTCGCAGGCGAGCGTCGCGTCCGTCGGGTTCGACCCCAGAGTGAGCGTGACGGTCGCCGTGCTCGAGCTGCCCGTGGACACCGTGTTTCCGCCGACGTCGACGATCCTGATCGCCGGCTGGCCGGTCAGCTGCGCGCCCGCCACCGCCCCGGTGGGTGGGTACGAGAACGCCAGGCCGCTGGCCGGAGCGATCGGCGCCGATCCGAGGTCGAGCCGGCCCCAGCCGTGGGTCGCGTCGGGGACGGGACTGCCGAGGGGGACCGTGTGGGACCGGAGCTGGGCGGCGAGCTGGGCGGGCGCGAGGCCGGGGCTCACCTGGAGGATGAGGGCGGCGGCTCCGGTGACGAACGGTGCCGACTCGCTCGTCCCGCAGAAGAACGCGGTCACCGTCGTCGGCGCGCAATCGATGGCGACGAGGTCCGGCTTGATCCGACCGTCGACGGTCGGGCCGCGCGAACTGTAGGGCTCGATGGTCCCCGGCGACGCCACGTTGACGGCGCCGACGGTCACCATGCCCGGGTTCGCGCTGTCGGCCGGGGCGGGCAGGGTCCCGGCGGGCACCTGGTAGCTGACGGTGTCACGCAGACCGTAGACGAGCAGCTGCATCCGAGTGGTCGGCGCGCCGGCGGCCCGCACGATCCTGATGGCAAACGTACCCGTGACAGCTGCCGTGTACTCGAGGATCTCGAACGGGTCGCCCGCGCCGGCCTGGAGATCTTCGCTCGCGGCGACCACGGTGGCGCCCTGAAGCAGCTGGAGGTTGTAGTCGTTCGCCGCGGCGCCCCACGGGTCCGCCCAGCGGATCGCCACGGCGACCTCGTCGCCGGCCGCGAGCGTGATCCGATTGAGCTCGTCACTTCCGGACCATTCGAGCAGCCCGTCGGCGTCGGCGTCCGCCCAGCTCCCGGTCCAGCCCGCGTCGCCCATGTTGCCCGCTGAGTTCACCCAGAGCGCCCCGCCGGCCACGGCCTGGTCCACCAGGGCATAGGTCGAGTCCGTGTACGGGGACGTCCCGTCGCCTGGCCCTTCGAAGAGGTAGTCGGACGACCAGGACGCGTTGATGATCCGGACCCCGTTCGAGGTCAACCAGGCGACCGTCTGCTGCGTATCCAGCATGGAGATCGGGTTCGCGATGAACAGCTCCACGCCGGGAGCCATGTCGGCGACTGTCTCCGCGACCGCGGTGCCGTGGACTTCGCCGTTGTCGCACGCTGAAACGTCGCTCGTGTATGCACCAACCTCGGCGTAGCAGCGGGCGTGCACCGTCGAGGGAAGCTCGGTCCCGAGGCGAGCGACCAGCCCGCCAAAGCCGACGTCGATGATCCCGACCTTGACGCCCGCCCCGTTGATCCCGGCCGTCTGCCAGCTCGAGGCGCCGTGCAGGCTCACGCCAAGGCTCACGTAGGAGGGTCGATGTCGCGGGATCGCCCTGACCGAGCGGACCTCGGGGAGGCTGGCAAGGGCCGAAAGCGCATCAGGCGCGAGATAGGCCTCCACGGTCCGGGACCCGATGTTCACGACCCGAGCGCCGGTACGTGCGAGTCGGGACACGCTGCCGGCGTCGGCGGCGCCGTCGAGCCTGATCGTGACCGCGACCTCGGTCCCGAAACGTCCCTCCCGAGTGATGAGCTCGCCCAGGATGGTGCGATGCTCTCGGCTCGCCAGCCGATCCGAGGCGAGCACTCGCAGCCCGCCCCGCAGGACCTCTGGGACGTCACGCGTCGTTGTGCGCTGCCCCGATGGCGCGAGCGGATCCGCCGCGCGCACGACGGACCCTGTGGCGGGTCCGAGCGCCACCGCGACCAGCAGGCCGATCGCCGCCACGATCGCCGATCCACGCGGGCGCCGTGTCCGCCGCGTCAGCATCGCTTCATCCTCATGGAGATCACGTCGCACAGGGTACGCCCGGCGGGATCGGAGCCCGCCCACGACCATCGTGGTGGGCCGCGACGCCGCCGGGCGCTCGACGGGTCAGATGTTCAGCCGGGTGACACCTCCGGCGAACAAGCCCGAGTTGGCGATGCCGGAGGCCACGGGGTGGAGCACCCAGAGCGACCCGTTGCCGACCGCCAGCCCGTACGACTTCATGCCGACTGAGGTCCGGGCGGTGACTGCGCCCGCGCGCACCTGGACGATCGTGGGATCGCCGGACAGTGCGACGTAGAGCGTGTCGCCGACGATGGCCATGCCGGTGGGGTCGTAGCCGACCGTCACCTGCGACGTCACCGTGTTGGTCGCTGGATCGATCCGTGCGACCGAGCCATTCGCGGCCACCGGGAAGCCCCAAACCGAGACCCAGACCGACCCGCCTCCAGCCACCACCGAATCCACGGACCCGACCGGGATCGTGGCGGCGACGGTGTTCGTCGCCGGGTCGATGCGGGAGACCGTGCCATCGCCCCAGTTGGTGACCCACACCGCACTTTCGCCGAAGGCGATGCCGCCTGGGCCCAGCCCGACGGGCACCGTCGCTGCGATGGCGTTCGTCGCCGAGTCGATCCGGCTGACGCTATTCGCGCCCCAGTTCGCGACCCAGACCGCTCCGCCACCGACCGCAACGCCGCGGGGGTCCGTCCCGACGGGCACCGTCGCCGTGACGGCGTTCGTCGCCGGGTCGATCCGGCTGACGGTGCTGTCCTCCGAGTTCGTCACCCAGACCGCCGTTCCATCGCTTGCGACGCTGTCCGGGGACCTACCCACCGTGATCGTCGCCGTCACCGTGTTGGTGGCCGGGTCGATCCGGCTGACCGTGCCGTCATCGAAGTTCGTCACCCAGACGGCCGTGCCATCGGCGGCGAGTCCGAAGGCGCTGTGGCCCACGCTGACCCGGGCGGCCACGACCGGCTGGACGGTGAACGGCCCGCACTTCGTGAGCGAGCCCGATCCCACGCGGATGGCGATCGTGCCCATGCCGCTCGTGGCGCCTGTGATGGCCGAAACCTGCGAGGACGTCAGGGCGATCGTCTTGCTCGCCGCACCTGCGCTCGTGGTCGTGAACGAGGCCAGCGTCAGCAGCTTCGCGCCGACCGCGCTGCATGTCCCACGGTAGAGGACGGTGGCGTAGCCCGTGGACGCCTTGAGACCGCTCAGCTTGAGCGCGAGCGCGCCCGTTCCGGTCGTGTAAGCCGAGATCGTGGCCGTGCCGGCGCCGATCTTCGCCTGCCAGGCGCGGCTGAGCGTGGCGGCCGACGCCACCTGGATGGAGGCCAGGACGAGCGCGGCCGCCAGCGCGAGCGCGCCGGCCAGCCGCCTCGTATGGCCGTGATGGAGTTGCTGATCGAGGCCCATCGGGGCACCTCCTGTTGCATCGAGTCCGGTCGGTTCTCGGTCCCGGGCCGCGAAGCCTGTCGACCGATCACAGGTAGCGACGCGCCTGTGGCCGGAGCGTTACCGTGGCGCCCCCCACGTTTGACACTTCGTCCGTAGCGGTGGTACAACCCATCGGCTTCCACTCGACCTCCCCATGGCGCCGCCCGCGCCCGCGATCGTCCGATAGAAGGAGACCATGAGCTTCTCTCCCGTCACCGAAAGCGCCGGCACGAACCTCGTCCGCCTCAAGCGGCAGCTGACCGAGCAGGCCATCGCCGCGGCCACCGGCGCCGACTGGGCCGCCGCCGCCGAGCTGAACCGGCGCATCCTCGAGCTCGGTCCCGACAGCCCCGCCGAGAACCGGCTGGCCAAGGCCCACTGGGAGCTGGGCGAGCTGGGTGAGGCCCGCGTGCACTATCAGGCCGCGCTCGCGCTCGACCCGACGAACCGGATCGCCGAGCGCAACATCGACCGGTTGCGGATCCTGCTGGCCGAGGCAGGGGAGAAGACGGTGCCGGCGGCGCAGGGCAGCAAGGCCCCGGTCAGCATCTTCGTCGAGGAGACCGGCAAGACCGGGTTCGCCGGCCTCTACGACCTGCCCACGCCGCGCCAGCTGGCCCAGGTGAACCCGGGCGACCTGGTCGAGCTCGTGCCCCAGGGCACCGAGCTGCTCGCGCGCTCCAACGGCCGGCCGATAGGCAAGGTCGAGCGGGCCGTCGCAGCACGCCTCCTGAAGCTCGTGGCGGAGGGCAACAAGTACGCCGCGGGCGTGACCAGTCTCGGCGACAAGGACGTCCGCATCATCATCCGCGAGGTCTTCCAGGACCCCCGCAACTACGGCAAGGTCTCCTTCCCGACGGCCGCCAAGGTGAGCGACCTGCGGCCCTACACGAAGGGCACGCTGGTGCGGGAGGAGATGGACCTCGAGGAGGACCTGGAGCTCGACGAGGAGGACGAGGAGATCGAGGACATCGAGCGCGTCCTGCCCGTCGAGGTCACCGATGAGGAGGCCTTCGTCGAGGAGCCCGAGGAGCTCGAGGAGAGCTGATCCCCCGCCGGCGCCCGCGGCCCCGGCCCGGGCATCGCGCCGGCCGGTCCCGCCGCCCGCGCCGTCGCTAGACTGACGCGCGATGGCTGACCTGCTCGCGTCGCTCATACGGCCGGACCGGGGGCCGAGCCTGCCCTCGCTCGACCGCTTCGCGCCGCCGCCGCCGATGAACCTCGTGGTGGCCGAGATCGAAGCCCGTTCCAGCCCCGGCGACGTCGTCATCGACCTCCACGGCCGCGGCGGCTGGATCGCCCGCGCCGCCATCGGCCGCCTGCGGCGCGCCTACGTCCACGAGTCCACGGCCCTCACGCGCCTCGCGGCCGAAGTCGTCTTGCGCCCCCCCGACCTGCGCCACTTCGACGCCGCCGTCAACGCCCTCGCGGCGCAGCCGCGAGGGGAGGTCGGCCTGCGCCAGGCGCTGAACGAGCTGTTCTCCTCGCGCTGCGCGACGTGCGAGCGCATGGTGGTCGTCGACGAGTTCATCTGGGACGGCGGGGCGCCGGCCCCCTTCCGCAAGATCTACCGCTGCCCGGCATGTCGTGACCAGGTCGGCGGCGGCGAGGGACGCAGCGTCCCGGTCGACGAAGCGGACCGGGAGCGGGCCCGGTCGGCGCCCGCGGACGCGGCGGCCC
>Ga0209322_10000555_pt1 | contig 21940 bp, 19 predicted proteins | sample Rifsed19ft1_FD_184013 | JGI IMG/M metagenome (GOLD analysis project Ga0209322, IMG submission 184013) | Soil microbial communities from Rifle, Colorado, USA - sediment 19ft 1 (version 2) | ecosystem: Environmental > Terrestrial > Deep subsurface > Rock core/Sediment | place: Rifle, Colorado... | reverse complement strand
CGAAGGCTTCCCATTCACAACAGGACTTCCAGCTTCGGAATGGGGAAACTGCCGGCGCGGAACACGGGGTCTTCGAGCAGGCGCAGGTGGAACGGGATCGTGGTCTTGACCCCCTCGACGATGGTCTCGGAGAGCGCGCGCCGCATGCGGTTGATCGCCTCCGGGCGGTCGGCGCCCTGGACGATGATCTTGGCGATGAGGGAGTCGTAGACGGACGGGACCGTGTAGCCGGGCATGAGGTGGCTGTCCACCCGGACCCCCGGGCCTCCGGGGGGAACCCACGCGGTGACCCGTCCCGGATTCGGGGTGAAGGTGTCGGGATCTTCGGCGTTGATCCGGCACTCGATGGCGTGCCCGACGGGGCGGATATCGCTCTGCCTCCAGCGGAGAGGTTCTCCCCCGGCGATCAGGATCTGCTCGCGGACGAGATCGATCCCCGTCAGCATCTCCGTGACTGGATGCTCGACCTGGATGCGGGTGTTCATCTCGATGAAGTAGAAGTTTCCCTCCCGGTCCACGAGAAACTCCACGGTGCCGGCGCTGGTGTAGTTCACGGACTGCGCCACGGCCAGCGCGGCCTTGTGGAGGCCCGCCCGGGTCGCGGGCGGGATGGCCGGCGCGGGGGACTCCTCGAGGAGCTTCTGGTACCGGCGCTGGACGGAGCAGTCGCGCTCGCCCAGATGGATGCGCGTGCCGGCCCGGTCTCCCAGGACCTGAACCTCCACGTGGCGGGCCTCCTCCACGAATTTTTCCAGATAGACCTCGGAGGAGCCGAAGGCGGCGGCGGCCTCCGCCTGACACGTGTGAAAGGCCTGCGCCAGGGCCTCGCGCTCGCGGACGATGCGCATCCCGCGCCCGCCCCCGCCGGCGGCCGCTTTGAGGATCAGGGGAAACCCGACGGCCTCGGCCGCGCTGTGGGCCTGGTCCTCGTCCTTGAGGGGGCCTTCGCTGCCCGGAATGATGGGCGCGCCGGCCTGACGGGCGAGCTCCCGCGCCTGGGCTTTGTCGCCCATGAGGCGGATGGCTTCCGGGGACGGGCCGATGAACGTGATCCCGCAAGCCCGGCAGATATCCGCGAACGCGGCGTTCTCGGAAAGGAACCCGTAGCCGGGGTGGATCGCTTCGCTGTCGGTCACGGCCGCCGCCGAGATGATGCTCGGGATGTTCAGGTAGCTCGACCGGGCATCGTCGGGCCCGACGCAGATGGACTCGTCGGCGAGACGAACGGGGAGGGAATTGGCGTCCACCTTGGAATGGGCGACGACGGCCCGGATCCCCATCTCGCGGCAGGCCCGCAGGATCCGGAGGGCGATCTCGCCGCGGTTTGCGATCAGTATCTTGTTAAACACGACCCAACCTTACCCTCCAAGGATGCGGTGCCACTGGGCCTCGAGCTCGGCCAGCGGCAGCCCGTACACGCGCGGGACCGCGGCCGCCGCCGACTCGCCCTTGCCGAGACGCGCCAGCAGCTCACGCATGCGCTCCATGCCGCCGCGCTGGAGCAGGTCGCGGACGACCCAGAGCGAGACCTGGTAGCCCATCCGGGCCTTGGCCAGGTCCCCATCCCGCAGCAGCGCTTCCAGGCCGGCCAGGGTCATCCCTCCGGAGAGGTGCAGATCGGGATCGTCGGGAATCCGCTCCGCGTGCTGGGCCAGCCCCTCCTGGAGCCAGCGGGGAGCCCGGCCCCTCGAGAGGACGTGGACGACCGCGTGGGTGTACTCGTGGGTCAGCAGGCGCTCCAGCGCTCGCGTGCGCCCCCGGAGGGCTCCCACAGGGAGCCGGATCTTCCCATCGAAGATCCCGCTCACCCAGTGGTGGGTGCCGGTGACCTCCTGGAAGCGCTCGTCGGGATAGAGGATGACGGTGATCTTCTCCGAGGGAAGGAAGTTGAACTCGCGCCCGACGGCGGCGCGGATCTCCTCGAGGATCCCGAGCACCACCCGGCGGATCTCGGGCTCCCCGGGCTCGCGGTCCTTCACCACGAAGTGCGCGGTCTCGTCCTTCCGGTACCCCGCCTCCGCCCGGCGCTCCCGCTCGAGCTTGTCCAGGAGCCGGGTGGCCTCGGGGTGGGAAGGGTCGCGCTCCAGCAGTCGGTGGAGGTGCGCGATCGCGCGGTCGCTCCGGTCTCGCTGGTCATAGAGCCGGGCCAGCAGCAGCGTCGCTTCGGGATCCGGGGAGGCGGTGACCGCCCGCTCCAGCGGCTCGAGCGCCTCGTCGGGCCGGCCCGCGTGGATGGCGGCCAGGGCGAATCCCGTCAGGAGGGGCGAGGATTCGGGCTCCTGCTGGAGCCCCTGGCCAAAGAGAAGGCGGGCCTCCTCGGCCTTGCCGGCGCGGAGGCTCTGCCAGCCCCAGCCCTCGAAGCAGCGCGCCACGTTCTGGCGGAGGATCGAGTTCTCCCGCTCCCGCTCCAGGGCGTCGGCGAAGCGCTGGCAGGCGTCGGGATACTGCCCGGCGCTGTAGAACCGGATTCCCTCTTCCGTCAGGAGGGAGACCTCGGGAAGTTCGGCCCGCGCGGGCGGCAGCCCGACGAGCCGGGTTCCGGGATTGGCCGGCTGGTCGGGCGGCGCGGGAGGCTTCCAGAGGAACGTGGGACCGGCGACGGAAAGGGCGAGCAGCGCGAGAGCGACGGCGCTGAGTACCCCTGCGGCGCCCCTGAAGGCGCCTGACGCCGGCCGCAGCGCCGGGGGCCGGCACGTCGCGCACCGGGAGCCGGCGCTGAGGAGAGTTGACCCGCAGTTGGGGCAGGTCGCCACTGGGATATCCTTCGGGTCAGGCCCGGGGTTCGATGAGGAAGAGGGGTTGGCCGTACTCGACCGGTTGACCGTTCTCGACCAGGATCTTGGAGATCCGGCCGGCCACCTTCGATTCGATCTCGTTCATGAGCTTCATGGCTTCGATGATGCAGAGCACCTGCCCTTCCTTGATGACGTCCCCCTCCCTCACGTACGGGTCGGTGGTCGGGGAAGGCGCCCGGTAGAAGGTGCCTACCATGGGTGCCTCGACGGTGACGAGGGGGGCCCCGGCTCTCTCGGCCTGCTCCGGCGGGGTCGGCGCGACGGGCGCCGCGGCGTGAGCCACCTCCCGCCGGATACGGATGCGGGTTTCCCCCCGGCTCACCTCCAGTTCCGACAGGCCGCGCGCCTGCGCGAGATCGATGAGCTGGCGCACCTCGTTGAGGGGAAGGCCCGCATCGTCTTTGCGCTTTGCCACGCTCCTACCCCGCTCCGGCCGCCGCGGCCGTCCGAGAGATGTAGGCGCCGGTGCGGGTGTCCACCCTCAAGACATCCCCCTCGTTGATGAAGAGGGGGACGGACACCACGGCGCCCGTTTCAAGCGTGGCGGGCTTGGAGCCGCCCGAGGCCGTGTCGCCGCGGACTCCCGGCTCGGTCTTCACCACCACGAGATCCACGAAGTTCGGCAGCTCGATCCCGATGGGAGCGCCGTCCACGTAGAGCACCTCCACCTCCGTGTTCTCCTGGAGGAACTGCCGCGCGTCCCCCACCTCGTCCTCGCTGAGGGCGATCTGATCGTAGGTTTCGAGGTCCATGAAGTGGAAGCGGTCGTCCCGGTACAGGAACTGCATCCGCTTCTCCTCGAAGTTGACGAGCGGGACCTTCTCTTCCGCCCGGAAGGTCCTGTCGATCACCGTCCCGAGCCTCAGGTGCTTGAGCTTCGTGCGGACGAACGCCCCGCCCTTGCCGGGCTTCACGTGCTGGAAGTCCACGATGGCGTAGGGGGCCCCGTCCACCTCGATCTTCATGCCCTTTCTGAAATCGTTGGTCGATACCTGCATCGGTCTCCCCTGGGGTGAGGGGGGCTATTCTTTCACGGCCGCGGCGCGCTTCCGGCCCCTGCCACCCAGCGCTTCTTCCAGCCCGTCGCGCGCCCCGCGGTTCCCGGGATCCCGCTTGAGGACGCGCAAGAAGATCGCCGCCGCCTCGTCCAGGAGTCCCTGCTCGAGGCAGATGATTCCGAAGCTGACGGTGGCGAAGGTGTCATCCTCGAGAATTTTCCTGAGCCCCGATCCTTCTCCCGGCGCGCCGCCGCTCTTCAGCAGATCGCGGAGCCGCGCCGCCTCGCGATCCGCCGGATCCAGGGCCACCACCCGTTCCAGGTGGCGCGCGGCACGGTCCAGGTCACCCCGGCGGCGATAGATATCCGCCAGCATCCGGTGGGCCTGGAGGTCGTTCGGGCTCTGGGCGACCACCTGGTTCAGCTCGGCCAGGGCGCCCTCCTGATTGCCCTCGGACAGATACGCCTTGGCGAGGATCAGCCGGGCCGTCGCGTAGGTCGGATAGCGCCGGAGCCCGTCGCGGCAGAGGGCGATCGCGTCCCCGTTCCGCCCGGCCTTGCGGTAGAGATCGGCCAGCGGAGCGAACGCCAGCGAGGTCGGGTCTTTGGCCAGGCGCTCTGCGTAGCGGCGGATGGCGCTGGCCGCCACGGTGTCCTCCGCCATGCCTCCCCCGCCGGGCCGAGGGGCGTTGTCGGCCATGGCCTCTCTTTTATAAGTGTCGGGCGTGGTGGTTGTCAACCGGCGGCTTCCTGCATTTTCCCCAGCACGCTCAAGACGGCGTCGGGAGGGATGTCGAAGACGAGCCGGAACTCGCCGATCCGCGGGGCCAGCACGAAAGGAACCTTGCCGTCGCGCGCCTTCTTGTCTCGAGCGATCGCCTGGACGACCGCGTCGGGCGCCGGACCCGAGAACGTGACCGGCAGCCCGAGGGCTTTGAGCAGGCCGACCTGACGGGTCACGGTCTCGGCGTCGGCCATACCGAGGCGCTGGGCGATCAGTGCGGCCGCGGCGATGCCGAGCGATACCGCTTCGCCGTGGAGCCACTTGGAAAAGGAGGTGGCCGCCTCCAGGGCATGCCCCACGGTGTGACCGTAGTTCAACGCCGCCCGCGGCCCGCCTTCGCGCTCGTCGGCCTCGACGACGCGGCCCTTCAGCCGGCAGGACCCCGCGATGACCCGTTCCAAGGTGGGGAGGTCCTTGGCGAGAATCTCGCGCACGTGGGCCTCGATGTCGGCGAAGTAGGCGGCGTCCAGCACGATCCCGTGCTTGACCACTTCGGACAGCCCCGACCTGAACTCGGCGTCGGGCAGCGTTGACAGCACCGAGGGGTCCACGACCACCAGCCGGGGCTGGTGGAAGGCTCCGATGAGGTTCTTGGCCCGCGGATGATCGATGGCGACCTTTCCCCCGATGGACGCGTCCACCTGGGCGAGGAGCGTGGTGGGAAGCTGGACGAAGGGGATTCCCCGCATGTACGTGGCGGCGACGAACCCGGCCAGATCTCCCACGGCCCCGCCCCCCAGCGCCAGGAGCGTGGAGGTGCGATCGAGGCCGGCCGCCAGGCAATCGTCCCAGCAGCGCTCGGCCACGGCCAGGGTCTTGGCGGTTTCCCCCTCCGGCACGCGGATCTCGGCCACGGAAAACCCGGAAGCGCGGAGACTCTCGATGACGACGGATCCGTGGAGCGCCATGACGGACCGGTCACTGACGAGCGCGGTGTTCCGCCCTGCTCCGAGCGCGGCCAGCCGCTCTCCGACCGACCGGAGGGCTCCCGTCCCGACGAGGATCGGGTAGGATCGTGGCCCTAGATTCACGGTTATCTCGGTGATGAAGGGCCCTCCTCATGTGGATCCGCGCCGGAGGCGCGGCGGGTAGATGGAGGCCAAGTCCTTTGCGGGCACCACGACCGGCCGGAGGCCGGCGTGGTCGCGCTACCAGTTCTTCAGAGATGCCTGATACGCGTCGTAGTTCCGGCGGATCTCCTCCAGGCTGTCGCCGCCGAATTTTTCCAGGAACGCCTGGGCAAGGACGATCGCCATCATGGCTTCACCGACGATGCCGGCGGCGGGGACCGCGCAGACGTCGCTCCGCTCGACCACCGCCTCCACGGCCTCTTTCGTCGCCACGTCCACGGAGCGGAGTGGCGTGCGGAGCGTGGACAAGGGCTTCATGGCGGCGCGGACCACGACGGGCTGACCGTTCGTGACGCCTCCCTCGAGGCCTCCCGCGTTGTTGGTGGTCCGCTTGAACCCCGCGTCGGCGTCGTAGAGGATTTCGTCGTGGACCTGCGAGCCCGGGCGCCGCGCGGTCTCGAAGCCCAGGCCGACCTCGACGCCCTTGATGGCCTGGATCGCGCAGAACGCCTGGGCGAGGCGGCCGTCCAGCCGCCGGTCCCACTGGACGTAGGAGCCCAGGCCGACCGGGCAGCCGAGGGCGACGACCTCGAAGATCCCGCCCAGCGTGTCTCCCTTGGCCTTGGCGTCGTCGATGGCCTCGATGATCCGCCTCTCCGCCTCCCCATCGGCGCAGCGGACCTCTGAGGCCTCCGCGCGGCGCTGGATTTCGGCCCAGGGCAGGTCGAGCTCTCCCCCCCGGATCCCCCCGATCTCGACGACGTGGCTCAGGATCTGGATGCCGAACTCGCCCAGGAGCTTCTTCGCCACCCCGGCCACGGCGACCCGCGCCGTGGTCTCGCGCGCGCTCGAGCGCTCCAGGACGTTCCGGATGTCCCGGTGCCCGTACTTCATCGCCCCGGCGAGGTCGGCGTGTCCCGGCCGCGGGCGCGTGATCTGCTTGGCGGCGGCGCCCGGCTCCGGGGGGCCGACGGACATGGTCGCCTTCCAGTTTTCCCAGTCCAGGTTGGGGATCGTCAGCGTGATGGGGCTGCCCAGCGTGAGCCCCCAGCGGACTCCCGACGTCAGGTGGACCCGGTCCCGCTCGATCTTCATCCGGCCGCCGCGGCCGTAGCCCTTTTGGCGGCGAGCCAGGTCCTCGTTGATGTTCGCTTCCGTCAGGGAGAGCCCGGCCGGGACGCCGTCAATGACGGCGACCAAGGCCTCACCGTGGGATTCGCCCGCGGTGAGGAAGCGGAACGCAAGGCTCACTGGACTACCTCTCGCTTCTTGAAATTTCCTGTTCGAGCGCCGGCTTTGCCGGCGCAGCCCGGGGGGGAGGTCCGGAAGGGGGGCGGTAGCCCCCCTCCGGGAACCTCATGACCCCTTGGGCTTTTCCGCGGGTGGCTTCGTGGTCTGAACGGGGCCTCCGCCCTTGATGACCGACGGCGTGATGAAGATGACCAGCTCCCGATCCGGATTGACTTCCTCTGAGCGGGTCTTGAAGAGCCAGCCGAGAAGGGGGATATTCCCGAACAGGGGAACTTTCGTGACGACTTCCCGCGCCTGACGCTGCTTCACCCCGCCGATGACGAGAGTTTCGCCTTCCTTTACGATGACCTCCGTCTCCGCCCTCCGCTTGTCGATGGCCGGAATGCCGCCGGTTACCGTGCCGCGGGAGTTATTCTCGACGATGACCTTCATCTTGATTTTGTTGCCATCTGGCTCACGGATCACGGTGGGGGTCACCTCGAGCTTGAGCACCGCCTCCTTGAACTGGACCTGGGTTCCTGCCGAGCTGACCGTCGAGTAGGGAATTTCCTCACCGATCGACATCTGAGCCGCCTTGTTTTCCACCGTGACGATCTCCGGGCGTGCCAGCGTCTTGGTCTTTTGCAGGACCTCGAGCGCCTGGAGGGCCAGGTTCACGTTAAACCGCGTCCCAACGATCCCGAAATTGATCGAGCCGGTGGGACCTCCAGGCGACAGCGGCGACCCCGGGAAGGCGAACGGAATGTTCACAAGGTTCCCGCCGGTGGGCAGGCCCGTTGTCCCGCTAACAGGGAGGAAGTTCGTCAGCGGGAGGTTGGGGTTGATGGGCGACGCCGGATCAAAGATGGGGGGCGGCCCCGGCGAAATGCCGGTGGTACGAGTGTTAGCTCCCTGTGCGAGGAGGATATTCTGATTATCCCTTCTGGTCCCCGCCCCCCCCCACTGGATGCCGATGTCAAGCAGGGCAGGCCGGTCGAGGATCTCCATCCGGGCTTCGATCTTGACCTGGGGGACCGGGACGTCCAGCGTCTCCGCGATGAGCTTCTTGATCCGCTCGAGGTCGGCCTGATAATGGCGGATGAAGATCGTGTTGGTCGGCTTGTGGGCGCGGATGGTGATCCCCTTGGCCAGGACCTCGGCGCTGACGGAGACCGGGCCGGCCGGCGGCGCCCCCGGCTGGGCGCCGTAGAGCTGCTGGAACGGCGGCTCCGCGATGGGCGGCGGGCCGCCAAGGCCGATGGCTGGCGTTACTCCGGTTTGCTTCAGCACGGTACCGGTCGCGGCCACCGCTCCGCCCTTGGGGAGCCCCAGAATTCCCTCGAGGGTGGTGACCACCTCTTCCGGATCGGCGTATTTCAGGCGGATCGTCTCTTCCCGGAGCGGCCCGCGGGCCTGGGCTTCGGCGATGGCCGCCTCCTGCGCCTGCTTGGCCAGCTTCGCGTTGACCTCCTTCAGCTCGGCCTCGGCCTCCTTGGCGCGAGCCTCCGCCTCGCCCTTCCGCTTGGCCTCCTGGGCCTTGGCCAGGCCTTCCCGCTCCTTGATGAGCTGCTCGGTGGACACGATCCGGATCACGCCATCCTTTTCCGTCTTCTGGAGCCCCCTGGCTTCCAGGATCGTATCCAGGGCGAGCTCCCACGAGACGTTCTGTAGGGAGATGGAGACCTTTCCCTTCACGTCCTCGCCCGCCACGATGTTGCGGCCGCTCTCTGCCGCGAGGATCCGGAGGAGATTGGCGATGTCCGCGTCCTTGAAGTCGAGCGAGATCGGCCGCGGGCCGTTAGAGGCGGGCGGCTGAGCCTGGGGCGCCTGAGCCACGCGAATCGGGGCCGGGGCCGCGGCGGGTGACGGCGGGGGCGGAGCCATCGCCACGACGGGCGGGCGCGCCGTCTTCGCCTTTGGCGCGGGGGCTGCGGGCTTGGCGAGCTCCGCCTTGGGCGGCTCGCTCTCTTTCGCACCTTCCGCGACCGGAGGCTCAGCCTTCGCCGTTTCAGCTTTCGCGACGGGCGAGGGCACAGGTGCCTTGGGCGCCTCGGCCTTGGCGACTTCGGCGGGCTTGGTCTCGGCCTGCGCCGGCGCCCCCGCGGTGGACGCGGGCTCCAGCATCACGGTGAGCCCTTCAGGCCCCTCGTCGATCCGGTAGCCGACCTTCCGGCTCAGCTCCAGAACGACGCGGGAGACCCCCTTCTTGAGCTGGCTTCCCCGGATCGTGCGGAGCGGGTCCATCCCCACGTTCAGCGGGGTCTTGCGCCAGCCGTAGCCGGTGGACTCCAGGTCGATCACGAGGCGGGTCGGCCTGTCGATCAGAGCGGTCTCGTACGCCGCGGGTCCACTCATCTTGATCTGGACCGCGAGCCCGGCGTCGCGCGGCTCCACGCTGATGTCTCGAAGCTGGACGAGCGATTCACCGGTCGGAGACTCCCCGGAACCGGGGGCGGCCAGCCCGCCCACCAGGCCGAGACCGAGGAGGAAACCCCACATCCACCCAAACCGCTTCATCGCTGTCCTCCCTTACTGCGTTCTGAGTCGCTTCACAACCGGCGTCGGGGGCAGCCCGGGTCGAGCCGCCACCGAAAAGGTCAGGCTGTCGCGGCCGATGTCCGCCACTCGGCCATCACCGATCTGGTCTCCGGCCTTCAGGATGTACCCCAGGCCGTCCGGGGCCTCCACCAGCGCCAGGCGTCCCTGCCGCCCGTGAACGATGCCTACGAGCTTCACGGCAGCGACGGTGAGACCCTTGGCGCCCTCGGCCGTTGCCAACGAGACGAACGGGTCGCGGCGGCCCTTCGGGTCGTAGGCGAATGGCTCGAGCGGCTTGACCTCCGGCTCCTTGGGCATTGCCACCGGGGGCCCCGCCGGCCTGGCGGGCGCAGCAGGGGCAGGGGCGGCCGGCGCGGACGTCGCGGGCCGCGGCGGGGCCGGCGCAGGCGCCGGTGGGCCGCCGCAGCCTGCCAGCAGGCCAATCAGGCCGAGCGCGGCGATCCATGCGGACCTCATCGCGCGCCTCCCGGCGGGGGCGGTGCGGGCGGCCTGGCTCCCGGCCTTGCTCCCGGCGCCGGCGAAGGGGGCGCCCCCTCCGGGCGGAAGACGTACGTCGCCAGGGTGAGGTCGGCCCGAATCGTGCCCGTAGGTCGGGAGATCCCGGTGATTTTCATGTCCGTCAGGTTCACGATTCTCGAAAGCCGGGCGATGCGATCGAGGAACGTGCCCAGCTGATGGTAGTCCGCCTCGGCGCTGATGGAGATCGGGACCTCCTCGTAGACGTCCCTCGTGGCCGGGGGCCTGGGCTGGAACAGGCTGACGGCCATTCCGGTCTGGTAGGCCAGGTCCGAGACCTGCCGGTAGAGGCCGGGGATCTCCTTTTCGGACGGGAGCCGTTCCTTCGCGGTCTCAAGCCTCGCGCGGAGGGCCGCCGCCTCCTGCTTGAAACGCGCCAGGCTCGCCGCCAGCGCCCGGCTCTGGAGCATCTCCGTTTCCTTGGCCGCCCGCTGCTGCCGGAGGTCGGCCACCACCGCCATCTTCGGGGAGAGCAGGAAGTAGTACCCGCCGGCGAGGAGGACGACGAAGATGATGACCCCGAAGACGATCTTCTGGGAGCGCGGGGCTTGGGTGATGATCTCGAGCGCCATGGGCCTAGATGCTGAAGCGGCAGGTGACCTCGAAGGTCACCACCCGGGGTGTCTTGGCGAGGTCCTGCCTGGAGACGATCAGGTCCACGTCCCTGAACTTTCCCGAATTTTTCAGGTTCGACATGAGGTCGGCCACCGCCGTCGTGGAAAACGCCGAGCCGGCGATCTTCAGCACCTGCTCTTTCTCTTCCACCGACGTGAGCCAGATGTCCTGGGGAACTGTGTCCGCCAGAGCGTCCATGAGGTAGATCGGGCGGGCCTGGTTTCGGGCGATGAGGTCGATGAGCGCCACGCGCCGCTCCAGGTCCTCCTTTTCCTTCTTGAACCGCGTGCCCTCGGCGATGGACGCCTTGTGCCGCGCCGTTTCGGCCTCCAGGCGGACAATCTCCGCTGTGAGCGAGTTGCCCTGGTTGTTCAGGTAGACCCAGTAGCCGACGACCGCCACGATCACGACGACGTAGACGACCCCGAAGAGCAGGCCGAGGCCCGGCAGGGTGGGGAGCGCGATCGCGAACCGCCTGCGCGGGCGCGCCGGGAGGAGGTTGATCTTAATCATGCGGGCTTGTCCTCCGCGCGTCGCATCCCGAGCCCGACCGCGACGGCCAGCAGGGGGCCTGCCGCGTAGAGGTCATCGGCGGGGAACCGGTTTGGATCGAACTGGACGTTCTGGAACGGCTTGACCACCTCCACCGGGATTCCCCAGCTGGAGGAGAGGAACTCGTCGATCCCGGAGAGCTTGGCGCAGCCCCCGGAGAGGACGATCCGGCTGATCCGCTCCGATTCGGCCGTGGACGCGAAATAGTCGAAGGTGCGCTGGATCTCCAGCGACAGCTCGCGGGAGACCGCTTCGAGGGACGGCACGAGGTCGTCCCAGCGGACGCCCGGGACCTCTTCCCCCTTCTTGGCGGCTTCGGCCCTGTCGAAGGGGACGTTGAGCCGCTGGGAGATCGCTCGCGTGTAATTGTTCCCGCCGAAAGCGATGTCGCGGGCGAAGATCGAAACCCCTCCCCGGACGACGTTCGTCTTCATGATCGAGGCACCGATGTCGATCAGCGCCACCGCCTCCGCCGTCGTCTCCGGACTGTTCATCTCGTACTGGTTCTGGAGCGCGAAGGCGTCCACGTCCACCACGACCGGCGTGAGCCCCGCTTCCTCCACCACCGCCACGTACTCGTTGATCTTGCTCTTCTTGACGGCGACCAGCATCACGTCCATCGTTCCGCCCTGGCCGGCCGACTGTCCCACGACCTGGTGGTCCAGGTAGACCTCATCGATGGGAAGGTTAATGTGATGCTCGGCCTCCAGCATGATCGCGTCGCCCAACTCCTTCGCGGTGACCTTGGGGAGCTGGATCTTCTTCATGATGAGCTCGCGGCCGGAGACGCTGAGGACGGCGTCCTTGGTCTTGACCCCCGCCCTGCTCACGACCTCCTTGATCGCGTCCACGACCACCGGGGGGTCCTTGATCATGCCCTCGCCGATGGCGTCTGGCGGAAGCTCCACCATCGCGAAGGTCTCGAGCGTGAAGCCCTTCGAGCCCTCCTGCAGCTGGACGAGTTTCACCGCGCTCGATCCCACATCCAGACCAAAACCGGTCTTCTTGGTGGAAAACAATCCCATCGCCCCTAACCCTCTTCCTTTACTCCCTGCCGACCCGGCCGGATCGGCCCCGAACTGAGGATAAGAGAACCCCTCTTAAAATAAGCGGAAATGTCGAATTGCAGTAATTATAGGTAGTTCGATTTTTTAAAGTCAACTTTTCTCTGGACATTGCCCTTACCACAACGGGGACTGGAGGGTTGCCCGGGGAGGGGCAATGGCTAGGGGTTTTCGACGCGGAGGGGTGGATGGGGCCGGCCTGAGGATCCACGCCCCCAGGTCCCTGCAGGGCGGCCGTCGGCCCGGTTCGTTCTGTGAGTCGCTGCCATCAGTCCCAGACTCTCGGACGATGGGAATGCATCGCATGTGCCAGGCCATAGAGATGACATACCAAGGGGTTTCCGGGGGCGCCCGGCCGAGGAGAGGCAAGGGATACTGACAGGTGTCTGAGGGGGTGTCTCGCTACTGACAGGATTCAAAGAGGGCCGGAGACCCGGTCTCCGGCCCTCTTTGGCCCGAGGTTCTAAGGGGAGGTGACGCGACCGGCCGCCGAGACCGTGATGGTAAGGGCATCGCCGCTCGGGCCGGTCACCCGGAACTGTCCGCTCGGGGCGGCCGCGCCGAGCGGGGTGAAGACGGGGGGCCCTGCGAGGAAGGCGACCGTGACGTTGTTCTGGAGGCGGAAGGTTCCCCCCGCCAAGGCCCCGGGCGTGAACTGGAGGGGGACGACCGCGCCAGCGCAGTTGTTCTGGCGGAACTGGTACCCGTTGACGGGAGCTGCGACGGGCAGGACGCAGATGGGCTGGCGCCGCGTGATGGCGAGCTGCTTGGCCTGGAGCAGGGCGGTGCGCATCTCCTGGGCTCCCGCCCTGACCGCCGCGCTCCGCCAATAGCTGGCGAACAGCGGGATCGCGAGCGCGGCGAGAATCCCGATGATGGCGACCACCACCAAGAGTTCCAGGAGGCTCCAGCCTCCCCGATCTAGCCGACGAATCCTCTGAGGTACCATTGCAGGATCTCCTTCCCCCAAAACAGACTGACCGCGCCCCCCAAGGCCAGGAATGGGCCGAAGGGGATCGGATCCTTCCCGCCTCTCCGGCCGGTGGCCAGGAGCGCCACGGCAACGCCGGCTCCGAGCAGCACCGCCAGAAACAGGCCGAGGAGCAAAAGTTTCCAGCCGAGAAACGCGCCGAGCATGGCGGCAAGCGTGATATCGCCTCCGCCCATCCCTTCCACCCCCATGACCAGCCGGCTGCCCAGGATGATCGCGTAGATGATTCCTCCGCCCACGACGATGCCCAGGAGCGAATGGGGCCAGGAGGGCCGGCCCAGGACCACGCTGGCCAGAAAGCCGGCCGCGATGACCGGCAGGGTGATCCGGTCCGGGATCAGCTGGTGCTCGAGGTCGATGACCGTGATGACCATGAGCGCCGAGAGGAAGACGAAGGCGGGGGCCAGCTCCCAGCCGAGCCCGAGGTGGACGTAGGCGAGGGCGAAGAGCAGCGCCGTTCCGAACTCCACGCCCGGATACCGCCACGCGATAGGCGCGCGGCAGTCCCGGCAACGCCCCCGGAGGACCATAAAGCTGAGGACGGGCACGTTGTCGTACCAGCGGATGGGGTGCGCGCAGGCGGGGCAGGCCGAGCCGGGCATCCAGAGGCTTCTCCCATTGGGGAGGCGCGAGGCGCAGACGTTGAGGAAGCTCCCCACGATTCCTCCCAGCGCGAGGGCACCCGCCACCATCATGCCTTCCTCGCCACCGCGGGCCTCACGGCACCGTCACCACGGTTCCGTCGCCGCTGGCCGCCAGGATCCCGATGATATCCACGACGACCAGAAGCTCGATGAGCGTGAAGCCGCGAGGGCCTCTTCGGTGCACGAACCGCGCCACGCGGAGCCTCCTCCATCCTCTCTGTCCTCTATCACAGTGGGGGGGTCCTTTCCAGCAGCCCCACCCGGGAGACAAAGAGGGGAGGCCAGATTTTGGCCTCCCCTCCGTCGTTTGGGCTTGCGGTCTCAGCTACGGAGCTACGACCGGGTTGCCGCTGTTGTCGCCGTTGGTCGGGGTCGCGGTGACCGAGAACGTGCCTGGCGCCGGGTACGCGACGAGATAGGCTGCGCCCCAGCCGGCGGGGGGAACGGGATTCGCCGAGAAGAACGGGCCAGCCGTCTGGTTGCCAGAATTGGTCACCACCCCAGTCAGGCCGCCCGCGGCATAGAGGGCGCCGCCAGCGCCCGGCAAGGGGCCCATGCAGCTATCGCCAGCGCTTGCTGGGTAATCGCCGCAGTGGGCGGAATACTGGACGATCGCCGAGGCGATCGAGCGCGTATCGGCCTGGGCCTTCGCGGTCCGCGCCCGTGACTGGATGTTCTGGTACAGCGGCACCGCGATCGCCGCCAGGATCCCGATGATGGCCACCACGATCATCAACTCGATGAGCGTGAAGCCCCGTCGGTTACCGAAGGTCACCCGCTTCCTCCACCACTTCATCATCTGAGTCATCCTCCTTTTTTTCTCTCTCAGTTTAGGGATTCCGAGGACCCCTTGTCCTCCGAGCATTCGAGGGAGCCCATGAGTTCCCTCATCCCTGCCCGGTTATCCTGCAGGTTCGATGCCAGGGATCGGGGATACGCTCCGGTGGACGGCTCTCAGGGTAAGTGGTGGGAAAGACGAGCGATTTGGAACCACCCCGGGCTACTCTCTGCGTCGATTCCGGTCCGAACGCTGACGCAATCTGTTGGCGGCCCCGTCAAAAAACGTCACTTCTCGGGCTCGGCGTCGCGGTCCTTTCCCAGCTTGTGCTTCTGAAGCTTGTAGCGGAACTGGCGAAAGCTGAGCCGGAGGAGCTCGGCGGCACGGGTCTGCACCCCCTTGGTTCGATCGAGGGCTTTCGTCAGGATCCGCGCCTCGATCTGGTCGAGCGTGGCGTCCAGGTCCATCCCTTCCTCCGGGAGGTCGAGGTCGACCCCCCGGGGCTGGCGCTGGCGGCGGACCGACTCCGGCAGGGCGTCAACGCCGAGGATCTCCCCCGTTCCGAGCACGACGGCGCGCTCCACGACGTTCTCCAGTTCCCGGATGTTCCCCGGCCAGTGGTACTGCTCCAGCAGCGCCAGCGCCTCCGGAGACACGCCGCGCACCTCCTTGCCGAGCTCCTTGCCGTACTTCTGGAGGAAGTGCGCGACCAGCAGTGGGATGTCCTCCCGGCGCTCGCGGAGCGCCGGGAGATGGATGGGGATCACGTTCAGCCGGTAGAAGAGGTCCTCCCGGAGCGTGCCGTCGCCCACGGCGGCCTCCAGGTCTTTGTTGGTGGCCGCGATGAGGCGCACCTCCACCTTCATGTCCTTGGTGTCCCCCACCCGCCGGATCTCCCGCTCCTGGATGGCGCGCAGGAGCTTGACCTGGAGCAGGGTCGGGATTTCGGTGATCTCATCGAGGAACAGCGTTCCGCCGTCGGCGGCGGAGAAGAGGCCGACCTTGTTGGCCACCGCGCCCGTGAAGGCTCCCTTGACGTGCCCGAAGAGCTCGGACTCCATAAGCCCTTCCGGAATGGCCCCGCAGTTGACCGAGACGAACGCCTTATCTCGCCGGTGGCTGTTGAAGTGGATGGCCTGGGCCACCAGCTCCTTGCCGGTGCCGCTCTCGCCCGTGATCATCACCGTGGAGAGGCTATCGGCGATTTTCCGGATCGTGTCGAAGACCTCCACGATCTTGGGGCTCTTGCCGATGATGTTCTCGAACCGGTAATGCGTCTCTAACTGGCGCTTGAGGTTGAGGTTCTCGTCGCGGAGGCGCTTCCGCTCGAGCGCCCGCTTGATGTTCAGCGTGGCCTCGTCGTACTTGAACGGCTTGGTGATGTAGTCGTAGGCGCCGAGCTTCATCGCCTCCACGGCGGTCTCCGACGAGCCGAAGGCCGTGATCATGATGACCACTGTGTTCGGTGAAAGCTCCTTGGCGGCCTTCAGCACCTGCAGGCCGTCCACCTTGGGCATGCGGACATCCGTGATGATCGCGTCGAACGCCTCCCGTCGCACGGCCTCGATGGCGGCCTCGCCGCCGTCCGTGACGGTCACGTCGTAGCCTTCCTTTTTGAGGATGCTGAAGAGCACTTCCCGCATGCTGCGTTCATCGTCCACCACGAGGATGCGCGCGTCGGCCATGGTCGGATGCCTCAGGCGTCGCGGGCGGATTCGGCCAGGGGCAGCCGGAGGGTGAACGTCGTCCCGACTCCGGGTTCGCTTCGCACTTCGATGTCGCCGCCGTGGTCCTGGATCACCCGATGGACCAGCGCGAGGCCGATCCCGCTGCCCGCGGGCTTGGTGGAAAAGAAGGGCTCAAAAATGTGCAGGAGGCTCTCCGGGTCGATCCCGGTTCCGGTGTCGGCCACCCAAACCTCCAGCTTCCTGGTCTTCCGCTGGGTCACGATCCCGGCCCCGATGCGGAGCTCTCCTCCCGCCGGCATGGCCTCCAGGGCGTTGATGCAGAGGTTCCAGATGGCCTGGCGGAACTGCTGGGGGTCCACGCGCGCGGTCGCCGTGCCGTCGTACTCCCGCGCGATCTTCAGATCCGGGGGGAGGGCCCGGTGCTCGAGCAGCAGCAGGACCTCGTCGAGCACCTCCCCCACGTTCATCGGCAGGGGATGCAGGGGAGCCGGACGCGCGTATTCGAGGAACTCCTTGACGATCTGATTCAGCCGATCCGATTCGTGCAGCACGATCTCGATAAGACGGTCATGGGGCCCGCCGCGGGGCAGCTCCCGGGTTAGCACCTCGATGGCGCCCGACATCGACGCCAGCGGATTCCGGATCTCGTGGGCGATGTTGGCCGCCAGGCGCCCGATGGTCGCGAGGCGGTCCGCCTGGCGCATCCGCTCCTCCATCTGCTTGATGCTCGAGAGATCCTGGAAGACGCCGATGATGCCGGCCAGCTCTCCCCGGCCCGATCGGAGGGGCCAGAACGAAATTCCCAGGGGAACTTCCCGCCCGTCCTTGCGCCGGAGCCGCATCTCGTAGCGCCGGACCTGCCAGCCCTCGACGCGCGCGGCGAGGTCGATCTCGTCCGGGGGGATCCCGTCACCGAAGACGGATTCCCAGCGGCGTCCCACGGCCTCGGCCGCCTGGTAGCTGGTGATCTCCTCGGCGGCGCGGTTGAGGGCCGTGATTCGCCGCTCGAGGTCCATCCCGACGAGGCCGGAGCCCAGGGACTCGAACATGAGGTCCTTGAAGGCCTGGAGGTCGGAGAGGTCCTTGCTCTGGTCCGCCAGGGCGCGATGCATGACGTGGTACCGCTCCCCGAGCGATCCGGCGAGGACGCCGACGACCAGGAAGGCCGCCGTGTTGAGGAAGATCGTCATGACCTCCAGGGCGGTCGTTTCCGTGGGCTCGACGAGCAGGGAGAGCGCGGTACGACTCAGCACGAGCGCCGTGTACAGGAGGCTGGACAGGGCTGCGATGGCGAGCCCTCCCGGGCGCGCCAGCACCACGCAGGCCGCCGTGACGACGAGCACGTACAGGAATGTGAAGATGCTCCGGGGCCCGCCGGTGAACGCGACGATGGCCGTCACCACCAGGCTGTCGAGGATCAGCTGCAGCCAGGCGAAGCGCCGCAGGTTTCCCGCCGCGGGCTGGAGGAGGAGGAAGATCACCGACGCCGTCCCGGCGCCGGCGAGGCACAGCGCGAAGGGAAGGAACGGGTAAAGGAGGCTTCCCCACAGTCTGAGGAGGGCCCCCATGCCCAGGAGCAGGCCGGCCGCCAGCAGCCGCGCGACGCTGAGTCCGCGTAGGACTGCCGAGAGGTTGGGGACCTCGAGCACTGCCACTCGCTATTTGACCAGGGTCACCAGCCTGAAGATCGGAAGGTACATGGCGATGACCAGGCCGCCGATGACCACGCCCAGGAACACGATCATCATCGGCTCGAGCAGGGCCGTGAGGGCGGTGACGGCAGTGTCCACCTCGTCGTCGTAGAAGTCGGCGATCTTGTTCAGCATCGCGTCCAGGGCGCCCGTCTGCTCGCCCACCGAGATCATCTGCACGACCATGGGGGGGAAGACCGTGGAAGCCTTCAGCGGCTCCGCCAGCGTCTTCCCGGCGGTGACGGAGGCGCGGGTCTCCAGCACCGCCCGCTCCACGACACGGTTGCCCGCCGTCCGCGCGGTAATGCGAAGACCCTCCAGGATCGGGACGCCGGACGAGACCAGCGTGCCGAGGGTGCGGGTGAAGCGGGCCACCGACACCTTTCGGATCAGCGTGCCGAACACGGGAAGCTTGAGCACGAGGGCGTCGATGAGCGATCGCCCGCCCTCCGTCCTGTAGTAGGCGCGGATCCCGACCACGATGCCGATGGCGCCCCCGAGGATGAGCCACCAGAAGCGGGTCGCAAAGTCGGAGAGCCTGATGACGATCAGCGTGGGCAGGGGGAGATCGGCCCCCATGCCGGCGAACATCTTGGCGAATGTCGGGATGACGAAGGTGAGCATGAAGATAACCACGATGAACGCGACGCCGACGATGGTCAGGGGGTAGATCATGGCGGACTTGACCTTCCGCTTCAGGGCCGCAGCCTTTTCGATGTAGACGGACAGCCGCTGGAGGACCGTGTCCAGGATACCGCCCGCCTCTCCGACCTCGACCAGGTTCACGTACAGCTCGTCGAAGGTCTTCGGGTGCCTCCGGAGGGCGTCGGCGAGGGTGGACCCCGCCTCCACGCTTCCGGCCACCCTGGACGTCACCGTGCGGAGGGTCTTCGATTCGCTCTGCTCGGCCAGGATCGTCAGGCACTGCACCAGGGGAAGCCCCGCGTCCACCATCGTGGAGAACTGGCGGGTGAAGATCGCCATCTCCTTGTCCTTGACCTTGCCGCCGAAGCGCCCACCGACGCCGGCGGCCCTCGCCGGCCCGCCGGCCTTTTCCTTGATCTGGGTGACCAGGATGGCCTTGCGGCGCAGCTCCGCGACGGCGGCCGTGCGGTCGGGCGCTTCGATCTCGCCGGCGGTGGAGCCCTGGGTGGTGCGTCCCTGATAAGCGAAGAACGGCATCGCGACTCCCTCCTCCTCAGTGTCTCGCGAACGGGGTCGCTTCCGCCGCGACGCGCGACGCCATTCCGGACAGGAGCTGGTTGAGCTCGTCGGGAAGCGTCGACCGGTTCATGGCATCGTCGCGGGTGATAAGACCCCGCTGGACCAGTGAGCCAAGGGACTGGTTCAGGGTCTGCATCCCGAACTTCGTCCCCGCCTGCATGGCGGAGTAGATCTGGTGGATCTTCTCTTCCCGGATCAGGTTTCGGATGGCGGGGGTGTTGATCATGATCTCCAGCGCCATCACGCGCCCCCTGCCGTCGGCCCGGGGAATCAGGGTCTGGGAGAGCACGCCCTCGAGCACCAGCGAGAGCTGGGACCGGACCTGGGGCTGCTGGTGGGGGGGGAACACGTCGATGACTCGGTTCATGGTTTGGGCGCAGGAGTTCGTGTGCAGGGTGGCCAGGGTCAGGTGGCCGGTCTCGGCGATGGTGAGGGCGGCGGAGATCGTTTCCAGGTCACGCATCTCGCCGATCAGGACGACGTCCGGATCCTGGCGGAGGACGTACTTCAGCGCCTGGGTGAACGAGTGGGTGTCCGAGGTGACCTCGCGCTGGTTCACCATGCACTTCTTGTGCTGGTGAACGAACTCGATGGGATCCTCGATGGTGACGATATGGTCCGAGCGTTCGTTGTTGATCTTGTCGAGCATGGCCGCCAGCGTCGTGGACTTCCCGGAGCCCGTCGGGCCCGTCACGAGGACGAGTCCTTTCGGGCGCTCCGCGAGCTGCGCCACCACCGGGGGCAGCCCCAGGTCGTCGAAGGAGCGGATCTTGAAGGGGATCACGCGGATCGCGGCCGCCACCGCCCCCCGCTGGCGGAAGACGTTGCAGCGGAAGCGGGCCAGCCCCTGGATGCCGAAGGACAGGTCGAGCTCGTTCTCCTCCTCGAACTTCTGCTTCTGGCCTTCGTTGAGGACGCTGTAGCCCAGGCGCTGCGTGTCCTGCGGCGCCAGGACTTCGAATTCGGTCAGCGGGACGAGCCTCCCGTGCAGCCGTATCTGGGGGTACGTGCCGGTCGTGAGGTGGAGGTCAGACCCCCCCCGGTCGATCAGGATGGTCAACAGCTCGTGCATCGTCGCGGCCATGTGTCACCGTTCCTTTATTCTCAAGTCGAAGATTCGCCGAGTGCCGGGTTTCCGGCCTGTCGCCTAGCCGATCGTCACGCGGAGAATCTCCTCCGCCGTGGTGGCCCCCTCGAGCACTTTCAAGAGCCCCGCCTGGCGGAGGGTTTTCATCCCCTGCTGCTGTGCCAGCTCGCGCAGCTCGGTGGTGCTGGAGCCACGCAGGATCAGCTCCCGGATCTCGCTGCTGACCACCATCACCTCGTACATCGCCGTTCGCCCCTTCATCCCGGTGAAGTTGCAGGCCTGGCATCCCTTGCCCTTGTACAGGGTGACCCTCCCCAGCCCCTGGGGGACGTGGCCGTAGGGCGTCAGGCTCTCCTCGTCAACCTCGTAGGGCTCCCGGCACTCCTTGCAGACCCGGCGCGCCAGGCGCTGGGCCAGCACCAGGAGGATGGATGAGGCCACCAGGAATGGCGGGATCCCCATGTCCTGGAGCCGGGCGATGGTGCCGGGGGCGTCGTTGGTATGCAGGGTGGAGAAGACGAGGTGGCCCGTGAGAGCGGCGCGGATGGCGATCTGAGCGGTCTCGAGGTCGCGAGTCTCGCCCACCAGGATGACGTCGGGGTCCTGGCGGAGGAAGGACCGGAGGACCGCGGAGAAGGTGCGTCCGATCTCCTCGTTGACCTGGACCTGGTTGACCCCCTTCAGGTTGTACTCCACCGGGTCCTCGGCGGTCATGATGTTGATGTCCGGCGAGTTGATGGTGTGGACGGCGGAGTAGAGGGTCGTCGTCTTGCCGGACCCGGTTGGCCCGGTGATCAGAATCATGCCGTAGGGCTGGTGGATCACTTTCTTGAAGTTCTCCATGCTCCAGTCGTCGAAGCCAAGCTTCGCCAGATCGAGCGTGAGCGCTTCTTTGTCGAGGATTCGCATCACGATCTTCTCGCCGAAGATCGTCGGCAGCGTGGAGACGCGGAGATCGATCTCCCGGCTCGAGTAGCGGATCTTGATCCGCCCGTCCTGGGGGAGCCGGCGCTCGGCGATGTCCAGGTTGGACATGATCTTCACGCGGGAGAGAAGCGCGGCCTCGAGCCGCTTCGGCGGCGCCATCATTTCCTGCAGCACGCCGTCAATGCGGTAGCGGACCCGGAACACCTTTTCGTACGGCTCCAGGTGGATGTCGGAGGCGCCCCGGCGGATGGCGTCGGTCAGGATGAGGTTGACCAGCTTGACGACCGGCGCCTCCTCGGACGCGTCCTTCAGCTCGAAGATGTCGATCTTCGACGGCGCGACATCCTCCCCGCCTTCCACGAGCTCCACGTCGGGGGCTTCCCCCTCCATGGCGGTGATGACCTCGCTGAAGGCGGAGGCCTGCGGCTCGTAGAGGCGCTCGATGGTCTGGCGGATGGCGCCCTGGGAGGCTACCACCGGGAGGACCTGGAGGTTCGTCATGAAGGCGACATCGTCGAGGGCGAAGACGTTCGTCGGGTCGGCCATGGCCAGCGTCAGGGCGTTGCCCGTGCGCTTGACGGGGAGCACCTCGTACTTCTTGGCGATCTGGGCCGGCACGAGCTTGACGACCTCGGGGTCGATGTCGAGCTGGGAGAGCGTGATGGACGGGATGCCATACTGGCGGGAGAGGAAGCCGATCAGCTGATCTTCCTGGATGAGCCCGAGCC
>Ga0209322_10000554_pt1 | contig 21943 bp, 22 predicted proteins | sample Rifsed19ft1_FD_184013 | JGI IMG/M metagenome (GOLD analysis project Ga0209322, IMG submission 184013) | Soil microbial communities from Rifle, Colorado, USA - sediment 19ft 1 (version 2) | ecosystem: Environmental > Terrestrial > Deep subsurface > Rock core/Sediment | place: Rifle, Colorado... | reverse complement strand
CGTCCCGAGAGGCAGGTCTCCCCGCTCCCCATAGCGTTCAAACATTTTTCCCCAAGGAGTTTCCATGAAGCGCGTCACCCGGGCGCGGCCCACGAAGGGATACCAGTACCAGTCGTGGTAGGCCCAGGAAGCCACATAGGCCCAGACCACCAGAGGCGTGCGCAGCAGCAGGTTCTCCAGAGGTTTGAAGAGCCCGTGATAGATGGCGTGCTGTCCGCGGCTGGCGAACGTATCACCGCGGTTGAATCCCCAGTTGATCTCCGCGATGTCCTCTCCTACGATCTCGATTTCCTTCGGGTCACCTACTCCCAATCCCCTCTCGTGAGCCGCCCGGATGAAAGCGAGGCCAAGGGGATCGAAACCCATGATCTTGGCCGCCACCGCGTCGATGGCAACCTGATCGGCGGAAGCCAGAATGAGATTCTTGATATGAATGTCCATGCACCGGGGGCCTGGACCGCTACCCGCCACCGTGCCGTCCATCACCGCAAAGAGTCCTGAGTGGATTTCCTTCTGGATCATGAGCAGATCGGCGAGCGTCTCGTGGATAACGGAGTGCGTCCAGTGACGCTTCTCGTTCAACAGGCCACCGAAAGCGTTCTTCATGGCGCCGGTCATGGTGGTAAACACGTGCGTCTTCATGGTCGGAAGGTGTACGATATTCTCCCCGATCAACCGCTTGGGGATGTAGATCCCGTTCGGGTAGACCTCGTGCAAAACCCGCGTCTTGCCTTTGGGCTGGTAGACCGTCCAGTCCTCGGAATTCTCGTAGAGATGAATGTTCCGAAGGCCGTATCGTTCCACCACCACCTTGTGTCGATTCTTTCTCTCTCCCATCCGGGCACTGACCACCACCGTGCGGTTGTGGCAGGCGTGCAGCAATTCGCGCTGGTAACCGTCGGCCAGTAGGGTGCGAATGACCCCTTCCAGCTGCCAGGGCGTGGTCGAGCAGGAAGGGTAGAACTTGCCCCAGGAGATATTGATCTTGAGCGCCGTATCCTTATGCTTCGGAAGGGCTTCCTGGTACCCAGCCATTCGCATCGCCCGGCCGTAGTCCTCGAAGACGGTCTCCGGCTGGGTCCGGATCACGGCCACCTTGGAACGCATCACTCGGGTCTTCCTCCTAGCAGAAACGCCATTATGCCACAGGGCCCGGCGCCCTATGGCGTCCCGGCGAATCTGCGCTATAATATTGGGTTCTGAACAAGGATAGGTGTCAGTCTTTTTTCGTAGTCCGAGATTAGGAGGTCTTCCCAGTGGCAGCATCGGAAACAGGTTCTTTATTCCTGACCGTGAACATCGCTTCCCTGCGCGCCCGCCAGCTCATGCAAGGGGCGGCGCCGCTCATCCGAACCAAGTCTCGTAAGCCCGCCGCCATCGCCATTAGAGAAGTGCAGAAGGGCCTGGTTCCCTTCTACCTGCCGGGGGACGAGCCTACGTTCGCTCCCGATGAGGACGACCAGGCCGAGGAAGAAGACTAACCCGGCCTTCGCCCGCGGAGGACGGTGGGCTTCCGGGGTCTGCCGTCCCGCCCAAGCGACGACTAGGCGATTCTTTTCCGCCTCTCCGCAACCACTTCGCGCATCGCGGCGACGAGCCGCTCGGCGAGAGCCAGGCTGTCGGAGATGGAGCGATCGTGAGGCAGCAAGTGTGACGTGTCTCCAGCGACTAAGTTCGCCACCGGAGTCCGGATAGGCGCCAGGCGACGGGAGAACCCCACCGGACAGACAGGCTGTGCGTAGGGCGCGCGAAAAACCCGGTAACCCACCACCGACGAGCGATCGAACTCTGGCCGGATCTCTTTGACGGCTTCCAGGGTCTCCTGGCAAACCTCCTCGGCGTTGCGGCGATACTGAGCGTCCTTCGAGCTAACATACTGCGGAGAATAGATCAGGCTGTGGCCTCCGAAAGCGTCCGGAGGGTTGAGGTTCGTGTACTCGATGAGACCCATGATGGGAAGCTGGTCGTCGTTCACGTTGATCCAGAAGTAGGGAGTCAACGGTTGTCTCGTTTTCAAGACGATGCATCTGACACCAATATTTCCCAGGTCGGTTGCGGCGCGGCGGTAGTCCTCAGGAAGGTTCCGTCCGATGTCGACCAGGATGGGCAAGGGGATGGTGGACAATAGCGCGTCGGCCGGATAGTCCTTACCCGCTGCACGAACGCCGACCACCAAGCCGTTTTCCAAGAATATTTCTTCGACCGCCGCCTCACACTGGATCGCTGCCCCTCGGGACCGCACTGCGCCGGTTAGGGCATCCACGACCGCTTGAGAGCCTCCCCCTTCCACGAAACCCAGCCACTCCTGAAAAAAGCCCCTTCGGGAGCTTCCCAGACGGTGAATGCGACTCCAGATCCAGGCTGCGGAGATGCGGTCGGCCTCTTCCCCGAACTTCTGTCGGAGCAGAGGCTCCCAGATGACCCGGTAAGGCTCCTCGCCTTCCCCGCGGAGAAGCCACTCCCGGGCCGGTACGTCTTCGAGAGCCTTCCAATCCTTTCGACGCCGCGCCCACAACACGTGGACCCCGTAGCGGACTCGAGAGGTCATGGAGAGCGGGGCGAATCGAAGAAGCGACATCGGGTCACCGAAAGGGTGAAGCCGAGCGCCCCAGTACATCGCCATCCCGGTTCGCCTCCAACGAAGTCGCTGGGCGAGGCCGAGCCGGCGCAACCACTTGAAGTAAACGTGATCCGAGCCGCAGATGAAATGGTAGAACTTCTCCACCCGAGTCCCATCGAAATCGAAGGATCCTGCCAGACCACCGGGAGCGGGTGCCGTCTCGAGGACTCTGACCTCATGGCCATCCTCGACGAGCTCGAGGGCCGAGGCCAGCCCCATGATCCCCGCGCCGATGACGACGATTCTCATACTCCGATGGGTCTTGGTCACCGGGCGAGAACGAACTTCTCGGCGATGGAAGTGATGTAGAAGCTCAGGCCGTAGTAGATCGCCACGGCATAGTAGCCACCCGCCATCCATCTGCCGGCGGGAAGGGTGCGTTGCACCCAGGCAAGCGCTTCCCCCGCCGCGAGCGAGACGAAGGGAGCGATCCAGAGAATCTCCTTGACCCTGTTGAAGAGGTCGGGAGCAGCGGTTCTCAAGAAGATGAGGACGACGAACGTCGATCCCCAGGCAAGCAGCAGGCGGGACAAGAAGGGACTGGGTCTTCGCAGGAACCACAAGAGCGCGCCTCCTGCCACCAACGGTAAGTACACTCCATCGAAGAAAACCCAGAATCTCTGCATCAGCATGGTGAGGGTTGCTCCCACCGACACGGTCCCGCCTCGCGATTCGCTCGCCAGGAAACGCGGAAGCAGCTCCGTCAAGAACACTCCAACAAACTCTCGATAGACGACGGACAGAACCAGAATCGCCACCGCTGCCGAGCCTGCTAGAAGCGTCAGCCCCTGGCGGCGAAGGCCCGGCGTCCTTCTCAAGAGGAGCGAGAGTCCGAAGATGGGGAAGAAGATCCCGAAGTTGATGAGACTGCCGGGATAGGCAGCGAGCGCAGCGGCCAGAAGACCGAGCGTGAGCCAGTAGTGACGCCGACCGTCTGCTTTCCTGGGGAATAAAGCCACCAGCACCAGGGTGTCCAGGAAATGTGCGAACACCGCCGCCAGGAACGCATAGGGCAGCCGGGAAAATGCCGCCGGTGAAAAAGCGGCCAAGGCTGCCGCCCATACTCCCGTCTCGGCGTCCCGGAGGCGACGGCCCAGGCCAAAGACCACCAGCACCTCGAGCGCAGAGAGCAAGCAGGCAACGAGCTTCATCGCCGTGATCAGAGAGAAGAAGTCGAGGCGAAACGGGACGAAGAGAGCGTGAAAAACCGGCGAGAAGGGAAACGCATAGGTGTCGCCCATGGCTTCTTCAGCCCATACCCCTTGCTGGGTGATGTAGTGTGAAGGCCGAGCCCAGAAGTCGAGTCCCGCTTCGGACACGATCTGGGCAAGGTCGGCGTGGGAGCGCAGGTCGGGATAGTAGTAGAGAGGATGAAACAATCCACCTGCCCGGACGAGAAACGCGATGACGAAAATGACGGGAACCAAAGGAGCGCCCGCCTTCCGTGCCCAGGGAGTGAGACACAAACCCGCCAGGGTTACGCCCAGACCGGAGAAGCTCACCGAGCGAAGAACGTGAACGACCGAGAAAGGCCCGGCCAGGCTTCCGTAGAGAGCCACCGCGACCGGGAGGCTGGCTCCCAAGAGAAGAGACCAGCGTGAATCGGGGAGCGAGGCCCGCGCCAGCAGCCAGAAGGACAGTGAGAGTAGCGCGCTCCAGAGCAGAATCGACGGGCCGGGCACGACCCGCCCCCGTCGATCCTGAGCTTCGAGTCGCAACCAGTCCATGCGCAGTCCGCGGTTCTTCCTTTCATGGGAATCTGCCAGGAACTGTAGCTCGAGAGGCTGACTGCTCAACACGCTGCCCGGGATCACGACCGACCGCTCGTTATAGGCGCCACCTCGAACCGAGAACCGGTCGGCCAGAACGCCGTTCACGCGAAGCTCGACTTGGGCGGTTTCGCCGTAGACGCGGGAGAAGCGGTAGGTCAGGGCGAAGCGACCTCCCTGGAGTCGTAGCGGCAACCGCACTCTGCTCTGGTAGCTGTTCCAATGCGTGGCGAGTCCGTCGGGATCGATCTCCCAGCGAGACTCGTAACCTTCGAGATAATCTTCATCGCCGGGACCAAAGTTAAAATAGACGCTGGGCTCCACCCAGCCACCGAGGACGGGAGCAAACGCACCTAGCCCGGCGATTAGCAGAGCGGCTACCATCCGGCTCATCATTGGACAGTGGACAGTTTGGCGAAAGAAATCTTACCATCTCCAGCCTCTCGGCTCTCTGGAAATGAAGGGCGATACGACGTGGAAGGAGTTGCTATGAGACCGGAAAGTACCTTACCGTGTGGAGAAAGCAGGGAGACGAGAGCTGGAAGGTGGTAGCCGACATGGGAAACACGGATCCACCCGCCACCGACCGCGCCCAGAACCCGTGAGAGCCCGCCTCAGCTAACGACCCCCGCCACCCATCCCGACCGGAGAAAGGTCCTCAGGACCTCGACGGTCGCCATCACCCGATCGAAATGGAAGCGCTCCAGGATCTCTTTCAGCTCCGGGTGAGCTCCCAGCAAGCGGCGGAGAGCGGTCTCGGAAAGCATCAGGAGCTCGCACTCTTCGAGCGTGGTGACGGTCGCGCTGCGCGGTACACCGGTGAGAAAGGAGACTTCTCCGAAGAACTGATGCGGGCCCAGCATGGCGAGCATCAGCTCCTCACCGCTTGGCGTTTCTCCTCGGACTTCCACGCTTCCACTCTTGATGAGGAAGAGAGACGCTCCCGGGGCTCCCCGATGCACGACCTCTTGACCGGCCTGGAAGGTTACCAGCTCCATCTCATCGGCCACTCGTTCTCTATCCGCGGCCCCCAACATATGAAACAAGGGAGAGCGGGCGAGGACATTGAGCATCGCCCTCTCTCGGTACATTTTTAGAAGGACTTCCCTCAGCCGAGGATGGCTGCGCATCAGCTGCTTCACATCGCTCGCCGAAAGCTCCAGGAGCTCGGTCTTGCCGAGGGTCCGTACGGAAGCGATGCGTCGCTTCCCGGTAAGAAACGAGAACTCTCCGAAACAACTGCCGGGACCGAGATGTGCCAGCTTTTGAGAATCGGTGTTCACTACCACCGCTCCGCGAGTGACGAAGTAAACCGAGTCTCCTTCGTCGCCTTCGGCAAAAATGACCTCGCCCTCGTCCTTCTTGTGAAGACTCATGTTTTGGGCCACTGCCTCCAGTTCGGAGGGAGCCAGATCGGCCAGGAGTGGAATCTCGGCGAGCGGCTTCGCCGCTTCCGGATGGGAACGTGACTCCGCCCCCTTCCGGTGCGCTTCCTCCAGACTGTCGGTTTGAACCTTTGCCACGTAGGACAGCGGGTTGTCGAACCGTGGGTCGAGCCGTTCGACTTTCTTGCCGGCGACGATCGCTCCCAAAACATGGCCGGCGCCGGCCAGGATTTCCTGTAGCTTGACGTACTCCGAGATGGCGCCGTCGACATTGCCCATTTCTTCCAGGAGCTCGGCGAGCTCGCGTCGAGTATCGACATCTTTGGGAAAACGGGCAATGTGATCGCGGTAGGCCTCCGCGGCGCGGTCCAGCTTACCGGCCTGACGCTGCTTTTCGGCCCGATCGAGACTCGCGCTCCGAGGCATCAACTGCCTTCTCGTCCAGCTCACGCTAGACGGTGGGACGCCGTCAATAGCTCCCGCGAGCGTTCGTGAAGTCGAGCTCGATAGGCCAAACCTCCCAGCCCACTACCCACCAAGACCGGATTCATCGTCTTGATGAGCTCGTCCCAACTTGCCCATCGCGCCGACTCGATCTCGTCTCGGTCTACTGGTTCGAGCTCGCCCGCGACCGGCTTTGCCACCATGACATGGGTCGTCCAGCTGGCGCTCTCTCCCCCGTGAGTGAAGGTCGCATGAACGCGCAACAGATAACTCTCGAACTCGACTCTGAGCCCAGTTTCTTCCCAAGTTTCCCTTCTCGCTCCGTCGAGAAAGGACTCCTCGGGATGAACCCCTCCCGAAGGCGCGCGGAATGCGCCGGCCGGGTATTCGTGCTTGCGGACAACCGCCAGCTCATCCGCCCTCAGAACGAGCACCGTGACGTCATGGGCTCGGTGGAGCTTGATGTGCTTTTGCACCTGGCCGAACTCGTCCTCGCCCATCTCGAAGCTCCAATTCTCCATGGCGGGCTGACCGAGCTCCATCGCGATCTGTTGAGTGATCTGCCGGGTTATGTGCATGAAAGTTGCGGACGGCTAGACACCGTCCCCGTCCTCACCTCGGAGCAGCTCCACGAAATCATGGATCACGATGGGAGAAATCCAGTCTCGCGGCCCGATCACTTTTGCCACCAGCTTTCCGTCGCGATCCACAATGTAGGTTTCCGGGTACTTGAAAGTGGAGAAGCGGTGGGCGATCTTCCCGCCTCTATCGTGGAGGATAAGCAGGCTGAGCTGGTATTCCTGCCGGAAGCGCTCTACGTCTTCCAGGCTCTCGTCGACGGAGGCCGCCAACACCCGGAGCCCCTTATCGCCCAAGGCCTGCTGGAGTTTTTGGAGAGACGGCATTTCTTCGACGCAAGGCGGACACCAGGTGGCCCAGAAATTGAGCACCACGACTTCACCCCGGAAGTCGGAAAGGCTCACCGTCCGGCCTTCCAGGTCGGGAAGAACGACGTCGGGGACGGGTTGCCCGATGGTTGGAACGGGAGGCGGCTCGCTACACGCCGCTAGGGTTGCGACCAACAGCAGGGTGCGCCGCAACACCGCTACTCACTCCCGGGCGGAGCTGCGGTCCGGGCCACCCCTGCCAGCTCGGCGACCGAAGCCACCGCCAGAGCGGGGTCATCGGTCATGATCCCGTCGACCCCCCAGCTCAGCAAACGCTTCATGTGAACCGGCTCGTTCACCGTCCAAACGTGAACCTCGAGGCCGAGTCGGTGCGCCGCCTCGATGAAAGCGACTGAAGTCACCCGTCGGAGGCCGAAGTACTCCGGCACCTGCAGGGCAAGGCCGGGTGCCTGGTAACCGTCTGTCACTCCTCCCCGCAGCCGAGCCAAGAATTCACGTATCTCGGCCTTGCTGAAGCTCGTCGGCACATTGCCGTCGAGGGATCTAAACTCCTTCAAGTGTTCATGCTCGTGCGACGCCACCAGCACTCGCTCCATGGCTCGGCAGCGACGGATCACCTCCAGAACCGCGCTGCCGATTCCTTCTCTTGTTTTTTTGATCTCGATGGTGATGCGTGCCTCGGGGAATTCTTCCAAGACTTCTTCCAGGGTTGGAATCAGCAACCCCTGGGCTCGGTAAGGGAAGGAGCGCCCTCGGTCCAGCGTGAACTCGTGTCCGGCGTCCAGTCGGCGAATCTCGGCGAGCGTCATCCTCTCCACCCTACCCCGCCGGCCGGTGGTGCGGGATATGGAGTTGTCATGAATTACGACTACCTGTCCATCCACGCTCAAATGGACGTCGAGCTCTAGGTAGGGCGCGCCAGCCTTCCGCGCCAGGCGGAACGACTCCAGTGTGTTCTCGGGAGAGCGCGCGCTGGCGCCGCGATGGGCAAATAGCCGCGGTTCAGGCCCTGAGAAAAAACCGCTTTCCCGCCTAGCGTGAATGACCAAGCCAGCTCCTCTCCGGCCTTCCAGTGCGCCAGCCGCTCACTCGGGCCGCATTCGCTCGAAAAACCCAAGGAGCCAGTCCGGCGAGCATCAGGCAAGCGAGCCGTTTTGAGGCGGTCTTTATTATCCGGAAGGATCCTGGGGTAAGTCAAAGACCGGAGCGGTCACGAAGACACCCAAAAGACGGTGGTCCTCTCTCGAAGGCTCGAGATCCACCGGCCGGAAGCCGGTGACGCACTCGACCGCTAGCCAGCCAAATCCATGGGTGGCGGGAATCTGAAGGCGCTTCGCTTCGAAGGGTCGGAGAGGGAACCGGACGACTCCCTCGGACTGCTGGACCGTAATCCAGTTCTCCTTTCCTCCGTTGACCAAGGACAAAACGGTGTGGGGAGACAGCTCTTGCTCCAGAGCAAACCGGGCTTGGCTTCCCGCCCGAACCCAAAAACCCGACGGCTCATAGAAGACGTTATCGTCCAAAGAATGCAGTCGAAGTCCGGAAAGGAGCTGCAGCGACTGGAACGCGGTGACGAAGTCCGCTTCCAAGTGGACCGCTCGAAGGTGGAGATTGGGTATCGACTCCTCACTGCGAACGTGAAAACGGGAAAAGCCGACTCGAGTCTGGAACGGTTGACCGGGGCGAGCACTGGCGAAGCAGCCTTCGCCGTTACAAAGACGGAGCTCGCTCGACGGTCCGCTCTCCAGAACGAATTCCCCGGCAGGAAGGCGAACGGGCATGCTCTCCCAGAGACCGCCAACTTCCCGCTCTTCTCCGGTTGAACCCCTCGCTTGGGGAAGAGGAAGCTCGATGAGCTGGAGCACTTCACCGTACTGGAGAGAGCTCACCGCAGGCAACATCAAGAAATGAGCCGTCTGACGGTTCGAGATGCCCCACAACAGCCGTTCCATCCAACGTCCGGACGCGGAATCCGGCAGGCGTCCGGGAGAAAGGACATCCACCAGCACGGTGCCCACAAGGATCGTAATAGCCAGCGGGGGTAGCCGAACCGCTCTACCCGAGAGCTGAACGATGACCGCCAACAACACCACCGCCACTCCCGCGCCTGCCAGGGCGAAAGAGCGGGAGTCGGCTCGTTGGATCGACGGAAGGTAGTGGGTAAGGTCCCAAGATGCTCCTAGTGCTTCCCACAGGCGACCCGTCCCGTCCCTTTGGTTGAGATACAAGTACTGCCCGGGAACTGAGGCCATGTAGATTCCGAAAAGCACACTGCTCAACAGGAGCGGACGCGCCCAAGGATACATTCCGCGCCCGGACTCCTGGCGCCAGACCGCCCCGGCACAGGCAGCCAGCAGAGGCAGCGCCGGAAAAAGAAAACGGGCGGGGGCCGACGTTCCTCCGAACCACACCGGGTGCGCAGCCCCAGGAAGGGCCACCGCGGCCAATGCCGCCACCACCAGAAAGCCCAGCGCGGGCCGCCATCGAAGGAAACTCACCAACGCGACCAAGGCGAAGACATAGAAAGGCGAAGCAGGCAAGAGCCCCGCCTCCTGGTCGAAGAGGAGGCCGGCGAGACCCCGGGGGATACCGCTCCAGAAAACACGTTGCGTACCCCAGGAGGTGAGAGGGTTGAAGCTCCCGGTAAGATAATAGAAAAAGGTCAGGACTCCCAGCAGTCCAGCGGACATCCCGACCAAGACCCCCCATCGCTTGCCACGCCAGAAGTGCAGTGAGCCCAATCCAAGAACTGCAGCAAGCGGGAGAAACTTGATGTGAAGTAAGGGTAGCAGGCCGAAACCAAGCCCCCAGACGACAGAGCCGAGAGAGCTGACGGCGTGGGAAGACAACCAGCGCCGAAAGACCGACACTGCCAAGACCGCCGCCGGAAGCTCCGGATAGGCGGCCGTCAAGAGAAAAAGCGCGGGCGCGGTGAGGCCGAACCCTACCACCACCAAGAGCGCGGCTCGCCGGTCGCCTGCCAGAAGCTCCACCGCCCGGAACAACTCTCGTACCGCAACGGCACCCAACAAGGCCTCGGTGAGCAGCACGCCCGTCAATCCCAACAGGGCGAATCCGGGCAAAAGAAGGAGCGGCAGGCCGACCCCGTGGATGGAATAGGGGGTTCCGTGCGCTAAATGCGGACCTATCTTGCCGTCATAGAATTCCCGGAAGCTTCCCTCTGCATAGTCGTCGTCGACCCGCAGATCGTGATCACGGAGAAGACTCTGGGCGATCAGCATGTAATGCGGCTCGTCGCCGGTGAGCCCCACCTCCTGCTGGGCTCGGTGGCCGACCCATAGGTACAGGCCGAGCGCCACGACCGCCACCTGATTCGCCGAGGGAGATAGGGTCACGCCGAATTGCTCGGCGGCTCTCCAACAAGACGCCGCCAAGCTTCCCAGCAAGAGCAGGTCCAGCAGCGGTCCGGAAATAGCGGCAAGAAACGGGACCACGGAAAGCGCGCCCGGAATGTAGGCGAGGTTGGCGAGGCCGGGAAGCAGCAAGGGCCGCAGGATCTCCGAAGCCTCTTTTCCTGCCAGCCACCTCCCCAGCCAAGCTCCCGCCAGGGCTCCGGCTGCCAGAGCGGCGATCCACCATCCGATGGGGGGAGTGGTGACAACAAACGTGGGCTCGGAGAGCCGATCGACCAGCGGAACGCGCAGCGCGCCGCGCACGACGAGAGCGGTCGCGGTCGATGCCCCAGCCGCAGCGGAGAGAAGCGTTGCCGGAAATGGGCGAACTTTCTGCAAGGCCTAACGCCCCGTCAGCCGCTCCTCGAGCAAGGCGAGCCCTATAAGGGTCTTGGCGTCTCGGATCTCGTGCGCGGACACCATGCGAAGCGCCTCGGGCACGCTGAAGAGCCGAACTTCTATCCTTTCGTCCTCTTCGGGCAGAGGTTGCCGCTCTTCCAGCTCGGTGGCGAGAAAGAGATGCATCCGCTCATCGGTAAAGCCGGGGGCGGGATAAAATTCCAGCAGGCTTTGCAGGCGATGGGGATAGTAGCCCGTCTCCTCAACTAGCTCGCGGCGAGCCGCTTCCTCCGCCGACTCACCCGAGTCGATGTGACCGGCGGGAGCTTCCCACAAGAAGTCACCGACGGCGTAGCGGTATTGCCGCACCAACACCAGGCGGCCGTCGGCAGTGATGGGCAATACGACCGACGAGCCGGGATGGCGGATGACTTCCCGCACCACCTCCAAGCCTCCCGGCTCTCGGACACGATCGACATCGAGGGTGAGCAAGCGACCCCGATAGGCGACCCGGTGCGTCAACCGCTTCGCGGCGCGGTCCGAAGACATGCGAACGATTCTAGCATGCTGCTTCGGCGCTGGGTGCTGGCGAAGGCTCGGCTACACGAAGCTCTGGGAAATGCGAAGAATGACTCTCAGGGCTCTTGCTGGGGAACCGCGTAATAGCCGGTGCGAGTCCGCACCACGAGATTGGGTCGATCCTTGATGCGAACTTCGATAGCGCGCCAGCGACCGTCTCCCGCGGTGTTCGAGGGAATATAGGCCACGCGGTACTGGCTATGAAGCTCGTCCTGGATGCGAGAGAAGGAATCGTTGAGCTCGCCGATATCCTTGGGAAAGAAGGCCGCCCCTCCCGTTTCTTCGGAAAGCTTGTCCAGGAACCCTTTGTTGACACCTTGGCCCCCGAAGCCACGACGTCCTTCGAACCCTACCGAGTAGATCGTCACTTCCGAGAACTTGGCTCCTTCGATGCAATCGTCTTTGGAGGCCTCGCTCCCCACCCCCACCGATTGTGAGTCGTCACCGTCGGTGAAAACCAGTAGCGCCTTTCTCCCCTCTACGGTTTCCAGCTTGAGGATAGAGAGGAGGATAGCGTCGTAGAGAGCCGTCCATCCCGAAGGGTACAGCGACTGAATGGTGCTCACCAGCCGGTCGACGTCCTCGGTGAAGTAAGTGCTGAAGCGCACCCGCTCGTTGAAGTCTCCCACAATGGCCTGGTCTCCATCCCAAAGCTTGCGCACGAAGTTGGCAGCCGCCTCCTTCACCCCGTCGACACTGGGCCGCATGCTGGTCGAAGCGTCGAGGAGGAGAAGAACCGTTATCGGTGTGACTTCGGGATTGAAGAAACTCAGCTCCTGACGAACGCCGTCCTCGAAGACCTCGAAGTCCGATTCCGTGAGGCCGGGGATGAAGCGCCCGTTCTTGTCGGTCACCACCACGTCGAGGTTCACCGCCGACACCGCGACCTTGAACTGGAAGCGGTCCCCTGTTTCTCCCTGAGAATGTGCCGTTCCGGGCGAGATCAGGACCAGCAAGCCTAATAGAACCCAGGTGATGATTCGCGTCATGTTGATCCTCCCTTGCCTAGCTGAGCTCCATCTGCGGCGGGCAAGTAGTGGCCCCGAAAAGACCCCTCATCGAGACCGCCCAGCCCTGGCATCTCTCTGACGGTTGGCGAGCCGACGGGTTAAACCCTTTGAATTGTAGCACAAAGACGGCGGGCTCCCAAGAAACGGCGGACTCACCTGGGTGACTGTCGTTTGTCCGTCCCGCTGGTTTTGGATAAACTTCTAGACAAATGGACAAACGCTTCTTCACCGTCCTGGAGGCGAACGAGCTCATCCCATTCCTTACCGAACGGCTGCGCCAGCTCCACTCGATCTACAAGGGTTTGAAGTTGAACGCGGAGAGCCATACACCCAAACTTCAGGACGTTCTCGTTCGAGGCGGTATCCCCGTCGACCTCGGTTACCTGCATCTCATCGGTCGTCTGCAGGGGCTCACCTCGGAGATCTGCTCACAGGGCTGTCAGCTCAAGGACGTAGAAGGCGGACTCGTCGACTTTCCAACCATCTGGGAAGGGCGAGAAGTCTATCTCTGCTGGAAACTCGGTGAGCAGGAAGTGAGCTTCTGGCACGAAATAGACGCCGGCGTTGCCGGTAGGCAACCCCTCAAGAACGATCCCCGTACCTAGAAAGCCCGCTCGCACCTTGGCGATCTCGAATCCTAAGACGGATCGAGCGCTGGTGCGTTCAACTCCAAGTCGACGGTGGAAGTGGTATCGGACTCGATCTCGACCGGAACCTCTGTTTCTCCCAGAAACTCGTGCCACAACTTCAGCACGTATTTCCCGACCGGAACGTCCTCGATGGAGTAGGATCCATCGGCCACCGTCAGCGCGTAGTAAGGATGCTCCTGAACCATGATGTAGCCACTCATCCAAGTGTGACCGGCGTCGCACTTCAAGCTCATCAGCCCGGGTTGATCCAGCCTCCGCCGTATCCGGTAGCCCCGAAGGGGCATGGCCAGATTGAACACCGTTTCCGTCCCATTCAGATAGGCGTGTACGTTGTGGAGAATCGGATCGCTGTTGGCGATGTCGAGAGTGGAGCCGAGGGGAACGATCTGCACGTGGGGTACGTATAGGCACCCCACTTGATCGAGCTTTGTCGGCGCGGGCAGCTGCTCCATCGGCTTGCCTTGGGTCACCCCCACCAGCGAAACGATGACGTTGGCGACGCCGTTTCCCGTCCCTAACTCGAGGGAAGGGTTCGGACTATGCGTACCGCAAACGCTCTGATCCTTCAGAACCGGAATCCCGGTGAGCGGGGCAACGGTAGCCGACAGCCTTACGGTTCCTGTCAGCGCGCCTGCATCCTCAAACGAAATCACCTCGTAACGATGAGGACTGGGATGGACAGGACTACTCTCCACGGAAGAGACGGCGTCATCAACCGTTTCCCGGCTCGATGGGGCGTTCTCCCGGTCGTCGCCGCCGCTGCAGGCAAACAGCAAGCAGAATAACGGGGGTAGAAAAAAAGGAGCAGCCCTTGTCGCCATCCAGATCGCTCTGACCTCCGCAAAAGGAACCATCAGTGACACGTCCCGTCCCGGCTGGAATAGCCGCGATGTTAAGGGAGTGATGACCGAGTGTCAAACCGCGGTATACTTCGCTCTGGTCGTCGATGCCTTTCGCCTACTATGAAAAACTGAACGCCCAGCAAAAGCGAATCTACCTCGAGAGCGACCAGATCGATCGGGTGAGCCTGCCGCGAGCGAGCAAGGTAGGAGAACTGGTCGACGCTTTGGAGCGGACTCTCGCGGACGGACACCGAACAAGCACCCAGAAGGCCGCGCAGACCCTGATGGACTGGCTGACCGAGGCCCTTGGCGTCACGTCGCTTCGCGTGCAGGTGCTCCGCCGGCGTCCTTCCTCGGAGACCGGCGAGCTCCACGGCCTTTACCAGGCGGGGAAGGGTGGGGTCCATAAGGTATCGGTTTGGATGCGAACCGCACAGCGAGCCCAAGTCGTAAAGTTCAAGACATTTCTCCGCACTCTGCTTCATGAGCTCTGTCATCATCTGGACTACGAGCGCCTGGGGCTCAGGGAGTCCTTTCATACCGAGGGGTTCTACAAGCGAGAGTCCAGCCTTCTACGCCAGCTATTCGCCTCCCGGCCAGAGGGGGAGGGGATGGGCACGGTGCGTCCCTCACCGCCCGACGGCAGTGAAGAGAAAAGGACAAACCGACGCCCGATCGACTCGTGAAGGGAAGGGATAGGGCGATGGTTACTTTCGGTCTCGGTCCGCTGGGTTGCTTTGGCATCGAAATCCGGTATACTGATTCGCTTTGCAAGACCGCGGACTCGCGACGCGGCGGCCGATGGCCGGCCAAATCAGCCAATTGGCACTCAACTGGAGGGTTTGAATGATTAATCGATCTTTTGCTGTCCTTTATACGCTGGCCTTTGCTGTCCTGATGGGTTGCGGAGGTGGAGGTGAAACAGGCGGCGGAGGCGAAGGGGCCAGTTCCTCGGCGCCGGCGGCAACCACGCAGCCCGCGCCACCTCCTCTTGACCCGGCCACAGCAGCGACGCTGACCGGAACGGCCAGGCTGGAGGGCACCGCCTCAGCTCAGCAGACGATCCAGATGGGAGCCGACCCGGTTTGCGCCAAGCTCCACGCGAGTCCGGTTACCACGGAATTCGTCGTGGCCGGCGAGAACGGCGCCCTCGCCAACGTTTTTGTCTATGTCAAGGACGGCCTGGGAGGGCGCAAATTCCCGGCGCCGAGTGAAGTAGTGCTTCTCGATCAACAAGGCTGCACCTACCACCCCCACGTCTTCGGGATCATGGTCGGCCAAGAGTTGGAGATTCTCAACAGCGACGATACACTCCACAACATCCACGCCATGCCGACGAAGAACCAACAGTTCAACATCGGGCAACCGATCAAGGGGCTGAGCACCAAGCGAACGTTTGATGCTCCGGAGGTCATGGTTCCCTTCAAGTGCGATGTCCACAAGTGGATGAACTCTTACGCTGGAGTGTTGGACCACCCCTATTTCGGCGTGACGGGTGACACCGGGTCGTTCCAAATCGGGAATCTTCCTCCCGGAGACTATGTGGTCGAAGCTTGGCACGAGACTCTGGGAGCCCAGACCCAGAACGTGACGGTCGGCGAACGGGAGACCAAGGAGCTCAGTTTCACCTTCACCGCCTCCCAGTAATCTCGCGGAATCGATCACTCGGGGAGGCTCAGTCGTGTCTCCCCGGGTGTGTTCCTCTCTGACCATGGGCGCTCAGTTCATCCATCCGGACGTGTCTGAATCAACATCATCGACGTTGTCGACCCGGGGCGGATGGCTGCATCGGTTCGCTGCCTTTACCGCGGCGTGCACCTGGATCCTCATATGGGCCGGCGGTTTAGTCACCAGCACCGAATCGGGCCTGGCGGTTCCCGATTGGCCGCTTTCCTATGGGATGCTCATGCCGCCGATGGTGGGCGGCATTCTTTATGAGCATGGACACCGTATGGTGGCGACGTTGGTTGGATTATTGACCACGATTCTGGCGGTCTGGCTTTGGCGCTCCGAGTCTCGCCTATGGATGCGCAGGTTGGGAGCAGCAGCTCTCGCCATGGTCATAACTCAGGGAGTCCTCGGGGGCATCACCGTCATCTTCCTCTTGCCCACCCCGGTCTCGGTGGCACATGCGACACTGGCGCAGAGCTTTTTCTGCCTCGTCGTCCTACTGGCCTTCGCCACTTCCGGGGAGTGGGAGACCGCGATCGGCCGGTCGGACCGGGCTCGTCCTCCCCTGAGGGTCGTCGCGGCCATCGCCACTGCCGCCGTGTATCTCCAACTCATTCTGGGAGCGACGGTGCGCCACACGGGAGCGGCTCTTGCCATCCCCGATTTCCCACTTGCCTTCGGCGGTCTCATCCCGCCCCTCGACAGCGCCGCGGTATCCATCCATTTCGCTCATCGACTCTTTGCCCTCGCGGTGGCGGGCTCCCTGGCATGGTTGGTGGTCTGCATCTGGCAACGTCATCGCGACGATCCACGATTCGTGCGACCGGCGATCGCGATTTCCTGCCTGGTTGTGTTGCAGATCCTCCTGGGGGGCACCATCGTTTGGACAGCGCGGGCCGTGTTCCCCGCCACGGCCCATGTAGCCACCGGTGCCTTGCTGCTCGCTAGCTCTTGGTTGGTCACGCTTCGCGCTTCGATTCATCTCACGCCTTCCGCGGGCACAGAGATGTGTTCGGTAGCACTAGTCGAAACCTAGAGTTGGCCATCGAAGCATCGCTCCTTCCTAGCGTCAACGCGGTGCTTAATGCGAGTGCCGCCTGCTTTCTGGCTGCTGGCTACTGGTTCATCCGCCGCAAACATGTTCGCGCCCATCAAATGTCGATGCTGGCTGCCTTCGTTACCTCGAGCCTTTTCCTCGCGTCTTATGTCTACTATCATTATCACGTTGGCTCGGTGGCGTTCACCGGGCAAGGCTGGATGCGATCGATTTACTTCGTCATTCTCATCTCACACATCGCACTGGCGGCAATTATCCTGCCTCTCGCCTTGATCACTCTATACCGGGCACTGCGGGGACGCTGGGAGCTCCACAAACGGATCGCCCGGATAACACTCCCCGTTTGGCTCTACGTGTCCGTGACCGGTGTTGTAATTTATTGGATGCTTTACTGGCTCTGAGGGAAGCGCCTCCGCCTTCGTTCGCCGTCGAGAAGTTGAGCGAACTCCGGCGGGAGCCTAAATCTTGTTTCTCGGGGAGGGCGAAGGCCGCCGGCGCCGAGAAAACCAAAGCGAACCGACGAGCGTGCCGAAGACGAGATACGGAGCACCCAAGAGGACGAGAATCGCGGTGTTGAATCCACCCGCCAGCTGTCGACCTTCGGCGGACTCGGTGAGGGCGGTGCGGCACATGGCGCACTGGGCCTCGAGAGGCGACACCCCGAGCGCGCCTACCGCCGCCACCAGAGCCAACATGGCGATGATTCGTTTTGCATTGGACATTTCTTACTTGCCTCAACGATACAACAGATTTTCGAAAACGTGCGCCCCATCGTACGCCGGCAGGGCGAACATCAGGAAGCCGGTCAAAAATATACCGACCAGAACGATGACTGCCAGGCCCGCCTTCTCCAGCCTCAAGTGCATGAAGTAGAAGATGATCAACAAAGCCTTGGCAGCCGCTCCCACCAGCAACAAAGCGCCCTTTATCAAGTAACTTATGTTGGCTTCGCCAATAGAGATCATCACGAAGGTCAGAACCAGCAAGACTCCCCAGATGATCCAATAGATTCCGTATCCGTGCGACTCGGCGGTCATCCCAGTGTTCCTCCCAACTCAAATCAAGTAGAAAAAGGCAAAAATGAAGACCCAGACCAAATCTACGAAATGCCAATACAGCCCGGCGATCTCCACCCCTTCTGCCGAGTAGCGTCCCAGGACGGATCGGATGGCCACGACCAGCAGTATGGTCACTCCGGTGATGACATGCATTCCATGAAACCCGGTGATGATGAAGAAACAAGAGCCGAACTGAGGCACGCCCCAAGGGTTGCTGGTCAGACGCGCCCCCTCGTGGATGACCGTGGTCCACTCATACGCCTGCATTCCGAGGAAGCTAAGGCCGCCCAGAATGGTAAGCCATACGTACAACGTGACGTGAGACTTCCTCCCCGCCTGGGCACCACCCACCGCGGAGGCCATGAAGAGACTGCTGGTGATGAGAGTGAACGTCATCAAGGCGATGAAGTTCATGTGAAAGACTTCGCCCTGATCGGGCCAACTGCCGTTCGCCACCCGGATCACTCCGTAGCCGACCAGCAGGCCCGCGAAGAGCAGGGCGTCGGTAATGATGAAGATCCACATCATCAGCTTTTGCCAGCTGGTCGCGAAGGGAGCGACGCCACCGCCCCAGGGCGATTCCGCAACCTGACTGGCTGCGCTTCGATTCATCTCGCCTCCTTGAAACTCCGGTTACTAGATCACGAATAGGACGATGAAAACATAGATCCAAACCGCATCCACGAAGTGCCAGTAGGTAGCGCACAACGCCGGGGCGCTCGATACCCACGGCGTCAAACGGTAACGCCAGGCCTGCACCAGCACGTACAGCAAGACCAGAACGCCCGCTATCACGTGCACTGCATGCACGCCGGTCAGAACGTAGAAGAAGGAGCTATGCGGATTGCTGTGGAGAAAGATTCCCTGAGCCGCGAGCTGATGCCACGCCAGTAACTGTCCTCCCAGAAACAGGGCTCCCGCCAGAAAGGTCACCGACATCCATTTCCGAAACGCCAGCGGTCTCCACGTTTGAAAAGATCGCCGCCCAAGCTCCATCGTGGCACTGCTCAGCAACAGCACCGCGGTGTTGATCCACAGCACGGAAGGGACCGCTAGGGGGACCCAGTCCGACCCGGCGCGTCTCACCAGGAAGGCACTGGTGAAGGCCGCGAACAGCATAGTGAGCGAGCCCAGTAACACCCAGAGCCCAACCCGGGCGGTGTCAAAGGGCAGCGCACCTTCCTCCCCGCCCCCTCCTCCTCCGAAGTCACCGACGTCCCCGCCGACGCCGATGCCCCCGCCTCCTGGCTTGGTGAGCGGCTTGGTCAAGATGTCGGGCATGACTAGAAGCTCCGCTTGTCGAGCACCAGCAGCGTCAAAATCACCGGCATGTAAACGAGGGTCACGGCCATCAGCTGGACGGCCGGCTTGCGCGAGCGGCCGGATCCGAAACGTACGCCATAGCCGAGGAGCACGACTCCCAGAGCGATCGCTCCAACCAGGTACACGTACCCGGCGACACCGGTGAGCACCGGTAAAACGCTGACCACGATCAGAGCCAGGCAGAAGAGGATCATCTGCAGTCGAGTCCGGATGCCCCGGGTATCCACCAGAGGCAGAACCCGATAGCCGACCCGCGCGTAGTCTTCACCGTACGTGGAGGCGATGGACCATGTGTGGGGAAACTGCCAGAAAAAGAGAATGCCGAAGAGGACCCACGCCGGCTGGCCTAGCCCGTTGTCGACGGCACTCCAGCCCATCAGGGTTGGGATAGCGCCGGAGATCGCTCCCGCGAACGTGTTCCAGTGCGTCACCCGCTTGAGCGGCGTGTAGACGAGCACGTAGATCGCCAGTGCCAGACCGGCCAAGACCGTCGTCAGCATGTTGGTGGAGACGACCAGAACCGCCAGCCCACCCGCCGACATGACGCCCGCCGCCACCACGGCTTCCCGCACGCGCATGCGGCCGGCAGGTAGCGGTCGCCGAGCGGTCCGTTCCATGAGCCGGTCCTGATGGCGCTCCGCCACTTCGTTGAAGGCGTTGGCCCCCGCAATCACCATCAACGTGCCCACCGCAAAGAAACTCAACCGGGTGAGATCGGGAGACGATCCGGAAGCCAGCCAGAACCCGGTCAAGCCCGAACAGAGCACCAGCAAGGATAGCCTCGCCTTGCAGAGGACGAGATAGTCAGCGAGCTTCTGTTTGGCCACCGCAAGTGTACCTTGCAGTTTCCAACTGGAAGCTCCCTCACTCCCTTCGAGCTCGACTGCCTCTCTCACGGACTCGATCGCCCCCATTAGATCGGTTCCATCCACCGCCAGGCTAGCTCTTGGCCTCTACCCCGACCGGAGCCGTCCACTGCGGAACATGGTCCTCCTTCACGCCGGGCTTACTGTAGTCATAGGGCCAACGGTACACGGTGGGAAGATCACCTTTCCAGTTGCCGTGTCCGGGCGGGACGGGAGTCGACCACTCCAGGGTGTTGGACTCCCAGGGATTGGCCTCCGCCTTCTTCCCTTTGAACATGCTCCAGAAGAAATTGATGACAAAGATGATTTGAGCGGCCCCCAGGATGAAGGCGCAAATGGTAATGAACGTGTTCACTGGCTGTAATGGCTGCAGGTATTGGTATACGTTCGGGTCGTAGATGCGGCGCATCATACCGGAGATCCCGAGGTAGTGCATGGGAAAGAAAGTCCCGTAATAGGTCAAGAACGTGAACCAGAAGTGAACCTTCCCCAACTTCTCACTCATCATCCGCCCGTACATCTTGGGGAACCAATAGTAGCTAGCAGCCAGGGCACCGAATAGCCCCGCGCCGGCCATGATGAAATGGAAATGAGCCACCACGAAGTACGTATCGTGGAGCTGAATATCGACGGCGTTGGTGCCGAGGAAGATTCCGGTTAGCCCCCCGGTCACGAACAGGGAAACGATGGCCAGGGCGAACAGCATCGGAGTGGTGAAGCGGATTCTCGCCCCCCAGAGCGTTGACAGCCAGTTGAAGACTTTGACGGCGGAGGGGATAGCGATCGCCAAGGTAGTCGTGACGAACACGCTGCCCAGAAAGGGGCTCATGCCGCTTATGAACATGTGATGCCCCCATACCAGAAAGCTCAGGGTGCCGATGGCGGTGATGGCATACACCATCGATCGATAACCGAAAATGGGACGCCGAGAAAAGGTTGCCAGAATATCCGAACAAAATCCCATGGCGGGCAGCATGATGATGTAGACCTCGGGATGGCCCAGGAACCAGAAAAGATGCTGCCAGAGCAGCGGCGTGCCTCCCTGGTTGGGTAACAACTGGTCGGCTACATAGATGCCACTGGGCAGAAAGAAGCTGGTGCCGGCATGGCGATCGAAGAGAAGCAGGATCCCGCCCGCGGTCAGGGCAGGGAAGGACAGCAGTCCTAGTATACCCACCACGAACTGCGCCCAGGTGGTCAAAGGCAGTCGCATCATCGACAAGCCTTTGGTCCTCAAATTCAGGATGGTGACCACGAAGTTGAGACCACCCATGGTGAATGCGGCGATGAAGAACACCATACCGATGATCCACAAGGTCTGACCCATTTGAGACCCGGGTATCGCGCTCTGCACGGCGCTCAGAGGTGGGTAGGCCGTCCAGCCGGCGGCAGCGGCGCCACCGGTTACGAAGAAGGAGGCGATGATGATGATGGCGCCCGGCACGACCGTCCAGAAGGAAAGCATGTTCAAGAAGGGGAAGGCCATGTCACGCGCGCCAATTTGCATGGGAATGAGAAGGTTCCCGAATCCACTGACCGGAGCGAGAGACAGCACGAAGAACACCATGATGGTGCCGTGCATGGTGAACAAGGAGACGTAGAACTCCGGCGTCATCACACCGCTCGCCATGCCGGTGGGCATGATGCTTCCGAGTATCGGCCACTGCGTTCCCGGCCACCCGAGCTGGAGACGGATCAGCATGGCGAGCAAGCCCCCCACCACCGCCATGGTCATGGCAAGGATCAAGTACTGCTTGCCGATCGTCTTGTGGTCGAAGCTAAAGACGTACCTGCTTATGAAGCTCTGGGGCTCGTGGTCATGAGCATCGCTCATGTTGGTTTCTCCTTTTATTAGTGCTCGTGGGGCCCCTGTACCCCCACTCGCCGCCCTCGGTCGTTACATTACGACTTGGGGCCCCACCCCCAAGTCCCCGATGCTCCGTCGACTTCGCGACTCCGCATCGGCTCATGGCTGTTGCTCGGGCGTATACCCGGCCAGATTCCCTTGA
>Ga0209322_10000552_pt1 | contig 21961 bp, 19 predicted proteins | sample Rifsed19ft1_FD_184013 | JGI IMG/M metagenome (GOLD analysis project Ga0209322, IMG submission 184013) | Soil microbial communities from Rifle, Colorado, USA - sediment 19ft 1 (version 2) | ecosystem: Environmental > Terrestrial > Deep subsurface > Rock core/Sediment | place: Rifle, Colorado... | reverse complement strand
GCCAGCGGAAGCCGCTCACGGCGCCTCCCGCAGGGTCCACCACGTTCAGCGTGAAGGACTGCGCGGGACGCGGAATGCAGATTACGGCTACCGCGAGGAACGCGATCATCTGTACAACCATCGCCATGGGGAACGCCTTCCTTCTTTTTCCGAACATATCCGTCTCCTTTCTCCTCGACCCTATCCGGTTTCTTTCCGCTTGGGATCCACTCCGTTCATGCCATGGTCACGGAGCGTCGGCCGCCTTCGTGTTTCGCCGGCGGATCAGGCGCCAGAGCGACGCCTCGATCTCATCGGGAGTGAACGGCTTCAGGATGAAATCGTCGACGCCGGACCGGTTCGCCTCGTCGAGGATTCCGGGGTTCGGTATCCCCGTGATGAGGATCCTGATCGCATCCGACTCCATCTCCCAGGCCCGGTTGAGCAGCGACACGCCGTCCATCCCGGGCAACCATTGGTCTGCGATGACGACCCCGAACCTCTCCGTCTCCATCGCCTCCAGCGCATTTTCTGCATTCTCGAAGGCCGAAACCTCGCAGCCCTTGCTCCGGAAGAACAGGGAAAGGGAATCCTTGAGGAGCGTGTCGTCTTCGACGATGATCATCTTCCTCATCCTCAGCTCGTGGTAAAGATCCATTCCTATCCTTTCCCGCAATCCGTACGCCCTTCCCTCGCAGGAGGCGTGCCAACGACTGCTCGTTGGTAAATTCCAATAGATATCAATTTGTTGGAACTAACAGAGCGCGGGGAAGCAACCGATCAAACAACAAAATTTCGAAAAATTGCGAAGGGAATACTAGAAGAATTGCGAACATCTCGCGGGGAAGAAGGAGGATCCCGAACGAGGAAACGGGGGAGGGAAACTACCCTTCGAGTTTTTTCCTGCGGTACCGGAAGGTGTGGTGGTTCATGTTGAGGAGCCGCGCGGCCTTGCTCTCGTTTCCCCCGGCCCGCCGGATGGCTTCCCGGATATAATGCCTCTCCAGCGATTCCTGCACCGAGGCCAGGTCGATCCCCGAAGGGGGGATGGAGGGAAAGAGAGCGCCTGCGGGTTCCCCCGATCCCGTCCGGTCCCCCGGCCGGGCCAGGCCGAGGTCGTCCCGGGTGAGGAGCGGCCCCTTTCCGGTCAGCGCCGCCCTCTCCAGGGTGTTTTTCAGTTCGCGGACGTTTCCCTTCCAGTGCCACCCTTGGAGCGCCTCCTCCGCCTCTGGGGAGATGCCGGCGAACGGCTTTCCGAACTTCCGGCCGTACTCCACGAGGAAATACCGGGCGATCGGGAGGATGTCTTCGCGCCTGTCGTTAAGAGACGGAACCATCACCCGGACGACGGACAGCCGGTAGTACAGATCTTCCCGGAACAGGCCTTTTTCGATCATCTTCTCGAGATTCTTGTTGGTGGCGGAGACGACACGGGCGGAGACGGTATGCTTCCTCGTTCCCCCGACGCGGTAAAACTCCCCCTCCTCGAGGAACCGCAGCAGTTTGGCCTGGGCCTCGGGGCTTAAGTCCCCCACCTCGTCCAGGAAGAGGGTTCCCCCCGCGGCCTCCTCCACCAGCCCCTTTTTCCCGGAGGCGCTCGCTCCGCTGAACGCACCCTTCTCGTACCCGAACAGCTCGCTCTCGATGAGCTCCTTCGGGATGGAGGCGCAGTTCACGCTGACCAGCGGGCCCTTGAAATTGGGGCTCCGGTAATGGATGGCGCCGGCGATCAGCTCCTTCCCCGTCCCCGTCTCCCCGACGATGAGAACCGGGGTGTCGGGGCTTTTCGCGATCGTCTCCACGAATTCCATCACGTCCTGGATCGCGTCGCTCTCCCCCACGAAGCAGGGAAGATTCTCCCGCAGGTACCGCTCCTGGAGCGTCTGGACCTCCTTCTTGAGGCGGACCGTCTCCAGCGCGTTCCTCACGCTCACCTCCAGGATCTCCCTCTGGAGGGGCTTCAGGATGTAGTCGTGGGCTCCCTTTTTCATGGCGGCGATCACCGTCGGAATGTCCTCGTACGCGGTGATGACGATCACCAGGATGTCCGGGCAAGTTTCCTTGAAGAGTGGCAGGGCGTCGATCCCGCTCATCCTTGGAAGACCGATGTCGAGGAGGACCAGGTCGGGCGGTTCGCTCTTCGCGGCGTCGAGGGCGGATTCCGCGTCGGGGAAGGTCCGGACCCGGTACCGGTTCCCGAAAGCGGCCGCTACCCCCTCCCGGAACGTTTCCTCGTCGTCGACCACATGGATGGAATAGGAGATCACGTAGCGGATTTCCCCGTCTCGCAAGGCAGCTCGATCCGGAACTCGGCCCCGCCCCATCGGCTCGCGGACACGGCCAGGATCCCCCCGTGTTCCGACACGACCCGGTGGCTGAAGCTCAGGCCGGTCCCGTACCCTTCCTTCCGGGTCGTGAAGAAGGGGTCGAAGATCTTCTTCCGCAGGGGGAGGGGGACCCCCGGCCCGGAGTCGGAAACCCGGATCACGACGCGTTTGCCCTCGCAGGAAGAGGATACCTCGATCCGCTTGGTCCCGTCGACGTTCTTCATCGCCTGGGCCGCATTCGTGATCAGGGTCACCAGCACCTGCTCCATCAGCCTCGGATCCGCGAAGGTCGGAGGAAGCGCGGGATCGAGCGACGTATCGAGCTCCACCCCCCGCTTGCGCAGGCCGGTCGAGGAGAACTCGACAGCCCTTCCGATCCCCTGGTTTACGTTCACCGTCCCCAGGCGGGGAGGAAGGGGCTTGGAGAACTCCATGACGCTCCGGATCACGGAGGCGATCTTGTTCGAGGCGGACCTCCGCTGCCCGATCACCACATCGATCCTTTCCCTGTCCTCCGGTGAAAGTCCCCCGGACTGCCCGCAAAGGTGCTCGAGGGTCGAGATGTTGAGGTTGATCCCCAAGAGGGGGTTCTCGTCTGGCAGTGCACCCACCGGACTTCCCTCTCGAGCGTGTCCCCGGCGTCGAGGGAGAAACGGAGGTTGACATCCTGCCGCAGGGACGACCCCGTTTCCATCAGGTCGCACAGCTGCTCGAACCTCGGGACGTCCTCGGGAAAGACGTTATTGATCGAACGGAACTCGAACTCCTCCGGGATGGGCCCGAGGAGCCGTTCCTGCTCGGGGTTCCGGAACACCACGCGGCCGTCCTGGACGATCATGATCCCGACGAGGGAGTTCTCCACGAGGGAGCGGAACCGGTCCTCGCTCTCCTTGAGGGCCTCCTCCGCCAGCAGCCAGAAACTTCCGTGGGGGGTGACGGAGGGCGCGGACAAAACGGGGCGTCCGCAGACGACTTCCCCGCACAGGCATTCGTAGACGGTGTTCCCGTCCCCGTCCCGGATCATCTCCCCGTCCCGGCCGACGGCGTACAGGCGGCTTTCCGCCGCGACGAACCCCTCGGGGAACCCGATCGTCTCCGCGTACGGGTAGTCGAACCCGCTCCGCAGGCGGATCCCCACCGCATCGCATCCGGTCCAGCGGGAAAGAAACACGGCCAGATCGTTCCTCACCCGGCGGACATCCCCGGCGGAGTTGATGATGCCCAGGAGGTCGAGGACGAGCTCCCGCTCCTTCTCCATCCGCTCCCGCTCCGCAAGCTCGCCCTCCAGCCGCTCCTTGATCCGGACCAGGTCGGACGTCCGCTCGGTCACCCGGGCCTCCAGCTCGTTCCGGGCGGTCCGGAGGACCCCTCGTTCCGCTTCAGGTCCCGGAACAGCAGTTCGTAGGGCCGGAACAGCCCCACCGAGATGACCGCCTTGTAGAAGAGATAGAACGACACGATCTTCAGGTAGTGCCCGACCAGGTTGTTGTACGAGTAGAAATCCACGTACAGGTGGAACGCCAGCTCGGAGGCGATCGCGGCGAAGATGGAGAGCAGAAGGAGGGTGAACACCTCCCTTTCGAAACGCTCCTTCACCCGGGACAACGCGACGGCGGAAGCCAGGAGGATGTCCGATACGAGGTAATCGCTTGCGATCTTGAACGTCGTGATGCCTTGGCCCTCGACGAAGGTGGCGGGGAAGATGAGGAGCCAGAGGAGGATGGTTTTCCCTTTTCCTCGCAAGGTCGCCGTCATATCCTTGATGGTGGTTTTATTTGCTCCTGAGGATTGTCCGGGCTTTCCGCGTTGCCCCGTCACGCGTCGTTTTCCCTTTCCATGGGACTTCCCTCCGTCATTTCACCGGATTCCGGCGGGTTCCAAAACGGAAAGCAGTCGTTTTCTCGTGTGATAAAAAAGATCGATACAATTATGGTTTGCATTTCCCGCGCCGCGGATTCCCCCTTGCGTGAAAATGGATCATCTTGATTTTGCTAAATATTATTGTTATAGGCCGTGCTGCGATTAATGAGTATGGGAATTGTTCTCCATTATAAGAAAATTATTGCCTTCGTGGGAAAGATCTTTTCCGCCTGCGCCCGCGTCATCCGACCGCCGCCCCGATATGAAGCCCGTTCCGGGAAAAGAGCCCGAGCGTGCCGGGGGGATGATCCCGAAACGCAGGAACCGTCTTGCGGTTTTCCGGCATCGAACCGGAAATCCGACCGGAAGGGAAACCCGAATGCATCCGATCGCCTCCGCCTTCTACCGACTTCCCCTGTCCCTGTGGGTGGGGGGGATGTCGGTCCCCGAGGAGGACCCGGCGCGGCGGGAGTTCTCCCGCCTGCACGGCATCTCGATGAGCGTAAACCTTGCGGTCTTCGTCGGCGGGGCGGTCCTGCTTCTCGGGTACGAGACGTTCCGCAAGGAGATTTGATTTTAGCACTTGCACAACGAGGTCCTCGACCAACATAATATTTCTTACCGTTCCAGTCAGCACCGATCAGAGCATTCCCCCGGACGACCGGAAGGGGGCATCAAGAAGGAGATTTTATGTATAAAAACATCCTATTACCAACAGACGGGTTGGGAAAATGCGCGTACGGAACCTGTCACGGGGTCATTCTCGCCAAAGCCCTCAATGCGAAAATAACAGCCGTTCACATAACGGGTAAACTTTCCGCCAGGGAAATCCTGGAGATGTATCACCCCGAGGTATTATTCGCGCCCTCGGATGCCAGGAAGGCAAAAGAGGCCATGGCTCACGCGGAGCAAGCACATAAGGAACTGGCGAGCAAGGCGCTGGATGTGGCGGAAAATATGTGCAGGGAGGTCGGCGTGCCATGCGAGCAGGTGCACATCGCGGGGGAATCCCCCACGGACGGCATCATGAAGGTGGCAAAGGAAAAGAAATGCGACCTCATTTTCATATCGACACACGGCAACCCGGGGATCATGGGTACCCTGTTCGGAACGATCGCGACCAAGGTCATGGCGCAATCGAAGATCCCCGTTCTGGTGCACTACTGCGGGGGGCCGAACTGAACGGTCGGTCGTTTCCGTGAACCCATGTCCCGGTAAGCGCATTTTCCGGTTCACGGCACATCGTGGTGAGATGACCCTATGACGGTGACCTGCAGGCACGAAGGGCTTACGCGGTGGGTGGCGGAAGTCGCCGCCATGTGCCGGCCCGAGCGGATCCATTGGTGCGACGGCTCCCAAGAAGAGTACGACCGCCTGATGGCCCTGATGGTGGAACGCGGTACCGCCATCCCCTTGAAGAAAAGGGCGAACAGCTTCCTCTTCCGGTCCGATCCGAGCGACGTCGCCCGGATCGAAGCCCGCACCTACCTCAGCACCCCCTCACCGGACGACGCCGGACCTACCAACAACTGGATCGATCCGGCAGAGCTCAAAACGATCATGAAAGGCTTCTTCGAGGGCTGCATGAAGGGACGCACCATGTTCGTCATCCCGTTCTCGATGGGGCCCGTCGGATCGCCCCTGGCCAAGATCGGGGTGCAGATCTCGGACAGCCCCTACGTCGTCTGCAACATGCACATCATGACGCGGGTCGGCACCAGGGTGCTGGAGGCGCTGGGCACCGGAGGGGAGTTCATCCCCTGTCTGCATTCCATCGGGGCCCCCCTGGAGCCGGGACAGCACGACGTGCACTGGCCCTGCGCACCCGTAGAGGACAAATACATCAGCCACTTCCCCCAGGAAAACCTGATCTGGTCCTACGGGTCCGGGTATGGCGGGAACGCCCTTCTGGGCAAGAAGTGCCTGAGTCTTCGCATCGCTTCGGCCATCGCCAGGCGGGAGGGCTGGATGGCGGAGCACATGCTGATCATGCGGCTCGTAAGCCCCGAGGGCCGAACGTATCACATCGCCGGCGCATTCCCCTCCGCATGCGGCAAGACCAACCTGGCCATGATCAAGCCGACCCTCCCCGGCTGGACGGCCGAGATCGTAGGCGACGACATCTGCTGGATGCAAATTCGGCCCAACGGCCGCCTGCACGCCATCAACCCGGAGACGGGCTTTTTCGGCGTGGCCCCCGGCACCTCCTACAGGTCGAACCCCATCGCGATGAAAACGCTGGAGAAAAACGTGCTCTTCACGAACTGCGCGCTGACCGACGAGGGGGATGTCTGGTGGGAGGAGATGGACGGGCCGGTTCCGTCGCACCTCATCGACTGGAGGGGGTGGGACTGGACCCCGGACAGAGACGAGCCGGCAGCCCATCCCAACGCCCGCTTCACCGCGCACATCAGCCGCTGCCCGACCGCCGTTTCCGATTGGGACGACCCCGAGGGCGTCCCGATCGACATCTTCCTCTTCGGCGGACGCCGGTCCGCAGTCGTGCCGCTGGTTTTCGAGGCGTTCCACTGGGACCATGGGGTTTTCCTGGGGGCATCGGCATCCTCGGAGGGAACCGCGGCAATCCTCGACAAAGTCGCCCGTGTGCGTCACGACCCTTTCGCCATGAAACCGTTCTGCGGATACAACATGGGGGACTATTTCCAGCACTGGTTCGAGATGGGCGATCGGCTGGGCGCCAAAGCTCCCAGGATCTTCTACGTCAACTGGTTCCGCAAGGGGGATAACGGACGCTGGCTGTGGCCCGGTTTCGGCGAAAACTGCAGGGTTCTGAAATGGATGTGCGAAAGAATCGACGGCAAGGTCGGGGCCGTGGAAACGTCCATCGGCCTGATGCCGAAAATAGAGGATCTCGATCTTTCGGGGCTGTTCGTCGACCACCAGGACATGGAAGAGCTCTTGCGGGTGGATCCCCAGACCTGGAAGGCGGAATACTTCGATATCGAAACCTTCTTCGACCAGTTCGGCAGCCGCCTTCCCGGCCGCCTCAAGGCCCAGTTGGGCGAATTCAAGAAAAGGCTTTGCCGGTTCTGACCGATCTGCGACCGTCAAACCGCAACCTCGTCTGCAATGCCGAAGGGGGTGACCGGCCGCCGCTCCGGCCGCCGGAACCACCCGACGGAATGACGGAGGGATGCATGGCATCCAGCGACTCCAGGGACATGCTCACCATTCTCGCCGGTTCGGGCCCCGACATCTTCACCACACGCCCCGTCATCCTGGGGACGCATGGAATGGTCACCTCCGGGCATTACCTCGCCAGCAGGATCGGACTGCACATTCTCGAGGAGGGGGGGAATGCGGTGGACGCCGGCGTGGCGATGGGATTCGCCCTGGCCGTGCTGGAGCCGTACATCTACGGGATCGGCGGGGAAGTCCCCATCCTCATCTACCTGGCGGACGAGAAACGGGTCGTTTGTCTCTCCGGCCAGGGACCGGCCCCTCGAAAAGCGACCATCGAGTGGTTCCGGACGAACGGGATCGATGTGATTCCCGGCGACGGGTTGCTGGCCGCCGCCGTTCCCGATGCCGTCTCGACCTGGGTCGCCGCCCTGTCCCGGTTCGGGACCATGCGTCTGTCCCAGGTCCTGGAACCCGCCATCGAGCTCGCGCAGAGGGGGTTTCCCATGTTCGAACGGCTTGCGTCCGCCCTCGAGCGCAGCGCCGACCACTTCCTGGAGGCGTGGCCGACCTCGGCGCAGACGTTTCTGCCCGGCGGGCGGGTACCTGCGGTGGGGGAGATCTACGTGCAAAAGGATCTGGCCGGGATGTTCACCACGCTCGTGGAAGCGGAATACCGGCAGCGGCGGAGAGGCCGGCGCGAGGCGCTGCAGACCGCCCGCGACGTGTTCTACAAGGGAGAAATCGCGGAACGGATCGTCTCGTTCGTCCAGGGAAGCAGACTCCCCGACTCCACGGGAAGACGCAACACCGGACTGATCACGAAGGAGGACCTGAAAAACTACGCCACCCGCGTCGAAAAACCCGTCACGGCGAATTATCGGGGGTACGACGTCTTCAAGTGCGGACCGTGGACCCAGGGACCGGTCTTCCTGCAGCAGTTGACCATCCTGGAAGGATACGACCTGGGAAAGGTGGGACACAACTCCCCGGAATACATCCACCTCCTGGTCGAGGTCGCCAAGCTCGCGTTCGCGGACCGGGAAACGCATTACGGCGACCCGGACTTCGTCGCCGTTCCCCTCGACCTCCTGCTTTCCAGGGAATACGCGGCGGAACGCCGGAAGCTGATCGATCCGGACCGCGCCTCCCTTGAGCTTCGCCCCGGCAACGCCCCCGCGAGCAGGCCCACGGAAAGGAAGGGCGGTTCGGACATCCACAAGGGGGATACCACCCATCTGGACGCGGCGGATCAATGGGGGAACATGATCTCCGCCACGCCGAGCGGGGGGTGGTTCCGCAGTTCCCCGGCCATCGAAGGCCTGGGCTTCCCCCTCGGGACCCGGCTGCAGATGTTCTTCCTGGATCCCGACCACGCCAATTCCCTGAAACCGGGCAAACGTCCCCGCACGACTCTCACTCCCTCGCTGGTGCTCAAGGAGGGCAGGCCGTTCATGGCGTTCGGCACCCCGGGGGCGGATCAGCAGGACCAGTGGTCGCTCCAGTTCTTCCTGAACTGCGTCGATTTCCACATGAACCTGCAGGTCGCGGTCGACGCTCCCACGTTCCATACGAGCCATTTTCCCGCTTCCTTTCATCCGCACAGCGCGCAACCCGGGACCATGCACGTGGAAAGCCGAATCCCCGAATCCACGGTTTCCGCCCTTCGGGAAAAGGGGCATACGGTGCAGGTGGGGGGGGAATGGAGCCACGGGCGGGTCTTGGGTATCCGGTTCGACGCGGACCGCGGGGTGATCTCCGGCGTGGCCACCGCCCGGTTGGAGACCGGCTATGCCATGGGGTGGTAGGAACGGAGCCCTTTTTCTTTTCCGTTACACCGTTGCCCGGGAGATGCCCGCTTTCAATTTTTTCTTAAGCGTCGCCTGGGCCGCCGCAAGGCGGGCCACCGGCAACCGGTACGGGGAGCCGCTCACGTAGGTAAGACCGATCTCGTAGCAGAACTCGACCGACCGGGGATCCACCTGCTCCCCGCAGATCCCCATCTTCATCCCCTTCTTGATCTTCCTGCTGCTGTCGATGGCCATCTTCATGAGCAGGCCGACGCCCTTGCGGTCGAGGGTGATAAAGGGGTCCTCCTCGAAGATCCCGTGCGCAACGTAGTAGGGCAGGAACCTTCCCGCATCATCCCTCGACAGGCCATACGTCGTCTGGGTCAGGTCATTGGTGCCGAAGGAATAGAAATCGGCCTCCGGCGCGATCTCATGGGCCAGCAGGGCCGCCCGGGCGATCTCGATCATGGTCCCCACCTCATAGCGGACCTTGACTTTGTAGCGCTTCTGAACCGTTTCGGCGATCCTCACCGTCATCTCGCGCATCACGCTCAATTCCTTCACGTCGGCGATGAGCGGGATCATGATCTCGGGAATGGCCCTGACCTTTTCCTTGGTCACATGGCAGGCGGCTTCCATGATGGCCTGGACCTGCATCTCGTAGATTTCCGGGTAGGTGATGCCGAGCCGGCATCCCCGGTGGCCCAGCATGGGGTTGAACTCATGGAGCGCCTTGTTCCTCGCCTGCAGTTTCTCGAAGGGCAAGCCCATTTCCTGGGCAATCGCTCTCAGTTCCTCATCGGTTTTGGGGAGAAACTCGTGCAGCGGCGGGTCGAGGAGCCGGATGGTCACCGGCAGCCCGTCCATCACCTTGAAAATCCCGATAAAATCGTTCCTCTGCATGGGGAGGATCTTTTCCAGGGCCTTTTTCCTCCCTTCCATGTCGTCCGCCAGGATCATTTCCCTTACGGCCTGCACCCTCCCCTCCTCAAAGAACATATGCTCCGTGCGGACGAGTCCGATCCCCTCCGCTCCGAACTTTCGCGCCATGCGGGCGTCGGCCGGCGTATCGGCATTGGCCCGAACGCCCATCTCCCGGATCTCATCGGCCCATTTCAGGATGGTGTGGAAATCGTCCGTGAGCTCCGGTTGAACGAGGGGAACCTGCCCGAGGATGACTTCCCCCGTCGTGCCGTTCAAGGTGATGGTATCGCCCTCCCGGATGACGTGCGGCTCCAGGACCATGATTTTTTCCTTCTCATCGATATTGAGCGCGGTACAGCCGGCGACACAGCACTTTCCCATGCCCCTCGCCACGACGGCCGCATGGGAGGTCATCCCTCCCCGGGCCGTGAGGATCCCCTGGGCCGCGTCCATCCCCCCGATATCTTCCGGGGAGGTCTCGGTTCGGACCAGGATCACCTTTTCCCCCCTGGCGGCCCACTGTTCGGCGTCTTCCGCAAAGAAAACGACCTTGCCGACCGCAGCCCCGGGAGACGCGGGAAGCCCCTTGCCAATGACTTTGACGGGGGTCTTCGGGTCAAAGGACGGATGCATCAGCGTGTCCAACTGACCGGGGTCGATTCGCATGATCGCCGTTTTCCTGTCGATCAGCTTTTCCTTGACCATTTCGATGGCGATCCGGAGGGAGGCCGCGGCGGTCCGCTTCCCGATCCTGGTCTGGAGCATGTAGAGCTTGCCGTCCTGGACGGTGAACTCGATGTCCAGCATGTCCCGGTAATGCTTTTCCAGCTTCCGGTAGATCTTTTCCAGTTCGTCGTACACGGTGGGCAGCTTCCTTTTCAGCTCGTCGATGTGAAGGGGCGTCCTGATCCCCGCCACGACATCCTCGCCCTGCGCGTTGGTCAAGTACTCGGCGAAGAATTTCCTCTCCCCGGTGGAGGGGTCCCGGGTAAAACCGACGCCCGTACCGGAGCTTTCGCCCATATTTCCGAAGACCATGGCCTGGACGTTGCACGCCGTGCCGAGATCGTGCGGAATCTGGTTGAGCTTGCGGTAGGTGACCGCCCGGTCGGCGAACCAGGAGTTAAAGACGGCGTCGATGGCCAGCTTGAGCTGCCGGAGAGGATCGGCCGGGAAGCTTTTGCCCGTCTCTTTTTCGTAGATGCCCTTGAATTCCCCGACCATTTCCCGGAGGTCCTCCACGGTCAGATCGGTATCCAGACGGACCTCCTTTCTCTTCTTGATCGCTTCCAGGGCCTTTTCGAACAGCCGCCGTTCGATCCCCATGACGGTGGACCCGAACATGGTGATCAGTCTCCGGTAGGTGTCGAGAGCGAAACGCTCATTGCCCGTTTTTTCGACAAGGGCCGTAAGGGTCGTGTCGTTGAGTCCCAGGTTCAGAACCGTGTCCATCATCCCGGGCATGGAAAATTTCGATCCGGAGCGGACGGAAAGGAGGAGAGGGGTTTTCGCGTCCCCGAACTTCGCGCCCATCGCCTTTTCCACCTTCTTCAGGTTGGAAAGCACCTGATCCCACATTCCGGGAGGGAATTTTTTCTTGTTCGCGAAGTACGAATTGCACGCCTCGGTGGTGATGGTGAATCCGGGGGGGACCGGGATCTTCAGGTTGGTCATGTTCGCCAGTCCCGCCCCTTTCCCGCCGAGCAGGTCCTTCATCGTTCCGGTTCCATCGGCCTTTCCATCCCCGAAAAAATACACATATCGTTTCGCCATACGCGACCTCCGAAAACCATCGTTGGTTTGCACCAATCTTCGGAAAAAACGGACCTATGGGCAGAGTGCAGCGATCCGGTGCCGACAGGCGGTTATTATAATGAACCGGATGTTCCGTTTTCAACCGAAGAGTTTCCCCGGGGGGCGGGGCGACCAAGTCGACAACATGGAGGATGACGCCGGCGATCCGCCCTTCCCGCGCTGCGGCCTTCCGCACGCTCCTGGTTCAAGCCACGGTCCGGGTGACGCCCGCCCGACCGCTGACCGGTGGCATAGCGCCGGATTCAGGCTCCTCGCAGGTGGAGTTCGCTCTTGATCATTGTTGGAGCCGCGGAGCGCCTTGCGATATCCTTCACCTTTTCCAGTTGCTTTACGCTGTGAGCAATGCCGCGAATGACGATTGCTGTCCCGTCATGGATGACTTCCAGGGTAGGGACAAATACATGGAAATCGGTCCGGATATCCGCCTTGACCTTGGCCGCCAATGCCAGCCGGCGCAATCTCTCCCGGGACTCCGGCGTCGCCCGTTTGTCTCTCGCGGGGATCTCGTCGATGATCAGCTCGACCACTTCCTTGACACTCAGGTGGCTCGTGTTAAGAACCATGTCGTAATCGTCTGGATGGGACCAGTCCCTGTGATACATCCTTTTCAAAAAGATGGATCTCTCATGATCGCTGAACATCAACATCTTTTTGGCCGCCTCTTCCGGCACACCTTCCCGCTCACAGACGAACTTGATCCTGTCCTCCAGGGGCGCGATGATCCGGACCCGCAGGGCGTGGGGGATCTCTTTCAGGAGCCAGTTGCCGCCCCGGCCCAGAATGACCACATTGTTTTTCAGGGAGTACTCATATATGCAGTGTTCCACCAGCGCCGCAAAGCCGGCGAAGGACCGATCGAATCGCTCCCAAAGGGAAGGAGCGTGCTCATCCAGCTCCTTGGCCCATTTCAGCCACTTTTCCCCGTGTTTTTCGATGTCTTGATAGATCACTTTCTTGGCGACATACAGATAGTTGAGCTTTTGGGCAACGGCCTTGGCGATTCCTTCTCCGCCGCTTCCGCATTCTCTCGATATCGTCACGATCGCCATGGCTACTTCTCCTCCATCTTCGCGGCCGCTTCCTCCCTCGCCCGGACCTGCTCGTCTCCTTCCTGGGATTCCTGCGCTTTGGCGATCTTCCTTCGCAACAGAAGTTTTCCCACCACGATGACCCCGACCGCAAATGTGGCCTCGGCGACATAGACGAGATAATGCGGGGGCTGGAACGTCTTCTGGATCAAGGCGTCCGTGATCATCATCTCCCCTGCCACCTTGCCCAAAACGGCCGCGCCGATGGTGATGATGATCGGATATTTGTCCATCAGCATGGAGAGGAGCGCACTGGTTCCCACGACGAGGGGAATGCTGAAGCCCAGGCCGAAGATCAGAAGGAACATGTTCCCCTTCGACGCCCCGGCAACCGCCAGCATGTTGTCGAGACTCATGACGATATCCGCGATGACGATCAGCTTGACCGCCTGCCGGATATTTCCCGCTTCCTTGATATTTTCATCCTCGTGGCCCTGCACCAAGAGCTTCACCGCGATCCAGGCGATCAAGGCCCCGCCGACGAATTTCAGGAGCGCGACTTTCAGCATCTGCGCCGCGAAAAAGGTGCAGATCACCCGCAGAAGCACCGCGGCCCCCGCCCCCAGGGCGATCCCCCACTTTCTCTGTTTTCCCTGAAGATTCTGGACCGCCATGGCGATCACCACGGCATTGTCTCCCGCCAGGATCAGGTCGATCATGATGACGCTCAGCAACCCGGAGAAAAATGCCCAGTCCAGCGATATGTGACCGAACCAGCCCAGATCCCACTTTGCGGATAGGTCCCAGATCCAACCCAAATCCCACATTACGTGCCTCCCAACTCACGGAACCGCTTATTTTGCCTTCATCGCCTCCCAGCAGCGGAAGATCGCCTGTTTCAGGGATGCCTTCGCCGCGGAGGCCTCCATCGGCGTATATCCCAATCCCTCTCTGGCCAACTTGTCATCCAGTCGCCAGGGGTCGGCCAGAAAGGCGCTTCCCGTCCATTTCTCCCTGGGGATGCTCCGGATCCCGGAACGCGAACCGGTCACGTCCCGTACCATCCCCGCCACCTCTTCCCAGGTGACGTAGACGGTGGAGAAATTATAGGTCTGCCCGTAGGCCGTCGGCTGGAAGAGGCATCGATCGACCCCTTGAGCCAGATCCGCCATGTGGACGAAACTGCCGCCGGAATCTGCGGGAACCTCCAGGGGACTCCCTGCGGAAGCGGTCTTGAGCATCTCCCGCAGATGCTTGCCTCCGATCTCCTCCCCGTAGGCCCACCAGAACCGGACGATGGTCGCCGGCGGTCCCTTCGTCTTCCCGTACATGAGGCAGAGTTTCTCGGCGGCCGCCTTGGCGATCCCGTAGAGGGGCTTCCTCGCCTCTTCCACTACCAGCGGATGCTGCTCGTCGATGGGGGAATATTTCGGCTTCCCGTACACCACCGCGGTGCTCGTATAGATCAGGTGCCCGACCTTCTGGGAAGCCATCTCCTCCAGGAGGAAGATATGGCCTCTCAAATCCTGCTCCACGACTTCGAGGGGATCCTCGGAGAAGGACCAGGCCAGGTGCAGGACGGCGTCCACGCCCGCGACCGCCGGCCTCAGGGCATTCCTGTCCTCGATGCCCGCCTGGATCAGGGTCAACCTGTTGTCCGTAATCGATCGGAGGGGCGAAACGTTCTTGTCGATCACTCGGACCTCATGCCCCTGCGAAAGGAGCGAGACCACCAGGTGCTTCCCGCAAGAACCCGCGCCACCGGTAATCAGGATGTTGTGCCTGGAGGTCATGATCCGCTCCCCCCCCGAATGTCATGCAACGACCAATCCTCTTCAGCCAGGCCCGATGGTGGTGCGGGCCGCATATTTCTTTCTCAAGCTCGTGATGGTCGGCCAGAAGAAGATGAGGATCGCCAATATCATGATCGGCAGCGCGATCGGGGGGTGGAAGAAGACGATCGGACTGCCCCCCCCGATGATGAGGGCCTGCCTCATGGCCGATTCGGCCATGTCTCCCAGAACGAGAGCCAATACCATGGGAGCAATGGGATAGTCGAGCTTCTTGAAGAGATACCCGATAACGCCGAATCCGATCATGTAGTACAGGTCGATCATCCGGTTGTTCACCGCGTAAGCGCCTATGGCGCATACATATACGATGATGGGCATCAGGATGCCGAACCGGACCTTGAGGACCGCGGCGAAAAGGGGCGTAAAAGCCAGGACGATGAAGAGGCCAATGAAATTTCCCACCCAGCAGCTGCCGATCAGGCCCCAGACGAATTCCGGATGTTCCACGAAGAGCATCGGTCCGGGCGTGAGGCCGAAAATCATGAGGCCGCCCATGATGACGGCCATCGTCGGCGAGCCCGGGATTCCCAAGGTGATCATGGGGAGTGTTGCGGAAGTTCCCGCCCCATGGGCGGCGGACTCGGGCGCGATGATTCCCGCCGATGCCCCGTGGCCGAATTCCTCTTTATTCTTCGCGGCCTGTTTGGCGAAACCGTACGCCATGAAGGAGGCCGGCGTCGCGCCGCCGGGCTTGAGGCCCATCCAGCAGCCGATGATGGATCCCATGACCAGCGCCTTCTTGTTCTGGCCGATCTCTTTAAATCCTTCCCGAATATCCTTGAGCCGAACTCTTGCCCCGATTCCTTCCATCTTCAGGCCTTCCTCGACCGTGAGGAAGATCTCCCCCAGGCCGAACAGGCCGATGACGGCGACGATGAAGTTGAACCCCCCCATGAGGTTGATCGATCCGAACGTGAGCCGGAGCTGTCCCGTTACGATATCGATCCCGACAGCCGCCATGGCAAACCCGAGAAAGATGGCGACCAGCGTCTTCAAGGGGTCCTTCCCGCCGAGTCCGACGAACGCGCTGAACGTGAGGAACATCACGGAAAAGATCTCGGCCGGCCCGAACCTCAGTGCGAATTCCGCAATGATCGGAGCGAAGAAGCTGAGCAGGACGACCCCGAGAACCGCCCCTGCTCCATGGGAGAGGAAGGCCAGGACGAGCGCCTTTCCCGCCTTTCCGCTTTTCGCCATGGGGTATCCGTCGAACGTGGTCGCCACGGACCAGGGTTCTCCCGGGATATTGAACAGGATGGAGGTGATGCTTCCGCCGTACAGCGCTCCCCAATAGATGCTCGCCAGCAGGATGACGCCGGGAATGGGGGCCATGGTGACCGTCAGGGGAATGAGGATCGCTACCCCGTTCGCTCCGCCCAGGCCGGGCAGGACGCCCACGATCACCCCGAGAACGAGCCCGATCATCGCCATCAGGAAATTGTACGGCTGTAAAGCGACTCCGATACCCATGATCAGGTTATGGAGATTCTCCACGAAATTCTTCCCCCGATGTTAGATTAGAAGAATAAGATTTTCCCTCCATATACGCCTTGCGGCAACGGGATCAGGAAAAATTTGTCGAAAAGGAAATAGAGAGACATGGGGATCAGGACGCTTACGAGGACCACCGTGACCCAGCCGATCTTTCCCACCACGCGCATGTAGAAAACGAGGAAGCAAAGGGCCGCCAGGTGAAGCCCGATGAGCGACGTGAGAAGGATCATTCCCGCCGAGGGGACCAACACCCAGAGGATCGGCTTCAGGCCCCCTTCCGGGATCAAACGTTTCTCCGTCCCTTTCTTGTATCCCCTGATTCCCTTGATCGCGATAATCGCAGTGCAAACCATGGTCCCCACCGCCAGGACAAACGGGAAAAAGCCGGCTTGCGGACCGCTGGGATCCCATCCGTAACCGAGCCTTACGGATTCGTAAAAGACGACCGATCCGACCGCAAAGAGCAACAGGGCCACCACGATATTGGCCTTCTGCATCTGCCCTCCCTTGTAGCCGACAAAGATCCGTAGTTTACAAAGGGAGCAGGCCGATACGGCCTGCTCCCTTCAGTCCATCTTGACCTTTTCGTATTACTTCTGGAGCAAACCTCCCTTTCCCATCAGGTCTTTCGTCACGCTCTCCTTCTCTTCCAGCCATTTCACGTACTCGGGGCCCGTAAGATATGCCGCCTTGAGCCCGAAGTCGGACGTGTACTTCTTCCATTCCGGGGTCTCGGACACTTTCTTCATGACCCCGATATAAAAATCCTGCTGCTCCTTCGTGATCCCGGGAGCCGCGAAGATGCCGCGAAGCATGTTGTAGTCCATATCCTTGCCGGTCGCCTCTTTCATGGTGGGGATCTCTTTCCAGTCCGGCAAGTCGATCCGCGCACTGTCGATCGTGGCCAGGGGACGCAATCTCCCCGCCTTCCAGTGGCTTACCGCCTCGGCCGGATTGTTCACGGTGGATTGGACGTGTTTCCCGACGAGTTCCACCGCCACTTCCCCTCCGCCCTTGAAGGGAACGTAGGAGAATTTCAACCCGAAGGCCTGCTCCATCATGACCGTGATGATCTGGTCTTCCTGTTTCGATCCGGTTCCGCCCATGTTGAATTTCCCCGGTTCTTTCTTCACGGCATCGATGTACTGTTGGGCGCTTTTGTAGGGGGATTCGGCGTTTACCCAGAGGACAAAATAGTCAAGGGCAAGTCGGGAGACGGGTGTGAGATCCTTCCAGTTGAACGGAACCCCTGTTGCCAGAGGCGTCGTGAACAGGTTGTCCAGGGTGATGATGATGACATTGGGATCACCCTTCTTCCCTTTCACATAGAGGAACCCTTCCGCTCCGGCTCCCCCCGACTTGTTGATGACGATGAAGGGTTTCGGCGATAATTTGTACTTTTCAATAATCGGGGAGATAAACCTGGCCATAACATCGGCACCGCCGCCCGCGCCCGCCGGGATGATGAACTCCACGGGCTTCGTGGGTTCCCAGGCTTTTGCCGTCCCGATCGAGAGGAAAACCAGTGCCAAAGAACAAACAAGGACCACGGCGATCTTGGAACCTGAACATGCTTTTCTCATGGTTTGTCCCTCCCCATGGTAAGGAAACCGCTTGTTCGCTAAATGCCTCCGTGAATCAACCCTCAAAGGGTAGTTCCTGCCCTTTGAGCCATGCCCCCTCCATCCGTCCTAAATCCTTCCGTTACCTCTTTTTTTTCACCTCCCTGTTTTGTTTTATTTACGGTTGGACTGTATCCCCCTTGGTCCGGCGGAACTGGAGCGCTCCCGGGGGGGGCATGCATCGGGAGCGCTCCAGGTGCCACAGACCTTCAGCGAGGATAGACGCGGTTTTCCTTAATTTATTTCAATATATATTACTTCCATTCGTGTAAATCCGGCAACAGGGTACATTCTTTCCCTCCCCTGCCTCACGCCTCTTCTCTCGGGCCCAGCACCGGAATCTCGATCGGTTTCCCGGGAGCCTTGATCTTTGCCGTGATGAAGGCCTGCATCTTGGCGATGTGCTCTTCGGTCATATGGGCGAAGCGCTCCTGTGTTTTCAGATATTCCTTGACGGGCTTGTACGTTTTGGGAACGTGCTGATAGGTGTATTCGCCGTTCTCCCACTCGTAGTTCGTCCACATTCCCGTCTCGACGGCGTGCTTGGCGATCTTGACCGTATCCTTGGAGTCGAAGATCCAGCCTTTCGGGCAGGGGCAGTGGATGTGGAGGAAGGTCGGGCCCTTGTAATTGAGCCCTTTGCGGACCTTGTTGATGAGATCGACCGGATAGGCCACCGACGCCGTCGCAACATAATGCACGGCCGGATGCCCGCCGATGACCAGCTGCGGCGCATCCTTGGGGAAGAGCTTTTTCCCCTCGGGGATGGCCTTTCCCGGAGGGGTAAAGGTCGTTTTGCTGCCGAAGGGGGTCATGGGGGAAGTCTGGATCCCCGTATTGGCGTAAGCCTCGTTGTCGTACATGATGAAGAGGACATCGTGGCCCCTGTACATCAGAGCCGACATCGCCTGGAGCCCGATGTCGATGGCCCCTCCGTCCCCCGCCATGACGACGATATTGGGCAACTTGCCCTTGTACTTTCCCTTCCGGATCAGGACCTGGTAGGCCGCCTCGATCCCGGAGGCGACCGCTCCCCCGTTGGTGATCTGGGTATGCGTCCAGGCGTACGCAAAGGGGCTGCACAGGTAGCTCGTGTTCGCCACATACATGCAGCCGGTCGGCCCGAGGAAGATCGAATCGGGTCCCGTCGCCTTGGACACCAGCTTGTAGCAGAGGGCCGGACCGCAACCTGCGCATGTCCGGTGGCCGGGGACATAGTACTCTTCCTGGGGTACTTGCCGGAGATTCTTGATCGGTTCCAATTCCTGAGTCTGCACTTGTGTCGCCATAGAGGTCACTCCTTTTTTATTCTGATCTGGCAATCGTACGATCGTTGTGCGGTCTATACCTCGTTGTCGAAATTCATCCAGTAGACGTACTGGTCGACCTTTCCCGTTTTGGCTGCCTTGGCGAGGACCTTGGCCATGTTGTAGAACTCGTCGAAGGTCACCACTTCCCCGCCGAGCCCGGCCATGAACGACGTGATGGCGGGTCGCTTGGGCTCATCGTACAGGGCGGACCGGACCTCGTGAATGAGGTTCCCGCCTTTCATGGCCGCTCCGTAGGAGGTGCTCGTCTCGACACACCCCACCGCCTTGAACTTGGAAAGGGTCTCCGCGACCTTCTCCGTCGGGAAGGGCCGTAAGAAACGCAGCTTCACCATCCCGGCCTTGACTCCCTTTTTCCTGAGGTGGTCTACGGCGTAACGGGCGGTCCGGGCATGGGCTCCCTGGAGGAAGAAGACGAAATCGGCATCCTTGGTCTTATACTCCTCGAGGAACGGGCTGTAGTTGCGGCCGAAGATCTTGTTGTAGTCCGCGATGGCCGTCTCGATCACCTTCGGCGTATTCAGCATGGCTTGCGCCCTCTGCAGGTCGATGGCCGGGCCCTGGTCGGGAAAGATCTGGGGGCCGTGGGATGTCGGCCTCGTGGGATCCAGGGGATGCGGCGACTTATAGGGCGGAAGGAACTCATCCACCTGGGACTGCTCCGGAAAGATCACCTTGTCGGGAATGTGGGAAACGAAGTAGCCGTCCTGGCAGGAGAACTGGGGGAGCATCACCTTCGGATCCTCGCCGATCCGGTAATAGATGATGGTGTTGTCGAAGATTTCCTGGGGCGTCTCCGCCCAGCCCATGATCCATCCCTGGTCCCGTGCGCTCATGACGTCCGTGTGCTCGGAGCCGAAATCCCCCGGGGGGTCCAGGGCGCGGTCGGCAATGGCCATCTGAATGGGGTACCGCCCGCCCGAGGCCGGGGAGAACGTTTCAAAAGCATAGGTCACGCCGACACCGGAACTGCCCGTGTACGCCCTTGCCCCGCAGGCAGAGGCTCCGTAGGCGATGGATACCTGGGCATGTTCCCCCTCTCCGTGAATGAATTCCGCGTCGAGTTCCCCGTTGGCTACCAGCTTGGAGAGCTCCATCATGATGCCGGTGTACGGGCGGATCGGGTAGGAGCTGATCACCTCGACCCTCGCGAACTTGGCCGCGTGAGCGGCGGCGGCACAGCCCGCCATAATCATTTCTTTTGCCATGTTTCATACCTCCTGTTGATCTCGTGATCTAGTAGGGTTTTTCCAGACGGACCACGCCGCCTTTGAATTCCAGCTCGTTCACGTTCTGGAGAGCATCGGCCGGGCATGACTCGACGCAGATTCTGCAGCCCTTGCAATAGACCGGGTTCCAGACCATCCTCTCCCCCTTCTCGTCCAGATGCCAGCAGGAGTCGGGGCAGAAGACGAAACAGTTGAGACAAAGAGTGCACTTCTCGTGATCGATGACGGGGCGCTCGGTCCGCCAGTTGCCGGTCTTCATGTTCGGGTTTTCCTTCACGGGTGCCGGGATCACGGCGCCCATGGGAACCTCGAGGTGTTTGGGAATCCGGAAATTCTCGCAGTACTTTTTGCTCATGACATTCTCCTTCCGAATGGCTTATAGGGATTTGACCACTGCCGTCTTGTTGCCCGCTTTCACGCCCGCCTTGTTCGCCGCGACCGCGACGAGATTTTCCACCTTCACCCGGTCCGTCGCCTTGGCCGCCGCGCCGACGAGCGGCGCGGAGATCCCGGCTCCGACGGAAGCGGCTTCCACGCCTCCTTCCGATCCCATGAAATCGAGACCCTCCAGGCCGGTTCCGCCCACGATCCCGGTGGCATCCACACAGACGAGGGTTTTCAGCAGTTCCTTGTTGGGGATCAATTTGAGGATCTCGTCCGGCGGCCGTTTCGTGTTGACGACGAGCACCCCGCCTTTCTGCATCCCCCGAAGGACATCGATCCCCTTGACGATCGTGTCGTCCATCACGATGGACATGTTCGGTTCGCTGTTTTCGTAGGCATACCGCATCTCGATCTCTTCGTCGCTGATGCGGGCGTACTTTCGCAGGGGAACCCCGACCCTGTCCGGCAGGTCCGCGTAGTTGTCCCATGCCTGGGTGAACTTGCCTTCCTTGTCCGCGGCCTTTGACAGCAGGAGCGACAGGTGTCTTCCTTCCATGTCCTGCGTCACCCCCCGGGCCCAGATCGTGATTTCATATACCTTTTCGCCTGTCGGTGTTTTGGTCCATTGAGCCATCGTATCTTTCCTCCTTTTTTCTGCGGAACATATTGGATTGCCCGTGAACTCAGCATAAGGATGGTTTCACCCTTTTCCTCCTTTCTTTGCGACGTTGATGAATCCCTCCTTTCGTTCGGCCGCAAACAGACTGTTCTCGATATCCATCAGGTGCTCGCGCATCACCTGTTCCGCGAGCTTCCGATCCCTCGCCTTGATGGCGTTCAGCACCTGCCGGTGACGCTCGATGGATTTCTTCGGTCTTCCCTCTACCTGGAGGTACTTGTCGCGACTCTCGGAAAGCAGGTCCATGATGTTGTCGGTGATGCGGATCAGCACCTTGTTTTTCGTCGCCTTGGCCATGATGTAATGGAAGCGTTTATCGACATCCGTTCCGGTTTCCCCTCTGGCAATCTCCTCTTCCTGAAGGGCCAGGGCCTGCTCCATCATGCCGATTTCTTCCTCGGTGGCCCGTTCCGCGGCCAGGTAGGCGAGATGGGGTTCGAACAGCCGGCGCATCTCGAACAGTTCCATCTGTCCATCCTTCTCCGTGAAGATGACGGATGCCAGAGGG
>Ga0209322_10000549_pt1 | contig 21985 bp, 16 predicted proteins | sample Rifsed19ft1_FD_184013 | JGI IMG/M metagenome (GOLD analysis project Ga0209322, IMG submission 184013) | Soil microbial communities from Rifle, Colorado, USA - sediment 19ft 1 (version 2) | ecosystem: Environmental > Terrestrial > Deep subsurface > Rock core/Sediment | place: Rifle, Colorado... | reverse complement strand
CTCGTCCTGAGCGACCGCGCCGGCGGCAGCCTTATGCCGCCACGCTAGTGGCCTAGAGACGCGAAAGCACCTTGCGCGTCGAGATGACGTGGCGGTCGACGCGCAGCTCCTTCGCGTCGATGCCCAGGGCGAGGCCGATGAGCTGCGGCAGGTGGAGGATCGGTACCTCCAGCCCCTCGACCGTGGCGTACTTCGCAGCGTCCGGCTGCTGCGCGTCCAGGTTCAGGTGACAGAGCGGGCAGGGCGTCACAAGGCAGTCCGCCCCCTCCGACTGCGCCTCGCTCAGGTGGTTCGCCGCCATCGCCAGCGAGTTCTTCTTGTTGATCGTCATGATCGGGAAGCCGCAGCACTTGTCCTGCCCCTCGTAGGTCACCAAGGTGCAGCCCACCGCTTCGATGACCCGCTCGAGGTAGTGGTCGCGATCCGGGTGCTCGTCGTAGCCGAGGACGGACTCTGGCCGCAGGATGTAGCAGCCGTAGAACGGGCCCGCCTTGAGGCCGGTGAGCGGCTTCTTGACCAGGCCGCGCAGCTTCTCCAGCCCCAGGTCTTCCACCAGCACCCAGAGGAAGTTCTTCACCTCCAGGCCGGCCTCGGCGTCGTACTGCAGGCCCTCGTCCGCCAGCGTCTCGTTCACCCGCGCGGCAAGCTGAGCGTTCTTGCGCAGGCGCTGCTGCGCCAGGCTCTGCACGCCCTGGCAGGTGCTGCAGATGTTGATCAGGGGCAGCCCCAGCCGCTGCGCCATCGCGAAGTTGCGCGCGTTCAGGGCGTCCGCCGTCTCCATGCTGTGCTCGCTGATGACGCCGGCGCCCGTGCAGTTGCCGTCGTACAGCTCCACCAGCTCGATGCCCAGCTCCGGCGCCACCCGCACCATCGACGTGTACAGCTCCGGGCAGGCGCCCTTGGAGACGCAGCCCGGCCAGAAGGCGTATCGCATCCTAATGACTCCCCCCGCTCGGCTGCTTCGCGAAGCGCCGGAATATCCGCTTGATGTGCTTGATGCCGCCGATGCGCTTGTGGAACGGGCTCGGCAGCTTCCCCGACCGGATCATGCGCAGCGCCACCGGCAGGTCCGAAAGCTGGCCGAGGACGTTCAGCTTGCCGTGCGTGAGGATCGGCAGGCGGAACTCGTCCAGGCGGCCGCTGTGCTCCACCAGCTCGACGAACGCCTCCGTGTGGCGGGCGCCGTAGTTGCCGGTGACGCCGGCGTGCGTCGCCTTCGCGCGCAGCTTCAGGATCAGGTCCATCGGCTTGACGTCCTTGGGGCAGACCTGGACGCACATGTTGCAGCGGGTGCAGTCCCACATGCCGCTCGGCTCGCTGTACTCGCGCAGGCGAGCGAGGTCATCCGAGTCGCGCGGGTCGCCGACGAAGCGCCACGCCTTCGCCAGCGCCGCCGGGCCGAGGAACGTCGGGTCCACCTCCAGCACCGTGCAATCCGACACGCAGGCGCCGCACATGATGCAGTTCATCACCTCGGTCAGCGCCGTCATCGCCTCGTTCGGCACGAGGTACTCGCGCTCCGGCGGCGGCCCCGAGGGCTGCAGCCAGGGCTTCACGGCGCGCACCTGGTCCCAGAAGGGCGCCATGTCCACGACGAGGTCCTTGATCACCGGCATGTTGCCCGGCGGCTCGACGACGACCTCGTCGGCGCCCTCAGCGGTCAGGCTGCGTACCTGCGTCTTGCAGGCGAGGCGGGCGCGGCCATTGATGCGCATGGCGCAGGAGCCGCAGATGGAGCTCCGGCAGGAGCAACGCAGCGCCAGCGTGCCATCTTCGTAATCCCGGACCTCAAGGAGAGACTCGAGGACGGTCGCGTGCTCGGGCATGTCGACGCTGTACTCCTGGAAGCGTTCCTTCTCTTCGGGCCGCTCCGGGTCGAAGCGCTTGACCTTGAGCCTTACCTGCACGAGGGGATCCCTTTCCAGCGCCCTCCCAGCTGCGCATCGCTCCCGCGCTGCTCCGCCTTGGAAATTGGAGAGGGTGGGGGGACACCCCCCACGCCCCCGGTCAAGAGGCTCTGCCCCCTGTACCCCCGTGTCTGGGTTTCGTCGGTCGCCAAGCGGGGGTCCAGGGGGTGCGACCCCCTGGCGGGGAGTCTGAGAGCCTGCCCTGAGCTTGTCGAAGGGGGTGTCCCCTCAGAAACAGTTCCACTCATAGGGCGGAGCAGACAAGCCCTGAGGAAGGGCGCAGGATGCGCAGCCCTGATACGCGCAGTGCCCATCAGTAGACCCTTTCCTGGGGCTGCCACCGCGTTATCGTTACGGGCAAGTACGCCAGCTGCGGCCCTCCGGCAGTACGAGCGACCAGCGTGTGCTTGAGCCAGCCCTCGTCGTCTCGGCTGGGGAAGTCGCGCCGGCTGTGCGCCCCGCGGCTTTCGGTGCGGTTTAGCGCGCAGGTCGCGATCGCCTCGCCCAGGTCGAGCACGAAACTCAGCTCGAGGGCGGCCAAGAGACTCATGTTGAAGACCCTCCCCTTGTCCGGCACCGAGACCTTTTCGTAGCGCTGCCTGAGCGCCGGCATCGCGCCGACTGCTTGGGACAGGCCTTCTTTGGTGCGGAATATCCCCACCTGCGTGTTCATCGTTGTGCCGAGGTCGCGGCGAATACCGGCGATGGTGTCGCCGGCCTGCGGCCGCGCCAGGAGGGCTTGGAACTCCTGCTTGGCCCCTGAAATGGCCGCATCGGCGGCGACCTTGCCGGGCTTCACGCCGTGGACGTACTGACCGGCTGCATGTCCGGCCCGTCGCCCGAAGACGACGGTCTCGAGCAGCGAGTTGCCGCCAAGCCGGTTGGCGCCGTGCACGCTCACGCAGGCGCATTCGCCGGCGGCGAACAGCCCCCTCACTCCCTGCCAGCGGCCGTCCTCGTCCCAGCAGCGGCCGTCGATGTCCGTCTTGATTCCGCCCATGAAGTAGTGCATGCCCGGCCGTACCGGGACCGGCTCCTCGAGGGCATCCACGTCGGCGATATCGCGCGCGAGCTCGTAGATCTGGGGCAGGCGCTCGAGAATCCGCTCGCGCCCGAGGTGGCGCAGGTCGAGGAGGATGAAGCCGTTGACGCCTCGGCCCTCGTCGATCTCCGTCTGTTCCGAGCGGCTGACGACGTCGCGGGCGGCCAACTCCTGGCGCTCCGGGGCGTAGCGGGCCATGAACCGCTCGCCTTCGGCGTTGAGGAGGTACGCGCCTTCGCCGCGCGCGCCCTCGGTTATCAGGATGCCGTTGTGGAGCGTCGTCGGGTGAAACTGGACGAACTCCATGTCCATGAGAGAGGAGCCGGCGCGGTAAGCGAGGGCTATCCCATCGCCGGTGCAGATGAGCCCGTTGGTCGTGGGCTGATACGCCTGGCCGATGCCCCCCGTGGCGATGACGACGGCCTTCGCCAGGACGGCGTGAACCTCGCCGGTGCGCAGCTCAATCGCCACAGCCCCGCGGCACTCCCCGTCCACGACGATAAGCGAGGTCGCGAACCACTCCTCGTACACGTGCGTGCCCGCCTTGACGACCTGCTCCCAGATGACGTGGAGCATGACCTGACCCGTTATGTCGGCCACGAAGTGCGTTCGCGGGAAACCGGCGCCACCGAAGGGCCGTTGCTGCAGCGTCCCGTCCTCTCTGCGGCTGAAGGGGACGCCCATGCGCTCCAGGCTGACGATGTCGCCGGGGGCCTCCGCGGCCAGAACCTCGATGGCGTCCTGGTCTCCGAGGTAATCGCTGCCCTTCACGGTGTCGAAGGCGTGGGCCTCGCAGGAGTCGTCCGGCCCCAGGGCGGCGTTGACGCCACCCTGAGCGGCCGCGGAGTGGCTACGCAGCGGGTGGACCTTAGAGATGATGGCGACGTCGGCGCCCTCCGCCTGGGCGGCGAGGCCGGCGCGCATGCCGGCGAGGCCGGCGCCGATTATCAGGACATCGTGCTGGTAGACGGCCATGAGGGGGTCCTCCGTGGGCCTCGGGGCCTGCCTGCGGACGCGTCGCAATCCGATGTTAGCTCTCGTCCCAGGTACGGGCAACCAGCCTGGCGGCTGGACGCACAGGGCTGCCGCTACTCAATCGCGAGCCTGGCTAACCGATTAGAGTGATCTCGAGAGCCAGATCGGGCTCTAGGCCGGAGGCCCGTGGCGGCATGGAGGGGGCCCCGAACATTCGGGGCCCCCTCCGCGTTAACGCGTCCATCCTGCGCCGGCGTTATCGAGGCGGACGAGCTCCTTCGCCTAGGGTCGGCATCAGCGGCACATAGACGCCGGCCTTCGCGATGGCGTACTTGGCAAAGAAGTCGCCGCCCAGCGAGAAGCAGGCGACCACGGCGAGGACGGCTTCGGAGAGCGGCGCGGCGAGCCCCACGACGCCGGCCGCGATCGGCACGACGAGGCCGGCTCCCAGCGTGCCGAGATAGAAGACGAGGGCGACGCGGCCGTGCATCAGCTCCGCCACGGAGCGCTGCGCGGCGCGGGTCGCGTTGCGCATGACGCCGAGGTAGAAGCCCAGCATCACCGCCGCCGACAGGCCGATCCAGAGCTCGATGAGGCCGACGGTCGCCTCGTCGGCGCCGTCCTTGGCGAAGGGCAGGAGGACGAGGAGGGCAGCGCCGCCGCCGCGCAGCGCGTAAGCGGCGTACAGCACGGGCAGCAGGGGCGAGTTCCAGAACGGCACGCCCTTCGAGGCGGCGTAGACGTTGCCCTTGTAGACGATGAGGATGGCGGCGCCGAGGAGCGAGACGGCGAGAAAGGCGCCGCCGACGTAGCCGTCCGGAAAGACGAAGTAGAGCAGCGCCCCCGGGACGAAGAGGTTCATGCCGACGAAGCCGCGGGCGATCCAGGAGCTCTTGGCGCGGAACATCCGCCAGAAGCGCTCCGGCCGGCCGAGGAAGAGCAGGTGGAAGACGCCCGCGAGCGCCACGGTCGCCGTCGCGGCGGCGAGCCCGGCACGCTGGTCGAAGGCGAGGGCGAAGAGCCAGGCGCCGGCGCCGACGCCGGAGAGAAAGTGGCCGATGATCAGGAGGAGGCCGCGTCCCTCCACCCACTGGCGCTGCGGCCGAAACGTTGCGCCCAAGTCGGCGAGGAGGCGGTCGTACGCTCCGCCCTGAGCCTGCCGAAGGGTGGTGGTGCTCATGGCGGCAGGTAGTAAACGGACGGCTTCGTGCCCAGCTCCGGCTCGAGCGGCGCGCCGCCGCGTGTCTCGATTAGACGCCAGACCTCGCTCTCCGGGTCATCCAGGTCGCCGAAGACTCGGGCCCGCGCCGCGCAGTTGGCGACGCAGGCCGGCTCCAGCCCGGCGTTGACGCGGTCGATGCAGAAGTTGCACTTCATGACGATGCCGCGGTTGGCGTCCGAGTAGCGCGCCTCCTCGTAGGGCGTGAGGCCCTGGCCGGGGAAGTACTCGCGCTGGTCTTCGTTGAAGTAGCGCGCACCGTAGGGGCAGGCCTGCATGCAGGCGCGGCAGCCGACGCAGGCCTCCGCGTCGATGTCGACGACGCCGCCTTCGCGGTAGTGGCTGGCGCCGGTCGGGCAGACGCTGACGCAGGGCGCCTCGGCGCAGTGGAAGCAGAGCAAGGGCAGGAAGACCAGCTGCGTGTCCGGGAAGCAGCCGAACTCGCGCTTCGCCAGCCGGGCGAAGAGGACGCCGGGCGGCGTGCCGTTCTCTGCCTTGCAGCTGAGCTGGCAGCCGTAGCAGCCGACGCAGCGCTTGAGGTCGATGACCATACCGTATCTCATGGCACCACCCTCAGCTTGACGCAGGTGTCCAGGCCGAGGTTGACGGGGCTCATGTGCTCCCAGTCGACCTCCAGCAGCTCGTTGAAGAAGACCCCCTTGCCGCGCGCCACGGGCAGCGTCTCCGCCCAGTGGCCAGCGCAGCCGCCGATCCCCAGGCCTTCCGGGTGCACTGCCTCCGTCAGGTGGAGGCGGCCGCGCACGCGGCGGCCGTGCACCGACTCCAGCCAGACCTGCTGGCCCTCGCAGAGGCCCTTGCGGCGGGCCGTCGTCGCGTTGATGGCGATGGCGTAGGAGAAGGGGTCGAGACGGCTCGCCTCGTCCAGCCAGGGGTTCTCGTTCGTGAAGCTGTTGGTGTGGATCGTGTCGCGGTAGTAGAAGCCGTAGAGGTCGAAAGAGGCGTCGTCCACCTCATGCGAGGGGCAGGGCAGCCAGCGCGGCAGGGGGTCGTAGTAAGCATCGTGCCACTCGAGGCCGTGCTCGCGCGCGATGGGCTTCGCCTTCGCCAGGAGGTCGACCATGAACTCCCAGTAGACGGGCACGCGCACGTCGAGGAAGGGGCGCCAGTAGACCTCTTCGACGCGCTTGGGCCAGCTGATCACGCCCTGTTCTTTGAACCACTCCAGGCCGCGCTCGGGACCGAAGTTGCAGGTCAGCTCCCGGTCGCAGATCTCCTCGTAGGTATAGCGCGTCTCGAGGTCGAGGCGCTGGGGCCCGTCGAGCTTCAGGTAGACGTTCAGCGCCGCGTTGTACTCTTCGCGGATCCCGATGCGGTCGGCGATCTCGAGGAGCACCTCGGGCGCCGGCCGGCGCTGGCCGGCGGGCGGCACGGCCGGCTGCTTGATCGGCCAGCTCCATTCGCCGAGCCCGGCCGGGTGGTTGAAGATGAACGGCGCGTTCGGACGCGCGTCGTACGACTCCAGGTAGCAGGCGTCCGGCAGGATGATGTCGGCCAAGGCGGAGAACTCGGTCAGGGTGATGTCGAAGGAGACGATGAACGGGATCCGCTCCAGCGTCTTGGCCACCGTCTCGGCGTTGCCGACGCTCATCACGGAGTTGGCGCCGTAGCTGATCATCGCCTCCGGCCGGTAGGGAAGGCCGAAGCGCGACCAGAGCTCCTCCTGGTCGCTGGAGGCCAGGGTGGGGCTGTTCATGCCCAGCGGGAAGAGGCCGCTGAGCGACATGCTGTCCGGCACTCTCGGGTCCGAGAAGGGATAGGGCAGGTGGGGCGCCACCCAGGTGCCGGTGACCATGAGGCCGTCCGGGCCGGCCGTGGGGACGAAGTGGGGCTTGCCGGTCTCCGGGTGGCCGTAGGAGACGGGGTTGAAGCCCAGCGCGCTGCCGACGACGTCCGAGGCGCCGACGACCTGGTTGAGCAGCTCGATGGCCAGACAGTTGTAGAGCGAGTTCTTGTGGCCCTGCGAACCGCGGAAGTAGATCGCGGCGACCGGCCGGTAGGGAAGGGTCTTCCCATCGATCTCGATCGTGCTGCCGACCCTCGCTTCGGCGGCGAACTCGCGGGCGAGGCGGTCGATCGTCTGGGCCGGGATCGTGCTGACGCCTTCGGCCCACTGGGGCGTGAACCGGCGCAGGTGGTCGCGGAGGAGGGAGAAAGCGGGGCGCGCCCGCACGTCGCCCACGTCGTACTCGCCCAGGAGGGCGGCGCTTGTCGGGCAGGACTCGTCGTAAGGCACCGCTTGCTTGCGCTCGCCGTCCCAGACCAGCGGCTTGCCGGACGCGGCGTCGCGCACGTAGCGCCCGTCGGGCCCGATGAGGTAAGAGGCGTTCGTCTTGCCGGCGAGGTACTCGGCGTCCCAAACCTCGAGCTCGTTGACGATGACGTTCGCCATGGCCAGCGCCAGCGCCGCGTCCGTGCCGGGCCTCAACGGGACCCACTCGGTAGCTTTCGCCGAGGCGAAGTTGCACATCGGATCGACCACCACCATCTTCATGCCGCGCACGCGGGCGTCGGCGGCGTCGCCGATGTTGCTGCCGGCGACGTGGCCGGCGCCGTGTCCCTTGGAGGCGCCGAAGTAGATGGCGTACTCGCAGTGCTGGAAGTCGGGCACGAGGGACCAGGAGGCGTGGAACAGGCCGGCGACGACGTGAGCGCCGTTGCCGCAGTGCAGACCGCCGCCCGCCGCCCAGGAGTTGGGCGTGCCGAAGGCGCCGGCGAAGGCGTTGATCGGCACGCGGGAGGACGTGTTCGTCGTCGTGCGCTGGACGAAGAGCTTGCGGGGGTCGTCCTCATGCACCTTTCGCAGGCGCTCGACGACCTCGTCTAGCGCCTCGTCCCAGGTGATCTCCTTCCAGCCGGGGTCGACGCCGAGGCCCTTCCGCGGGTTCGTGCGCCGCAGGGGCGCGTTCACGCGGTTGGGGTCGTAGAGCGTCATGATGCCGGAGACGCCCTTGCCGCAGAGCCGGCCCTTGCCGATGGTGCTGTCCGGGTTGCCCTCGATCTTGACGACGACGCCGTCGACTACGTGGGCGCGGATGGAGCAGGAGCCGTAGCAGAGGGCGCAGGCCGAGGCGATCCACTCATCGGTCGCGTTGCCCATCAGCCCCCTCCTTCGAACGCCGGCAGCACCATCAGGTTCACCTTTGCAGGGGCGTCGGGGCCCGTCACGTCGTCGGTCATGCAGGCTTCGCCGTCGTTGAGGAAGACGCGCAGGTGGGTTTGAACCTGGTCTGGGGCGCGGAAGACGGCGGCGCGGAACTCGGCGCCGTACGCTTCGCCGAGGAGGCTGAGGAGGTCCTGGACGGTCGTCCCATCCTCGATCTCGACGCTGGCCTCGCGGCGGCCAGCCAGCCGCTCGAGGAAGCCGAGAAACCTCACGGTCACCTGGCGCTTCAGGACCATCACCTTCCTTCTGGAGGCGTGACGGCAGACCGGCTCCCGCCACGAAGCGGCGTGGCGCTCATTGTACTACACTCCGAGTGTATGAGTATCCTCCGGCGGCTCTATATATCGACAGGATCGTATCCAAGGCCCGTCCCGGCGCGATGTCCAGAAGGCATGACCTTAGGGGCCGTCTGGCCCTTGTTTGGCTACGTCCGCAGGCCACAAGTATCGAATGCCCGCAGGGGCGTCTGCGCGCCTGAAGAAGCGACGCCCGGCGCCGCGCGGGCCTTCGATGAATGTCGCAACGTAAGGACTGGCGAAGGAGGGTCAGCACGTGAAGATCACGAAGCTAGAGTGCATACCGATTACGGTGCCCTACACGCGGGCGCGTCAGGTGCGGGGACGGGCCGTGCCCGGCTCGCAGAACCTCCTGCTCAAGATCCACACGGATGAGGGCGTGGTCGGCATCGCCGAGAGCGGCGGCGCTGCCCTCGGCTACACCGGCGACAGCGTCGACTCGATCATCGGCTTCGTGAGGAGCGTATCGAGGCTGCTCATCGGCGCCGACCCGTTCAACATTGAGCGCCTCGTCGCTCAGATGGACACTGCCGCCAAGTACAGCAACCAGGCGATGGCGGTGGTCGACGGCGCCCTGTACGACATCGTCGGCAAGGCGCTGGGCGTCCCCGCCTACACCGTCCTCGGCGGCCTCTCCAACGAGAAGATCCAGCTCGGCTGGGTCCTCGGCTACGGCACCTTCGTCACGCCGGACGACGCCGCGACGCGGTCTGTAGAGGTGGTGAAGGAAGGCTACCGCGCCATCAAGCTGAAGGTCGGCCGCGGCGCCGTCGAGGAAGACATAGACAACATCAAGGCGATCAGGGAGGCCGTGGGCTACGACATCCGCCTCGGCATCGACGCCAACGGGACATGGGACTACTTCCAGGCGCTGACCGCCCTGAAGAAGATGGAGAAGTACGACATCCTTCTCTGCGAGCAGCCGGTGCCCTGGCGGGAGATCGACAACCTGGCGCGGCTGCGCCAGAAGGTCGGCATACCGATCTGCGCCGACGAGTCGGCCACCGAGCTGACCCACCTCCTCCAGCTCATCGAGAAAGACGCCGTGGACGCCCTGTTCATCAAGCTGGCGAAGGTGGGGGGCATCACCCAGGCGAAGAAGTGGGTCGCCATCGCCAAGGCGGCCGGCATCCCAGTGATGTGCGGCTGCATGGTGGGGACCGGCCTGGAGACGGCCTGGCAGGCGCAGTTCCTCGCCGCCGAGGAGTGGATGGGCCACCTGGAGCAGGAGAACCTCGGCGTCCTGATCATCCACGACCAGTTCGAGACGGTGAGGCAGCCGATAACGGACGACCTCATCAAGTGCGTGCCGCGGGTCGAGGGCGGCTACATGTACGCCCCCACGGGCCCCGGCCTGGGCGCCGAGCTGAACGAGGAGAAGGTCGTCCAGTTCATGACGCCCGGAAGGAGCCCTGTCGTCGTCGAGTAGGCGTCGCGGAGAACGACTCGATGGGCAGCATCACGCGGGAGCTAGCGCGCTTCGCGGTCGATACCGGGTGGGAGGACCTGCCGGAGTCGATCGTCCACGAGACGAAGCTCGTGCTCATGGAGCACATCGGCTGCGCCCTGGGGGCGCTGACGACGGACAAGGGCAAGATGAGCGCCGCTCTCGCGCGGCGGCTGGGCGGGCCGCCGGAGTCGTCGATCATCGGCCTGGGCGATAAGGTCTCCTGCGCCAACGCCGCCTTTGCCAACGGCGAGCTGATGCTGACGCTGGACTACCACAACATCATCGCCGGCGGCCACGACGGCGCTTACGTCATCCCGACGCCGCTGGCGATGGGCGAGAGCGCCGGCGCGTCCGGCAAGGACCTCATCCTCGCCACCGCCGTCGGGCTGGAGATCTCGGCGCGGCTGGCGCGGGCGGTCGGCAGGCACAACGTCACCGTCGAGGCCGTGCGACGCGGGCGCGGCGGCGGGCCTGGCCTTACGGGCAACGCCTACTCTAACTTCGGCGCCGCCGCGGGCGCCGGGCGCCTCCTGGGCTTCGACGAGGAGAGGATGCTGCACGCCCTCGGCGTCGCCGGCCACCTCTGCATGGTCCTGAGCTACGGCAGGTGGGGCCACGGCGGTCGCCGCTTCATGGCGAAGTACGGCGTGCCGGGCTGGCAGAGCACGGGGGCGGTTACGGCGGCGCTGCTGGCGGAGATGGGCTACACGGGCGACACCACGGTGCTCGATGACCCGGAGCACGGCTTCGCCTACTTCACCGGCTACAAGTCGTGGTACCCGGAGGAGATCACGGCCGGCCTGGGAGAGGCCTGGTGCTTCAACACGCGGATGCACTACAAGCCCTATCCCTGCTGCGGCGTCTTCCACTGCGCCCTCGACTGCTTCTACGCCATCCTCGACGAGAACGACCTTCGGCCGGAGGAGATCGAGAGCGTCACCGCCTACTGCCGCTCGAGCATGGACTTGCCCCTCTTCGGCAAGCGAGAGATCGAGGGCATATCCGGCGCCCAGTTCAACCCGCGCTACGTCTTCGCCGTCGCCGCCCACCGCGTCAGGCTCGGCGTCGAGTGGTACGACCCGGACACGATGACCGACCCAGCCATCCTCGCGTTCATGGACAAGGTCACCTCCGTGGCTCACCCCGACTACCTGAAGGCCCTAGAAGAGGACCCGCTGACCAACCTCGGCCGGGTCGAGGTTTTAGCCAGGGGACGGACGTTCAGCGAGGAGCGGCGCTACCGGCGGGGCACGGCCGGCACGGAAGCTAGGCTCACGGACGACGAGCTCGTCGATAAGTTCCGCCACAACGCGGCGAGGATCCTCACGCGGGAGAAGACCGACCGCGCCGTGGAGGCGCTGATCGGGCTGGAGAAGGTCGAGGACGTCTCGCAGCTCATGCGCGCGGTCACCCTCTGACATGGGCGCTGCCGACGGCAAGGCGATCACGAGGGCGCTGGCAGACAACGTCCTGAGCACGCGCTTCGATGACCTGAGCGCGGCGACGGTCGCGAACGCCAAGGACCGCATCCTCGACATCGTCGGCTGCGCCATCGGCGGCGCCAGGGCGCCCGGCAACGCCGGCCTTATCGAGCTCGTGAAGCACTGGGGCGGCAAGCCTGAGGCCACCGTCCTCGGCCACGGCCTCAAGGCGCCGGCGCACACCGTCGCCATGGCCAACTCCATCCTCTGCCGCTCCTTCGACTGGGGTGTGCTCACCCTCATCATCGACGGCAGGCGCTTCCCGACCCATACGAGCGAGACGACCGTCATGACGGCCCTCGCCCTGGGCGAGAGCAGGGGCGTGAGCGGCAGGGAGCTGATCAGCGCCCTCGTCGTCGGCGACGACCTGGCGGCGCGGATCTGGACCGCCTCCGACCGGCCCCAGCCCGGCCAGGGCCCGGGCCGCGGCCCGGGCTTCGAGCCCTGGGGGACGATAACCACGCTCGCTGCGGCGGCCATCGCTGGGCGCCTGCTCGGCCTGGACGGCCCCCAACTGCGCAACGCCTTCGGCATCGCCCTGAACATGATCGCCGGCGCCGGCTCCGGCCTCTGGGACGGCGCGACGATGTTCAAGCTCAGCCAGGGCACCTCCGCGCGCAGCGGCGTCAACGCCGCCCAGCTGGCCAGGGCGGGCTGGACGGGGCTGGAGGATCCGCTCTTCGGCGCCCACGGGAGCTACTACTCCTCGTTCGCCGGCTGCGAGCATCCCGAGCGGATCATCGAGGGCCTGGGCAAGGTCTACCACGCCGAGATCGTCTTCAAGCCTTACCCCGGCGGCCGGCCGACGCACGCTCCCATCGACGCCGCCCTGGCGCTCGCGCGCAAGCACGAGTTCGACGCCGACGACATCGAGGAGGCCGTCCTCCGCACCTCGCCGCCGGCGACGGCCGCCCACTACGCCAAGCCCTACAAGGTCGGCGACTATCCCACCGGCGACGCCCTCTTCAGCTACCGCTACTCGGTGGCGAGCGCCCTCGTACGCAAGCACGCCCGCAACGAGGACTACGACGAGGAGCATATACGCGACCCGAAGGTGCAGGCCCTCATCGCCAGGACGAGGCTGGAAGGCCTCGACCGGCCGGAGGGCGTCGAGCTCGAGGTGAGGCTGAAGGACGGCCGCCTGCTGCGCGAGTACGTCCCGGTGGCGCTGGGCGAGCCCTCGAACCCGCTCTCGCGGGAGGGCCTCGCTGCAAAGTTCATGACGCAGGTGGAGTATTCTCAGACCGTCAGCATGAGCGACGCGGAAAAGCTCCTGAAGCTGCTCGCGCGGCTGGAGGAGGTCGACGACGCCGGCAGGCTCGTCGAGCTGGCGGTGAAGCGGGGATAGGCCCTCCTCAGGCACGCTCATCGGCTGACGAGGGCGTCCTTCGGGCGAGGGACTGTTCGGGAGGAGATGTTCAAATGGCCAAGACGATTCGGATGTACATCGACGGCGAGTGGGTCGAGGCGAGCGGCAAGCAGACCTACTCAGACCTCAACCCCTACAGCGGCGCCGTCTACGCTGAGGTCGCCCGGGGTGGGCGCCAGGACGCGCGGCGGGCGATCGAGGCGGCCGCGGCGGCGTTCCCAGCCTGGGCCGCCACGCCGCCGTCGCAGCGCCGGCTGCTTTTCCTGAAGGCGGCGGACATCCTCGAGCGGCGGCAGCAGGAGTTCGCCGACGCCCTCATGGACGAGACGGGCTCTGCCTTCGGCTTCGCCATGTTTCAGCTCTCGTTCACGCCCAGCCTGCTGCGAGAAGCGGCCGCCCAGGCCTACGCCGTCACGGGCGAGATCCTGCCCGCCGACATGGCGGACGCCTTCTTCATGGCGCTGCGCCAGCCCGCCGGCGTCGTCGGCGCCTTCGCGCCCTGGAACGCGCCCCTGATCCTGTCGCTGCGGGCCATCGCCCTGCCCATCGCCTACGGCAACACCGCGGTGTTGAAGCCCTCCGAGGAGTCGCCCGTGGTCGGCGGCACGATGCTCGCCGAGCTGTTCGAGGAGGCCGGTTTCCCGAAGGGCGTCCTCAACGTCATCACCCACGCCCGCGAGGACGCCGCCGCCATCGGCGACGAGCTCATCGAGCACCCGGCCGTGACGCGGATCAGCTTCACCGGCTCGACCGAGGTCGGACGGATCATCGCCGAGAAGGCGGGACGTAACCTCAAGCGCTGCGTCCTGGAGCTCGGCGGCAAGGACCCGCTCATCGTCCTGCGCGACGCCGACGTCGATTACGCCGTCGGCGCCGCCGCCTTCGGCGCCTTCATGCATCAGGGCCAGATCTGCATGTCGACCGAGCGCATCATCGTCGAGCGGCCCGTCGCGCGCCAGTTCACCGAGAAGCTGGTGCGGAAGGCAGCCGCCTACAAGGTCGGCGACCCGCGCGACCAGTCGAACATGCTCGGGCCGCTGATCAACCAGGCGGCCGTCGACCGCGTGCACGCCCACGTCCAGGAGGCGGTGGCGCAGGGCGCGAAGGTGCTCACCGGCGGCAGGCACGAGAAGCTGTGCTACGAGCCGACGGTGATGACCGACGTCCAGCCCGGCATGCGCCTCTTCGCCGAGCAGACCTTCGGGCCGGTGGCGCCGGTGATGGTCGTCGACGACGCGGAAGAAGCGCTGCGCCTGGCGAACAACTCGCGCTACGGCCTCTCCTCCGGCATCATCACGCCCGACTTCACGAAGGCGCTGGCGATCGCGGAGCGGCTACAGACCGGCATGGTGCACATCAACGACCAGACGGTGAACGACGAACCTCAGGTGCCCTTCGGCGGCGTGAAGGGCAGCGGCTGGGGCCGCATGGGCGGCAAGGCGGCGCTGGAGGAGTTCACGGAGCTGCGCTGGATCAGCGTCCAGCGCCGGCCGCGGCCCTTCCCCTAGATCGCCAGGGCGCCAACGGCGCCAACCACAAAAGCCGGGTCGTGAGGAGAGCGGCAGCCGGCGCCTGCCCTGAGCCTGTCGAAGGGCCCCCACGCTAGTGGGCTGGTGCCGAAGGCCGGGATCGAACCGGCACGCCCTTGCGGGCAACGGTTTTTGAGACCGTCGCGTCTGCCTATTCCGCCACTTCGGCGCCTGAACCAGTCTAGAGGCCTCGAGTCTAGCGTTTCAAGCAGTCATCAGTCGGCTCCACATCGCTCTCGCGCTGCTACGCCTAGAGGGAAAGGGTGTGGGGGACACCCCCACACCCCTGGCAGAGGCGCTGCGCTCCTTCGGCAGGCTCAGGACAGGCTCTCTGCACTCCCGCTTGTCCTGCTTCCCGAGGACCGAAGCGGCGGTCTCTTCAGCCGCCGCTCCTTGTCACCTGGAGCCCGTTGCTTGTTGCTCGCGCCTTCGCCGTTTCGTCAAGGCGAGACTCTCGCCAACCGATAATCTCTTTAGTGCGGCGAATCTTGCGCTCCCTGATCCCATCACGGCCGGCCGGCATCGGCCCCGCCCGCGCCCTCTACGTCACCCAGGCCGCGTACCTGGCGGTTCTCCTCGGCTTTTTCGTGGTCAAGGGCGTCGGCGTCACGCCGGACATCATCTTCCTCTTCCTCGCCTTCGGATTCGCTCTGAAGGGGGCGCGCTGGACGTTCGTGCGCGACTTCGGCCCCTTCGTGCTGCTCCTCCTCTCCTACGACGCCCTGCGCGGCTTCGCGGACGACCTCGGCGGCCGCGTGCACGTCACCTATCCCATCGCCTGGGACCGTGCCCTCTTCGGCGAGGTGCCGACCGTGACGCTGCAGCGCTGGCTCTTCGACCCGGATAACGGCCACTGGTACGACTATGCCGCCGCCCTGATGCACGTGATGCACTTCGTCGTGCCGCTCCTCTTCGCCGCTGTCCTCTGGCAGCACTACCGCCAGCACTACTGGCGCTTTGTCGTCTCCCTCGTCGTCATGTCCTACGCAGGTTTTGTGACCTACATTCTGCTGCCGACGGCGCCGCCCTGGTACGCCGCCCTCACGGGCGACCTGCCCGGCGTCCAGCTCGTGCACGAGGCGCTGCCGGCGCTGGGGGCTATCTACCGCTTCCTCAGCCCCAACGAGGTCGCGGCCATGCCCTCCCTCCACGCCGCCTATGCCTGGCTGTTCCTCATGTTCGGCGTGCGTATCTGGGGCTGGAAGGCGGCGCCCTTCGCCCTCTACGTCGCGGCGATGTACTTCTCCATCGTCTACCTCGGCCACCACTACGTCGTCGACATCCTGGGCGGCATCGCCTACGCCGTCGTCGCCTACGTTATCTGCGCCACCGACCTCGTCGCGGAGCGCGTGAGCGCCCTCTGGCGCCGCCTGCGACCGGCTCCCGCCGCGGTGGAGGCCCTCGCCCTCGCCGAGCGCGAAGCCGCCTGACGCTACGAAGCGAACCGGCGGCCTTCCGGCCGCCGATCCTTGTTACCTGTTACTTGTTACCTGTTACTCCAGATAGTCCCGCAGCTTCTTCGACCGCGAGGGGTGGCGCAGCTTGCGCAGCGCCTTCGCCTCGATCTGGCGGATGCGCTCGCGCGTCACGTGGAACTCGCGTCCTACCTCTTCTAGCGTCCGGCTGCGGCCGTCCTCCAGGCCGAAGCGCAGCTCCAGCACCTTGCGCTCGCGCGGGGCCAGGCTCGCCAGCACGTCCATCACCTGCTCCTTCAGGAGCTGGTGCGCCGCCGCGTCCGCCGGCGCCAGCGCCACCGGGTCCTCGATGAAGTCGCCGAGGTGGGAGTCCTCCTCCTCGCCGATCGGCGTCTCCAGCGACACCGGCTCCTGCGACACCTTCATGATCTCGCGCACCTTCTCCGGCGCGATCTCCATGCCGCGGCCGATCTCCTCGCTCGTCGGCTCGCGGCCGTACTCCTGCACCAACCGGCGGCTCACCCGCACGAGCTTGTTAATCGTCTCGACCATGTGCACGGGTATGCGGATCGTCCGCGCCTGGTCGGCGATGGCGCGCGTGATCGCCTGGCGGATCCACCAGGTCGCGTAGGTGCTGAACTTGTAGCCCTTGCGGTAGTCGAACTTCTCGACGGCGCGGATGAGGCCGATGTTCCCCTCCTGGATGAGGTCGAGCAGCGACATGCCGCGGCCGATGTACTTCTTCGCCACGCTGACCACCAGGCGCAGGTTCGCCTCCGTCAGGCGCTTCTCCGCCGCCAGCCCTTCTCGCTTCAGGCGGTCGAAGTGGGCCTGGAGCGCGTCCTCGCAGCTCGCCAGCGCCTCCTTCGCCTCGAACTTCGGCGGCAAGAGGGCGCCCTGGCCCGCGGCCGCCGCCATCATCGAGACCAACTCCGGCAGCAGGATGTGCGTGACGATGGACAGGCGGACGATGGAGCGCGCCGCCTGGTCCTGCTCCACGCCCCGCGCCTCGGCCACCGCCTCCGCGAACTCGAGGTCCATCTCCGCGTCGATGAGGCTGCGCAGCGCCGGGTCGCCCAGCCGGTCGGCCAGGGACGACCTCTGCGGCAGCTGGAGGTGCTTGACGGCCACGTCCAGCACCGGCTTCAGCTGGCTCAGCTGCTCGAAAAGCGTGAGGGCGACCTCGACGGCGCTCGGCTCGCTGCCGTGCTCCCCGCGCCAGGTCTGCTCGATGGCCTCGATGTGCTGGCCTTCCTCCATCTGGCGCGCCAGGCGCTTCTCGTCCGCCGCCGAGAGGAGGAAGACCTTGCCGATCTCGCGCAGGTACATGCGGACCGGGTCGTCGATGCCCTCCTGGTCCTCCAGGGCGACGCTGCTCGCCGTCGCCTCCCGCTCCTCGTCCGCTTCGGCCGAGAGCTTGATGTCGGGCTCCGACCAGATGTCGGAGCCGATGCCGCGCGTTCGCGTCTCGATCATGTCGGCGACGCGGCGGAAAGAAGCCTCGCCGCCGACCTCGCTCGTCGTCAACAGCTCGCCTGCACCGCTGCCGGAGACGCCCTCTATAGCCACTCGATTTGTCACCTAACCACCTTGCAATACATCGCCCCGACGACAGTCGGGGTCAGCGCGGGGTCCTTCCGCTTCTATGGGGTGGAGCGACTTCCTGGATGGTCGGGGTGTTGACCTTCGATCAACCGGCGGTGGAAGCGCAGGCCTGCTTCCATATCCTCGAGGAGTCGGGACGCCGCCCCGACGACTTCGGGGTCTGCGTCCTCCGGGGACTCCTCCCCGCTGCCTGCGCCTCTTCCTGAGCCTGTCGAAGGACTCAGCTTCGCTCGGGCGATGGACGCAACTTGCCCCGGCCGCACCCCTGCCTCTCCCTCGGCAAGGGCCAGGGCGCTGGCCTCCTTTACCGCCCTCATTCTACCTTGCTCCAGCCGCTCCACACAATCTAACAACGCCACCTCCGCCTGCTCCGTTTCAGTGACGTGAACGCGAGTTTTGAGGACATTCTGATAGTGCTCCCAGAGCTCCGTCTCCTCCTCCAAGACGGCTTCGCCGGCCCGCCAGCGCCGGAACAGCTCCCGGTTCTCGCTCAGGCTGAACAGCTCCTCCGAGAGCTCATCCGCCAGGCGCCCAAGCTCCGGCTTCAGATAGAGCAGCGCCAGGCAGAACTCCTCTTTTGCTGCCGCCGCGGCCGTCTCGGGGCGCACGACAGGCCTCGCCTGCTCTGAGGCGTCGCTTTCCGCGGTTCGTCCTCTCGCCCTGCTGCTCCGGAGCCGCCTGATCTCTCGCCACAGCTCGTCTTGAAGCGCCCGGTCACCGCGGGCCACGCGATGGAGCCATTCGCCCCGCTCGTTTGGGCTGTCGATCTCAGCGATCAACGGCAGCATCTCGTCTGCTATGACTTGGCGGTCTCTGGGATTCGTGAGGTCTTTGCCCGCACACACGATGGCGTAGTAGTGGTCAACCACCGGCCGCGCCGCCTCCACGGCTGCCGTCCAGGCCGACGCGTCGGCGCGGATCAGCTCGTCCGGGTCCTTGCCCTGCGGCAGGGCCAGCACGCGTATGTCCAGCCGCTTCGGCCGCACCCCGGCTCTCCCGGGGCGCTCGGCGGCCGTGGCCACCACCTGCACGGCGCGCAGGTTGGCGGCGCTGCCCGCCTCGTCCGCGTCCATGGCGAGCACGACGCGCTCGGCGAAGCGCTGGCAGAGCGCGGCCTGCTTATCCGTCAGCGACGTCCCCATGGAGGCGACGACGTTACGGAAGCCATGCTGGTGGGCAGCGATGACGTCCATATAACCCTCGACTATGACGGCGGTGCTGCTGCTGCGGATGTCGTCCTTGGCCCTATCGAGGCCGTAGAGCACTCCTCCTTTATCGAAAATCGGCGTCTGGGGCGTATTCATGTACTTTGGCCCCTGCTCCGCCTTCTCAGAGCCGCCCGGCAGCACCCTGCCGCCGAAGCCGACGACGCGGCCGCGGTCGTCCCTTATCGGGAACATTAGCCGGTCGCGAAAGCGGTCGTAGGTGCCCCTTTCGCCCTCGATGAGCAGGCCGGCCTCCACCAGCTGCGCCTCCGCGAAGCCGCGCGCCAGCAGGTTGCCGCGCAGCCCGTCCCAGCCCGCCGGCGCGTAGCCCAGGAGAAAGTCGCTCACCGCCCCGCGGTCGAGGCCCCGCTCCTCCACGTAGGCGCGGGCCGGCGACACGTTCTGGAGCAGGCCGTGATAGAAGAGCGCCGCCGCCTCGTTGGCGTCCTGCAGCGTCTTCATCTCCTCCCGACGGCGGCCATCGCCGCGCAGCTCCACGCCCGCTCGCTCCGCCAGCAGGCGCAGCGCCCCGGCGAAGTCGAGGTTCTCCTTACGCGCGACGAAGGCGATGACGTCGCCGCCGGTGCCGCAGGCGCCGAAGCAGCGCCAGCTCTGGCGCTCCGGCTGGACGATGAAGGACGGCGTCTTCTCGTTGTGGAACGGGCAGAGCGCCCGGTAGTAGCGCCCCGCCTTCTGCAGGCGCACGTAGCCCCCGACTACGTCGACGATGTCGAGCCGCGCCTTTACCTCATCGACCGCGCTCATGTGCCTCCCCGCCCGCGTTTCGTCTCTGGCATACCATGCCCGTCAATAGTCCAGTCGCCGCTGACAATAACGCTCCCAATGCCAGCCTTCAGCCGGGCGCCGACGTACCCTCCATCTCCTTCCGAATCGCCTCGATCTGCGTCGTGTGCTCCGCCTCGTGCTCGATGCCGTAGGTCCGCACCATCCAGGCCACGGTCAGCCGGCCGCGTCGCGGGTGCATGACGGCCCGCTCGAACCCAGCCTCGACCGCCGCGGCCCGGTCGATCAGTCCTCCGAGCTCCCGTCTTGCCGCCAGCAGGCCGTGGATCAGCTGCGGCACCGGCGCGACGCGGCCGGCGCGCGCCGCCTCCGCCAGGGTCTCATCCGCGATCGGCCTCACCTCCGCGCCGTCCTCCGCCAGCGCTTGAGCTATCCGCTCGCTCCAGGCGCGCTCGAGGGCCAGGAGGTGCGCCAACACCTCGGCGATTGACCAGCCCTGCTCCCCCTCTCTGCTTGCGGAGAGGGGGTTGGGGGGAGAGGTCGGCCGACGCTTGAACTGTTCCTCGCTCACGCCGGCGATGGCGGCTAGGAGGCGCTCTCGTCCCGCGCGTAGTTCGTCCTTGAGCGCCTCGACGTCCGTCATCGCCGACCTGCTTGTTGCTTGTTACTTGTTACTTGTTACCTGTTACTTGTTACTCATTAGTCCGGCGTCGGCGTGCCGATGGGCGGCGGCACCGCCGTCGGCCCGCCGGCGACGCAGTCCGCCGTGTTGTTGTTAAGGTTGCCCTCCGGCGGCGTCCCCAGCAGGTCCAGCTTCGCCGACGTCCGCGGCGCCTCGATCTCCACGTCCGTCGGAACGTTGATGCTGGCGCCCGGGTCGAGCGCTATCGCCTGCTGCTTCGTCGCCTTGATGCCGGCGCTGGTCGCGACGGTGATCACCGCCACGCGCGCCTCGATCTTCGCCTGGCCGGCGTTGGTCACGACGACGATGAGGTCTGCCCCCACCCTGCAGTTGTTGTTCAGCACCCTCAGCGCCAGGTCGATGGCGCCGGCCGCGCCCGTGGCCGTGGGCGTTGGCGTCTCCGTCGCCGTCGCCTCCGGCGGCAGCGTCGCCTGCGGCACCGTCGGCCGCGGGATCGGCGTCACGGCGACCACCGGGATCTGCGCCAGGCTCTCGTCCGGCACGCCCAGCGCCGAGTTCGGCACCCAGCCGGAGAGCGCCGAGCCGATGGGGAAGTATATCTTGAACCAGCCCGCCTCCTCGTCGCGGCCGACGACCTCCACGTCCAGGCCGGAGCGCAGCGTGCCGATGCCGGCGTACTCGGTGCCGGGCCCGTCCCGCACCGTCGCCGTGGCGATGGACTTGGCGGCGAAGCCGCGCGACTCCGGCGTCAGCGGGCTGATGATGAGGCCGCTATCGCCGTTGCCGCCGCCGCTGCCGCCGAAGACGATGACGACAACCGCCGCCAGGAAGATGGCCACCGCCACCGCCAGCCCCGCCAGAACGTAGGGGTTGCGCAGCAGCGACTCGTCCGCCGGCGCCTCGTAGTAGTCGGCCTCCTCCCACTCCTCGTACGCCTCCGCCTCGTCTTCGGCGAACGCCTCCTCGCCGGGAAGCTCCGCCTCGTCGACAGGCGCGGCCTCGTCGACCCCGTATGTCGGTTCGGGCTCCGGCGGCTGGCCCCGACGTCGTCGGGGCGGCGTGGGCGTCTTTTCTGATTCGGGCGTCAATGCGGGGTTTCCTGCCTACGTTGCCTAATGCTACCAGAGTCGCGCCCTTAGCATGAACCGCGACGCCCTGAGCCGAGCCGCCTAGCGCAGCGCCGCTGCTTCTGACGCCCCCGCGGTTGTGTGATAATCCGTTCGTACGCACGCGGCGTGCCTTCCCCTCCCCCGCCGCGCCTGCCCTCGGCCCGGTCAGATAGCCGCCAGGTGAGGCATGGACGACCTGTCTCCTCCTCCTCCTTCGACAGGCTCAGGACAGGGCCCTTCGACCCTTCGACAGAGCTCAGGGCAGGCAGGCTCAGGACAGAGCTTCTTCTCCCTCCCCGTCTTCTTCGGCTTCGCCGCCGGCATCTTCGCCGGCGTCGCCCTCGCCCTCCTCGCCTTCCTCGCCTTCTACCTCCTGCGCGAGGAAGAAGACGCGGCGTCCAGCCCGGCGCCGCTGGCCCTCCCTTCGCCCGTCGCGACCGCCGCCTCCTCCGACGCCAGCGAGCCGCGCACCGTCTCCGCCCTCAGCGTCCACATCGGCCCATCCGAGGGCTATGCCGCCCTCGGCACGCTGCGCCGCGGCGAGACGCTGCAGATCGTCGGCCGCAGCGCCGACGCCACCTGGCTGGCGGTGCGCTTCCCGCCCGGCTCCAACGGCCTCGGCTGGGTGCCGCTCAACGGCGTCAGCGGCGTCGATGACGTCCAGAGCCTCGCCATCGCCTTCCCCACGCCCCTGCCCCGCGGCCCCTCCTTCTTCGGCAGCGACGGCTCCGACGACGGCCGCTTCGCCGTCACGCCGACGCCGACGCCCCAGAGCCTCCCCGACCTCGTCGTCACGTCCCTGACGCGTCTTG
>Ga0209322_10000546_pt1 | contig 22056 bp, 24 predicted proteins | sample Rifsed19ft1_FD_184013 | JGI IMG/M metagenome (GOLD analysis project Ga0209322, IMG submission 184013) | Soil microbial communities from Rifle, Colorado, USA - sediment 19ft 1 (version 2) | ecosystem: Environmental > Terrestrial > Deep subsurface > Rock core/Sediment | place: Rifle, Colorado... | reverse complement strand
CCTGCCGTTATCCAAAACCATATCAATTGTTGGCATGGAGGGAGAACCTGAAGAATGGAAGCAGGGCAAAAAATACCCAGAACGAAGGTGGTATGCTCTTTGCAGGTGTGGTAAATCCAAAAACAAACCGTACTGTGATAAAACTCATGCACGGATTAGTTTTAATGGCACCGAAACAGCAAGTACAAAACCATATGACAAACAGTGCCGGGTTATTTCCGGGCCAGAACTTGAACTGACGGATGCCAGGACATTTTGTTCTTCTGCAAGGTTTTGCCAATTGGCTGGGGGGACATGGAATAATGTTAGAAACTCAGATGACCCAAATGCAAAAAATATTGCAATCAAAACCGCCTGTAATTGTCCTTCTGGAAGGCTCATTGTCTACGATAAAAAAACAAAAAAATCTTTTGAAAAAAATTTTGAACCTTCTGTAGAGCTCATTGAAGATCCACAAGTAAAAGTGAGTGGACCTATTTGGCTAAAGGGTGACATAGAACTGGAATCTGCAGAAGGTAATAAATATGAGTCTCGAAATCGTATGACTCTGTGCAGGTGTGGAAAGTCAAAAAATAAACCCTTTTGTGACGGTTTACACATAAATGTCAGATTTAATGATGGGGATGAAAGCCTGATTTGATATATTTAAAACAAAGCTGTTTTATGTTCAATATTTAATGTTACAATCTGTGAGGATAATTCTATAATCCGATAGTAATATTTAGTTATAAATGTTTTCAATATCCCCAGCCAGGAATTTTATAAAAGAGACTAAAGCTCACCCCTTAAACCAATCTCTTCCGCTACTGTCTGCATACCTTTTATAGTGTTCTCAATTAGCATATCCAGTTCCATTTTAAGCATTCTGGCACCTTCTTCAATCACATGACGGTTCACGCCGGATGCAAAACTTTTTTGTTTCCACTTCTTTTTTACCGAACTTACTTTCAAGTCCATGATGCTCTTTCCGGGTCTAAGAACAACAGTAGCAGCAATCAATCCGGTAAGCTCATCAGTGGCATACAGCACCTTTTCCATTGTTTGTACCGGTTCAACGTCATTTATCACGTTATATCCGTGACTTTCAATAGCCCTCAGGTATTCCTCCGGAAAACCATATGGCGAAAGAATCTCTCTTACCATAAGACAGTGCTTATCCGGGTATCTTTCATAATCAATATCGTGCAAAAGCCCAATAGTTCCCCATTTTTCCAATTCATTTTCATCAAAAAGTTTTGCGAAATATCTCATGACAGCTTCGATAGTTAACGCATGCTTTATCAAACTTTCGTTTTTTGTATATTTCCTTAATATTGTAAATGCAAAATCTCTATCGGGGATAAAAGTGGTCATGATTTACCTCGCTGATATATTATAAAGAAATAATAGACTTTAATAAAACTTTTTACTTTATGAAGATTGGTTAATATGTTCCGGATGATAGATTAAAGATATCAGCTAAAAATGAAATAAATTGAGGAACCATAAAAAATACTATAGCAGTTATAATTAATGTTACTGCTCCAAATGCTATTCCCCATATACTTCTATTCAATTTTATTTCGACATCAAGGCCCTGCTTGATCCTCACTATACTTATAATACCGCATATAACTGATACCATAGCTAAAGCAATGGCGGGACTTGCCAGTAGCAGGAATACCGGTGATTGTGCTCCATAAATATCAAAAGATGTATAAAATAAGATGATAACTGATGAAATAATACTATAGATACCCAGTATTAAAGATGCTATACCGGTAACCCAGGACATGATTGATAACTTGCTGTATTTGTACTGGCTAATTTTATCAGCTACTATCTTGACGAACTTTAATATTGCCTGTCCGAATCTTTTATTTTTAAAGTTTGGTGAGATTAAATCATTTATTAGGTACTGCCTCAGATCATCATCTATTATTTCCTCCAAACCTGACCCGATTTCAACTCGGAATTGGTTTTCTTCTTTTGCAATCAGAAAAAGTATTCCATTATTTTCATCTTTTTTGCCCAATCCAAATTTATTAAACAGGTGAAATGCCAGCTTATCGATTGATCTTCCTTCTAAGGAGTTGACAGTAACTACTGCTACCTCTGCAGTTGTCTTACCTTCGACGCTTCTTATGACTTTATCGATTTTTTTAACATATTTATTTTCAATCAGTCCGGCAAAGTCACTTACATTATTTTCTACATTTATATTTTCTGGGTTATTGTTATCTTTAGAATTGTTCATTTTATTTAAATATCCTCGTTACTTAATGTTTTATGAAAAATCTATAGAATTAATAAATAATATTATATATAAATTCTTTTCTTATATATACCTTAAATTGATATTATCCCAAAAGTTATCCATAAAAGAATATAATTTCAAGTAGATTAATTTTCTTAAAAAGATAAAAAATCTAGCTACATCGTTAATTATTTTGATTTACTTTCTTATGGCAAATTGTTATTTTTAATATAATTAATAAAAAAAAGAAAGAAATAAAATGAAAACTAAGACTATAAATCAAAAAATATTTGTTGGGAATGCAAATCCGGAAGAAATTTATGATATTTTGATGGATTCCAAAAAACATGCAAACCTGGTCAATTCATCCGCAAAAATCAGCAATGAAGTAAATGGTAAATTTGAGATTTATGATGGTTATATTGAAGGAAAAAACATAGAACTTGAACCAAATAAAAAAATCGTTCAGCTGTGGCGCGGCAATGAGGATTGCTGGCCGGAGGATCATTACTCCACCCTTACAATAACTTTAGAAAAAATTGACAATGGTACACAGATAAATCTAGTGCAGGAAAAAGTTCCTGAAGAGTGCCATGAAGATTTTGAAAAAGGGTGGCATGAGTTTTATTGGGAACCATTGAAAAAGATTTTTAATAAATAACCCAAACTGCAATAATCAATAATTCTAATATCAAAAAGTGTAGAAGAATAAAAATATATTTGAATCGTAGATTATCAATTCTTATAATGGTCTTTTATTTTTAAAAATTCCTTTAAAACTGGTTCGAAATTTCACTACTTGGGGCAGACATCTTTAAATAAATTTATAAGTTGATTTATCTCTTTTTATAATTCTTAAAATAATTATCTTTTTATCTTTATCATAAATATCGTATATCATTCTATAAGACGAAAACCTTACCCTAAAAGTAATACTGAAACCTTTTACTTTTCTTACTCCATGAGGTCTTGGATTTGTTGATAATTCGTCAATTCACAACGACAAGATCATTAAAGTTTTTTAATTTGCTTTTTAAATCTTTAAGATCTCTTTCAGCAGCAGGTGAGACTTCAATATTATATTCTTTCATTGATACCAACTATAGGTTTGCTTTTAATTCTTTCCAGGATTTAGTACCCCTGGATTTTACTTCTTCCTGACTGTTTTTTATCAGTGGGGATAACTCTAAATCTTCCTGACTTTCAATCCATTCAACAACTGCTTCGGAAACTATATCACTTGCATTAATATTTCTTTTAGCTGCCTCGACTTTTAAATGTGTATAAATATTCTCGTTTTTGAATACAACTGTCATCCTCTTACTCATTATAATTCTCCTTTTTTACATACAGACGTATATATGCCTGTATGTATATTATCAAATATTGTATTCTTTACAAAGCGATTTTTTAATTAAAGATACTTAAACAATTAAATAGTTCTTTTAAATTGAATATTTCTTTTAAAAAATGGTTCGAAATTTCATTACTCTGAGCAGCCAATAAATAGTGAGTAATGTAATAGGCCGGTATTTAATCTGTAAAACTTAACTCTGTTATAAAAATATCATCTTGTGAAGCTAAAATTCTGGTTCTAACTTCGTTCACTATGGCCAGCCAAATACATTGAATATTTTTCTTAAATTAGTCCTTTTTTTATAATAAAATTGGAAATATAATTAAAGACAATCAGAATAAATATTATTTTTAAATTTACTTATCAGCGCAGCTATTAGTTTTCTCCTCTGTTGGCTCATGATCGCTGAATTCTTCGCATTCTATAACCGGAAATCTCCTGGAGAAAGTACATTCTTTATCATGCACGTATGTTTCACATAATCCTTTATTTCCCATAGTTCACCTCTCCGCAAACACTTTAACTTTTCTATTGATCAGACTTACTTCTTATATCATAGTCTGCTTATCCTTCAAGAATTGCCTCTGCTTCTTTACGATATGCATCCATCACGTAAGGAATACCGGAAACTTTTACAGCTTCTTCAGTCAAAGACATAAGGTCATTGCGTGAAATCGCACTAAGTCTAAAGTTTCTGCTTCCGGCCATCAGCTGTTGTAGTCCAACCTTAATTTTCTGAGCAAAAGAATATACACCTACGGCACCTAAAGTTATATCTTTCATATCTTTACCGTACTTCTCGGCCAGTTCTTCGTAGCAGACAAAAATCTCTTTTTCTGTTTTTCCAAAATTAGAAACCGTAGGTGGGAGATTACCTTCTTTAAGCCAAATGGCAATGTTTTTTCCTACCATGCCCGGTATCATGAGCGCCCTACCCATACAGACTGCTTTAACAAATGGCGCACCCATTGCAATGACTTTAAAAATATGATCTTCAGTGGAAAAACCGCCTGCTATGGCTATATCGGGAAGACGTACTCCTTTTTTAGTTAACTTCTGACAGAATTCATAAGTAAGTGCCTCCAGATAAAAAGTAGGGATACCCCATTCTTCCATCATCCTCCATGGGCTCATACCTGTTCCGCCCGGAGCACCATCAATGGTCAAGAGATCTATTTTAGCTATTGCAGAATATCTAATGGCCATGGCAAGTTCCTGCATTGAATAGGCCCCGGTTTTGAGTGTGATACGCTTAAAACCTAAATCTCTTAAACGCTTAACCTCAGCTAAGAAACCCTCCTCAGATACAAATCCTAAACGGGAATGACGTTCAAATTCCTTAATCGCACCATCTTTAAAAGCTTCTTGATTTGCATGTAAGGATGGATCCGGGGTAACTATATAGCCGCGTTTCTGCAACTCAAGAGCTCTATCCAGACTTCTTACCTTTATCTCTCCGCCAATACACTTTGCACCCTGTCCCCACTTTAGTTCTATAGACTCCAGATTATGTTTTTTCCTTATATACTCGGCTACGCCTAAACGTGTATCCTCCACATTCATCTGTACCAGTATCTCTCCATAGCCTTCATGGAATCTTTTATAAATTTCGATGCGCCTATCCATGTCCGGTGAGCTCTTGATTTTGCCATTGCTGTCCAGCTCAAGCTCTGGATCGATACCGCATACATTTTCACCGCAAACCAGCGTGATGCCGGATATTGCCGCCCCGATTGCAAAATGGTCCCAGTTTATTCTGGCAATATCTGTTGAACCTAATGCACCGGTAAAAAGGGGAATTTTCATTTTTACTTTGGAATCCCAGCCATATTCTGTTTCGGTATTTACATCAGGAAATTTTGTATTATCCGGATTACCCTTAGCTTCCTCAGGTAATCCCTTTGCCCCTAAAGCATATCCCTGGATATTAAGATGTGAATAATCCACGGGATAATCCTTATCTGCGCCTGCTGTGATTTCACCGAATTTGCCCGGATAAATTACCTCCCGGCTCCTAAAAGTTGCTTTAAACACCTCACAATTGCCCCTGCATCCATCAATACAACGGGAACAAATACCTGAACCCGGAACTACATTTTTGGAACGGTTAAACGTCCCGGTTGCATCATTTGCATTTGGTCTTTGCAAATTCATTTTTTTTCCTCCTCGTTTGGTTATACTTATGATTTATAATCTCTTCGCCTATGTTATCTTCTTCATATATGATGCTAAAATAATTGTCTCGGCAACCTCGCGCTTGGTTTTACGTTTATACATGTTGTAGCTGCTGGTAATGTCTTTGTGTATATATTCCTTCTCTCTAGTTACATCTTTTATAAACAAAATAAAAAGGCATCCTCCGCCCCTAGTTAGGGATAGTGGAACACCTCTGTTCCTTATTTTAAGCACAACATTGTGCTTTTTAATTTTGAAAAAAGTGTAACAAATAATCCGTGTTTGTCAAGTAAACGTCAAATAGTATAGTTAGCCCAGATAAGTATAGAAAATTACCAATTACATCATTGGTTACTGGGATATTGGCACCACTTACTATTTTTTCTGCTTCTCAAATTATAATGTCAGTAAGCTAAAAATAAAGGTATGCGGGCTATTAAATAAAAACTTTTATTAATTATTTTTATAATAATTATTTTATATTAATTTATATAATATAGTATATGTAAAAATTGACAAATAAATTATATTAATATAACATATTATATGTAATTTATTAAATAATTATTAATAAATTATTATTTTGAAACAAAATTTTATTATAAAAATTTAATAGTTAGCTAAAAATTATGACCATTAATAAAAGAATAATTATTATATTGAGTATATTCTTTATTGGAACAATAGTAGTCACTTTAGCAATTTCCAATTTAGTAATTCAAAAAAGATTCCTGGAAATAGAGAAGCAAACCGTTAGTACAAACATTAACAGAGTTATAAACACATTATCTAATGACATAAATGAACTATCTCATTTAAATAAAGATTGGTCTGCATGGGATGATACTTATGAATTTATCGATAATGGTAATAAAAACTATATTGATTCCAATCTAGTTGATGGTACTTTTACTAATCTGGGTCTTAATTTAATGATGTTTTTGAACTTATCGGGAAATACCGTTTACGAGAAGGCTTTTGACCTTGAGAGTGAAGAAGAGATATCGATTCCTGAAGATATGTATGAGTATATATTTTATAATGATATTCTTGTCAATCATATTGAATCAGGTGACAGTATCTCCGGAATTGTTTTACTGCCGGAGAACCCAATGTTAATTGCTTCGGAACCAATTTTAACAAGTAATGATGAGGGTCCTAATAGAGGGGCATTAATTTTTGGCAGATATTTTGATGAATCCGTAATTAGTAGTTTAGCCAAAAAAACTGAATTATCTATTGATGTTTTCAGGTTAGATCGCCCGGACGAGTTTGGTGAATCAAGTGACGTATTATCTAAGATAAACGATGAGAAGCCTTTTTATATCGCAGCCTTAGATAGTAAAAATATTGCCGGTTATACATTATTGGAAGATATTTTTGGCCGCCCGGCTATACTATTGAGAATTAATATGCCCAGAGATATTTATAGACAGAGCATAACTACTTTGGTTACTTTTACATCTATAATTTTTATAATATGTATATTTCTGGGTGCCCTAACATTAATATTATTAAATAAGACGTTTTTAAAAAGATTATTAGAATTAGGAAATAATGTCAGACATATTGGAAAAGAAAAAGATATATCTAAACGTATAGCTACCAAGGGCAATGATGAAATTTCTGTTCTGGCTAATGATATAAACAGTATGCTCAATGATTTAGAAAAAACTCAAGACAAAGTAAAATATATGAGTTTTCATGACAGTTTAACAGGTCTTTATAATAGGCCCTATTTTGAAGAAGAATTAAAAAGATTAGATAATAAAAGACATCTACCCCTAAGTATTGTGATTGGAGATATAAACGGAGTTAAGTTAATAAATGAAGCCTTTGGTTATGAAAAGGGGGATGAACTAATAAATAAAATATCAAAAATCTTAAAAAATTGCTTTAGAGCAGGAGATATAATTGCCAGATGGGGTTGTGGAGAGTTTATAATAGTTTTACCGAATACCGTTGAAAAAGATACTTTAAAAATTATTGAGCGGATAAAAAAAAGCTGTAAAAAAAATAGTACAAAAACTATGCCCTTAAGCATTTCTATAGGAGTATTCACGAAAAGAAATTCTTCTCAAAACATTGGAGATATTATTAAGAAAGCTGAAGATATGATGTGCAGAAACAAATTGATAGAACGGCAGAGTGCCCGCAGTTCAATTATATCTTCTCTGGAGAAGACTCTGGAGGAAAGAGATTATGAGACAAAAGAGCATATAAAAAGAATGAAAACTTATGCAAAACAGATGGGTAAGAAACTTAAATTATCTGATGGGCAATTAGATGAATTAAATCTTTTAGCCGCTCTGCATGATATAGGAAAAATAGCTATTGCAGATAGCATTATTTTGAAACCTGGTAAATTAAATGATGAGGAATGGAAACATATAAAAAAACATCCTGATATAGGGTACCGTATTTCGCAGTCATCCTTACAACTGGTTCCTATATCTAAGGCAATTTTAACCCATCATGAGTATTGGGATGGTTCCGGATATCCTAACGGTTTAAGAAAAAATGAAATACCGTTCATATCTCGAATAATATCAATAGTTGATGCTTATGATGCTATGACCAGTGACAGACCATATAGGAAAGCAATGAGTAAAGGAGACGCTATAAAAGAGCTTAAAAGATGCTCGGGAACTCAGTTTGATCCAGATCTGGTTAAATTTTTCATAGATAAAGTTTTAAGCAGCAAAAAAAACTATCAGAAAGAAAAAGTTGGCATAATTCAGAACTAGTGTATAGTGATAATGATTTTTACCTCACTCATTAATTATTCGTCTTCCAATCTCATCATGATATAGTTCGAAAAGATTAAAAACTATGACAAATTCTTCATTCCACTTTTTAAGGAAGTCTCCAAATTTTTTTCCATAGATAATATTTTTTTTAATATTAAATATAAAGCTTGGTTTTTATCATAATGCTCTCATTGAGAATATTGCTAATTTTTAATTATACTGTTTTTATCTAATTTTTATATATATAAGAAATTTAAATCTAATTTGAAAAGCCTGCAGATATTATTGTCCCTTATTTATCCTACCGGGATTCTTCTGCTCCTCTTAGATTCAAGCTCGCTTAAAGCGATTTTACGTATACGGACAGATTTTGGAGTCACTTCAACAAGTTCGCTGGCGTCAATATATTCAAGAGCTTCCTCCAAACTAATAATCCTCGGAACGTTAAAATGCTCCATGCCGCCTTCACCTTTGGAACGCATGTTTGACAACTGCTTTTCCTTGCAAGCATTTACCCATATATCTTCCTTTCGGGAATTTTGCCCGATTACCTGGCCTTTATATACATGAGCACCCGGACCATAGAATAATTCACCCCTGCTCTGAATACTGGTAAGGCCATATAATCGCGTCGTTCCGCTCTCGCATGCAACCAGTGAACCTCTTTCGCGCTTTTCCCATTCGCTATTGTCTGCTAGATAGCTGTAGAAAAGGCTGTTCATTATACCATGCCCACGGGTATCAGTCATAAATTCCCGCCTGTAACCAAATAAACCATATGTTGGTATTATATATTCAAGGTAGGTGGTCCCTTCTTTCATTTCCATTTTCTTCATTTGACCATTCCGGCTTCCCAATTTCTGGATTACTGCACCTGAATATTGTTCCGGCACTGAAATAAAAATTTCTTCATACGGTATGAATTTTTTGCCTTTAATGGTTTTAGTTATAACCTGTGGCTGAGAAACCTGCAGTTCATAACCCTCCCGACGTAATCTTTCAATAAAAATAGCTAAGTGAAATTCGCCCCTGCCGGAAACAATCCATCCGCCTGAAGGATTATCTTCCACTTTCAATGCTACATCATTTTCAAGCTCCTTATAAAGCCTTTCCCTTATTTGTCTTGAAGTCGTAAACTGTCCTTCCCTGCCGGCAAAAGGAGATGAGTTGACAGAAAAATTTATTTTGACAGTAGGTTCTTCAATTTTAATCAATGGCAAGGCTATCGGTGTGTTGATATCCGCTATTGTCTCGCCGATCGTAATATCGGGTATCCCTGCAATTGAAACAATTTCTCCGGTTGCTGCTTCCCCAATCTCAGTCTGTGCCAATCCCTGAAATGTCATAAGTGAAGTCAGGCGATACTTCTTCATCTGGCCTTCGCGATTTATTTTAATGACTTCCTGCCCCGCATTAATTTTCCCGTTATAGATCCGGCCCGTTGCAATACGGCCTTTGTAATTATCCCAGTTTATTGAAGTCACAAGCATCTGCAAAGGCAAATTTATATCTCCGGCAGGTTCAGGGATATAGTTTATGATCTCATCGAATAATGGCGTGATATCCTGCATCAGATGCAAATGGGGCTTCAGACCGGATTTACCCATTCTTGAGGACGTATAAAGAACCGGAAAATTTGCAGTTTTTTCACTGGCTCCAAGATCTATAAAAAGGTCAAAAGTATCATTCAAAGCTTTATTTATATCGGAAGCTGATTTATCTATTTTATTGATGACTACAATAATTTTATGATTAAGTTCAAGGGCTTTTTTTAAGACAAAACGTGTCTGCGGCATAGGTCCTTCCTGAGCATCCACAAGCAGAAGCGAGCCTTCCGCCATTTTTAAAACCCTTTCAACCTCACCGCCAAAATCAGCATGACCCGGGGTATCTATAATATTGATCTTCACATCACGCCAGATAACCGAGGCATTTTTTGAAAAAATTGTAATACCCCGTTCCCTTTCAAGTTCATTGCTGTCCATTATACAGTCTACCGAAGCAACTTCCTTGTTTAATTTTGTTTTAGATTGACGAAGCAGGGAATCTACCAGGGTAGTCTTGCCATGATCAACATGGGCAATAATTGCTATATTGCGAATTTTCATGATTATTAAATCTCAAATCATTCCTGCCGGGTATTGCCATTGACTACTTCCGGCTTTTATTTTTTAAAAATATCCTTTATGGCTTATTTAAGCTTTAACATCTTAAACCTCTTACCGCATAATTACAACTTCTATTTTTTTAAACTGATTGTAATTATTAATTAAAGAATTGTGTTTGTTGCGTAATCAGATCTAAAATAATCTTTAAATTCTTCAAAATTTAGTTCGAAATTTCACTACTTGGGGCAGCCAGTTTGAATTAGGCAGGCTCTTCACCAACAAAATCTATAATTTTTCCGCTTTTTTATACATTGCAAGGACTTCATCTTTCTTTACTGAAATCCCTATAAGATAAGCAATTATTATAATTACAAATATATTCAAAGCCAGTCTCAATAAAGCAAATTTGAATCCGAGCGAAGATATTTCAAATAAAAGCATCGGGATTTTAGTCGTGGACCATGCCCCTATAAAAATTATTATATTAGAGAATTTTACCTGTTTCTTCATAAAGACTGCCGCAATCGGAAATGCCGCATACAGAGGACCGGCAGCAAATATACCGAATAAAAATGCAAGAACGATTCCCTTAAACCCGGATTCTTCTCCCAAATGCTTTATCATAATTTCCTTTGGTATCCATACATCAAGAAGACCTATTAATATAAATATAGGAGGCAGTACAAGGAGAATTTCTTTAAAACTATAAATAATTACATCGGTTGCCTTAAGTCCCCTGTTCGGATCAAAAGCAAAAAGAACTCCCAGAAATATCAAAGTAATAATAAAAAACAGGTATCGTTTTATAATACCCTTCAAATTATATTTTTTTTTATTACTTTCTTTCATAAAATTCTATACCAATTTCAATCATTTTCTTAAGGTTAATCTTTATCGCCTATGGGTTGGTCATTTCCATATCCCGAGAACAAATCCGATTACATAAGCCACACCGATCGAAAGGATAAATGAAATTATATTTCTAAGTATTGCTACTTTTTTATTGAAATATTTGATTTCCAATGGCAGAGTTACAATTCCAACCATCATGAGTGTTTGCACAAATGCCGCAATCTGGGCATATCCGGCTCCTCCCTCCAAAAGCAGTGCTGCCGTAGGGAAAGCAATAAAACCGGGGATCAAGGTAATAGATCCAACTATTGAAGCTAATAAAAATCCCTGTACTCCTGATTCTTCACCGATCATTCTGCTTATGGTCTTTGTATTAAGAATAGAAAGAATAATGCCCACCAGGAGAATAATACCTAAAAGCAAAGGTAGTAGACTTCTAAAGGAGTTCCATGCTTTTATTAAAGCTGTCTTTGTTTTTTGTCTGCTTTTTATAAGAGAAATTATCAAAAAAACTATAGCTATTAAATAAATAACTCCGTTAAAAATAATATTTCCCATACTAAAAATTTATATATATAATAAAAAAATCATACTAAGAAATCCGCGATATTCTATAAGTTACAAATCCATGAGGGCATACGATATCAGAATAATCTTTTGTTTCCCAGTCCATTTTTTCGGTTAATGACATCGCTAGTTTCATCGGACTTATTGCACTAAACGCCTGGCAGCAAATCCCGATAGGTTCAGAGGTTCTTCCCCCCAATATAAATACTTCACCATTTTTAGTTTTTGCAACACCGGGACAAATACTGGTATCTGTACTGACATTAATTACTTCACATCTAATTTTGTTATAAACCATTTTACACTCCTCTCTACCATTTATTTTATATTTAATCAAGATATTTTGTAATTAAGTTTATAAGAATAAACTTATATAAATATTTAAAAAAAATTGCTATTTAAACACTTTTTATTGAAGATTTACATTTATCTTTCAATTTACTGTCACCCTCTGTTATTTTTATTATCTTCTCCAATCTAATTCCGAATTTCTTAAAAACATCATCTTTAATATTATAATGAACATGAAATCCTATTCGTTTACCCTCTACTATGCCCTTATTTTTTAAGATTTTAAGATGTTGTGAAACTGCAGGTTGAGTTATTTTTAACTTTTGTGCAATCATTCCTACACATAGATTATTATATGATAGTAGTAGTTTTAAAAGTCTAATTCGGGTTGAGTCTCCCAGTGCTTTAAAAAAGTCTGATATTTCAAATATATCATTAATCATTTTCGTAATTATCAATTTATAAGTATTTGCTTATATACTAATATCAAATTTAATTCCTGTCAATTTATTTATTACCATAGTTTAAGAAAATAAAATTAATTGATAATTAGATTTTATTATTCTATCAAGCGTAGTGTCAATTTGGATATTGATAGCTTTTTGAATTTATTTCTTAAGATTCCAATATATTTGTAAGAGCACTTAATATTAAAAAAATAAAAAGTAACTATAATAGAGATTATTATAGATCAAAAAAAGTAAATATAGGGCGATTTTTTATACGTTTAAAGATGGTTTTAAATTATTTATACAGGTATAAGAGAAGAGGCTAAAAAGTATTGAACAAACACTGAAAGGAGCGGCACTATGAAATATATGCGTTTGTTAATTTTACTTTTAATTATATCTATTATGATAACGGGATGCAGCAACAACAATGATGTTGCTCTTCAAAACTCAGATCAAAAAATACTTGCTGAGTCATTTATTGAGTATTATAACAAAGGAGATGCAGATTCCGTTATCGGGCTTTTGAGTAATGATATTGTAACGGAGCAAAAGTTAGGAGATCAGGAATCGAAATCAGTAGATGTAAAATCAGTACACGAGTCCATAAAACATAATATTTTGTGGAACCATAATATAAGAGTCCTTAAATGGACCAATACCAATGAGGACATCATCAGCGTGCAAATTGAAGAATCCGCTGATGAATATAAAATAATAGGTATTAATACAATTCAGGCAGACATGACTTTTGAAATAAAAGATGGGAAAATTATAAAAATTAGAACTGTGATAGATAAAAGTACAGTTGATCAGATAATTTCGAAAGAAAGTGGCGGAATTGGAGTAAGTGTCGAGGTTTCTCAGAACTTCATTACCATAAATGAAATTGCCCCTGGCCTGCCTGCTGACAAAGCAGGTTTGGAAAAGGGAGACAAGATTATTGCAATCGATGGAATCGATTGTTCTACTATGAGAGAGGGCGAAGGTTTATTGCGTCTAAGAGGCCCTGTAAATAGCAAAGTTACTCTTACAATATCCCGGGGAGATAATGAGGAACCATTTGATACCGTTGTTGAAAGAGTGGATTTATCGAAGGCTACTGGCAACTAGGTTTGGTACATATTACATTATAGATAATTTCAAACATTCATATTGGTATATAAATAAAATATTTTATTATAATGTTTTGTGTATGATATATAATATCAAAAATAATAAAAAAAATGTGATTTTATAATATGACAAAAGTTTTGATATTTGCATTTCTGACAGGTTTTTCATTAATTTTAGGTGTAATAATTGGCACCTCTTTTAAAATCAGCAAGAAATTGATTGCTGCAATTATGGCATTCGGTACAGGTGTTCTGATATGCGCTTTGACATTTGGATTAATGGAAGAATCTTTTAAACACGGAGGATTTGATGCTATAGCCATTGGATTTTTAATAGGTGGAATAGTGTTTATTCTGGGTGATTTATTGATACGTAGACATGGCGGGAGAAATTATAAAAAAAGAAAACACATGAGACCTATAAGAGAGACTAATGGGAAGGCGATCATACTTGGTGCTGCCCTTGATGGAATACCGGAATCAATGGCTCTTGGAATAGCATTATTGAGTAAAAATGGTATAGGACTTTTAATGGTAACTGCAATATTTTTATCAAATCTTCCTGAAAGCATTTCCTCAATAAACGATCTTAAAAAAGAGGGATTATCAAAAAAACAAATTTACCTGACCTGGTCGGTGGTTAGTGTAATTGTGATACTTACTACTATTTTAAGTTTTATATTTTTAAAAAATTTGAATTTAAATATTATGGGCATTATTGAATCATTTGCAGCGGGAGCTATTTTAGCAATGCTTGCAGATAGTATGATGCCGGAGGCGTATGAAGAGGGCGGTTATCTTATAGGATTCCTGACTATTTTAGGATTCTTAACGGCCTTTATTCTCCTTAAATTATCAGGAACACTAATTTAAACCCCTTATCTGTACTATAAAAATTTATATTGCCACTCTGATATCAGCACCACAACAATCTACATCACCCTGGCAAACATAGATGTAGAAAACGCCTAAAATCATTTAAGGGTTTTTACAAATTGCTTTTTAGTGTTAAAATTTTCCGCATAGGGTAAATAAAAAAACATAAAGAAAGAAATCAGTCTTAAAATTAAAAAGAAAATAATTAAGACATAGGAGGTATTAAAATGGAAGTATCTGATGTGCTAAAAATGCAAATACATAAAGATGTTGAAGGATTAATTAAGGCTTTAAAGGATAAAGATTGGCATGTCCGGATTCCGACTGTAGGAGCTCTTGGGGAGATAAGAGATAAAAGGGCGATAGAACCTCTCACTCAGGCTTTAAAGGATGAAAATAGCATTGTCCGAAGTCTTGCAGAAGAGGCTCTTGAGAAGATAAAAGGGCGATAGAACCTCTCACTCCGGCTTCAGCTCTCCGGATTAATCCATAAGGAAATCTTTTAATGAGTTATTTTTCTTAGTGTTTCGTAATTTACGCAGTACTTTGAATTCGATCTGCCTGATTCTTTCCCTGGTCAGGTTGAACTCTCTGCCAACTTCTTTCAGTGTTCTGGGAAGGCCGTCCAGAAGTCCATATCTTAATCTAATAATTTTTCTTTCCCGATCCTTTAAAGTGCTTAAAGCTATTTGCAGGTGTTTCTGAAGCATGGAAAAGGTTGCTGCATCAAGAGGAGCTTCAACTTCCGAGTCTTCAATAAAATCACTGATATGCGTTTCTTCGCCCTCACCTATCGGAGTATCAAGTGATATTGTTTCCTGTGCTATCTTCCTAATTTCTATAACCCTATCTGTCGTAACACTTAATAGCTCTGCAATTTCATCAGAATTAGGTTCTCTACTAAGCTTTTGGATAAGCTGTCTTTGAATACGACCAAAATCCCTGTATTTTTTAATCCACAATCAATTCTCGTCATTAAATTTTATCAACCTCTATTCCGGATAAATAAGTAAAATTTTCGCTAAACCTTCTTTATGTTTGTTTTAAAAAAAATGATTTGTTGCTTAACTTAATAAACAACAAATCATTATTATGAAGAATTAAATCTACATACAAATCCTTTTAAAAAAGTCTTTGCGTAGTTTTATTATTTAATACCTTCTTTCTGTTCTTGGTCTCTGTGGAAGGGCCTCATCAACTTTTAAAGTACGGCCTTCAAAGGACGTGCCGTCTAAAGCTTCTTTTGCTTTTTCTGCTTCCGCATTATCTGACAGTTCAACAAAACCAAAACCTTTATTTCCAATTACATTGGCTGATTGAACCTTGCCATGTGAGGAGAAAAGCTCTTCTAATTTCTCATCAGTAACAGAATAGTCTAAATTTCCTACATATAGTTTGCTACCTTGCATATTTACCTCCTTTCAAATACTATCGTTTCTCTAAGCTCTACGATATTTTATTTAGAGAGGTAACAGCAGGTAACAAATGACTCTTAACTAAAATACTATCAAACATAAGAGAGTTAAATAAAAAAACCCCAAGTTATCTTTCACCATAACCTTGCGACCTTAGGTTACTCAACACCTCGGGGCCTAACTCTTTGGATTTCATTGGCCTCATTTAGATTTTTTTCTCTTCCTGCATTCTTTCGTCTGCAAGCCTCAAATATTACCAAATGCTGTCTCTATCCAAAGATTAAGTGTAATAATATCAAAAATTATAAGAATTGTCAAATAAAATGTTTATAAATGTTTTTAGAATTATCTTTAAAAATATTTTTATTGTTTTATTAGGTTATAACTTAAACAAAAAGCATGCTTGGTAATGAATATACTGTTAAGATTAATCTAGCCAAGGGCATGAGTACCCGTGATATCGAAAAACACCTGGAAAACCTATATGCAATAGATGCATCTCCCAAACTGATATCAAGAATAACAGATAGAATAATACCCATGATAACCGAATGGCAGACAAGACCGCTATCAGCAAGGAAGATAAATGGACCAAAAAATACCCAATGGCAGTAAAATCCTGGAAGAATAACTGGGGCGACCTGTCTACCTATTTTAAGTATCCGGAGGAATTAAGAAGAATAATTTATACCACAAACTCAGTTGAAAATTATCTCCGCTCCCTGCGTAAAGTTACCAAGGCAAAATCTGCATTTGTAAATGATATGGCACTACTAAAGATTCTATATCTTGCCACAGTGGATACTACCAAGAAATGGAGTGAGCGTATGAGGGAGTGGCCAATAATTTATTCCCATCTTGATATTTACTTTGGTGAAAGGATAGCCCCTTATATGGTATAATTTAAGCCTAAGTGGGGATTTATCCTGTCCAGGCTATAACATATCATTCCCCAATTCTATAGCAAGTTCAATATCAACTCCTTTAAATGGAATATTTTTTAAATTTAAATATCTTCTCAATTTATATGCAAATTCCGGACTAAAATCTGCAGTTTTAGGTATTTTATCAGGTTCTTTATGATTTATTGCAGTAAGTACTCTTTCCTTTGGTGTCATTTTTTCCAATCCTTTCATAAAAAATATACAAAATCATTTACTTAAAAAATAGAAAACTATTGATTACTATTTTTCCGGTGAATTGAACAGTATTTGCAGTCCTGATAGTTTCATAGTACTTATCATTCGTTCAATATTAGACCTTAAATTTTCCTCATATTTCCCTTTAAACAAATCGACACATATTCTTATTAAATTCTATATTATATTTGGATTGTTATGAGCTAATAAGGAAACAATAGCACAGTATTATTTAAATATAATAAATAAGATAATTAAAGATATTAAAGGTACAGAAAATTTTGAGTTTAAAAAATTTAAAGAGGTTTTAGAAGGAGGCCATGGAGACTTAAATAAAAATTATTATGTTAAAATTATTAAGTTCCTTTTCAAGGATCAAATAAATTTAAATAAAGAAAATATTGAACAAGAATATAAGAAAGTTTTAAGTGAATTTATTCTGAGGGCTCTTTTTATTCTTATTTCTAGCCCATTACTTTTTAATCCAAAAAATGCAAAAAATGATTTCCAATTATTATATAAAAAATTTGTGGATAATATATTTAGTATTATAGAGAAAAAACTTACTTTTACTAAGGATTATGAAAATATAATAGATTCTAAAAAATTAGGTGGAGTAATAAAAGGTAGCAAAGGAAAACTTAAACAAAATATACAAGCAAAAAAAAGAATCAGAGATAATATTTATAATAATTTTTGGTATAGGATATGCGTTTTTTCTTCTGAAGAATTAAATATAAATTTTTTTCATTTATTGAATTCTAGCACTCCATTAGTAATTAATATTGAACAAAAAAATTTAGAGAGAATTTATAAAATTTACAAATTTGATGAGCTTAGTGAATTACCAAATAAGATCCAAGATGATTTTAATAGTTGTATAGCCTATATTAGAAGCAAAAGCACATTAGAAAATTTACAAAATGCAAATATAGATATATTAATAAATTATTTAATTGAATCCACTAGAAATAATATTGGAATTGATTTTATAAAAAATATAGATTTCGACTATTTCGACAAAAAAACATTTAAAAATATTATAGTAAATTCACTTCGAGAATTAATAGAAAAAGAAAAATATTACTACGTATACACTAATATTAGCAATATTGATCTAAACGGCAAATATATAAAAATCCCCAGAAATATTTACCTATATGATTCAAGAAGTTGGGATTTCGGAGAAGCTAATTATTTAGATTTCTTCAATCCCATTGATTTTAAAAGTAAGAAAAAAGAATATGCTGATATGCGATTTATTAATGATTTATATTTTTTAGCATTGAGTCATACTTGGGGTAAAAATATCAATCCAACACGTAAGATTGTTAGACATTCTTGCAGAGCTTTTTTGAAGGTCAGAGCTTTTAACTGTAATCATGCTATTAGAATTTCAAAACAAAGATTACATAAAATAAAATATTTATTACCATTTTCGTGGGCTTTGAAAACCGGAGGTAAACAAGGTTACGAAATTGATATTGCTAATGTTTTTCTTTGCAGAACAGCAGACTTCAATGATTATCATTTAAAAAATTTTGAAACCAGCCAAATATTTAAAGAAGGATTTATAACTTTAAAATCTACAACCTACAAAGAATTCAATAAATATTATAAGCACCTTTTGGAAGAAAAAAAAGAAAAAATAGATTCAAATATTTTAGATTCAATCTCATATTGGCAGGAAGGCCTGTTTGAGTCTTCAGAAGAAAAAAGATTTTTAATGTTTTACAAGGCTTTAGAATCTTTAATAGGTGGTGAAATTTTCACAAAAAATAATAAAAAATTTTTAATGTTGATATCAGATATATATACAAATGAATACATGCAAAATTTAATAAGGGAATTAAAACCTATAATTTTAGAGATAAGAAGAAACAAAAATAGTAGGAGAATTTTATATAGAATTATTTCTAAGAATTATTATTACTATGAAGTTTTTGAAAAATTAGATTTATTAATAAATTGCTTTAAATCAACTAAATTTGAAAAACCATTAATAACAATAAAATCTAAATATTCTAAAAATTATTTAGAAAATGAAATTGAAAATGATAGAGATAGAAAATTTAAAAAAATATTATTTTTATGGATAAAAAGAAATTCTATAATACATCATAATCGGTTCAGTATACCACGTGATGATTTATTTCCTTATTACAATAAGACAATGGATGAATGGTATAGATCAATAATTATAGAAATTTTGAATGCAAGATTGACAAAAACATTAAAGATTGAAAAAATTGAAGATGTTGTTAATATTTTTAATATTGATAAGGTCTAATTTTAAATTAAAATTCTAAGCTAATTAGATCTTAATAAAAACCATAATACAGATTTTGAACCTATCCTTATTATGCTATAATATCAATTGTATTTTTTACTGAAATAATTCCAACCACCTATGGCAAATTTATGGTGGAAATACATTGGTATTTAAAATTAATATAATTTGGAGAAGAAATGAATACAAAATTAAAAATAGTTTACTGGAAAGGTGAAAAATTCTGGTTGGGTAAAATTCTTGAGCATCCTGAAATCATGAGTCAGGGCGAAACCATCGAAGAACTTGAAGAAAACCTAATAGATGCATATAAATTAATGCTAATGGACGATGTCCCTCCAAATTATAAGCTTAAAGAAATATCTGTATGAAGCGCAGTGAACTGCTGAAACAACTAAAAAAAGAAGGCTGTGTGTTACTTAGAAATGGCTCCAGACACGACATTTATATAAATCCCAAAACCGGACAGAAACAACCTATTCCAAGACATTCCGAAATTGATAATGCTCTTGCAAAACACATTAAAAAATACCTGGGTATCGATAAATAAACTCTATATTATCTGTTGTCTTTTCCATCCTGCCTGCTGGATGTCCGTTTTAAATTTATTTGCCAAAATAATTCTTGTACTAAATAGAAAAAATAAATTGAAAAATTACTTATCCCCTGTATAATTGAACCTGTACAATTTAAGCCCATACAGCGTAAAAAACTGTAAAGGAATCTTAAGAAATGTATCCTGTTTTACCGGCTTATAAGAAGAAAAATAGTTGGAGTTAGCCTGTAAGCCGAGTTCCATATTAACTGATTCAATTTTCCCTAGCTTTGCATATCCAAACAATAATCAAAGGGAGGAAAAATGAATATAGGAAAATTCCAGTTTAAACAATCCTACAAAAATACCCTGTCAGACAACAAGAGACCGAGGTAAAAAAGGACTGGCACACCACCCTGATATTGCGATAATCATCCTGCCAACGTAAACGAAGACCAAGGGCAACGATAGAATACTATTGTTTATTATTTATAAAACCAATCTCTCCTCTGTATAATGCAAAAATATTCTTATCTGCAATTGCATTAGCGCTTGACGTCTCTTTGGCTGCTGGTTGCAGGATCATGCTCTTCTTTAAATATGCCGCAACAACTAATGTATCATTAGTATTAACATTTCCATTACAGTCATTAATTAAGGAAAAATTTTTAGTCTCTCCTGTCTTAATATAAGGCGTATTCCCTTCAATGTAACCATCCTGGCTCCATACTACGTTTCCCTTACTATCAATTATAAAAGCTGAAAGAAAAACGAATAATCCTTCTTCCGATTCAATATAATCACCTATTTCTGAGTTTCCTTTAATTTGACCCGAAACTTTGATTTCATTGTCGCTTAAAAAGAATTTTCCCTTTTCAACTTTAATATTTTCAAATTCCGCGAGTAATGGCTCGGATATGCTAGTTTTGCCCAAAAATTGAGGGAAATCTGAGGTAAAAGATAGTTTTAAATTCTCGGACAGCAGTACAAATTCTGATTTATCCTCCTCGTTTTTCATTATTTTTGAATTGTAATCAGCCTGTTTAATTTTTTCTTTTATCCCTGTCAAAAATGGATATACTTCATATACCTTCCTATATTCTTTTAATGCATAGCTAAAAAGATTATTATCAAAATAAAGATCTCCATTTCCTTCGTATAATTTTGCCTTGTCAATCTGATTTTTTATATCTTCAATTCTTAATTTTGCACTTGTAGCCTGATCCTGATTGTCGCTGTGTTCAATTACCTTTTCATAGTAAATGGCAGCTTTTTCATATTGCTTTGCGGCAAATAAATCCTCTGCTCTTTGATATGATTCTTTAAAGAGAGAAATCCCTAAAAGTGATAAAACCACCACCAGAATACAAACACCAGATGCAATTGTAAAGCCAATGGCTCTTTTTTTGTTTTTCTTTTTTAAGTTAAGAAAAAGAAGAGATAAAAATATCAATATTAATGGGATACAAAAAAATAAAAGCACTACAAGCAGGCCATAAAGAAAATCAATGAAATCTACTGCAGTAAAAGAGATGACTAAAATAATTATTGCAAATAATGTTCCGGGTATCGAAACTAAAAAAATTGATATTGGCTTTTTGCTAATTATTTTTTGTTCTTTCTTGGAATCTGTCATAAATTAATAAACTGTGGTGATTACCAAAAAATTAATAATTTTTGCATAAACTAACGTATGCTGACATAAATTTTAATAATTTTATTCTAACTAAAAAATAATTAAAGATAAACGGTTTATTTGATTCCCTGAAGGGTGGCGCAAACTTCTACCTTTTTCTAGGCATTGGTTTCAACACAGATACCTGTTTTTGATAATGGCTGTAAATCGGTATTGAGGTCAGAATATGCTTTTCCATCATTGGTATGCTTACAAAAATGAAAAA
>Ga0209322_10000545_pt1 | contig 22073 bp, 39 predicted proteins | sample Rifsed19ft1_FD_184013 | JGI IMG/M metagenome (GOLD analysis project Ga0209322, IMG submission 184013) | Soil microbial communities from Rifle, Colorado, USA - sediment 19ft 1 (version 2) | ecosystem: Environmental > Terrestrial > Deep subsurface > Rock core/Sediment | place: Rifle, Colorado... | reverse complement strand
GCATACCGACGGCTCACGGCGTCACTTCCAGTTTGCGAAAGCGGTTGGCACACATTTACCACCTCCCCCAATTCGTCCTCGGCGGCCAAGTTGCGCCCTCGGCTGCGCGAAACACTTGTGCTTCGCCGTATGGGTTGTGTGCCACGAACTTGCAGGCGAATCGGCGCGCCAGGCGCTTCGTGAACGGACCTTCCAGTCTGGACTCGTGGACGCGGAATATGCTGGGCTCGACGATGACACCCCACATCCTGCCGTCGTCGCCGCGAAGCCAGGCCATTATGCGGCGAAGCATCTAGGCCGCCTCGTTCGTGGCAGCGACAAGAGCAGCGACCAAGCTGCGCGCCTCGGCTACCGGCAGTATGTAGGGCTCGTCATCGGCCAGGAGATAGATCCTCCCGTCGACAACACTGACGTCGAAGTGCTTGCTCTTGACCGGGAAGTGTTTGCGGTTCGTGGTGTCCATAGTGGCCTCCATGTCTCAAACACTACCAGTAGACGTCAAGTGTGTCAACCGGATAAGCATGGTATCTTCCACCGTCGGAAGACTCGCCTCAATCTGGGCCTTGAAAACGCAAAACTGGCCATCCTGCTCGGGAGTCCTGCCGACCAAAGGAATCGCAGCTAGACCCCGTATCATGTTCGAAATCAACTCCACCGAGTTCATGGCCTGCGTGGCCGTCGGTATCCCGTACCCCTGCTCGTAAGCCTTCCCCTTCGACAACCAGCCATGCTGCCGAACGGCCTGGCGCACGAAAGCGAGATACTTGACGAGCGGCATGGCGCCATGGCGAGCGCCCCCACCCCAACCAGACTTACTGTTGTCCGTGTCTTCCAGTTCCTCTAGTTCGGCGTCGAACCCAACGGAGTAGTCCGCGTAGCTCGCCAGGAGAGCCGGAGAGTCGTGTCCCGTGAAGTCTTTGAGGCAGGTCGACCCGACGACTTTGATCGCCGTGGCCGTGAGGTGGGGGTTTGAATCCTGGCTTTCCGCTGTCCGAAGAAGGTAGGTCGTCGTTCGACGGCGAGCCGCCTTGCAATGGTCGCAGTCTCCTCCGCGTTTGGCGAAGGGAGCGACATCGACGTACTTCGCGTCACGGACTCGGGATACGAGGTAGCCTTCGTCTGTCGCAGTTAAAATGCCGACGATGGCCCAGCCAGCGAGAACGGGCTTTTCGCCCGTGATTTCGATATCGGCGACCATGGTGCCGGCGAGGCGCCTCCTAGTCGCGGCGTCTTCATCGTCGATGAGCCGGGCGCTGACCTCGGTCGAAGTGACCTCACGGGTACGGAGAATCTTGAAGGACATCTTCGTCAGATCGGCGCTGTGGCGCTTGTTGAGCTTGGAAATCTTGGCGTTGTGCTCCCCGACCAGCGTCTCCAGCTTGGGGAGGGCGTCGACTCGAATCGTGTGTGTCGTGGTTGAAAGCATCTCGTCTCCTCGACTTGTCTTTGTTACTTCCTGAGAAGACAATTCTGAGGTGGCAGGAACAAAGTGTCAAGTAACTAAGTTACTTTTCTTTTTCCGCGTCGCGTTAAGTCCCGTTTTTGGCCTGTTTTTACGGGTATTTGAGGATCGGCGTTTGTGGCCCCTTCGGGGATTGAGTCTTCGTCCTCTACGTGGCCCGGGCGATTCCAGGGGGAGGCGTCAGGTAAGTTGACAGGCTTCAAATTGGATACCCGGGGCCAATAGAGAGTGCCGAAGACGTCGACGACGTAAGACTCGTGAGAGCGAGGCTGGCCGGAGCCGCGTATCTTGTGACGGGGGACCAGGCCTCTCGGGACGATTTCTACGATCGCCCCTGTCTTCTTCGTCCATCTACCTCCAGCCTGCGAGTCCCAAGAAACCACGTCGCAGATTGTCATGCTTTCCTCGTCTTCGTTTGATTTTTCAGTGAAAATGGTCCAGTAACGAGAACCACAATGTCGACACGTCTTCTCTTCAGGCGCCATTAGAACTATCTCCTGACAGCCCTTGCCCGTCTCGCGGCGATGAAGAGCAGCCAGCCGGCTCCGCACAGATCTCCCGGGGGTTGTTTTGGTTTCGGTGGGGTTACGACCAATCTGCAATATGAACACAGGTCCAAATGCTCACGGAGAGCCACGACGCCTGGCGCTCGTTCAAGAAGTTTGTTCATGCGATCCCTCTCTGAGTACTCGAATGTCAATTTCAAAGTCTCGGAGCCACGTCCTGGCAATTCGCCGGGCTTCTTCGCCAGTAAGATCGTCCACCTCTGCAATTGCCTTCATCTGCATTCGGGCGTAGTTGAGTAGCGCCAAGAGCCGGTGAAGATGCTTGCGATCTTCTGTCACGGAGCAACCCCGTCGTTCGCCTTGCACGCCGCGACAACCGCGCTGATTTCCACGCCACCTCCGTCAGCTCGCAAAAACGCCAGGTGATACAAACGCAGCGTCCCATGCTCATCGGACGTCACGACGTAAGAATCACCGGCGATGGCTTCACGGTCCACTTCGTTGGGCTTACGTTTGTCGAGCGCCTTGACGTCTTCGATCTTAGCGAGACGTTGAATTGTTACCCGATTACCTGTTCGCCCGTAAATCATCTCGCCCGTCCTTTTAAAGCTTAGTTCCTGGAAAAAGAGCGGTGAGGGGCTGACGGGCGAGGTGCAACGTCAAGCGGTACTGAACCTTGTCTCTGTCAGCCTGGAGAGCTGCCAAGTGCCGGCGCGGCTCACGAAGCCGCTCTTCATGCTCCTTCGTTGCGCCACCCAGAGCATCTTGAGCTGTCGCGCTGTTTTTCGCGGCAAGCATCAGAACTTCCTCCATTCGAAGAATGGCTTCCTCGGCGGCTGAGATTCTCTCTCGAAGCCCCAAGACTTGATTGTAAAGAAGTACTAGACCTTCTTCGACTTGCTTGAGGTAGGTTTTCTCCAGGTCAACAGAACTCCTCGCGCCTTGCAATCGAGCGTCGGCGTCCGAGATATCGGAGGCGTGACGAGCATGCACCGTTGCAATTTCGACGTCGATATCTGCCAGACGCCTGTTCAGTCGATCTCTCTTGAGATCATACGGGCTCGGCTTGGAAGCCGTCGTCGATGGCTCCGTGGCGCTCATCGGGATATCTCCACTAGCATTTCAAGGATCTGCTGCGCCTCTTCAAGAGTGCATCGTAAGTCCAGCGTCACCCCCTCGCCGGAGACTTTGACGTCGCTCAAGCTCTCGGGGAACTTCGACGACCGATAGAGCGAGAATTTCCCTTCTCGAATCTCGTTCTTCGGAACGCCGACAATCTTGGCCAGCTTCAAGGCGTTCGTCATCGTCGCGTCTTGGTATTCATCGTGCGACCTGAGGCACTCCATGGCCTGTTCCCAAAGAGGGATGTAGTCAGGCAAGAAGCGCCTTTTCACCTCTGTCGCCACGGCTTCCGCGGTCCTCGTCAACGCCACTCGTATGCGCTGCATCTTGGAGTTGTAAGCAGGCATGACCTGCTGGCCTTTTGAGTCGCGGGGCCACGCGCCAGAGATAGACATCTTGTCGTAGCCCTGGTCGTAGCCAGCGTGAAAGAAGACGTGGAAGCCCTCGGGAGCCTCCATTTCGACGCTATGGGGGTAGTCGTCGCGGGGAACAATTTGCCAGCCGAGGGCATCGGCGATTTCGGGGGCCAGTTTGGCGAGGCGGACTTCGGCTTGGTTGCGATCCATTGATCCCTACTTTCCCTCTTCGCGAATTTTCACTACCAAAACGCCACCTTGAACTGAACGTGTGTTACGACCGCTGGCGCGCGTCTGGTTAGCGAGGTGAAGCAACCAAGCCTCAAGTTCCTCGCCTTCGATCTTAAGATTGAACGTCGCCTGAAAGGACTTCCCAGACCTGTCGGTATATCGACGTTCGAAGGTCACGATTTCACTTTGGTTGCGATCCATGTGTTTTGTTCTCCAATAAAAGGACAGAGGACAGACCTCAGTCTGGTTTTGCTCAAGAATCCGTAAAACACGTCCTACGTCTTTGCCCTCTTGGACCAAGAGGCCCAGTTCTCCTGCTCGACTCCGTCCTCTCGGGCCATCAAGCCATGCCCTTTCGGACAGAGAGCTGGTTCCGAGCTGGTCTCATGGACGCCTCGACTACCAGCCTCGCGCATGAGTTCTCGGCGAGCGGTACCACCGCACGTCTTGCAGACCAGTGACTTTCGGCAAAAGTTGCTCCTTAAAAAAGAGAAGAGAAAATTTTAAGACATAAGGAACAGGGTGTCAAGTAACTTTCTTTTTCCTGCCAGTTCGAGCCCTCGGAAAAAGGGTCGCATCAATACCTAGTTTTTTCATCCTCTTCCACAAGTACACACGACTGATTCCCAGGGATGCCGCTGCCTTTGCTCTAGATCGAAGCATCAACGCCTGGATAATCAAAACCCTCTCGTAAGACGCCAACATCTCAGGGAGATTCTTTCCATCGTCCGAGGGCGAAGGAAACTGTTTAGGCTGCCTTGCCGGCCGCCTGAAAGGGGGGAGGTTCACACGACCACTCCTAACATAGCCCTCGTGGTGGTATCGAGTTTGTCTCTTATTTCAGGCTCGAAGTCGAAGCCCTTTGGATACACGTCCCCGGACATTAACTCCTTCATCGACCATGGCCTCGTCTCGCCGTCCGGGTAGTGGAATCTCTTCGACAGCATCTCAAAGGTCAGCGCCTTGATGACAAGGATGTCCATCGGAGCCGTCTTGTCCATCCGGTACAGCTCGCGCATCCTCGTCATGCGCTGGATGCCGATTCTGTCGCCCGAAGCAATCTGCTCGAACCGTTCCCAGGCTTCTTCTTGTCCACCGAGAGAGAAGCCCTTTGCTTTGGTCATGCGATAAGGCTTGTCGGACCACTGGCCGTTTTTGCCGAGTTCGAAGCCTTCGCCGCGGTAGATTTTGGGGGCCAAGAATTCGCCCCAGCCCATCTTCTTTTCCAGCTTCAAAGCGCCGAGTTTTTTAGGGTCGGCTGGAAGGTCGGCCTGGCTCGCGATCGAATCGGTATCGGTGTAATAGACCGGTTTTCCCTGGTCGAAAGCCATCTTCATATACTCGTAGAGGGTCCTCCTCGCAATCGCCGTGATGTGCGTCGAAATCGGGACGTGTCGATGAACGATGGAGACTTCTTTCTCTTGGAGCCAGACCCCTGGTTGAAGGAGCTGCATCTTCAGGCGGTCAATCTCCTTCGGGTTGATCAACATCTCCTGCTTCCATGGTGACTCGGCATACTTTCCATAAAGGCTGTTGAGCAGGTACTTGAGAACGAGCTTGCGAAAGTCGTTGTCAGCCGCGGCGCGCTTTGCATAGATGTCTGTCGCATAGCCCTTTAAGTCGTAGAAAGGCTCGAAGACATAGACCTCGTGGACTTTGTGAACCTTGCATCCAACTTTCATCGCCAGTCGAATATCCGTGGAGGTCAGCCAAGAGCGCCACTTGCCGATTGGAAAAAACACGCGACCGTCAACCCGGTACGGCACTGGAGGCAACGCCATGTCGGGGACTTCGATTGTCACGTCGGCAAGGTAGATGCACTCCTCGGAATCATTGTCCGGAAGAGTCGGCCTCACCTCCATGAGACCTCCCGGCTGCGGGAATGTCATCGAGTACGGAAACGACGAATTGATGTCGTAGATGAAGAAGTCTTCGCAGTTGCGCGAGAAGACCTCGACTCGACTTGCGAAGTAGGTTTCCTCGGCGATTTTGTTCAGTCGCTCTGACGTGTAGATGTCGCGCTTGAGGTAAGCCCGGCGAAAAAGCTGCATGCCGGTCGAGGCTATTGTCATCTGGAGCTGGCCGCCGAGTTCCCACATCTCCTCTTCGAAAGAGGCTATGGCCTTCCAGAGAATTTCGCAGTCAGTGCGATTGTACGAAATCAAAACAGGCAGCGGAGCATCTCGATAGAACGCTTCTAATTCGCGCTTCGACAGGGACTCAAGGTCAGACTTGTCGAAGCAAGACTTCAGATATGCGACGGCCTCGGGAGTGCCGCCTTTTTTGATTCCTATCGACTCTCCGATCTTGGAAAGCTTGTCCCGAAGGAGCCAATAGCTGTCAATGAAATGCCAGGCGTTCTTGCCCTTGGAAATGTGAATGATGATGGCGGAGCTACCGGAGAACGACGCTCGAATCTTCCAGTTGTTCTTGACGTAGTCCTCGTGCTTCGAGATGCCCTTCTGTTTTTCCTCATCGGTAGCAAAGGTGACCTTGTGTTTAGGGGACGGCATGGCTTCTTTGATCTCACGAAGGAGTTCATCGAGGACGAACTCCATGTCCGCGAGGCCTCCGGCGTGGGCATAGAACCACCGTCCGCGGTTCTCCCAAACAAGGAGCGAATCAATCAGTTCTTTCACCGACTCAAACGACTCGAAGATTTCCTCTGTCTCGACGCTGTCGCCATACTCATCGACTTTTTTCTTAACGTCGTAGTAGGAGGCGAGGCGAATCTTGAGAGGCTCCGAGACTCGGTCAGAGACAGGCAGGGAGATTCGAAACGGTCTGACGCCTTTGATATCGACCTGGGTATGTTCAGGCATAGGCAAGCGCCTAGCTGGAACCCATTCGAGGTCGATAACGCCAAAGCTCCGCTTACGCCGGTCGGACGTGACGGGTCCTAAGATCGGCATCTATCCCCGGTCGTCAGTCAAGAGCCAGGCTAGCGGCAATGGCCACCGTCACGAAGAAACGCGGAATCCAGCATCCTGGACAAACATGAAGGCGAGAGTCGGTCAAGTCGCACCTGTCTCTGAACACTATGAACGCACAGAAGGTGCAAAAAAGAATCTTCCATTCCATCGTCAATCCAACGTGAGAACGTCGCCAAGAATTGCAGCGTTGAATACCTGCGGCTTAGAACTGTCATTCCGGACTGTGATCGAAACGCTGACGCCGGTTTTCGCTATATCCATCGAGAGAAAAGGAACATCATCAAAAACCTCGGCTGGGACTGGAGCCGACGACGCGAACTGAGACGCTTTGTCGACGTTGATGTTTACGATCGAAATCGGAGGGCCTGGCGGTGAAGGAACCCACGATCCTAAGTTATGGAACTGGCCCGTGAGAAGACATTTCAAATTGCGAAAAATCGCCCATGGAAGATGAATCACGAAAGCCCATATCTTCTGCTTCTTCGTCCAAACTAAAGCCGGGACAACAAGTCGCCTACCCCTGAAGGCCACCGACAGGGTTTTAACGAAAGTTTTCTCCTCAAATGGTCCTAAGGTCCCGTGAAAACAAACTGCCATCGCTCGTTCTGGTGTCATAAGAGCCTCCTAGTCTTTCAGCTGCTTAACCGGCCGCTCACCTTCATACCGTTGCGGTCTCTCGCCGTCGGGCGAATACGTGAAGCGAACGAAGACCATTGCAGGAGGTAGACCTCGTCGGTCCATGAGTGCCCGGACGATGACAGTCAGGCCGGTTGAGATGTTGGTCTGAATAGAGGCTGGCATGTCGGCCTGGGTGGCGTGGGTGGCGGCTTGGAAGAGGCCTCTAAAACGCTTGTAGAGGTCGGCCAGATCTCCAGCCTCCGCTTCGTTCGACGGCCCAAACCGAACGCCAAAACAAATCCAATAAGACCCCTCGGCTGTAATTGGTCCCACGTCTCGCATCACGCGCGACAGAAAACTCTCCAGATAGATCAAACCCTCTAACGTCCTCCATTCCTCAAGAAGATTGCCAATTCGTATCTCCCCGTCGACCGTTCCATCCGAGTTGATGAAGGTCTTGATGGACAAATCCAGCGAGGGCTCCTCGGAACCAATGATGGACTCCATCGCAAGGAGCTTCTCCATGATGACGCCCTCGGCAACCGCGGCCCCCTCTCCAATGCGAGGCCTGCGAGGCCTGCGAGGCTTGCGTGACGGGCGTAGCGGCTTGCGCGATGGAGGCGCTGGCTTCCGCAGCTTCTTCGGCGGCAGCTTGCGTGGTGGCTTCCTCGGTGGCTTCCTCGGTGGCTTCCTCGGTGGCTTCCTCGGTGGCTTCCTCGGTGGCTTCCTCGGTGGCTTCCTCGGTGGCTTCCTAAGCGGTTTCCTCGGTGGTTTGCGCTTCCCAAACCTCCCGAGTTCATCTCGAAATGGAAGCCGTTTCCTGGGTATTACCTTCCGTTGAGGAACTGAGACAAGCTTCCCTTTGCGTTTCGATAGAGCCTTTGCAAGTTTTCCCCGGCTGCCGGTAGAACGGCGCCCCACAACCTTTTTGCTTCCGCTTCGATAACGCGATTCCACGCGCCGAGCGCCCGCGCCATGTCTCTCTCGAATTTTTGAGACTCGCTTCGTTGGCTTCGAAGGCGCCGACTTGCGTTTCGAGCCAACTCGTCCCCCTCGTCGAGTAGGAGACGTGCTCTTTTTCGAAGCTTTCGGTCGCCCTGGTGGTTTTGACTTGGCCATCCTAGTTCCCCGGGAGGTCTATATTCACTCTTCAAAGCCATTGAGATTCTCATCGTCAGTGAAGCCGGTTGGCACTTTTCCTAGTATTTGCCCGGCTTCTACGATCTCATCGCGCGACACCGTCGCAAGGTGAGGCATCACGGGTTCGGGTTCATCCACCGTCGGAGTTCTCGATGAATTGTACGTATTTTTTGCTCGAACTTTGAACTTCACGAGAGCCGCGGTGTCGTTCAAGTTCTGCATGTAATACGCCTCCCCCTTGGCAAGCCTAGGAAGGTTGGACAGACAAGAATTTCTGTCGCTACCAGAAACCGTAGGCTTCATCCAAGCGTCGACAGCTTCTAGGTCATGTGGAGCTGCCATTTGAAGCACGAAGATGCCGTCTACCTGGGACAGGATGTTCTTGTGAATGACGGCCGGCCTCTGTGTTATGACAGTGACCCCAATGCCTTTGACGCCTCCGCGACGGACGCAACGGTCAAAGACTCCAAGGCATCTACGCTGATGCTTGTAATTGGAGTCGGTAGTTTGTGGCGCAAATTCGTCGGCCTCGTCTACGATCAAATGTACGGCGTGTTTATTGATCGCATAGAGTTTTGCTCCAAAGTCGGCGGCAAATTCATGCTGCTCTTCGGGAATCATTTCTGAGACGTCAAGCACAACAGGCAAGGGCCACATCTCGACCGCCAGCTCTGCCGCCCTGTCTCCATCTCTGTAGTCGAGAGGGAAGGCTCCGTGAAGACCTCCAAGGACCAGGATGGCCTTAGGAGCGGCCTGACCATCGGCTGTTGCGTTCAAACCCCACCAAACCCCGGTGGGGTCTAGGACGATGAATGGGAGAGACAGGCGCATCATCTCCTCGGCGATGACCATCGCAAGGTACGTCTTGCCGACTCGTTTCTTTGCTAGAATAGCTTTGGTCGAGGTGACGTGTTGCCGCGCAGAGAGAATGCAGGCTCCGTCAACAGAGACGGTCAACCTGTCTGTTTCGGCCAATACAGGTTCGGCGGTTCCGGGGGGAAAGGGTTCGGAATCGTCCAATGCCTCTTCGTCTCTCCACGCTTCGACCTCAGGTGGAGGGTCATCTTTCTCAGGCTTTGGCTTCGCCGCGACCAGCTTTGACCTTTGGCTTGGGAGGCGGTCATCAACTGTCGCGTCGATGCCGGCTAGAAGCTCTGCGATGTCCTGCACCGGCTCGCCGTACCGGCGCTTCTGCATGAAGAGAGAGTTGCCGCGGCGATGGAACTCGTAGCCAAAGTCGATTAGATCTGCGAGAGCCGGCACCCACTCTCCTCGCCCGACCTCGGGAATATCTCGGTCCAGTTCAAACGCCAAGTGCCAGCAGCCATCGGAGAGATACTGCAAAATCCTGTCTCGCGATGAACGTGGACCCTGCATCTTCATCGTGGATTCCGTGACCTTGCGAGGCCGATCGCGAGCCCTCTCGTAAATTGGAGTCGAGGTCTTCGCGCTCTCATCGCCACCTCCAGGTCTCAACGGTGAAAATGAACTTGGACGTCCGGCCCTACTTCCAAATGTTCGACGAAGCAATTTCAGACCTCATCATCGCCACGCGAAGTGTCGACTTGAGGGGGCCAAAACTCAGATGGTTCGACGACGTCCAGCTTGTCCGTCTCGGTATCGAACGTGATGACCTTGTGAGGATTCACACGACCGAGACCAGTCACGCGCGACATGAACTTGGCCTGCTCTTCACTCCCGGCCGCCAAATGCGCTGTGATCGCATTTTCTAGTTCCAAATCGTCAAACTTGTAGTCGACATCGTTCTTCGGGTTGGCCTCGTCAGTCACCTTGTACCAGTAAAGACGCAACTCAGGGCAGTAACACACGAATCCCTTAATCCGAGTAGGCATGGTATGTTCCTCAACTTGGCCAACGTGGATGGATAGGGAGACGCGGGAACCGGCGGATGTACCTCACCGGTTCCCGCCCTCGCCTCCGAAGTGCAACTAGGCGATCTTTTCGTCGCAACTAACGAGCCGCTGAGCGTTTCGGCGAGGACTCGTGTTTTTCGGCTTCGAGCAGTCGGAGAGCAAGACCGCGAATCATCTCACAGGTCTTGCGTCTCCATTCGTCCGTCTGACGGTCATCCTTTCCTACTGCCGCCTCTAGCCGCAGGAGGAACGCGCCGTCATCACGGTACGAAACCCTCATGTTGACCGGCTTCGGCACGGTCTGATTATCCCGCCGCCGGGGCAGCCTCGTCGTCGTCGTCGCCGAAGTCGACGTCTTCCTCGGCCTTCACCTGGGGAGGCCGAGTCATCTCGGCCCTGACGTCCATCGGCCACATCGTCTGGCCCTTTCCAATCGCAAACTTCTCGCCTTCGATGAAGCAAGAGACTTCCACCTGGCCGCCGCGAAGGATGACGGAAACGAACTGCTCCAGCTCCTTTGTCTTGGGACCGTAGTTCAGGTTGACGATGGTCCCCGCCTTCGCCACCCGGACCTTGGCCTCCTTGCCACGGCCCTCGCGAACCTCGCAGGGTTCGAGCAGTTCGATCTGAAAGAACTTCGAAGTCCCTGTCTTCGAACGCTCGTCCGGCCGCTGATAGACGTTCTCCAGATAGCCGTGACAGAGATTCTGAGCCTTGAGATGGAACCATGGGGCGTTCGAGACCGAACCAACGCGAGCCATCTGGTCATGACGGCGAGCCGAATCCTTGTTCACTCCAGTTGTTGCCATGTGTACGTTTCCTCTGGGAGCCGATGGATGGATGATGAAAACCGTCGCCGCTGCGTGGCCCCCGAGTACGCTCGGCGACGGCGAAGTGTCGCTTGGTGACCGTAGGTCGACCAAGAGAAGGCACAGTACGCGCGGCAACTTTACCTGTCAATACGGTTTGTCATTGAAGTCTGTGTTTCCCTTCTATAGGCTCGTCTCATGGCAGCGAGGACGTCAAGGCCGGTCGTCACGAAGTTCATTCGCAAGGTCGCCCTCAGGAATGGAGAGCAGCGATTCAAGCTCCGGGCTCAGGACCATGTGAGAGGGATGGAGAGTAAGTGTCAGAGGGTGACCGTCGAGGAAGCCGTGGACTGTGCAAATCAAAAGCTGGGGTTTTCAAGATGAAACTTCAACCGTGTCCATTCTGCGGCGAAGGCCGCCGAATCTATTTTCACGACATTGGATGCGCATGGGTCATGATCTGCTTGACCTGCGGCGCCTATGGACCTCCCGTGCAGTACCAAGTATTTCAACATCCAACACCATCGAATCGAAAAGCTGCGAGAGATGCTTGGAACCGGCGAAAAATTGGGATCGGTAGCCTGTATGGAAAGTTCGCCAAGTCTCCGGTGAAACCCAAACCCTCAAGCCGAAAACTGGGATTCTCATGAGTACTTTCGTCTGCAACATTTGTCGGCGTAAAACCCCGAACGAAGAAGGTGCTGACGACGACCTGCCCGCCGCGTGTAACAACTGCGCGAATTTGATCCACTTAATTGCTGAAAAAATGGCCATTGAGATTCTGAAGCTCCAAAGGCCAGAGAATCCGATGCCGATACCAATGCTTCTCTCGTGTCCAGAGTGCAAGGCCAGGCATATCGACGTCGGCGAGTTCGCGACGAAGGTTCACCATACGCACGCTTGTCAGGCCTGCGGGCACGTCTGGCGGCCCGCGATCGTACCAACAGTTGGGGTTCAATTTCTTCCAGGTTTCAAGGACAAAGAGCCACATCGCCAGTGCGAATCGCTTATGTGTGGCACGGAAGCAGGGCCAGGGGCCCCGATTCGAATTTGCGGCTCATGTCGACGAGGCGATACTTTCAATCCGCGTGTGCCTGCATGATCGTAACGTTCTGGAAGGGAATCTTCATCGCTGATTCTCCTGATGAGAAAGGCGACCTCAAGAGATCTGGATTTCTCCTCCACGAACCTACGATCTGTTCTGGAGGCGACCGTGCCTGTAAGGCATGTCGAGTGAAAATCGGACGGCGCTGGTGGTCCGACAAAGTCGAGTCGGCTACTCGCATGAGGGCTTTCTGCAACCAACTAGCTCTACATGCCATGCGAGACCACATTGACCGTCTCGCGAAGTCCAGGGCTACCGACGCGAACATCTCTGTGCCGTCGCCCCCTGGGCTGACTTACCTCCCATACCAGAAGGCTGGAATCGCTTATGCGATCCAGCACGTTGACACTCTCATTGGGGACCAGCCCGGCCTTGGAAAGACCATCCAAGTCTTAGGCTTCGTCAACAAGGTGAAACCAGCCAACGTTTTGGTCGTCTGTCCGACCACCATCATATGGAACTGGCGCGAGGAGGCGAAGAAGTGGCTTGTGGATGAATATGAGATCTTAACCATCTCCTCCAAGAAGACTGAAGTTCCCAAGCGAGATGGACTCTTCGTTGTCGTGAACTACGAAAAACTCGTGGGCGAATCTCCTCTCGCGAAGAGCCTCGCCCGGAAGTGGGAAACCGCTGTCTATGACGAGTGTCATATGATCAAAAACATCCACGCGAAGAGATCGCAGGCGATTCTCGGTCCAACCGGACTCATGCGACGCTCCCTTCGCAACTTGTTCTTGAGCGGCACTCCAATCGAAAACTATCCTCGGGAAATTTGGCCCATCGCCGCGGCCATCTGTCCTGCCAAATTCGGCGACTGGTGGGAGTTCGCCCATCGCTACTGCGGGCTTCATCAGGAAGAACGTCACGGGAAAAAATCTTGGGTAGCGGACGGGGCCACGAACTTGCCCGAGCTGCAACAGCGTCTCCGATCTACTTTCATGATTCGCCGCTTGAAGCAAGACGTTTTGAAAGAATTGCCTCCGAAAAGACGCCAACTTGTGATGCTCGAACCGTCTTCAGATCGAAACTGGTCCGAGCATCCTCAGTTCAAACGCTGGAGGGAAATCTACGAAAAAAGATACGAAGAAGCCCTCGCTCGTCTTGAGTCATCCAAAACAGAGGTCGAGTACAAGACCGCGGCCTTGGCACTTGAAAAGTTCACGGGCATTGCCTTTGAAGAAATGAGCGAGTTCCGACACCTGACGGCCTTGGCGAAATTGCCAATGGCCATCAAGTATCTTGAGGACCTGCTGACCTCGGGGGTGAAGAACTTCGTAGTCTTCGCCCACCATGTCGATGTTTTGACCAAGCTATATGAGAGATTCAAGGCTGACGCCGTGCTGGTCTATGGAGGAATCTCTCAAACAAAGCGTGAGGAAGCGGTGAAGAGTTTTCAAGCTGGTACAAAGAAGATCTTCATTGGCCAGACCAAGGCCGCTGGCGTAGGAATCACTCTGACCGCCGCCAGTGTAGTCGTGTTCGTGGAGAGCGACTGGGTTCCCGGCGTGTTATCGCAAGCGGAGGACAGACTTTGTCGGATAGGCCAGAAAAAGATGGTTCACGTCATCCACCTCATCCTTGGAAACACACTCGACGCAAACATGACAAGACGAGTGGTCGAGAAGCAGGCGATCATAGACCGGGCCTTGGACACGATGCCCCAACTGAAGATGAAGCTGACAGCCTGACAGAGACAATCCCAGCTCTCTCTATCGTCAAGCAATTGTTTCGCGAATTTGGCGCTTCCGGGGAAAGCCAGGCGGCGACGGAACCAAAGAATATCGTCACCGATATTCTTGAGCGGGCGAAGACGCGCATTGCCCAACGCCGAGCTGGACTCAAGCGAGGTGCTCGAACCAGCGACGAGCCGGAAGGCGAGGAGCGTTCCAAGGTCTTGGCAAGGGCCGCCCTCGTTGACATCGAAAAAATTTCAGAAGACAAAGAGTTCGCCAATACACGCCTCAACGACGAGCCGTTTTACCCTGACCAACCAGGCACTCAGGGACAATCTCTCGAATCCTTAGCGCAGAGCATGCGTGAAGAGGGGTTGAAAGTTCCGATCACAGTCATCGCGAGGTGGGGACGAGATGACTACTACATCCGTGCGGGTTTTCGCCGGCTCAAGTCAGCTCAAAAGTTGGAATGGAAACAGATTCCAGCCATCGTGCTTTCAGCCGACACGCCGACTTCAGATCAATACTGGTGCAACGTCCTCGAAAACTCGACGCGCAAAAGCTTGACAACTTACGAAGTCGGAAACGCCGCCAAGCTCATGAGGGACAAGTTCGGAGTGAAGCCGGCCGACTTCGCCAAGAAAACCGGCTACTCCTACGACTATGTGAGACACCTCATTGTTTGTTTCGACAGGCTCTCCGATCAATTGCTTGAGCAATGGAAACTGGGAGCGCGGCTTACTGTAGCCGAGTGGTACAAGCTGGCACAGTGCGACCACCACCAGGCGCTCCGGATGTTTCGACAGTGGTCGGGCACGGGAGTCAGCGAGCGGATGAAGGAGATAGAGAAGAACCGAACTCACAAGCGACAGCTTGCTCCTGTTAAGTGGCTCGAACGAATGCAGCGCCTCTACACTGGGATAGACGGATCTCGACTAGAGCCCAAGACCAGGCAGCTGTGCCTCCAGGTCGTGGAATTTTGCATGGGACAGCGACATGAGATCAAAGACGTCTACGACCCTTCAAGTCGCCGTTCGAATGAGAAGAGAGCTGAGATGAGAAGGACATTGAAGCTCAGAGATTTACCCGAGCCTGACGACCCTCCCGTTGAAAACGACGAGCCTTCACCTCCTGTCATTGACGACGATGACAACGACGCTGAGGAAGATGACCCAATAAGATGATTGAAAAAGATGTCGTCTTATGCGACCTTATGCGCCGTGCGGTCGGTGTTGCCAAAAAGCTCTTTGGTGCAAACCATGATTGACGCTTCAACAAGGCGAAAGCTGGACATTCTCGCAAAAGCGGCAGGTCGAAGTAGAGCCGACTACATTCGTCGATTGCTGGTTGTCCACTGTGACGTCGTGGACCCCAAGGTCGTCAAGGGCATCGAGAGGGCCTGGCGTGGCGTAGGAGAGGGGAAAGGCCCATGACCCGAGCAGAGGCCGCGGCAAAGGTCGAGAAGATACGTCGACTAGCCAGGCGAGCTGGGACCGCTGCCGAGGCTGACACGGCCAAGAACACAGCAGATAAAATCGTCCGTGAACACAAGCTCACCGAAGACGAACTCACAATCGGGGCCAAGGTTCACGCCTTCGACGACCTGTGTGTGAAGCTTGAAACCTTCGTCCGCGGCCAGTCCGTTCCGGGACCGGTTCTTGATGCAATTACCCGCCTAAAGACCAGCGCCAGCATCGAAGAAAAGAAAAAGGCCCTCGCTCAGATCGTAGGAATCACAAGGGTTGCCAGTCTGTTTTTCGGAAGCTCAAAATTGGTCTCAGGGTTGAAAAAAATCATAGACGAAACCCTTGCCGCCCATGAAGTTCAGATTTGACATTCCCAGGAGTCCCCAATGACCGAAGCTGAAGCTGAATCCGCGAAAATGAGCAACGAAGAGATGGCCTTCTTAACAAAAACCCTTTGGGAGGCCCTGCAAACTCCAAGGTGGTTGAAGAACGATCTTATAGAATTTGGCATGGCCATCTTCTCCAAGAAGAGTCTCAAGGCCATGGACGACAAGGTCTTCGCCCGGATTTTCCCGTTCCTGCAACAGGTCGCAGAATCCATGGCTGAGAAGCTCGCTGAAAAGGCAAACGCAGTCGCCGCTGAGTTTGAGGCTGAGTCTGTCAAGGAAGAAACGGGCGGTGTGGCAGTAAGGGAGGACGAAGAAAAATGAGTGACATCAAGATCGAAATTGCCGAGGCTTTCGTGAAGCCAAGCGACAAGCCCGTCCTCGGCGACAGGCGCATGGTTCGCTACTTACCGGCTGGGCTGCCGGGCACAAAGGGAATGATGCTACCGTGCATCTGGCTAAGTCCCTACGAAGTCTATGATTCAGACCTGAAGGAAATGGTCAAAATCGGAATACTGCTACTGGAGAAGGGGCCTCCGAAACCCGAAATCATAGCCGTCCGAATTCCATCGAGAGCCATCGAGAAGTTCCCGACCGGCCCCATTGAGTGGTAATGGGGGTGGTCGCCGAAGAAGTCCAATGTTGCAGTCATGATGACTGTCCTGAAAGACTCCCGCGGGGTACTCAATTCCCTGGGGGATGGACAGTTGCCCGCGTCGAAGAATTCGGAAAAAACAACGTCCGCGTCTACTATGTCTATCTCTGTCCAGCTCACGTCTTGACCACAGTGACAAAACAGATCTCTTTATTCACCTCGGGGGAAGCTCCATGAAAATCCGAAGCCTCTTCGAACTAGTCTCAGACTCCAAAGACATTGCCGATTTCTTTGAGAACGTAGAGTCTCCTGAGCAAATGGTCTCGGCGCTTGAGAGAATAAAGAAGCGCGAAGTAGTGGACTTTCTCACATGCATCCAGACACTTCGAATTTCGCTGGAACAGCTCGTAGAGGACACGCTGGAAATGTCTGGTTTTGAACCTGAAGAAGACGAGGAAGAGTTGGAAATTGGAGACCTTGGTTTGGAGGATGAAACGACAAACCCTCTGGAATCTCCAACGACTCCAAATGACGAAAGTCCCAAATAGCGTTCTTTTTCGATTTGTGATAGATTTGGGGGTGAAAAGAACAGGAGAAAGGCAATAGGAAAATGAGTGCCTTCGCCCGCGCATACAAAGTTTCGGAGATTGAGTCAGATCTGACCTTGGTCGACGGGTTGACCAAGGAGTGCGAGGGGTGCGACCTGGACAACCCCCGCCATGTGCCGCGCGCGACATGTCACCTGTGCCTCGGCACTGGACGTCAAAAGTTGGCCATCAAGGAGATTGTCTCTGAGATTTCAAGGTCTCGGCTTGGGCTGTCATCGGTTCCTGATGACGACGATGACGACGTGTCTGACGCCAATGACGTTGTCGACGACGATTTGAACCTCGAATACTGACGAGTAGCGCGAGATGAGCGATTTTTTTGATGACCCAAGGAGCCGGCGTTCCGAGGAGCTAGCACATCAAGCGGAACGAACGCGCGGGGATGTTGCCGAATGTGAACGATTGTTCGCGGAGGCAGCCGAGCTTGAAGAGGCTGTCGCGCGCGAAGTCCCAACCACGGAGACGAGAATTCGGGGAGTGCTCGCCATCAGCGCAGTGGCTCTTTGGCTAAAGGCCAGAAGGTTTGATTTGGCACAGCGAGCGGCTGCGGACTTCCTGAAGGGACGTGGAATCGAAGGCCAGGACCGAGCGGACCTAGAAAGTCTGATCTCCAGTGGCGCAAAAGCGCGATGAGAGTTCTCTGCCTCTCGTACCATCCGAGTCCTCTGTCCGAATCGTACATGAGGACAGAGATTGAATGGATGTTAAAACAAGGGGTCGAGGTGGGGGTCCTCGGCAGAGCCCCGCATAACTCCTCGTACCAAAGTCCGGCAAAGCATGTCTGGACTGGGGAGCCGCTGGCAAAGATCGCCGAAGATTTCAAGCCCGACGTTGTTCATGTCCACCACATGACCACCGTCGAAAGAGGCTACGACATCTCAGGTTTGAAAATACCTGTTACGATCAGAGCGCACTCGTTCGACCATTCGGAAGAGCGTGCCAGGCGTCTGTGCGAATACGAATGTGTAAAAAAGCTCTGGATGTTCCCACATCTAGCTATTGAACATCCGAAAGTGGAGAAGCTAACGAGCTGTTTCCCCCCCTCTGTGTATTACCCGGCGACATCGGAGTCTCGCGACCCCTGGATGGAACGTGAGAGCCGAGTCATCAGGGCCATGGCTGGGATCGAAACGAAAAACATAACCACTTGGCTGGAGATAGCCTCTCTCTGTCGTGGGGTAAAATTCCTCCTCATCATGAGTAGGGCCATACCGCCAGATGTTCCCGAGAAAATCATGGCTTGCAAGCCTCCCAACGTGGAAGTTCAGGTGAACGTGGCTCGCGAAGAGGTCGCGTCACTCGTGCGAAAGTCTGCAATTTACCTGACGAACGCTCCCGACCATCCATTTGGAATGCCAGCGTCGGCAATCGAAGCCATGGCCAGCGGGCTTCCCGTGGTAGCTCAGCAAGCCCTCGGGGTAGTCGAATACTTAGGTCCCGCGGGATACGTGTACAACACGCCTAAGGACGCGGCTGCCATCATCCTCGACATGATGAGCTTTTCATCGGACGAATGGGAAAAAGCCCGTCAGGCTTCGCTGATGCAAGCCAAGAAATACACGACAGACGTTGTGCTGCCTCGCGTACTGCAAGAGTGGCGTCGTCTGTCCAGCTAGGAGAAAACCATGTCTGACGATCTAAAAAAGAATGGCCCGGCAGATGCTGCCAGGGTCAACGTCAACGAAACGCACGAGGTACGCTACTGGTGCAAAAAGTGGAGTTGCACCGAGGAAATGCTCAGAGCCGCTGTGCAAGCAGTCGGAGTCATGGCCTCAGATGTCGACAAGTACTTCTGGGTCGACAACGACGACGACTAGAGTGGCCCTAGCGCCGACGTTCCTGGCGGTTCTTTATGATCGCAACGTCCGTCTTCACCGTCTCGACCTGATTTGAAAAATTATCGAAAGAGCCCTTCTGCTCTCGAAGCGTATCATTGAGACGATTTAAGGTTTCCCGCGTCGTCGTATTTCCTACGGCATCCTGAGTCACCTTCTCGGTATACTCAGCCCTCGTCACGTAAAAAGCCTTGCCAATTACTCCGGCAACGGTGCCGGCTCCAATCAGAACGCCCAGGATGGCAGCCACGGTCTTCCATGCCGCGTGCTCCCCCTTGGAGGAACCTCGATGTTTGAACGCTATGGGAGTCACTTCTTCAGATGACATTTAGGGACCTCCGAAGCATTCTATCACAGGCCATAAAGCGGCAAAGACAGAGCGTCGAAGTCCACACCTCGGAAGTTTTTAGCCCTGTGAAAACCGGCTCTGTCTCCACGGCTTGAAACCTCTCCGCCGTGTTCGAAGAGAGAAGGGCAATGAATCGCGACGTCTTTCCACGGGGAAAGCGTCTTCAGGATGTCGTCGACAACGGTATCACTTGCGTCTTTGTTTCCCGGGAGAAAAGACTCCATGTCAGTTCGCGCTAAGAACTCGACGACATCCATGGGGAATTTGATGGCAGGAAAGCCCCAGTATCGACCTCCCTTGGTGCTCTCTCTGTTCAGGAAATGGATTCCATTTTTAGCGGGCTCGTCGAGAGATCTGTAGTCGAAGAACGAAACGAACGGCGCCCCCGGAGGGACCGACGTCGCCAGAACCCTCGTGACCGCATTCCGACAGGGAATCACGTCGTCTTCAAAAAGAATGAGGTGTTCGCTTGCCCTGGGAAACGAGACGGCCATTCGAAAGACCTTCCAAAGCGCCTTCTTGGTTCCCGATGGACCGTCAGTGACAACCTTTTGCCACGAACAAGATTCGTCAAGAGGACCGTCAGAGACTACAATTTTGTTTGGATGTCTACCCGCTCCTTCTGAGTCGAGACTCTCAAGGGTTTCGTTCAAGTAGCTCACGCCTGGACGAGGTGATGTCATGACTACGATCAAATCTGAAGAAGAGGCGTCTGATCTGACGAGTTGGTGGGCGTCGAAAGAATCGCCTCTATAGTTTCTGGGTTGACGCTTTCCAAGCTGGGCTCCTGGATGAGCAACTGAAACTGCTCCTGTATGCCGCACCAAAGATGGAATATGAACTGAAAAAAAAGGTCGCGGTGAAGAAGCTGCCAAGTCTCCTATGGAGCTGTCACCCCCGCCGGGGAGTTCATCTCGACGAATCGAGAAAAAATCCTTCTTGGCCAAATATCTCAAAGTCAGATTCGGAATCGCAATAGCCTGGTTTCCCCAAAAACCTCGGCCATCGAATCCCTTTGCTGGGACTCTCATGACAGAAGGTCTCATTGTTTCATCGTTTTGAAGTTCCTTCAGATCATGAAACGTCATGAAGGACACATCCCCCGGAATCTTGACCGTCGCCATTCTTTCAACAGCTCCGACGCATGCCAAGATGTCGTCCTCGAAGAAAAGAAGCCTCTCGGCGTTCAAGTTCGCAGCCATGGAAATGGCAGCGACCAAGTTAGAGCGCGAGCTAGCAGTTGTCGTCTCCTGGCAAGGCCATGGACAGATGTCGATGGGAGGAATGGGACCGTTTGAAAATACGATCTTAGGAAAGTTCGAGGCTCCAGCGGCTTCTAGCGATCGAAGCGTCTCCCGGAGATAGCTGACACCCCCTGGTCTGAGACACGTCGAGACGGCTATCAGCGGACCGTTCATGACCACGTACTATAGCCCCGACTCCCCATGAACCCGGACAACTCCAGGGGCGGAAGTTTTTTCAGTGCCCCGGCCCCCAGTGGTAGTCTCAACCCCATGAGCCTAGGCCCCCTCAGCCTCTTCTTGCAGTGCGATTCGTGTGGGCGACAGGCAACAGTGCCAGAGGACCACTGTGACCCAAGCGGCAGCCGTTTTCTCCGCAACCGCCGTATCCGTCTCCTTCGTACTAAAGCAATTTCAGACGGATGGAGAGTCAGGGTCGAAATTCTTCACAAACATCGCAGGATTTACTGCGGAGGCCAATACGACTTCTGCCCCGATTGCCAGCACGAAATAGACCTGTGGGCAGCGTCCAGACGATCAGCCTCGGAAACTGCAAAAGCCAGCCGAGAACTCACGAAGGCTGTCTGAGCCCCGCCCCCCGCCCCCCGCCCAAACCTCCGGCCGTGGCAAATGGCAAATGGCCGCCCAAACCTCCGGCCGTGGCAAATGGCAAATGGCCGCCCAAACCTCCGGCCGTGGCAAATGGCAAATGGCCGTGGCAAATGGCAAATGGCCGCCCAGACCTCCGGCCGTGGCAAATGGGTTCAACGCCCCCGACCCCCAAGCCACAGGAAACTCCAACCCTCCCCCGCCGGGCCACCAGGCCCTCGGACCTCGCTCACGGGGCCGGCCCCCCGGCCCACAGGCCACCAGGCCCCCAGCTCCCCAGCTCCCAGCCCCCCGCCCAAGGCCACCCGGCTCCCAAGCCCCAAGCTCCCAGGCCCCGGATAACCAGGCCCCGGCTCCCAGGCCCAAGCTCCTAGAACCTCCACCAGTCACGCCCTGAAAGGACGTGACGGGGCCGCGGGGGAGTGATACCGTCGCGAGAGGATGAGTGTCCAGGGCCATAGTTGTGCCGTTTTGACGCCGGAGGCCGCGGAGCCTCGCGTCCAAGCTTGTATGACAACTGACCGCCTTTGCGATGGGCGTCGTATCCCTACAGAATCATTGGCTATTGTTGCTAGCTGCGCGAGCGATGCTGAAAGAAAAGCTAATGATATCCACAGCGTCGACGCAAAAACACCACCAAAACACCACCACTTTGGCGACTCGACGCGTCAATCACTGAACAGAACCACTGAACAAGGCCCTGGGGACACTGAACAGACCACTGAACGTTCTGTCAAGAACCCCACAGGGCCTGTGCAAAATGACAATAGTTCCAACAAAACGGAAAAGCGGATCTTGTTCAGTGATGATTTTTCAACGATTCCAGGACGTTGCGAAGGTCGCAAAGTGTCGCTCGCTAACGGCCGAGGCACTTTGGAGATTTTGTCCGGAACTTTCAGCCCCTGTAGCCCCAGTGAAATCAAGGGGCAGGTTGCAAATTGTGAATCGCTGAAGGCGGGTAGCTGTAATTGTTCAGTTTTTTTCTTTAACGATATCAGCATGTTGAGCGCAAACCGCACCATGAAAACACCACCGTGCGCGCTTAAGACCACGAACTGCTTCGTGAATTTTCAGTTCTGGTTGTAAAACCGGGTTCGCCCCTTTTGGGGGCGCAAGTCGGTTGATTCTGCCTCGCTGGTCGGAGAGGTGCAGTTG
>Ga0209322_10000540_pt1 | contig 22152 bp, 28 predicted proteins | sample Rifsed19ft1_FD_184013 | JGI IMG/M metagenome (GOLD analysis project Ga0209322, IMG submission 184013) | Soil microbial communities from Rifle, Colorado, USA - sediment 19ft 1 (version 2) | ecosystem: Environmental > Terrestrial > Deep subsurface > Rock core/Sediment | place: Rifle, Colorado... | reverse complement strand
ACATCTTTGCCCCGCCTATCCCATTTGCCACAACCATGGGACCTGATATTTCACAAATCTTTCCCTCTATTTTTTCCATGCACTAAATAATACAATTAAACCCTTCAGGAATACAAGTTTAAAACAGGGCATTTCGTGTAAATTCACCCTGTAAATTTCATCTTAAATTACGATTGACAAATATGATTAAGTAAATTATCATTATCTTAATCATGGATGTATCCTATAAAAACCCGTTCAGAAAGTTTGTTAAAAAACAAAATAGACCTTTTCAAGTTGCTATAGAAGATGAAGTTGAGAAAATATCAAAGGAACCAGAAATCGGTGAATTAAAGAAAGGTGATTTATCAGCATTCAGAGTACATAAATTCAAATTTAAAGGACAGCAATATCTAATTGCTTATCAAATTAAAGATAATAACATTATCTGCTACATGATAGATACTCATGAGAATTTTTATAGAAACCTTAAACATTATATAAGGGGGGTTTTATGATTACATTAACAGCAGAGAAGGTTTACAAAGAGATTTTAGAAATGCCAGTAAAAGAAAGAGAAAAATTATTTACTGCTATAGCCAGACAGGGGTTTGAAAAGGAACTTTATACCCATGATGAGGTTTTTAACGACATCAGGCGAGAACCGTTTACTATAAAAGAGGCAGCAGAATATCTGGAAGTGGCAGAGATAACGGTTAGGAGATGGGTTAAGGCAGAAATATTGAAGTCAAAAAGAATTGGAAAAAATATTGTTTTTGATGTGGATGAGTTGAAAAGATTTAAAAATAATTATTAATATGTTTTCAACTGTCCGTTATTTTGTAAAGACCAGCATAATATTTCTGATTGTAGGAATCCTTACAGGATTTTATATGCTCATTGCACAGAATATCTTAAAGACAGGATTCACCCAGGACATAATATCCGCACATACGCACATCATCCTTGTCGGCTCAATAATAATGATGATTATGGGAGTAGCACTTTGGTTTTTTCCCCGTGCAGAAAAGACAGATAAGAGGTATAATCCAAATATAATCTGGACATCCTACTGGATGATGACAATTGCAACATCATTAAGATATATATTTCAGATTGCTGCATCCTTCACTGAATTTGAATCATCGGGCTTAATGATAACATTTGCATCATTTTTTCAGGCATTGGGAGTAATCTTATTCTTCTATTCTATGTGGGGGAGGATAAGGCCCATTGGAAGCCATATAAGAGAGGCAAAGGGAGAAGAATTTTGAATAAACATAAACCTGCCTCAAAGACTCGAAGACTCAAAGAAAAATTTATTCTTTATTCCTTTGCGCCTTTGTGTCTTGGTGGCTATATAATTTCCTATATTAGATAAAAAGGAGTAAATATGATTAAAAGAGAGCAGATTCTTGAGACATTAAAAAATGTTATTGACCCTGAGATAGGAATAAACATAGCAGATTTAGGATTGGTTTATACCGCTGAGGAGAAGAATGGACAGATTGATGTAAAGATGACAATGACTACAGCCGCATGTCCGATGGGCAGTATGCTTAAAGACCAGGCAAAGAATGCAATAAAGAAGCAGTTCCCTGATAAGACAGTAAATGTTGAGTTGGTCTGGACTCCGCCGTGGAATCCTGACATGATGTCAGATGACGCAAAGAAAAAACTGGGAAGGCTTTAAAATGAACTTAATTAGCCACGGACTTACACAGACTTAAAAGCAAGAAGATAAGAAGTTATGAAACTGAGAAGATAGGATAGTGCAATTTATTTCTCATCTTCTTAACCTCTTAATTTCTCACCTTCTGTTAATTTAGTCAGTGAAAGTCTGTGGCTAAATATTTTATGATTTCTATGTATAAAATAAGATTTCCTCTCATGGCTCTGGGGATGCTCTCCCTGATAATAGGGCTATGGACAGGGCTTTCCCGTTTTGGATGGGACTTACCTGAATTACGAACAGGTCTCCTTGAGTTTCATGGTCCCCTAATGATATGTGGATTTTTGGGGACTGTAATAGCCCTTGAGAGGGCAGTTGCACTTGATAAAGGCTGGGCATACATCGGACCATCCCTCTCAGCCATTGGAAGCATTGCAACAATCATTGCCCCTTACAGTATTGCAGGCCGTCTATTGATGACTACAGCAAGCCTTCTATTCGTGTTTGTATTTATCGCCATACTCCGCCGCCAGTTTGCAGCATTTACAATAACTATGGGATTTGGTGCACTTGTCTGGTTCATTGGCAATATATTCTGGCTTATAGACTACCCGGTATATCTAATTGTCCCATGGTGGGCAGGATTTCTCATTCTCACAATAGCAGGAGAAAGGCTTGATTTAAGCAGACTCCTCGCACCAAAAAAATCAGCATATAATATCTTTGCTGGAGCAAATATCCTTTTCTTTATAGGTGTAATATACGCTACCTACAATACCGCTACAGACATACGGATTTTTGGCTTAGGTATAATTGTAATCACAATATGGCTCATCGGACATGACATTGTCACAAAGACTATTAAACAGACAGGGTTAACCCGTTTTGTTGCTGTATGTCTTCTTACAGGCTACTTCTGGCTTGGGATAAGCGGCTTACTTTCATTTTTTGGAGGGGAATTTATTCCCGGCACGCCTATGTATGATGCCATACTCCATTCCCTCTTTCTCGGCTTTGTCCTTGCAATGATATTCGGCCATGCCCCAATAATCTTTCCGGCTGTTCTACAGGTGCCGATATTATACAGCCCTCTATTCTATATTCATTTTGCACTCCTCCAGTTATCACTCTTAATAAGAATTATAGGAGACATTGCATCAATCTCTCATGCCTCAATGTGGGGCGCTCTGCTGAATGCAGTATCTTTGATACTCTTTATAATTAACACTGCTATTGGCGGTGTTCGCGGCTTAATATCCCAAAAGTAGATAAGACACTTCAAGACTACAAAAAGGTAGTTATTCTTTGTAGAGCCTTTGTGGTATACTTTTGCCAATGTTAGATTACCTTTTGAACCTGTGGATAGTTGTGGTATTTATAAAAGGAGGAGTGGTTATGTATCCCATACTCCTCTGTTCAATCCTCGCCCTCGCTATCATAATGGAGAGACTCCTTTCATTGAGGAGAAAAAAAATTATACACCCTGAAATCCTTGAGACGGTCAGAAGATACTGGCAGACTATGGAAATAGACAAGGCTGTTATAATATGTAAAAGCAATAATATTGCAATGTCGCGAATATTAAAGGCAGGGCTGTTAAGGGCGAATTACGGCATTATAGAAATTGAGAGGGCAATTGAAGGTGCAGGAAACCATGAGGCGACCCTTTTAAATGCAAATTTAAGAGGTCTTGGCGTGATTGCCAATCTTGCACCACTCTTAGGTCTCCTTGGCACTGTAACAGGCATGATAAAGGCATTCGGTGCGATTGCAGAGAGCGGCACAGGAAACCCAAGTATTGTGGCAAGCGGTATTGCCGAGGCATTAATTACCACAGCGGCAGGTTTAATTGTGGGGATACCAACACTTGCAGTCTATTATTATTTCAGGGGGAAGGTTGACAGGCTTGTCTTTGAAATGGAAGAGGTATCACTTAAATTTTTAGAAGAACTGACCCAAAAGAAAAAATAATTGAACTCTGCATTTATCTGCGAAAATCTGCGTCCTGAATTTTTATATTTTAACATGCAATTCAGAAAAAGAGAGGAAGAAGATTACAGTATCCCGCTGACATCGCTTATAGATGTGGTGTTTCTCCTGTTGATATTCTTCATGGTGTCAACTGTATTCATAGACTTCAGCCGTAAAATTGATATAGAGCTGCCTGAGTCAAAGACCTCTGATTCTTCAACAAATATAAAGAATATTGAAATAGATATGGATATAAATAATAAGATTTATCTAAACGGAGAGGTAATTACAGAAAAGGAACTTGAATCAAAATTAGCTAAGATTTCCAGTGAAAACGGGAACAAGACTGTTATTATAAGGGCAGACAAGAGATTAAATTATGGCAGTGTGATTAAGGTTATGGGTATATGCAAGGGTGCAAAACTAATGGATATAGGGGTTACAGTAAAATAGTTTCACTCTTCATTTACCATCTTTTCCAATGCTGACAGTTTTTTTATCCATATCTTTCCCCTCTTAGATGTAACCAATCCCTTTTTTTCAAACCTACTTAATACCCTTATGGATGTTTCTACTGTAGTCCCAATCATATCAGCCAATTCCTGCCTTGTTATAGAAATTGGGTCTTCTGAATTTGATGACTGTTCTTTGAATAGTTTTAAAAGTGCCTTTGCAATTCTCACATCTACCTTTTCAACAGCCATTGTCTGCATAATTTCATGGGCTGATACAAGCCTTTTACCCATTGTCTTTGCAATAGATGTGATTACACCCTGGAATCTCTTTTCTAATTCATAAAAATTACCTTTTGATAATTTTAGTATTCTTGCCGGCTCCCCTGCAATTGCAGATGCTGGAAAGGTATCCCCTGATAGGAGGGCAACTGTGCCGAATATCTCGCCATGTGGAATAATATCTATAATTACATCTTTACCTGAGGGTGAATGCTTGATTATCTTTACCCTTCCATGATAGACAATATACAGCCAGTCACACTTCTCCCCTTCATAAAATATATATTCATCTTTATCGTAATTATCTTCCACAAACATCCTTGAGATATTTTCTATCTCATGCGAGGGGATATTTTTAAATATTGGCAGGCTTTTTAAAAACGAGTTTTTATCCATTTTTTATTAAGTTAAATTTATTTGAAAATATACCACAAGACTCTTTCATTTTAAATAATAATCTGCTATTTTAAGAACAACAAAGACCTAATGAAACCACAGATGAGCACAGATTAACACAGATAAAAACTTTTCCCCTTTATTCTATCAGTGTTCATCTGTGTTTACTGTGGTTAATTTTATAATCTCCTATACATGAATAAAATTATATTTATAACAGGCGGGGCAAGGAGCGGGAAGAGCGATTTTGCATTAAAAACTGCTAAAGCCATTGGAAAGATAAAGGGCTATATAGCCACAGCAGAAGCACTTGATGATGAAATGAGGGAGAGGATAGAGATTCACAGAAAATCAAGGGGTGATGGCTGGCATACATTAGAGGAACCGAGAAACCTATTGAATCTCTTTGAATCTCTGCAAACAAAATATGATGTCTTGATTATTGACTGCCTTACCCTATGGGTCTCAAATCTTATAGGGGATGGATTAAATGATGAGGAAATTCTAAAGATGGCTGATAATCTTTCAAAGAAAATAGATAGGCTTAAACTAAACTTTATTATTGTAACAAATGAGCTTGGGATGGGGATTGTTCCTGACAACCCTCTTGGCAGGAGGTTCAGGGATATTGCAGGAAAGGTTAATCAGATAATGGCTGCTATTTCTAATGAGGTTTATTTTATGGTGTCAGGGATACCAATGAAGATAAAAGATTCTTCCAAAATTTCATAAATAAGCAGATTCGATTTATTCTTCTACAGTTACCTTTCCAATCATACTCTTATGAATAAAACATAAATAGTAATATTCGCCTGTCTTTTCAAATTTGTAATCCCAGCTTTGCCCGGCTTCAACCTTTGGTGAGAATAATCCAGGAACACTTATAAGAGGCATAGAAGCTAATATATGCTCGGTTTCACCGGTGTTTACCCATCTGACAGATTCTCCTCTCTTTATGGTAATATTATCAGGTTTGAATATGTTCTTATCATCCCCGGAAGGTTTGGGCATTTCAATAATGTGAAATCCCTCTACAGGAGCAGAATGTAGCTGGGGTGATAATTTGGAATCAAAGGCATCCTTCTTAACCTGCTTAAGTGGCTCGATATTTCCAGTAACATTCTTATATGCATTTGCTATAATTTCAGCTATATTTAATTTAGTTTCTTTATCTTCCTTTGATAGTTCGGGGAGTTTAGCCTCATCTATGAGAGCTTTAATCTCATCCGGAATCTTATCCTTATTTTCTTTAATTATAGAAGACATTTTTACGGTATCCTTATTAATAAAGGCATCTAAGAAATTCTGAGTAATCTCTGACCCATGGGAAGGGTTTATTTTGCTTAAGACAAAAATCGTGAGTAAAATCAGCATAATGCTAATAGAGTTTTTTTTAAATTTCACGGGCTACCTCCTGTTAAAATTGTTAATTAATAAAAAGTATAAACTTAAAATAATGATTGTCAAGATAAAAAATTTGGAATATTATTAAAATTTCCATTTTGATGGGGATTTTCTTGCTATGATAATTCTAAATAACTTTCTTATATCTCTCCAGTTTCTCACTATAATTAACATCAAAACCGACACACCGATTGATGAGAAAAGTTTTGGAAAATCAGTTATATTTTTTCCTCTAATCGGCGCATTTATAGGGGTTTTACTTGTTATAATCTCAAGGCTGACTTCTGCCTTCCTGCCTGTATCAGTATCAGATGCGATTGTATTGGCAGTTTTAATTCTTGTCACTGGTGGTCTTCATATAGATGGTTTTGCTGATACTGTTGACGGTTTTGCAGGCGGAAAGAATAAAGACGATATATTAAGAATCATGAAAGACAGCCGGATAGGAACATTTGGCGTAGTCGGGATTGTGATGCTCCTTCTTACAAAATACCTATCTCTCCAGAGCCTTCAACCTGATACAAAATACTTTGTTTTAATTACAATGCCAGTGATTGGAAGATGGTCTGTCCTGCCAATGGGTCTGTTTTTTAAATATGCAAGGATAGAGGGCGGGACAGGAAAGATATTTGCGGAATCTATCAGATTAAAAGAATTAATCATTGGGACCGTTATAGTTCTATCAATTATAATACCATTATTCAGACTTAATGGATTTTTGATGCTTGCAGTGATATTTATTGTTACACTGCTCATTGGCAGGTATTCAAAAAGAAAGATAAATGGTATCACAGGCGATGTATTCGGTGCCACGATAGAGATTAATGAACTGATAATACTTATCCTATCGTTATTAGTTTAATGGAAAACAGGGCAACCAAGATATTTTTAGTCCGCCACGGTGAGGTGGCAAATGCTAATGAGAGATGTTACAGCGGTCATTATGATGTTGACTTATCGGCAGAGGGAATAAAACAGATGAAGGCAATTGCAGATAGATTAAAAGATATGCCTATAAAGGTTGTCTATTCAAGTGATTTGCAGAGGGCAGTAAAAGGGGCAAAATCAATTGCCGAGAGGCATTCTATTAAACCTATAGCTCTAAAAGAATTAAGAGAGTTGAACTACGGGATTTGGGAGGGACGAAGGTTGGATGAGATAAGAAGCCTCTATCCTGATGATGTTTTGGATAGGTATAACAATATTGAGCATTATAGGATTAAGGAAGGAGAGACCTTATTAGAGATGAGGGAGAGGATTTTATCTGCTGTTAATTCTATTATTGACAGGCATAAAGGTGATAATGTTGTTATAGTTTCTCATGGAGGTGTCAACCGTATAGTCCTTTTGTGGTCACTCAACATGGCTTTAAAGGATTTCTATCGTTTACAACAAAACTATGCGGCCTTAAATATAGTAAATTTCTATGACAACGGAAATTCAATTGTGGAGTTGATGAATGGATAAGAAATTTAAAAAAGGTATTGTGCAGGTTTATACGGGGGATGGGAAGGGGAAGACTACTTCATCATTAGGACTTGCCATGAGGGCTATTGGTCAGGGGTTTAAGGTTTACATGATTCAGTTCCTAAAATCTCCAAAATTGTCTTCGGGTGAATATAAAATGAAAGATGCCTTTGGAGATAATTTTCAGTTAAACAGACTCAATACACCATGGTGGTCTCTAAGGTCTTTTAAAAATGATAGCCATATAAAGAGAATGAAAGAGGTCTTAAAAGAAGAGATGATAAAACTAAAAAGTATAATATCGTCAGGTAATTACAATCTGATTATTCTTGACGAAATTAATATATGCCTATTTTATGGATTAATTGATTTAGAAGAAGTGATAGAAATTATAAAAAACAAGCCAAAGGATGTAGAACTCGTTTTTACAGGCAGATATGCACCAGAAGAATTAAAAGAGATTGCAGACCTTGTTACGGAAATGAAGCTAATAAAACACCCATTCTCTACAGGTCTAAAGGCGAGAAAAGGGATTGAATATTAAATTTAGCCAAAATTTACACGAAGAATAAAAAATTATACTATTCCATCTTTTTAAATTTATCCTTCCCTACCCCACAATCAGGACATACCCAGTCTTCCGGAAGGTCTTCAAAAGATGTCCCCGGAGGGATATCACCATCAGGGTCTCCATCTGCTGGATTATAAACATAACCACATACCATACATTCCCATTTTTCCATTTTATATAACTCCTTTCACTTTCCCTTTTTTAATTCTTCTTCCAATTGGATTTGAAGGTCATTCATTATCCTTTCAAGATGGTCTCTATGAAATAATTCCTGTTTTGCAAGAAACAGGAACATCTCTTTTGAAGGGGCATCATCTGCTGATTTTTCTGCCAAATCAAGATAGAACTCATAAGCCTCTAACTCTCTTGGGATGGCAATAACAAGTGCCTCAATTTTTTTCTTTAGCTCTCTTATTTTTTCTTTTGACATATGTAAAAATATCAAAGATTAAAAATCAAAATGTAAAATGACAAATTAAAATTCAAAAAATAATAAATTCCTTAATTTTTGATATTTGATTTTTGAATTTTATTATATAAACTTCCCTCCAAGATAACCCAGCCATGTTGCAATACCTGTAAGAGAATACACAAGGGTTACATAAAGCCATTTATTTAATCCAATTGAATACATAATCCCGCCATCATACGAACGCCATATTACAACCATAATGGCAAGGATGAAAAATATAATACCAAATACTACCTTATTATCGAAGATAAAAGTTCGCCTTCCTTGAAACCTCGTTCTCCAATCATAAAAACCTGAACCATAAGCTACTGGAATTGACATCAATCCGAATATCATTGAATAATAACAGGCAGTCTCAAAAGATGGATTATCAGTAATCAGATATAGTGTTATAAGGGCTGCACTCACAGGAAAAAGGGCATTTGTGAAATGTGTAGCTATATGATGGGTATGAACAATGAGTTTTTTCAGTGGCAACATGGCTTATAAATTACCAGATTATATATAAAAAATTCAAGAACAAAAACTAATTAAAACCACAAATTCACACAAACCTGCCTGTAGGTAGACAGGTTTTCACAGATAAAAATTTTAATCCAACATCTGTATTCAGGGGAGAAGGGATTAATGGAAGGTTTATCTCTTCAAAAATTTTTGAAATAAGATGAGACTCATGCTATTCATCATAATCTATAATATACAGGAATGATAATGATATTGCTCACATTAAACTACAAAAGGGAGCGAGGATTCAAGTAATTAAGGGGTTCAGTGAACTAAAAAACACTTGAACTCTTAAACCTCTGAACCCCAGACCCCTCAAATCCTTTTAGTTAATAGACTTAAATGCACCTGCTGCCATCATTCCCATAGAGATTATAATACACCATTCGCCAAGAGGGATTAAGTAGCCAATAGGTTGTATAAAAGGAACAAGGAAAAGACCGAGAGGCATGATTATCATACCTGCCAATGCCAAATTAGAACCGAGTTTCCTGGCACTGTCTCCAAGCCCAACCCTCCCTATAAATAAGCCATATAGAATATTCAAGATTGCAAGTGTATTTGCATGGACATGGGCAACACTCCAGTAACCTTTAATTGGTGACTTCTGCCATTCCTCCCCCCCTGTCTGCATCTTTATTGCAAGAATAAATCCTAAAAAAGTTGCAAGTGTAATCCACAGAAAGCCAAATTTTATATTTGTCTTACCTGAATTCATACCTTTTTACCTCCTCTCATCCAAAATAAAATTTTTTGTTATTTATTCTTATGTCTCATTCGTTTCCTCATCTTTTTCAGCTTATGCTTTCTCATTTTCTTTCTTCTCTTTTTCACAACACTTCCCATATTTATCCCCCCTTTCTGTTAAAAGATTTACCTATTTTCTAAAGCCTTTTCTCATTTTTAAGTCCATATAGACCCTTAAACACTCAGCTACATTTTTTAATGATACCATACATTATCCTCTAATCACCACAAAACTTATCATTCTCCCTGCCGATTTACCTTCTCTGCGGTACGAAAAAAATTTGTCATTGTGACAAGATGTACAAAAATCTATTGTAAAGATATTTTTTTCCTCTACCCCTGATTCCATCAGCTGTTTTTTATTTATCTCCTTGAGGTCTAACATCCACTTTCCATGCCCCTTTTTTACTGTAATATCTTTAAAATAGGCAAATCCCTCTTTAAAGGGATTGACTGATTTTTCATCTACTTCATAACAGCAGCCACCAATCCCTGGTCCAATAGCTGCAATAATATCTTCAGGTGGAATACCAAATACCTCTGCTATTTTTGCAGCAGCCTTCTTTGAAATCTCCAGAGATGTCCCCACCCTACCGGCATGGACAACACCAACACCTCTTCCTTTTATATCAGCCAATATTATGGGAAGACAATCTGCTGTAAAGACTCCTATTGGAAGATTTTTGATATTCGTTATAATGGCATCAGCCTCAACATTGTTTAACTTTGGATTTTTCTCTGTTATAACATGTATGTTGTCGCCGTGAACTTGCCTTACAGTAAATACTTCATTAGCATCTAATTTAAAATGATTTCTAAGAATATCTTCTGCATTTCCACAGGTTCTTGTTGTAAAAGCATGTATAAGATTGCCCAACCCGTCAAGCTTCTTTATAGTTAAATATTCGTTACGCATCCTAAATCTCCACACCTCCTGCACTCACCCTTTTCAGGACATGCTGGGGTAATCTTTTCTTCTCTACTCTCTTTAGCTTCTTTTATGAGATAATCTTTCCTTATTCCTGAATCAATATGGTCCCATGGCAAAACCTCATCAAAACCCCGCTCTCTATAGATATAAAAATCTGGATTGATGTTTGTCTCTCTGAAGGTTTTAAACCAGTCGCCATTTAATTCATAGCATTTATAGAGCAGTTCACCAATCCTCCTGTCTCCTCTTGAAAGCAGAGCCTGAACAAACGCCCATTTTGGCAATTCATGTATGATATTTATATTGCTCACACCTTTTAGTCCTGACTTTATCTTTTTAATTTTACTATTCAGCGACTTAGTATCTTCCATCTTCTCCCACTGATACGGAGTAAACGGTTTCGGTATAAATGGATTTACACTTAATGTAATATCTCCAAGATGCCCTTTACTCTTCGCAATTTTCAATATTGAGTGTTTTATCCTTTTCGTAAGGCTTACAATAGCCTCTATATCATCATCAGTCTCTGTAGGAAGTCCGATAAGAAAATATAGTTTATAATTGTGTAACCCTGCCGAAGCTATAAGCTGAACTGCATCCAAAATTTCATCATCACTCGTCTCCTTATTTATAACTCTTCTCAATCTTTCGGAGCCTGCCTCGGGGGCAATTGTTGCTGTCCTGTGTCCGCTAACAGATAGCAAATCAACCAGTTTTTTTGACAGTCTATCAAGTCTTAATGACGATACCGATATTGTCCCTCCCATTTTTGCTATGCCATCGCATATTTCATCTATATAAGGACTGTCGCATATTGCCGACCCTATAAGCCCAATCTTTTTTCTATATCTTAACCCTTCAGACACCTCTTTAAGAATAACCTCTGCACTATAATTTCTCACAGGGCGGTAGCTATATCCGGCAAGGCAGAATCTGCAGTGTTTTCCGCACCCCCTTTCAACCTCAATCAGAAACATATCACCAAATACTGTATTTGATGTTATTATTTTAGAAGAAGTAGGGGTCTTATTCAAGTCCTTTACCCACCTCCTTTTAATCTTCTGTGGAAAGCCGTTCTTCGGCAATACCATTTCAATTGCACCTGAATCTTTGTAAGTCACATCATACGCAGATGGTATATAGATACCATCAATAGTGGATAGCCTCTTATAAAACCCATCCTTGCCCTTATTAATGGCGAGGCTGAAGCATCGCACTGCATCGACAAATTCATCTATTGCCTCATCCCCTTCTCCAATAAAAAAAATGTCAATAAAATCTGATAATGGCTCAGGATTGAATGTAGCACATATTCCACCCATCAAAACAAACGGGTGCTTCTCGCTTCTATCCTTACACTTTAGCGGTATATGAGAAAGGTTAAGAATTTTAAGTATATTTATATAATCTGCTTCAAATGTAACAGATAAGCATAGGATATCAAAATTGTGGACAGGGGTCTGGGATTCAAGAGAAAATAATGGAATGTTCTTTTTTTTAAAACTGAATTCATCTTTAGGGAAAGGAAGGAATACCCTCTCACAAAGGACATCATCATGCTGGTTAAGGAGGTAATATATCTTTTGAAAACCGAGATTGGACATGCCAATCTGATAGGTATTTGGATAACATAGGGCAATTGTTATCTTTCCACCAAAAGATTTTTTAATGCCACCAAATTCTTCCGATAAAAGACCTCTAGCTTTTTCATAAAGCTGCCATGACATAAATTTAACTGGGGGTAAAAAACTTTTAACTTTGATTCTTTGACTCGCTGAATCTTTGACACTGTTATTTCTCTGGTTCTCTTATTCATGATGGCCTAACTCATCATCTTTTTTTCTTTTTTCTCCTGCTCCTCTTTGCAGGCAATACAAAGTGTAGCAACCGGACGAACTTTTAACCTGTTTACACCTATATCCTCACCACACTCTTCACATATGCCAAAGGTTTTATTTCCAATCTTTGAAAGTGCTTCATCAATTTTTTTTAACAATTTTCGCTCCCTGTCCCTCAATCTTAGTGTAAAGTTTCGGTCTGTCTCTATTGATGACCTATCAATACTATCTGGCAATTCTTCCCCCGCAACAACAAGATTTTCATTCATAGTCTTTGTGGCATCAGAAAGAATCTCCTGTTTCTGTTTTAAGAGCTCTTCTTTAAAATACTCAAGGCTTTTCTGTTCCATTAATTAAAACCTTCAATTTAATTCATTCTTACTCTTTCTTCATATCTATGTCAAGTCCAAAAGTTTTGTTAAAATATCTTGATATAATACTTACTTAACTGATAAAATTTAATACATAACACATAACATAACAAGAAGGGGTAAAAATGAATACAGGCATATTTTATGCGATGGTTGCCCTCATTGCTCTAATAGTTGGTGTAGCTCTGCTCATAATAATTCTAAAACCGTTGATCTTCCCCTTGTTGTGGGCAGTTATAATTGTAATGTCAGCCCAGCCACTCCATCGGTTTGTTAAAACCCGGATAAAAGGGGATATAACATCGGCACTTATCACTACTACACTTTTAACTCTTATTATAGTATTGCCGTTTATTATTCTTGTAGAGATGCTTTCCATTGAGGCTATACAAGCTTATAATATCTTTCAGGAATGGTTTGAAAAAGGCATATACCCACCTCTTGAATTCTTAAAAAGTTATCCCCTCGGCAAAACTGTCTGGCAGAATATGAATTACTTTCTCTCACATTTCGGAACTACCACAAAGACTGTCATGCTTTCGTTGAGTAAACGGATTGCAGAGCTTGTTCTAGAATATTCAGGTGAGGCAATTAAAAATATCCTTATTTTTATGATAAAGTTTGTATTTATGATAATTGCCATGTTTTTCCTGTTTAAGGATGGTGCAAAATGGGGACATCGCATAATAGAAATAATCCCACTTGAAAAAGGTCAGATAGATATACTCCGCAGTAAATTTCACCAGATGATTTATGCCGTCCTCTATGGGATACTCCTTACATGCCTTGCTCAGGGGACACTCGCTGGAATTGGCTATGCAGTTTCAGGTATTAATTCTCCAGTCTTATTAGGTGCTGCCACTGCCATTTTTTCTATAGTACCTATCATAGGAACAACGATAATATGGGTTCCTGTGGTTGGCTATTTATTTTTGTCGGGGAATACAGGTCATGCAATTGCATTGGGACTCTGGTGCCTTTTAGTCGTCGGCACAATTGACAATATGATACGGCCGATTTTTATAAGTGGCCAATCCAGAACACCCCTATTTATTACTATAGTCGGAGTATTTGGCGGTCTCTCATCATTTGGTTTTATTGGCATTATCTTGGGACCGCTGATATTGGTAATCTGTTCCACCCTCTTTGAGTTCTATATTGAATACGGACAAACACAAGACTCGCCCCTTTTGGATAAATAATTTTATTTGACATAAACTATTTCTATATGATATTTTTAAAAAACTACAGCAATTTTAACGTTCTATTCAGGAGGTAAATAAATTGGCAAAGAAACTTAAATCAAAAAGGCATAAATCAGCAGTAAAAAGGGCAAGACAGAGTTTAAAAATAGCCGAGAGAAATACCTTTTATAAGTCTGCTGTTAAGACTGCGGTAAAGAAAGTTGTTGCAGCAGCCAACATCGGAAAAAAGGAAGAGGCATTAGATTCACTTTCAAAGGCAAAATCTTTAATTGATAAGGTCGTCTCAAAAGGGATAATCCACAGGAACACGGGGTCAAGGAAGATCTCAAGGTTATACAGGCTGGTCAATTCTATTGGCGTAAAAACTGCTACTGCATAGATCAAAGATGAGTTTTTCAATAATAATCTTCTTGGATATATCGGATGTTTTAATTTTGACATCCGCTGCTTGAACCTTATAAAAGCTATCCTTAAGTTCTGTTAAAGTATATTTATCAGCCTGTTTTAGATAGCCCTCTAAGAGAAATGGGGCAAAACCTGCCTTTGCAGGTATTTCAGATGAAGGGGCTCCATTTTCCCTATAAACCTTTGTAAGCAGAATAAGGCGGAACTGCCGAGCAATCATACCAACTATTTTCTCAGGCATCTCTCCCTGACTAAACATTTTATCAAGAAATTTGAAAGCCTTATTAATATTCTTTGAGCCTATTGAATCTGTAAAGGCAAAGATTGATTCTATCTTTGTATCTTCAACCATCAGCTTTATATCATCTATTTTTATATCTTTGTTACTCCCCTTAAATGTGAATACCTTTTCCAGTTCATTTTTTAGCCTCTGAAGATTACTCCCTACAATACTTAGCAGATAATCCTTTGCATTATTATCAATTCTATATCCTGACTCTTTTGCAATTTTCATCACCCATCCTGTTGTATCCTTCTCATATAATGACTTAAACTGAATTACTACACCATTTTTTAAGATAGTATTATATAATTTATCCCTGCCATCAATTTTATGTCCGGTAAGTATAAGGGTGGTTGTCGGAGATGGATTTGAACAATACTCTATTAATCTTTCTACACCTGATACCTTTATTTCATCTATACCTTTAACAATTATTGCCCTCCTCTCTCCCATAAATGGAAGTGTCTGTGCCTTGCTGACTATTTCTTCACAACTGGTCTCCCCTCCCCTTAAAAACTCCAGATTAAAATCCTTATTAGAAGGTTCAACTATAACTGACACTATCTTTTTAACCGCCTCATCAATCAGAAATCCTTCATCTCCATAAAACAGATAGAGAGGATTTAGCCATCCCTTTTCAATATTTTTAATAAGTTCGCTGTAGTTCATTATCAGTAAATCCTTTATTTGAGAACAAAAAATTAATTAGCCACAGAAAACACAAGTCACAGAGAAAAATAAAAACCACAAATAATCACTGTATATCTGTTTTAAAAAAGATTGTTTTTTTCTCTGTATTTTCTATGCCTTCTGTGGCAAATTTTTACAATTTCCTGCTAAAAACCAACCTTCTCTCTCCTCACACTGTGACAGCGGATACAGTTTTCAAATCCCTTAGGTGCATATGCAATCCTGCCATGGCATCGTCCACAGAATTTTCCCTCCCAAATATCTTTCATTTGAAAATCATTAGCCCCTTTTTTAGGTATAAATATAGCAGGGTGACATACCCTACATGAGAACCAATAATTATGAGTGGTATGCGGAAAACGGACATTTGCCATCATTCTGTCATTTATCTCAAATATTATATCTTGATTAAACTCTTCATCATCTTTTTTGACCCTCTCCCCTTTAATTGAATCTAATGGACTTATAATACCTCTTTTTACAGCCATACTCCAATCAGGATAACCGAAGAGATCTTTTGGAAATTCCCTAAGAGCAGATACCAACGGAGGATTAATTGGAGGGGGTATCCAGAAATCACCCATCCAGCGTTCCTTTGCCTGAGTCTGAAATTCACCCTTTTTTCTTTCAAGCTCTTCTCTTTCTCTCTTCAACCTCGCATCCATTTTTACCTTCGCCTCTTCTTCTGTAAAATCAAGTCTGCCAGTTTCGTAAAAAGGGATAAAACCAAACCCTTCCTTATCTATTGCTTCTACTTTTGCCTCCTCCTTCAGATCAGAAGGTGTTTTACAACCACTGTTTGGAAACAAAAGAATGAATAAAAGAAAGATTAAAAGGTGAAAGGTGAAAGGTGAAAGGTGAAAGTTTTGAGCTTTGAGCTTTTTTGCCTCTTGTCTATTACTTCTTGCTTCCTGCATTATTGCCCTTTATTTTTTCTCTTGTCCTTCCTTATATGATCTGGGGGTGGGGTAAGTTTGTCATCATCTTTTTTTATACTCTGACCTTGTACCGTCGGTTTTTCACTCCCTCTTATCGTAGCACTTCTACTGTGACATTCTTTGCAATTATATTTTTTCTCTGTCCCGATATCGGGTTTTTTTATCTCAGAATAAATTAGTGGAGTATGGAGAATTAAAAACATGATACAGAAACATAATATCAAAATCATCCGTTTCATTTTAAATCCCTCCTCTGAAGAAATTGAAGATTGAATATTTAAGATTGACTATTTTCTATTTTTCAATATTCAATTTTCAATAGTCAATATTTAATTAGTAACAACTATCTGCAATATTAGGCGGTGAGTACCATAACTCCATATCAAACCCATGGCAGTTAAAGTCGCATCCCTTTCTCCATGCACCAGCTGCCTTAACGCACCCCCAGAATGGTCTGCTGTAGCTCCACAATGAACTGGGACTAACAATAGGAGAAAAATTAATAAGACGGGTTCCACCATCCAGAGGCCTCTTCCACAATGGGGCATTGGTATCATTATACATGGTATTAGCAGCATCTATATTGGAATGAACATTATAATGACAATTCGCACAGGTTGTACGGCTTCCACTGTCTGCAAGAACAGGTTTTTTGACTATATGGCTTGCATGGAGGTTTATATCATATAACGTGCTATAGAAATTGGTCTTAGGTCCATCTGTCCAGCTGCCACATTCATTATACGGATCACCACACTGTTTTGTAAATGCCTCTTCATTATGGCAGAGAAAACAGAGGGCAAAATTATTACTCTCGTAAGAACTGAATGGCTCAGCCCACCCCGCCTCAACTACTCTCGTTGAGGGATTCAATACAGTCCCCCATATCCCCAGTGTCGTATTATAATTAGCCCTCAAAATCCGATGTGTCTGATAACCGCCTACAGGAGAGGGTTGAGAGCCATGAGGACCTACAGGACTTACTCCGCTATAATTTGATGTAAGGTCTGTAGTTCTTATATTGGGATTGGATTTTGTTACAGGTCCCTGTGTGCTTCCTGTTGCTTCTGTATTATGACAATCGGTACACATAATAGTTTTGTTAGGGGTTAAATCAGCCAATAACTGTCTCTGTAAAGCAGCCGAAGTATTCCTACCGGCCTCGGCTACCGGATGATAGGCAGTATTCTGACTTGGGCTGGGATTGTAGTCAGAAGATTGTAAGCCCGTACTTGAAGGGTTAAACTCACGCCTTTTATTGCTTCCATTAGTATTACTGGAGGCAGGATTTCCAGTAGAAGTTCTCAGTGGATGATTTGAATGATTTGGATTAAGCCCAGAACCTGGATGGGTTTTCTCTGGAATAAAATTAGCGTATCCATCACCATGACATTTAAGACATATTTCATAGACATACGGCTGACGTATTGGTGATGGGTCATTTGTTACACCAGTTATATCTACATACCTTAGCCCTTCAACCCTGTTGCTTGACTTAGCAGCATGAGGGTTATGACAATCATAACATTCCACATGCTTTTTATTTATATCATCTATAGCTATAGGGAAGGTTTCATTAACAACATGCCTACCCGCCAGATTTGTATCATCCACAGGATGTCCACTCCCGCCAAGACTCCTCTTATCAATTTCTGCTTGTATATTGGGTATGTTACCATTTCCGGTTGTTCCATCATGACAGGTTTCACAGAGTTTCTCCTCCCATGCATTAAGCTGGCGGGGAATAAGATAATCCTTTGTAACAGAAGGGTTGCTTGATGTCAGTTGTTTTATTTCAGGAACTGCATCTGTATCATAGGCATTACCTGCACTGCCAAGGATACCATGAGGAGTATGACAGTTCAAACATATACCTTTTTGAGCTACACCATTGAGCGTAGAAGGTCGGGCTTTTCTTGGATGGTCAGTGGCACCACTTATACCCGGCCAGAGCATATTTGAATTTAATGAGAAGGCACCATGGGTTGAGTTTTCATAAACAGTCTTCCCCTGAAAAAATCCATATTCCCCCCATCCTGCCGGCTTACCTGTAAATTGAAATGTTTCATGGCATGTCAAGCATAGTTTTTCGTTGTTATCAGCAAAGAGAAGATATGGGTCTGGACCCTCAGCCTCCTGAGAATTCATAAATGATGGATAGATATTAACATTAGGATAAGGCTCACTACCGCCAAAGCTTCCATGTATTTCATGACAGTGCAAGCATTCACCTTTTTGATATGTGCCTGCACCTGTGGCAGGAGGCCAACTCCCTGTTGTAGAGCGGTCTACTCCATTACCTGTGACACCTCCATGCTTTGTAAATGGAAATGCCCCACCTGTTGCGTCTACAATTGGTGTATACATGAGTATTAAAAGGAAAAAATCAACTACTACTAAAGAAATGAGTAATATAATCCTTATAGGATATAAATTTGAGCCAAAGATATGCAGGTATCTTCTAATCATGCCAACCCCATACAAAATAAAAGTCACAGATTCAAAGTGTCAAATTAGAAGAAACTCTGATTTTCCAACACCTTGACACTTTTAGTCTATTATATAACCTACCCCTAATATAATTAAGCATTTTTTATGCCATAAATATTAAATTTCTATTCTAACGCCTGTATAAAAACTTATAGAATCTAATACTTATAACCATTTGAAATATTAACCCTTACCTATCTACCACTAACTTGGCAAAGCAAAAAGTTGGCTGATAAAGTATGGCGTGTGTATTATTACATAGGGGCTGTGAAATATTGCACATATCAACCCTCTTGTATTACCCTTATCACTTCCTCCATGGTTGTAGTACCATCTATAACCATTCTAAGGCTATCCTCTTTTAGAGTGGTCATACCACTGTTTACAGCAGCAGACTTTATTGTATTTGCCCCAGGACTTTTGAGTATAAGAGCCCTTATATTGTCATCTACTACTAATATTTCAAATGCCGCAATACGTCCCCAGTAACCTGTTGATACACATTCTTTACAACCCTCACCCTTATATATTTTTACATCTTTAATATCTCCCCTCATAATCCCTTTAAGTTCATTCATCTCCAATTCATTTGGTGCAACAGCCTTCTTGCAATTCGCACAAATTCTCCTGAACAATCTCTGTGCTACCACTCCAATAAGGGTAGAGGCGAGGAGATAATCGGTAAGCCCCATTTCAACAAGACGGGTTATAGCGCCTGCGGCATCATTTGTGTGCAGTGTGCTGAAAACAAGATGTCCAGTTAATGCAGCATGTATAGCTATTTCAGCAGTCTCCCTGTCCCTTATCTCTCCAACGAGAATAATATCAGGATCCTGTCTTACAATATTCCTCAGCCCATTAGCAAAGGTTAGTCCTATTTGTGGTTTTACCTGTATCTGATTGATGCCCTCAAGCTGGTATTCTACAGGGTCTTCTATAGTAATAATCTTTCTATCAGAGGTATTCAATTTTTCAAGGGCAGCATAGAGTGTCGTAGTTTTCCCGCTTCCTGTAGGTCCGGTAACAAGAATCATCCCATGGGGCTTTGTAATCATATACTCAAATTTTCTTTTGTTCTCTCCTATCAGTCCAAGTTCCCTCAAGTCTAATACAAGGCCACCCCTATCAAGTATTCTTATCACAATCCCCTCTCCATGAACAGTAGGGACGGTGGCAACCCTTAAATCTATATCCTTACCTCCTAATCTGGCATTGATCTTTCCATCCTGGGGAAGCCGCCTCTCAGCGATGTTAAGATTGGCAAGTATCTTAACCCTAGATACAACAGCTGCCTGAAGCGATCTGGGAAGAACCTCTCTCTCATGGAGAATGTCATCTATTCTATACCTTACCTTTAGTATCTTTTCAAAGGGCTCAATGTGTATATCGCTTGCCCTGCACCCTATAGCAGTACTCATAATATGGTTAACCAGCCTCACTACAGGTGCCTCAGATGCCATATCTCTTAAGTGATCAATATCCTCATCATTTATCCCTCCATCAAGGTCATGGGGTGCTATATCTCCAATAATCTCATCCACACTGGACTGCCCTACCTTATAGTGTTGTTCTATTGCCCTTGAGATATCATCATCCCTTGCCTTGAGAGCTTTTACCTCAAATCCGGTTGCAATTTTTATCGCATCAAGGACATCATAGTCCTCTGGATTGGAAGCGGCCACATATAATACATTGTCACGCACATAGAGGAGGTAGATTAGTTTATTCTTCAAAAACCTCATGGAGATTTTGTCAGTTATGAATGGGGTTTCAGGAAAATCTGTATATTCAATCTCACAGAAATCTTTTTTTACCTGAGATAATGCTATCTCTTTCCCATCCTCTGCACGTCGTCCATATAGTATTTGCATAATAAGTGTGAGTGTCTTTTACTGACACTATTCACTGACAATGACACTTTTTAAATTTACTCTTTTATACGCCCTTTAATCTTATCCTGAAGTCCCTTGACCATTTCACTGAATTCAGTAGTAATGTCCCGTGCCTCTTGAGAGTTTCTAATCACCCTCGGTGTAATAAGAAGAATCAGCTCATTTTTCTTTTTAGTCTTTGACTTATATCTGAAGAGGTGTTTTATAAGAAATATATCTCCAAGGAAAGGGACCTTAGTTATATTATCCTCTTCCTGTTCGTTTATAAGCCCGCCTATAAGTACAGATTGTCCATCCTGCACCACCATACTGTTATTTGCCTTACGCTGAAATATCCTAATATCGGTTGAACCGGCCAGTGCAGTGGTTGCGGCATTGCTGAGTTCAAGGGTAAGGTCAAATGTTACCAACCCTGAAGTATTGATATGAGGCGTTACCTTAAGCAAGACACCTGTATTTCTCCTCTCAATAGCTATAGATTCTCTAACATCGGTAATAGTTCTGCTTGTTATTATGGGGACTTCATCACCTATATTGATGCTTGCCTCTTTGCCATCTCTGGCAAGAATATGGGGGGAAGCAAGTATGTTAAGTCTGCCTTCACTTGCCAGTGCATTAAAGGTGGCACTGAAATCGTCCCTTATTACAGATGCGGTAAGTCCACCCGCTGCCATTGTGCCAGCCTGAGAGAGACCGAGGGATGTCCCAACAGCAGTACTATATACCCCTTCGCCTAATTTTCCACTCCTCAGAGCATAATCTATCCCGAACCTCGTGTCGTCATTCAGTGATACCTCTGCAATAAACACTCCTATCATTACCTGACGGGGAACAATATCAAGGTCATCAAGCATTTCTTTTATTGCCTTATAATCCCTTGGAGCTGCCTTGATTATTATCGTATTGGTAACAGAATAGGGTATGAATTCCACTCCGCTGTCACCACTCCCTGAAGTTGCAGGTTGTCTTTCTATAGAGGCAGTCCTCTCCTTTTGCTCGCCTGCAGGTTCCTTTTTTGCTTCAGCTCTCTTTTTAAGCTCATCTGCCCTCTTTGATACCATTCCCTTCCTTCCAAATATCTCATTTAAAATATCAGTAAGGTCGGTGGCAATGCCATTCCTCACCTGATAGACATATGTCTTTATCTCCTCCCCGCTATCCACTTTATCCAACACATCAATCCACCTCTCCA
>Ga0209322_10000538_pt1 | contig 22216 bp, 20 predicted proteins | sample Rifsed19ft1_FD_184013 | JGI IMG/M metagenome (GOLD analysis project Ga0209322, IMG submission 184013) | Soil microbial communities from Rifle, Colorado, USA - sediment 19ft 1 (version 2) | ecosystem: Environmental > Terrestrial > Deep subsurface > Rock core/Sediment | place: Rifle, Colorado... | reverse complement strand
TTGTTGGGTGTGGCGCTGAGCGCTGCGGTGATTACTGCCTACATATATTCCTTAGGTGTTGACCTTCCAATCACACCATCAGAGCACTTCAGACTTGTAGGTCCACAGTCCATCGGGTCTGCGCTCTACTGGGTTCTCGTCTCAATTCCCCTGGAATGGACTTCTCTCATAGGAGCAAGCATAGGCGGAATGCTCTCAGCAATCATTAGCCGTGTCCCGAAAAGCAACACAAAAACCGAGAAAACGGGTGTCCCATAGATGCAACAGAGTCTCCTCGGAAATGTTATATACCAGATTTTTTACCTGAAGTAACAATTCGGTGAATTGAATTGTCTGCACAAGGTGTACCGGTTATTATACTCAAAGAAGGAACTCAGCGAACCACTGGCAAGGACGCGCAGCGAAACAACATACTCGCAGCGAAAGTCGTCGCTCAAACCGTCAGAACAACTCTAGGTCCTCGTGGAATGGACAAGATGCTCGTCAGCACCATAGGCGATGTCATCATCACAAATGACGGCGCAACTATCATGAAAGAACTTGACGTCCAACACCCAGCCGCAAAAATGCTTGTGGAAGTCGCTAAGACTCAAGACAACGAGGTTGGAGACGGAACCACCACTGTCGTAGTCTTGACTGGGGAATTGCTCGAGAAGGCCGAAAAACTGCTTGACAAGGAAATACACCCCACTGTTTTGGTCGAGGGCTACAAGAAGGCTGCTGAAAAAGCTAGAGAAATCCTAGAGGCGCTAGCCGAGGGAATCGATCCCAACGACGCAGAGTCACTGCGGAAAATTGCCATGACCGCTATGGGCACCAAAGGCGTTACCGGAGCTAAGGACTACCTAGCCAAGATCGCCGTGGACGCGGCACTCCAAGTCAAAGAGCTCCGAGACGGCAAGACGAAGGTCGACGTTGACCTCGTCAAAGTGCTCAAGAAACACGGAAAGAGCCTTAAGGAAACGGAACTTGTCAGAGGAATCGTCATCGACAAAGAAATCGCCCATCCACAGATGTCAAAAAGGATCGCAACCGCGAAGATCGCGTTGCTCAACGCGAAACTGGAGATAGAGAAAACTGAATTCGACGCCAAGATCAACATCGACAACCCTGATCAAATGAAGCTCTTCCTCGACGAAGAGGAACGCATGCTCAAAGAGATGGTTGACAATGTTGCCCAGAGCGGCGCCAACTTTGTCTTCTGCGAAAAATCAATCGACGACGTAGCCTTACACTTCCTATCGAAAAAGGGCGTTGCTGCCGTGAAGAACGTGAGCAGCGGTGACATGGAGAAGCTCGCCAAAGCCACTGGAGGCAAGATAGTAGCTAGCCTGAAAGACCTTACCTCATCCTCACTCGGCGACGCAAAGCTGATCGAGGAGAGCAAGATCGGAGACGACAAACTCGTCTATGTCAGAGACGCCAAAAACCCCATGGCCGTGACCGTGGTGCTTCGTGGTGGAACGGAGCACGTTGTCGACGAAGCCGAACGCTCACTACACGACGCCCTGTGCGTAGTGCGAGACGCAATCGAAGACGCGAAAATTGTTGCTGGCGGCGGCGCACCCGAAGCCGAGACCTCCAAGCAACTACGAGAATACGCAGTCAGGATAGGCGGGCGCGAACAGCTGGCCATCGAGGCTTTCGCGGACGCGATGGAAAGTATCCCATTGGCACTGGCGGAGAACGCTGGGCTAGACCCAATTGACGTAATGGTTGACCTGCGCGCCAAACATGAGGATCCAAACAACAAATGGTACGGGGTCGACGTCTTCTCCGGCAAAGTCAGAGACACACGCATCCTCAACGTGCTAGAACCACTCCGCGTCAAACTGCAGGTTGTTAAGTCGGCGACCGAAGCTGCCTCAATGATTCTACGCATTGACGATGTCATAGCCTCAAAGGGAGGCAAGGGTGGTGGTATGCCACCAGGTGGTCCGCCGGGCGGGGGAATGCCGGGCGGAATGCCAGGCGCGGAAGACTACTAAACCAGCCAAACTCTTTCCCATTTTTCATTCCTTTTTTCATTTAACCTAAGTAGCCGAGTTCCTATTCTGTCGCGTCGACGAGAGTGGATAGGAGCTTGCACTCCGAGCCAATCGTGATTATTGCTTCGTCAGAATTCACACTGAAAAGTGCACCAGTCAGGAGAACATTGGAACAACGGCTCCTAGACGACATAAGAACCGCCCTAACAAGGGCGGGCATTGAGAATCTGAGACCAGAAAAGCACGCAGGCAGAATAGTCATCCGAGGAGCGCAAGACGCCGAAACCGTAACCCATGCTTGCTCCAAGATTTTCGGTGTTGCCTACGCCGCTCACGGACTATTGGTCTCATCCTCATTGGATGACATAGTTCAAGCCACTGTCAATATCGCCTCTGAACGGCTAGAGAATGATCAAACATTCGCAATCCGCGCACACCGCTCAGGCCCCAGCTCAATCTCACGGCGCGAGGTCGAGATACGTGGAGGTTCAGAGGTTCTCGCCAAGCTGAAAAAGAGAAGGGTCAAAGTTCGTCTGAATCAACCCGATGTTACGATTTTCGTCGACCTCGCGGATGAGCGTGCATACGTCTACTCTGTGAAGGTTCCAGGACCTGGAGGTTTGCCGCTGTCCTCACAATGGAAGATGCTTGCGGTCCTAGATTCAGGACCGCTTTCCATTCTGGCCGCGTATTCGATGATGCGAAGAGGCTGCATGGTGGAACTTTTCATTCCCATATCCAAACAGATCGAAATCTTTGCTCCTGATTTCCAATTCGATCTTGCGCGCAGACTACGCCGGTTCGTGACACGAACCGACTATAGAGCATACACGTTTGAACTAGACGACATTCATAGCTTAGCGGTCGAGGGCGAAACTATCGAAGCTGACATGAAGCACTACGTGAGAAATGCGGCTTTGGGCTTCGCTCGACAGAAAAGGTTCAAGGGTATTATCTTATCCGATCTGACCGGCAGCCTGAGCAAGATTCAGGGCGAATTCGAAGGCGCTGCCGTTCCTCCGGTTCCTTTCCATCCGCTCATCGGGCTGGACAAAGAGGATTTGGTCCAGCTCTCAGTAGAAGTCGGAGTCACATTGGAAGGACTCGGCTGGGCGAGCGGTGAGACGATTCAGAATGTGGCTCGGGAGACGCAGGGTCTTCTCCGAAAGGATCCAACCGAATTTGTAAAGCCAGTATTGCTCTAACCTAAGTCGCCTATTGAACTGAAGAGCACGCAACACAGTTGCGGATATGCGCAGGGATTTGGCTTGCGGGTTCGCGCCCGGGTAATTAACTAGGAGCCAAACTAGTGATCCCATCACAAGCGGTCTCTACGGCGCGCATGGAGGCAGCCTCTTCTTGAATTTTCACGCAGTGCTTTCGGTATTCGTCGCCTTGAAGGATCTGATTGACCGCTGCCTTTAGCGTTCTTCTGTCAAGTCTAGCTTGGTCGATGATTTCGGCAACATGCAACGCCCTAGCGCGGCGGGCATTGCCATATTGCTCGGTGTGATCGGGTATCGGGATTAGGAGCATGGGCTTGCCGTGAACTAACGATTTCATGATCGTCCCATGCCCGGCTCGGGAGATCACAATTTCACTTGCCATAATGACCGAGTCTTGATCTTCAATCCAATCGTAGACCTTCATGCCGTGCAATGAGCGCGGTTTTCGGCTGCCGTTTGGTTCTCCACGAGAGATCACGACCTCGTAATGCTTGGAGACATCTCTCAGGCAATCTGTTAGCTTTCGAGACAGGATTCGACGTTCGACCTTAGGACCGCTCACGGCCGCATAAACCAAGGGCCTACTGACTGAAGAAACCTCGCCATGGCTGGAAGCTCCTTTGTGTTGGTTCTTTTCGACGATCGGGCCAATCAGCTTCACTTTGCCACTATAGCGCCTAGGGATTGCGAGGTTACCAGCGGATATCGTGAAAGGGGACGGCAAGTCTGGAACAAGAATGATTTGACTGCGGATCCAGACAAGTTGCAGCGCTGTCCGAATGAAAAGCCATCCAATATTCGCAATGAAGAAGAAAAGGCGATCCTGAAGCGAGAGTCGTCTGCCCGCGGGCCGTCTGACTATCTCGACCCTGAACTGGTTCAGCATCAGGACCACAGGAATCCTCAACAGCCTAGCTGCCACAAGCGAAGAAGCGCGTGAGTCCGAGAAGACCACATCCGGTTTGAATTGTTTCATGAACCGTATTTCATGAGTCACTTGACGGAGAAATCTCCTAACTCCAAGCGAGAAACCGCTACTTGCCGCGGTCAACTTGAAGTCTATTGCGCCATCGGTTGTGACTCTGAAATAGATTGGGACGGCTTCGTACGTAGGCAGATGGTTACGTTTCGCGTATTCGAGGCCGTCAAGATAGGTCGAAAAAACGGTCTCAATGCCGCGGGCATTCAGTTCCTTTGCGATGGGGATAGCCCGAGTTATGTGCCCCAGCCCTATGCCACATGGGGCCATGTAGACGCGCACGATTAGCTTTCACCGATCACTTTTCTTCTGATTTTACCAGCGGGCTCAACTTCCTCGAATATTTCTCCCTCGAAGACACTGACCTTAGTTCCGTCGACAAGCCACGAATCGGGCGGAAGCCCAGCTTTCAAACAACAGTTTGTCAAGAAGTCGGATGCATCCCAACTCCATTCCGTCGCCACCTGGGGAAGGAGTAGACCGGAATTGCCGCCTCGCTCAACTATCAGACCATGTCGTCCCACTTCAATGAGTTCAGGTAGCGCCTTTTGATCCCGTGTCTCTATGAGGTGCGGCGGCGTTAGAACAGTAACCTCAACGACTATGTTGCTGCCGAATTCGTCTTTTGAAATTGGCGGAAATCGTGGATCCTCAGTCGCCGCGTAGATCGCAGCCTTGATCGTGGCTGCGGCAAGTGCCTCTTCAGGGTAGGGAAATCCAATGCAACCCCGAAGTACGTGACCTGGCTTTACTGCATTGAGAGTAACGAACACGCCCGATTTCACTCGCAGCTTATTAGGAGTCTCCTCGGGAGCGATGATGACTTCATTCGTTTCTAGATACTTGTTCACGGCTCGCCGTGCCAATTGCACTAGCGCTTTGCCTTGTTCCAGGCTCAAGTGCTCGTCTTGTCCTTGCGATGGGTTTTGTCTGTTCTTTTCTGTCAAGGATTTTCTTCGCACTCGCAAGGGTCTGCTCTATTCTTTTCCAGTGGCTTCCCTGCCAGTAAACTTTCGCGCACTTGGGATTTGTGCAGACCCAGAAAGTTTGGTACACCTTAAACGTTGCTGGGGGCACCACGCTCTCTACATCTCCCTTCGATGCCTCCCTAAGTTGCCAGCCACACAATGGACATCTGGAAATTGTCGTGTCAATCCTGAGGTTGAGTCTATATCGTTCCGCTAGAGAGGCGAGACGTTCAGTTTCCGTTCGACCTTCCACCAAGAGTGATTCGATCCCTCGCGCCACTGCCGTGCGGTAAAGCTCAGCGTCGGAGGTGAGAAGGATTAGGGAGTCGCGTTTGGCAATCGTCAACAGTTCGTGGTCCTCACAGTCGTTCATGTATGTGCATTCGTACCCGATCATTCGAAGCCATCTAGCGAGCTTTCCGAGCATACCGTCGAGAAGAAAACGCATTACGTATCGCTCTTGACAACTTTCCCCACAGGCGGGCCGACGATTCGGCCCCTCTCAGCAACCAATGTGCCATTGACTATCGTGTAGGCGGCTTTGCCAATGCAGAGTTGTCCTTTGAAGGGCGAATACTTTGCTTTGCTAACAAACTCCTCGGGTTTGATCTTGAACTTCGCCTTCGGATCCACAAGCACGATGTCAGCATCAAAACCCTCTTTCAGAGCTCCTTTGCGCTTGAGATGGAATATCTTGGCCGGTAGAGTGGCGGTCGCATCCATGAGCCGCCTCAGCGTCAGCTTTCCTCGCGTTACTTGGGTAAATAGAACGGGGAGGGATGTCTCAAGTCCAGGAACTCCAGAGGCAGCCTTCCAAGCATTGCTCACCGTTTTCTCTTCGAGCGTGTGGGGTGCGTGGTCGCTTGCAAGTATGTCCACGATGCCGTCCCGGAATAGTCGCCAGAGCCCACCCCTGTAATGTTCACTTCTAATCGGCGGGACACACAGTGCTAGGGTTTTCTGTTTGCGGAATATCGACTGGTTCATGAGGAGATGATGTGCAGTGGCCTCGCATGTCGTGTTGGGCGTTTTCTTTGCAAGGCGAACCGCTTCAGGGGTGGTTATGTGACAGACGTGAGCCTGCAATCCCAGCTGCCTGGTCAGGTTGAGTATTCTTCTGACCGCTGAGATTTCCATCCGGGGCGTGTGCCCATGCAGGAAGTCTCTGATTGTAGTCTTGCCTTCGTTCTCGCTCTTCTGTTGGATCCTCTTTATGGCGGCTCCGTCCTCTGCGTGGACAGTCACAATCGCGTTGCTCTCCTTGACGGCGTCGAGGGCCCGTGCAAGCTTGGTATCGTCGCTGGAGTCGAAGGTTTCAAGGGCCTTGTTCATGTACAGCTTGAAGGCGATCGCGCCATTCTCGACCATCGCCTTCACCTCAGCGGGATTCTCAACCAGGGCACCTTGGAATGCAACATTCGCGAACAACCGCCCTTGGGCTCGGGACACTTTATCCGTTAGAGCCTGACTGCTCGCAGTCGGCGGTCTCGTGTTGGGCATATCAAATACTGTTGTGAATCCACCGACCGCTGCAGACTGAGTCCCAGTTTCGAATGTCTCTTTGTACGATAATTCGAGGTCGCGAAGATGTACGTGTGCGTCTATCATGCCCGGCAGAGCGATAAGGCCAGAGGCGTCGATCTTCAGTTCCACACTCGTGCTGGGACGGAGTTTGCTGATGCTCTTTATCACTCCATCTTCTAGAAGCAGATGCGCTGTAGTCAGGTCGCCATCTATCAGTATCCTTGCCGATTCGATTAGCATGGAGGCCAATTGTTACCGCGCACCAACTGCGGCCGAATCTTGCCGGTCAGCAGTCTAGGAATCTATGATTCCTCTTCCTCTGGTTCCTCAGACTCTGAGAAGCAATCGTCACACAGGAACTGGCCGTCGTGGGGCTTGAGTTCGTCAGCCCAGGATCCACAATGGTCGCAGTATCCTGAGAGCGGAGCGCTCTCCTTGGCCCGTCTTTCCACGGGAGCTATCTGAGATTTCTCAGCCATGACATCGATCAATGCGGGCGTAATGTCAACAATGTCGTTGCTGGTAATGATGCCCTTCAATTTCGAGCCTTGAAGCACGATCAGGCGGCGGATCTTCAATTCGCGCATCTGCTTGGCGGCGTCAGTTACGTTGGTCAAAGCTTCGATAGTGGAAGGTGGTTTGGTCATTGATTTGCCAACTTGAACTTTGCTTGGGAGAAGATCTAGGGCCGAAATTCGTCGTACGACGTCGCGTTCAGTTATGAGCCCTTTTGGCTTGCCCGTTTTGTCGACAACCACGACGCAACCGATTTCATGTTTCTTCATTAACTTGGCTGCTGCGAGAACCGTATCCGTTTCCTTGACAGTGACAACAGGGCTCGACATTACGTCTTCTACTTTGACGTCTGGTGTACCAGTCCGTGCGGTCAACCGTATTCCCGCTTGGACTGTTTTTGTGAGGCCTTAAGGACTTTGCGGGACGCTATGGAGGCACAGTATCTCCTCAGGGAAGGATTATTTAGAACTCGTTGTATGTGCGCAGCAGCGTGGGCTGTGAAGGTCGTTGAGCCAGACACAAACACAAACGCAGGGCAAGGTAGGAAAAAAGCCAGCTTCCATTGTCTATTGGTTGCGATTGTTGCTTGCGGTTGCGGCGGGTTTCGCCAATCATTACTTGGGCATTAGCGAGGTAAACTTTGGTGAACTTGCGTTTCCACTCGCGGTAGGAATAGGCATTGTGTTCTACCTATTGTCCATCATAATTGTGCGAAATGTGCTGCACTACGGCGAGGTTGAGTTGAAGGGCAAGAACAAATACATAACGTTGGGCGGCGGCACCTTCATCGTTCTGTGGGTTATGGTTGCGGTGCTGCTAAACACCCTGGCAGGCTGACTACCCTTTCACTTTCTTGTTCTCTTCAGCTGAGTTTACCTGCGTAAGGTCGGAACGTTCCAGTTTGCGTATGAAGTTCTCCAGAGCTTGGAAGTAACCTCTATCATAATCCGAGTGCAAAGTATTCTTGCCGTGATCTACGAACTCTTTTCGCAGCGTTCTCAGTTTTTTCTCGGTCTTCTCAATTTTGGCTAGGTAGAGGTACTTGTCGTCGTTTGATTTCGTTGTGAGAAGTAGACCTTCGAGGCCTTTCAGGTAGCCTCTCCCTGTCTCAGTGCCAGGGATCGTTGTCCTAATCGTGTCGAGTTCCTTTTCAGCGTCGGCAATTCTTCTTTCCATGACGGCTTTGAAGAACCCGTTCGTTTCGAAATTGGAGTTGGTTTCGGGTTTCTTCTCAGCGGCGCCGCTTGACTTCGTCTTCTTCCGTGATATCTTTGATACCTTCCTCGGTTATCTTGAATATCCGTTCCCCTTCGGGTAGATAAGGGCTTGATATGAGTTTGCAGATTCTGACGGGTCCGCTGGCGGTGCGTCTTAGGAAGATTCGAGTGTGGCTTGAATGCGACACGATGTGTCCTCCCACTGCTTCCACAGCCATGCCAAAGAACTGATCGGGTCTGGCCATGACTTGGTTCGTGACGACTGCGCACGTGTTGAATGCACGTGAAAGCCTCACCAGCCGATGGAGGTGACTGTTAAGCTTCTGTTGACGTTCAGCAAGCATTTCGCGGCCCAGATATTCGCTTCTGAAGTGTGCGGTTAAAGAATCAACAATAATGAGCTTCACTTTATTCTCCTGAATGATCTTGTCCGCCTTCTCAAGAAGCAGCACCTGGTGATCAGAGTTGTGGCAGCAGACCGCTCCAAAACCGCCAGTGAAGTTTTCAACAGGTCGTCCATTCGGTCTAACTGAGAAGTCGTAGACAACTTCCGGCTTGTTCAATGACGTTTCTTCTATGGACTTGACTTTGGCGAACGCGAGGTCTCCGTATGAGGGAGCGTGGAGGTTTTGCTGCACGTTTTCTAGCTCGAGAGGATTGTTTGACGTTAATCCAGCCGCCTCAACGCGGTATGGCCTCTTCCAATTGGGCTTGAGAGGAATGTTGATGGCGTGGATGTTTGCAAGGACTCCGAATCGGAGCATGAGTATGGCGAGGTCTTCGGCCAAGGGTCTGCTCGATGTATGGAAGATCATGCGTCCTTTCCTTGGTCGTGTATGATAGCCGTCTCCATCCCAGAATCCTTTGATGAAATGCTTCGCCTTCCCAAGCGGCAGAGTCATGATCCAATCTGGTATCCGCTTATCTCGCGAACCGACCCCTCTGGATGTGGCTGGCAGATGGAAGGCCTCTTCGAAGATTAGGGCTAAGAGCCTGCTTCTCACACAGAGTGTCGGCCCATGCGTGAATGGGTGTAACTCTGGAAACTTTCTTTCTATTATTTGGCGGGCTTTTCTTAGGAAACGAGGGCCAGACGTGAGACGGATGCCCACGTCTCTTCCGCGTCTGTTGTGGGTGTAGTCTCCCTCCGCTAGGAAGAAGCCAACCAGCCATAGGACATCTTGATCAATCTCCATGCTACGAGGAAGTGCCGGAGCTTTGTGCCGTCCTGTGTGCCTCAGCATTATGCGGGAACTGTCCGCGATTAGGTCGCTCTTGAAGTCTCTCAGTTTGTCGACCAAGTCGAATCTCTTTACATCCTTCTCTGGGATCGGCATTCGTCTGGGGATGGCGATTCGGTCTCCCACCTTCAGGAGCTCAGCCGGAAAAGCAAACGGCCGCATGTTTCCTTTTCTACGAAGATATCTGTAGGGAACTCTCTGTCCAAGAAAGAGACTGTGAGCGCCCGTTACGGTTACTTCCCTTCCGTACTCAGTTCTTAGCTTGAAGAGTCTGCCCCCTGAAATCCTATGTTTGATGAGTTTGCTTACCTTGTGGAGGTTCATTCTCCCGGTCTCTGGATCGAAAGCGAAGGCTCCTATCTCGTGGTCGCTTCTTCTCTCAACGACTTCGCCAATCGGCAGGCGGTGATATTCATTATCATTCATGATGAAGACCGGCTCGTTCGCAGGTAGGCTGTTGAAGGCTTCTGAGTAGATGATGTTCTTGGCGATTTGAGTTGGGTCCATTCCGATTGCGTTGGCCATGCGCACTATCCATTCTGGGCGGAAGGTGTTCTCGGTGTCTATGTATAACGCAGCGCCGTTCAGTCCACCTTTGTCCTCGGGCAACTGAACGTTCACGGCGAGTTGGTGGCATAGAATGCTCTTGCCAACTCCGTATTCTCCATAGAATTCGGTTATGGTCTGAGTTTCAAGTCCTCCACCAACCAACTCATCAAGCTGCTTACTTCCAGTCGAAAGTCGCTTGACGTTCTGTCTCATCTTGATGAGTTCGTCGGCTCTGATGAAGCTGAGAGCAAGGCTGTCTCTGGCTTCCGCGATTACTTTGGCTGCCTGCTTCTCGCCCACACCTGCTTGCGTCAGCTCTTTTATTGTCGCTGTGGCGAGGGACTCAACAGTGTGGTAGCCCATCTCCTTGAGTTTCTCGGCGGTTGCGGGACCAACGCCTGGTATGTCCTCTATGAACTCGTACTTCTTCCGCTTCTCGGCGGCTTCCTCAACTTCTTCCTTAGCCGAGGATTCCTCTTCCGCCTCTTCTTCCTTCTCTTCTTTCTTCAAGACCTCAGTCGTTGCCAACATTAGCACTCTGCTTATTTCAACATTCACTACTTTTCATACGGCCCGGGTGCGATATAACGGAGAGAGTAGGATGAAACTACACGGGCCTAGTGGGATCAGTAAATGAGTCTTTCAATAAAGCTCAAACCATCAATTGATGAAGCCGCGGAGATTCTTGAGAAAGCCTTCAGGGGAAGGAAGCTCGCGCTGATAATTGGCAACTGCAGGGTCGACTACGAAGGAAGAGCCTCATCGATTCTGGAATGGGGCGAGCGTATCGCTTTGATAAAACAGGACGGTTCCGTTCTTGTGCATAGGCCCTTTGGCTATGAGCCGGTTAACTGGCAGCCTCCAAAGTGCATGCTGAAAGTCAGTCGGGATAATTCAAGCGCATTGACAGTCACAGCGTCCCGATCCCAACCCAGAGAAACGATTTCCATAGAATTCCAAGAAATCGCGCTCACGGCGACTGGCGACCTTGCCGATTCGGGTGAATTCTCATTACATGTCACGGAAGAGCAAATGAAGCAAGCAATCCTGATCGCACCCGACCTTGTCGAACAAGGGCTCAAGCCACTGGAGCAAGAAAAGAGCCTGCGAGATACGGGATTCACAGACATCTACGCGGAAGATAACAAAGGGAATCTGGTAGTTGTAGAAATAAAAAGGAATCCAGCAACCAAAGACGCGGTCACGCAACTACAGCGATATCTTGAGACACTTCGAAGGAAGGTGAACAGACCTCTCAGAGGAATTGTTGTCGCTCCTGATCTACGCAAAAGCGCTCAACCCTTGCTGGACAGTCTGAAGCTCGAATACGTCAGAATTGCTCCAGAGAAGTGCTTCAGCGTTCTGAAGAGTCGTCGAGATATGAAACTAAGCCACTTCTTGGGCTGAGCGATGATAGTTCGATATGCTTGGTTGGCGGGGGCAAGCTTATTTAGCGTAACTGGGGAAAGCGCACCACTCCAGTGATGCACGTGGAACCATCCAAGAAACCGCTCAACCTACTAGTGAAGAGGCTGAACGGTGAAGTGAGCATTCGACTGAAGAACGACGTAGAATACCGTGGCCACATGATCGACGCCGACAGCCACATGAACATAATTCTAGAGGGCGCCACAGAGTACAGGGGTAATTCGCCGACAGCTAACTACGGCAACGTCATACTCCGAGGAAGCAACATCCTCTACATCTGTGTGGACACAGGGAAGCAGCAATCCTAATGCTCTGGGACGTTCACAAAGGGCAATTCACTTGCCACGTGTCATACTAGAGTGAACCAGTCGATGGGTTTCGCTTCAGAGTCACAGATTGAAACCTCAATACTCAGTGAACTTGCCTCACAAGTAGTCCAGCTCAAAGCATTTGACTCCGACAACCTGAATAGACTAAAGATTGAGTTCTGCCGAAAGCATCAGCTTAGCTGGATACCTAGGAACTCAGACATCCTCAGCGCCCTGTCGCCAGAGGCGAGGCAAGAAATCGCACCGAGCCTCCGATTGAAGAAAGTGCGTAGCATCTCCGGTGTGAACGTAATTGGTGTAATGAGTTCGCCTCGCGGATGTCCACATGGCCGCTGCGTCTTCTGCCCAGTGGAGAAAGGGTTTCCGATGAGTTACACATCGGGAGAACCAGCAGCAATGCGAGGCATGCAGAATGGATATGATGCATTCAAGCAGATATCAAGTAGATTGAGCCAACTGAGAGCCATTGGGCATGAGCCCTCAAAGGTCGAACTTGTAATTCAAGGTGGCACTTTCTTGGCGGCTCCCATTCAATATCAAGAGCATTTCGTGAAGCGGTGTCTCGATGCGATTAACTGCGTTGATTCAGAATCGCTCGATGTGGCGAAGAAACTAGCCGAAACCAGCGAAGTACGGAATGTCGGCTTGACGATTGAGACGAAGCCCGATTGGTGCAAACAGCCCCACGTCGATCAGATGCTGAGGTTTGGGGCAACCCGTGTCGAAATCGGCGTTCAAGTGATCGACGACAGGATATACACGCTCACCAATCGCGGCCACACTGTAGATGATGTTGTCGAGGCGTTTCAGGTCAGCAGGGACGCGGGCTTCAAGATCGTCGCACACATGATGCCCGGTTTACCTGGCTCAAGCTTCGAACACGACATCGAATCATTTAGACTTCTATTCCAAGACCCGCGCTTCCGCCCTGACATGCTGAAGATCTATCCATGCCTAGTCATGGAAGGAACCGAGCTGTACGAATGGTGGAAGAAAGGCCTCTATGAACCATACGGCACGGAGAAAGCAGCAGAGCTAATCGCGCTCGTCAAGGAATTTGTTCCACCCTGGGTCAGAATAATGCGTGTTCACAGAGAATTCCCTGCTCAGCTGATCAAGGCGGGAGTGAAAAGTGGGAACCTTCGAGAGCTAGCCCTAAGAAAATTGAGAGAAAGAGGCAAGAAGTGCCGCTGCATTCGCTGTCGTGAAATCGGCCACCGAACTCTCAAGGAAAAGATCGCAGTCAGTCCCGGTGAAGTGCAGCCGATGATGTTGGAATATGAAGCTTCTGAAGGAAAGGAAGTCTTCATTTCTTTTGAAGAGCCGGAGACAGATGCTTTGATAGCCTACATTCGACTGAGACTTCCTTCATCAAAAGCCCATAGACCCGAGGTAGCTAACTCGACTGCGGTAATACGTGAATTGCACGTCTACGGCACAGAGGTCCCAATCGGGAGAAAGAATCAGGATGGATGGCAGCATCTAGGATTTGGTCGAAGACTACTCGAGGAAGCTGAAGCTTATGCGAAGAACGCAGGCTCAAAGAGAATCCTAGTCCTCAGCGCTTTAGGGACAAAAGCCTACTACGGAAAGTTAGGATATGATTCCGTCGGTCCTTACATGGGGAAAAGCCTGAACTGAATCGGCTCGAGAAACAAGTAACGTCTTAAGGGTAACTCCACTTCTCTGTTTCAAATCCGAGAGGTAGTTAGAATTGTCAGAGAACGACCTTTCAGGTTATGCTGGCATTTCCCGAGAGATCTTGAACGCTGCGGGCGCGAAGATCGGAGATCGAATTCGCATCGAGCTCAAACGCGAAACGAGACAGGAGGTCGTCGAAGGACTTCTCATCCCCCGTTTCAGGACTCGGAGGGATGAATACGTTGTTGTGAAACTCAAAACCGGATACAACGTAGGAGTGAAAATTGATTCAGCAACAAAGATCAGCATCGTTGGCAAAGGAGCAGAACCTCACTTCACCCGACCAGCCCCGCCACCTCGAACTGCAGGTCTTCCGAAAGTGTCGATTATCAGTACGGGCGGAACCATAGCCAGCAAAGTGGACTACAGAACGGGCGCCGTAAAACCTGCACTGGATGCTGAGGATCTCTACAGCGTCGTCCCAGAGCTCGCTGGAGTTGCCGAGATTAAGGCGAAGATTTTATTCAGCATATTCAGCGAGAACATTGGACCTCAACTTTGGCCAAAGATCGTGGAAGCTGTAGCGGAAGAGGTTCGCGCCGGAGCAGATGGAGTAATAATCGCTCACGGAACCGACACTTTGGGCTACACCGCAGCCGCCTTGAGCTTCGCGCTGAAGGGCATACCTGTGCCGGTCGTTCTAGTAGGCTCACAGCGATCGTCGGACCGGCCAAGTTCTGATGCCGCTACGAACTTGCTGTCATCTGCGGCAATTGCGGGAAATGCTCCCTTCGCCGAGGTCGTTGTTGCGATGCACGATTGGATTTCTGATGAAAAGGTCGTAGTTCATAGGGGAACACGGGTTAGGAAATGCCATACGAGCAGGAGAGACGCTTTCAGAAGCGTGAACGCCAGACCGCTCGCGTATTACGATCTTCTGCACAGCTCATTGCAGCTCAACGCTGAGAAATATGCGCAAAGACGCAAGGGATCGGAATGGAGCCCTAAGCCTCAGTTCGATCCAAATGTGGCTCTCATAAGATTCTATCCAGGTCTCTCTGTAGGAATCATTGACTGGGCGATGGCTACGGGCTACAAAGGAATAGTGTTGGAGGGATCCGGTCTTGGACATGTGGGTGAATCTCTGTTCCCTGCGTTGGAAAGAGCAGTAGACGAGGGCATTGTTGTTGTCATGTGTTCGCAATGTATCTGGGGAACCGTTCACATGGATGTTTACTCGACCGGGAGGGATCTCCAGCGGATTGGGGTTATTCCGATGGGCGACATGCTCTCCGAAACCGCACTCGCCAAGATGATGTGGGCCTTCGGACAGGAGAAGGATCCGGAGAAGGTAAAGGAGATTATGGTTACGAATATTGCAGACGAATTCTCGGAGAGGCGTGTTGTAGAGGCCTTCGAGGAATGAACGATCAAAACGCAACACCTCCCAGAATTAAGGTCGGGCTGGAAATTCATCGTCAACTTGACACTGAGCATAAATTGTTCTGCGGCTGTCCGACCGATTTCGCGGAGTCTGAGCCCGAAGAGAAATTTCTGCGTAGATTGAGGCCCACTCAAAGTGAGCTTGGTCAAGTTGACCAGGCTGCCCTTTTCGAGTTTCACCGCGGAAAAAGCATCATCTACGAATCGGATCATCTCACCTCATGTCTCGTAGAAATGGATGAGGAACCTCCAGGGAAACTGAACGAGGAGGCTGTGGAAATCTGCCTCACCGCAGCTCTCTTCGTGAAAGCCAAACCGGTCGATGAGATACATGTGATGCGCAAGGTTGTGATCGATGGTTCGAACACCACGGGTTTCCAGCGAACCGCGGTAGTTGCCATGGACGGAATGCTCAGGGTCGATGACAAGGAGATTCCAGTTACTCAGATCTCACTTGAGGAAGATGCGGCACGCAAAACAACCCAGACACGCGAACTAGGTGGGTACATAATAGATCGTCTGGGCGTTCCATTAATCGAGATCACGACAGGACCCGTCTTGGAAACTCCTAGCGAAGTCGAAAAAGTGGCCCTAGCAATCGGGACCACCCTAAGAGCCACACGAAAAGTGAAACGTGGACTCGGAAGCATTAGGCAGGACCTGAATGTTTCCATACCAAACGGAGCGCTCATCGAAATCAAAGGAGTCCAAGAACTTGAACTCTTAGCCAAAGCGGTCGAACTGGAGGTCCAGCGCCAACAAACTCTACTCCAGATCAAGGAGGAGCTTGGCAAACGAAACGTCAAACCCGAATCTATCGAAAGAAAGTACACTGATCTTTCGGACATCTTCTCCAACACCAAGGCACGAGTCCTGAAAGAGGCCATCTCGAAGAAGGGCACCGTGCTGGCGGTGAAACTTCCGGGCTTTGGCGGGCTCTTGGGTAGGGAGTTGTCGCTTGGGCTTCGGCTTGGAACCGAACTGTCGAACAGAGCATCTTTTTGGGCGGGCGTTGGCGGCATTTTCCACACAGACGAACTGCCCAGCTACGGGATTACTGAGGAGGAAGTGAAACGCGCCAAAGAACGAATGAACTCAGAACCCCAGGACGCATTGGTCTTGGTCGCCGACGATGAGCCGAGGGCAAAAGACGCGCTCGACGCGGTTGTTGAGCGTGCGCAAGAGGCGCTTGCAGGTATCCCAGAGGAGACGCGAACGGCTATGCCCGATGGAACTACTCGCTACATGAGGCCGAGGCCAGGTGCTGCTCGGATGTATCCTGAAACCGATGTACCACCCACACCCGTAACAACGGAATTGATGGCGAAACTAAAACGCGATCTGCCCGAAACACCAGAGCACGAAGCCAAGCGGCATATGGAGCGCTTCTCACTCAACGAGAAACTTGCGAAACAACTCGTCGATTCTGACTACCTCAAACTTTTTGAAGTCATCGCAGCGTCCAGCAAGGTTCAAACTTCCTTCATCGCGACCGCGCTAACAGAGATTTGCAAGAGCCTAGAGCGTGAAGGCTTCCCGATTCACGATGTTCCCGATGATAAGATCGAGGCTATCTTCAGATTGGTCGATCAAGGAGCAATGGCCAAAGAGGCGATTGCCGACCTGCTGAAGTGGCAGACGAAACATCTCAACCTTGACCCGAAAGAGGGCCTTACTGAGCTTGGCTTGCACATGATAACAGAAAGAGAGTTGGAACAAGTGATTGATCGGCACATCGAGAAAAACAGGAAGCTGGTGCAGGAAAAAGGGTCAGCCGCATTCGCTTCCTTGATGGGCTCCGTAATGTCCGAGGTCAGGGGATCAATCGAAGCGAAGGTCGTCAGTGAGAAGCTGAAGGCGAAATTGGCAGACGCTGTGAAGAAGTAAACGAGTCTCCTCCCTATTCGAGGAACTCCACGTCGTCAACCAAGCCGTCACTGTTCACATCCAAACCTGTTACGACACTAGCGACAACGTTTCGGTTCATTGAGTTGCCGCCTGCGATCTGGTCGGTATTCTTGATGAAAGCTAAGACTGCGGCTCGAGTTCCCAGGTAGCTATTTCCGGCGATCACCAGAACCCGCGAATCCTGGTTCATCGGATTGACTATCATCTGGATGGCTCCCTCATCTTCACCAGAATAGGTTTTGCCGGATATTCTGGATACCATCATGTTGTGTCCCGTCAGCTCGTATTTGACGGGCAGTCCTTCATTGACCATCAACGTTACCGTGTTCACGCGGGGCCCTCCAACGAGGATTAGGTTTCGCATCAGCTCTTGCTGCGAGACTTCTGTGTCAAGTCGTACGACGCTTTCCCTCGTCATGGGGAGCAGCGACCCTAGGAAAAGCGCCAGGTCAGTGGCTCTATCGCCACACCTCGCGCGACTGCGAAAGATTCCATGTGTATCGGGACTCCCAAGAACAATGTGGCCGTTCAGCTGTCCTTGTGATATGAAAGGGTCGAGAAGTTTCGATGCGGACTCCGTGAGCTGCTGTTGTGATGGCTGTGCGCCCCTAACGGAGTTGCTTGGAATGACCGCGATAGCCTTCTGCTCGGCCTTGTAGTATTTCGCCATCGCTCCCCTTTTCTTAACCGTCTTCTCGAGCCTGATGAATCCCGATTTCTCTAGCTCCCTTAGGTGATAGCAGATTACCTGCTCGCTCCTCCCGAACGCCTTCGATAGATCCTTTGCGCACTTCTCCTCAGTAGTGAGTTCGGTTAGGATCCTCCATCTCATCGGCTGGAGAACTGATTGTGCAATTTTCGGGTCGGAGAAGATCCGGGCTGGAATCAGTTGGCTGGTCCGTCTTTCCTTCATAACCAGGTATGACATGAATTCTCGCAGCAATGTTAGGTAGACGATTAATAAAGTCGCGTTTTGACTATTCTAGGGGATTTTGACCATTCCCAGCATTATGTGTGCGTAGCGCTCCATGACACTACTCGATCGATCAAAACTCAATCCTCGGAATGCTTATCACAGATCAGACGAGTCGTCGGCGAATTCCGACTACAGCAGATATGGTGAGTCGCATGTGTGGAATAGCAGCTAGTGTACTGAAGAACGGAGACGTCGGGCCAGTACTCTTTGACTGCCTGAAAAAGCTCGAGTACCGAGGCTATGATTCGGTTGGAGAAGCTTCCATAATCGACGGCAAGATTATCGTCAAGAAAGACAAAGGGAAGATCTCTGAAGTCGAGAGAGAACTTCACATTAGCGACCTGCGCGGCAACGTGGGAATTGGACACACCCGTTGGGCAACCCATGGAGCACCCTCACGAGAGAATGCACATCCACACACCGACTGCACAGACACTGTGGCGGTTGTTCACAATGGAATAGTCGAGAACTTCATGCAGCTCAAACAGGAGCTGGAAGCAAAGGGTCACAAATTCAAATCCAGGACCGACACAGAAGTCGTAGCACATCTCGTTGAAGAGAACCTTCGAAACGGAAGAAGTTTTGCGGAAGCGGTACGTCTAGCCGCTAACAAACTCACGGGCGCTTATGCTCTGGCGTTCATCTGCACATCTGAGCCCGACAAGGTCGTATGTGTTCGCAAGGAGAGCCCGCTTGTGATTGGGACGGCTGCCAACGGAAACTTCTGCGCCTCTGACATCCCCGCATTCCTATCGCGAACAAACCAAGCCATTTTGCTGGAAGATAACGAGATGGCAATCCTCACAGCGGATCAGGTCAGAATAGTCCAAATAGAAACTGGTGAAGCGGTTAATCGGAAGCCCTTCACCGTCGAATGGAGTATCGAGACTGCACTCAAAACGGGATTTCCACACTTCATGCTGAAAGAGATTCACGAGCAACCGATGACCGTTCGAAACGCCCTTCGAACTCATCCGATCTACATGGATCTCATGGCGTCAGCAATTAACAAAGCCAAGAAGGTCTTTCTTGTCGCCTGCGGAACTTCATATCACGCTTGCTTGGGCGGCGCCTACGCATTTTCAAACCTTGCCAAGGCTGAGGTGACTCCAGTGGTTGCCTCCGAATTCATCGACGGTCACGGAGCACTCGTCGATGGGGACACCGTCGTACTCGTCGTGAGCCAGTCCGGGGAGACCGCGGATACGTTGAGCGCTGTGAGAGGGGCGAAAGATCGGGGGGCCACAATTCTGGGAATTAGCAACACCATGGGTTCAACCCTGACCAGACTTTCAGATGTCTACATAGGTCAAAACTCAGGTCCGGAAATGGGCGTGGCTGCAACAAAGACATTTACCGCGCAGCTTTCGGTTCTCATCAAACTCGCCGTGGTGCTGGCACGCAAAAGAGAATTCTTGCGCAAAAGTGAACTTGAGACCATAGAAGCCGGTTTTCAGCAACTGCCCAATTGGATCTCAACGGTTCTCTCAACCCAACAAGATTCCGTCAGGCGCATCGTAGAGAGGTATTCCGACCGCTCTAGTCTCTGCTTTCTGGGGAGGGGGATGAGCGTTGCAACTGCGCTAGAAGGGCGACTGAAGTTGCTTGAACTCTCCTATCTTCCAGCAATTGCCTATCCTGCCGGCGAATCGAAGCATGGGTTCATCTCCGTTGTTGAAGAAGGATATCCTGTGATCTTTGTTGCACCGAGAGACGAATCATATTCGAAGATTATCGGAAACGTCATGGAGATGAAAGCCCGAGGCGCGAAGATTATCAGCATTGTAGACGAGAAGGACGGGGAAGTTGCACGATTATCAGACGATGTAATCGTGGTTCCACCGGGTGTCCCATCTATGCTAACTCCGATCGTGTTCGTATTGCCGCTGCAACTCTTCGCCTATTACATGTCTGTCGGAAAAGGGTACGATCCGGATTTTCCGCGAAACCTGGCTAAGTCAGTCACAGTCCACTAACTCCGAGAACAACTTAACTACTGGTTATGTGCGACACTCGCAGAAGAGAGTGCAGATTTGTCTGAACAAGTCCAGGTGATACTCGACACTATGTCCAAGACCCTGTCACTTGTGACTGAGGCTGAGAAAGCGCAAGGTTCAGACGAGTCATCTTTCAAACTTCTCCTATGGAAGGCAGCCGCAGAAGCAGAATTCTTGACCTTTCAGATCTCAACCACCTACGGCCTAGCTGACTATGATCTTGGGGAAAAGGGCGAGGAAAACATTGATCCCGCTAATCCCCTAGAAGTGGCCCGATCGGCGCTGGAAGAGGCTAAGTCGTCGTTGAAGTCGGATCCCAAAGAGGCATACCGAGTTTCTCGAAAGGCAGTGTCGATTCTGCGAACCACTTACGCCGACATCGATAAGCCGTCGAAACAGCGAGTCGTTCCCTCACCAAGAAATGAGTAGAAACTCTATTATAAGTAGGTCATTCCTGTTGCCTCGATCAAAAAGATGACTGAGTCAACGCCCTCCCAGCGAACGACCGTCACACTCGCAGGCGCAGGAGTATTCGCCGCACTAGCCGCGCTCCTGACACTCGCAAAGGTAGAGATACCCTTTCCTCTGATCCCATATCTCAAAATAGACTTCGCAGAGATCCCGATCCTAATCGCCTTCTTCCTCTTCGGTCCCGTGGCAGCGGTCATGTCCGCTGTAATTCACTGGTTATTCCTCAACGTGCAAGGAAGCGACGCCCCCCTAGGTCCAATGCTGAAGTTCACCGCAGAAATTTCAACACTCGGCGGCTTCTGGATAGGAAACCAAGTTTATCGCCACCTCAAAGGCGTAAAACCACACCCTACGCTCGCCCTATCAATGATGCTCGGCGGCGGAATGTTATGGCGAGTCGCCGTGATGACTGTCGCGAACTACATAATTCTGCTCTACATAGCACCAGTATTCTTTAACGCAGATTACTTGGGCTTTGCACGATTAACGCTTGAGCAGACGACCGGTTTGCATTTCGCTGACAACGTAGCAGTGCTGGTGTATACACTTCTGTTCACTGCGCTCTACAACATTATCAATCTGCTCGTCGCCGCGGTGCCAGCTGGCTTGATAGTGTCACCCATCACAGCCTCCTTCAAACACATAACCTCAGTTGAAGCATGGCTCGCACGCAACATGCGCGCGTGACTGATGTTGTGCGACTCGGAAGCGATTGAATTCCTAACGTGAAACGCAGAGATTTCGACGGGAGAATGTATTTTCAGTCTGCCCGTCGAATGCCATCACAGCGCCGGCTGAAGGGCGCTCTGAACTTAAAGGATTCATCATCCAAGCATGCAAGACCTCACCTTCCGAATAACATTTTCGTATTCTCCGGAGCCGGCGCCTATCTCAGAGAATCTTGTGAGCTTCGATCTCAACAAAGGAGACACAATAGCGTCGGCACACGAGTAGCTGTATCACTCTTTTGCTAGCCTTGCGACTTCCGATTGTGACAGGTGGGCTGTAGAGAGATAGACAAGTTAAAGGGAGTCGGGTCGGAATGTGCTCGATGAGCGATTCTTGGGTTACGTACGTGTGAAAGCTCTTATCGCCAACTCGGCTGACAAAACGAAGAGAATTGATGTGGAGTGTCTAGTTGATACTGGGGCAATCTACACAATGATTCCAAGAAACTTGCTTGAAAAAGTCGGCACGAGAACTACAGGGTCTAGGCGATTCAAACTTGCCAACGGGAAGGTGGAAGAGTACCCAGTGGGCGAAGCATACGTCGAAGTTCAGAAAATCGGAGCGACATCTCTCGTCGTATTTGGACCCGAAGACTCACAAGCTCTACTGGGTGTCACAACTCTGGAGTTGTTGGGCCTCCAGGTGGACCCTCTTTCTGGTCAGCTCAAGCCTTTAGAATTATACCTCCTCTGACAGAGGTGATCAGCCGCATCTTGTGATGCCCATCTTCTTGCTTGATTGTGGGTGAGAGCATGACTACCAGCAAATTCAAGCTGCACCAGTTTTCTGGTGCATTTCCCGCAGAGTAACATGTTGTCCCAAGAAAACTACATACACCCCCTCCCCTGGGTCCAAGAAAGTGGAGGGGAACGTCGCCAACTTATGAGAGAGAAGAGATGTCCGCACAGAACTCGGCCCCTGCAGCCCCTCTGCCTCTAACGTGTGCGCGTAGCAGCTCCAAATGGAGGTCCAGATTCAGGACGGGTAAAGTCACTTCAATTCCTGTAGTTTGTCTTCCTCAATCTGCCTTAAAACTGCGAGGCCGAGGGCTGTCAGCGATATGATACTCGTGCCTTCGGCAGTTGT
>Ga0209322_10000537_pt1 | contig 22230 bp, 21 predicted proteins | sample Rifsed19ft1_FD_184013 | JGI IMG/M metagenome (GOLD analysis project Ga0209322, IMG submission 184013) | Soil microbial communities from Rifle, Colorado, USA - sediment 19ft 1 (version 2) | ecosystem: Environmental > Terrestrial > Deep subsurface > Rock core/Sediment | place: Rifle, Colorado... | reverse complement strand
AAACCTCGGAGTTATTCCGTTTAAAGTCAAACAAATTGAGGCAGTAGTTATGCCCCAATTTTAAGACTAAACTTGTTCTTTGATATAATGTTTTGACAAAATGAAAAAAGTAATTAAGTTAATCACTGAAAGAGTGAGGGATTGATCCCGTACTGAATGAAGTTATTTCATTTTGGGACTTCTCTTGCTCTTTCCTTTTTTTCGTTTGTCTTCTAGAAATCGGTGCAGCCAAATCCAACTTCTGATATCGTCTGAGCTTATTTGTAACTGCTTTTACTTGCTTATTATCCTTAAGCATTTTCTGTGAGTTGGCACTGTCTTTTTCGGGATTAAATTTCTCATTATGCTTAAGCATCCCGAAAACGATTCTTAGTATCTTGTGCATGCAAACACCTATGGCTGCTGTTTTGTTCATTCCTTTTTTAAGATGACGTGCATAAATTTCTCTTATCCGTTCGTTATGAACTATTGCAGTTTTGGCTACCATATAGAGAATATTTCTTACTTCTTTTTTACCTTGTTTGCTCATATGCATGCCCCAGGTTCCATCGCCACTCTGTTTCCAGATTGGGTGAATACCAAAATACGATGCCAGGTTCTTAGTGCTTTGGTAATATTCAGTTGAGCAGATATTAAGCAAAAGACCAATGGCAGAATAGTCGCCAATACCCGGAAAGCTTTTCAGTATTTCTATCTCAGGCAACTTGCAGTTATCAGCAATAAACTTACTCTGCCTATCAATTGTCTTGCTCAGCTCGATTATTTGTTTTACAAGCGAAATAATAAGGTTCGCTGTTACATCATCATCAGAAGCAGCTACTGAAACTCTTGCTTTGTTTATTAAGCTTATAGCTTTCTGTTCATTAAGGTATGGTATTGATGATAATGTAGCTACTCTTGCTTTTGATAAGCGCTTTGCTGTTGGATAATTCAGAATAACTGTTAATAACCAGTTAGGATAACCATGCTTACAGTATATCAACATCTCCGGGTTAGCAATGTAGAGAATAGACTCAAGCTGATTATAAAGTTGAGTTCTTTGTTTGGTAAGCATTCTTACGAAAGTCCATTGCTTTCTTAGAGAAGAAAATTTATCATCCTTATTAAATATGATTTTCTTCTTATGGTTAATAAGATACTCTGCAATGTTTTTAGCAGCATTCTTATCGGTAATTATTCTACTCATAGAAGCTTTGCTGTTATGATTGGTCCCAAGTGGATTAACCCTGGCAACATAAATGCACATCTTGCTCTGGAGATTCCATAAGCTAGTGTACCAATTATTCTCATAACCTCCGGTTGATTCCACTGCAGAATAGATTACAGATCCGGAATGCTCGCCAGAAAACGTACCCAAAATGCTGCAAAGCTGCTGATGCCCAAGAGCAGTATCATCAAGTTGAAAACTGTCTAATACTATTTGTTTGTCTTCATTGATGATGATAAAGTCAGCATATCCTTTGCTTACATCGCAGCCTAAATAGAAGTTGTTCATAAAATATTTCCTTATAAATATTGAATGTGTATAGAAAAAGTCAGGAAACATCATCCTTGTTAAATACTGCATCGAATGCAATGTTATTCCACGATTTTAACCTGACGGAAGGAAGACACTCCGAGTCGGGCTCATAGCCCAAGGTTTGTTCCTTCTACTTCCGTAAGGAAAGAATTTTTTTCATTATGTCAAAGAACATTATATCTGTTTAATTTAAACATACAAGGTTTTTAACACTAAAAATTTTTCTTCACCAATCCGGCAATTGTTTTACCAATACTTATTGATGCCGTTGCTGCCGGACTTGGTGCATTAAGAACATGAATCATTTTTTCAACTTCTACAATTCTAAAATCATCAACTAAATTACCGCTTGGACCAATTGCTTGCGCTCTAACTCCGGCTCCGCCTCGGGTTAAATCATCATGCTCAATTTCCGGAACTATCTTTTGTAATGCTTTCACAAAAGCATTTTTATTCAGCGAGCGATAGAATTCTCCCATTCCCATTTTGTAATATTTTGATGCCATCTTCCAAAAACCGGAATATGCTGCCATTTCAAGAATATCAGTCGCAGAAAAATCTTTATAGGAATATCCTTCTCGCTTGAAAGCGAGCACAGCATTTGGTCCGGCTTCAATTCCACCGTTAATCATGCGTGTAAAGTGAACACCAAGAAAAGGAAATTGGGGATCGGGAACGGGATAAATTAAATTCTTTGCGAGATGTTCTTTTTCTTTTTTTAGTTTGTAATATTCACCGCGAAATGGAATAATCTGTAAACCGGGATTTACACCACAAATTTTTGCAACTCTATCGGAATATAATCCAGCACAATTAACTAAGAACTTTGCTTTGTAATTCCCGGTATTAGTTTCTAAAACCAGCAAACTATTCTCTCTGCTTAGAGTAAGAAACTTACTGTTGGTTTTAACTTCGCCGCCATTTTCCATAATTATCTTTGCATAAGTCTCCGTTACCTGGTTGTAATCAACAATTCCTGTTTCAGCGATTAGTAATCCAGCTAAACCGGTAACGTAAGGTTCGTATTCTTTCAGCTCTTCAGAATCTAATCTTTTAATTCCTTTAAGTCCGTTTGCCTTTCCTCTTTCTTCTAGGTCTTGCAGCAACGGAACTTCTTCCGGTTTCACAGCAACGACAAGCTTACCACATCTATCATGATTAATATTGTTCTGTTCACAAAACTTGTACATCAGTTCTCGTCCCTCAACACAATTATGGGCTTTCAACGACCCTGGTTTATAATATAATCCTGAGTGTATAACTCCACTGTTGTTTCCGGTTTGATGTGCGGCTAATTTATTTTCAGCTTCCAAAACAAGAACAGAATGAATTCCAATTTCTTGCAGAGCCATAGCGGTGGCTGTTCCTACAATTCCCCCGCCGATAATTACTACATCATGAATTTGGGGCTGTGACATTTTTCGCTCTTAATAGTATAAATCAGTAAACGAAAGTTAGCATTGATTTAAATAAAACAATAAGGATAGAACGCTGATTTTTATGATTTGTTATGATCTTAACTGATCATAATTAATCTGCGAAATATGCGTTCTTTTGTCCACCTTTGTCTGAAATAACCTTATTTTTGTAGAAACAATTTACTTTTATGCAAAAAACTATTACAATTTTTGGTAGCTCAATTCCTCAGCACGGAGATGAGCAATACACCTCTGCGGAAAAGCTTGGCGAACTTTTAGCACTTAAGGGATTTAACATATGTTCGGGCGGCAACCTCGGAATTATGGAGGCAGTTTCAAAAGGCGCTGTCCGCAATGGTGCAAAAGCCATAGGTATTACTCTTGACACTGTTGGCTTTACTTCAAACAAATATTTAACCGAAAAAATTATCTGTGCATCTTTGTTTGATAGAATAACAAAGCTTATTCAATATGGTGATGGATATGTAATTCTTCAAGGCGGAACCGGAACATTGCTTGAGATTTCTGCGGTATGGGAGTTGATGAACAAGGATTTGCTTACAGTAAAACCGATTGTATGTCACTCGAAAATGTGGAAGGAAATTGTAAGCGTAATGAATGATCAGCTGAGAAAAGAAAATAGGTTAACAGATTTGGTGAAGTGTTTCAATTCGGTTGAAGATATAGTTGAGTACTTATCGGAAGCACTAGTTAAGCGGTAAAATATCAATCCGCCACGGGCGGATCAAAAGGCAAATAACAAATCACATTTTTCAATAATCATTCAAGCATTGATAATTTGGTACTTGGATATTATTTGGATTTTGTTTTTTGTTATTTGGAATTTAAAAACCCCATTACCGCAATATAAACCCTGTCAACACCCAATTCCCTAATGCACTTAAACTTCACATCATCTCTAAAACAAATTAGTGGGCGGGGTGAATAAATGAAGCACGGTGCACAATCTAAATTGAGCGAAACAATTTTATGTTCTGTTTTCCATGGATAAATATAATTCGGATTAGTGGGGCCAATTATCGCAACAACTTTAAGCTGAAGAGCGGAAGCAATGTGCATTAAGCTTGAATCATTGGTTACGAAAACATTGCAGCGTTTCATTACTGCAGCGCTTTCAGTTAGATTATGTGAGGAAACGGCAAATGCGTTCGGCAGATTAATTTGTTTTACAATAGTTTCTTTTAATTCGTCTTCGGTCGGTCCGCCAAAAATCAAAATCTTTGCCTTGTTCTTCTCAATTAATTTTCTCCCCAACTCTGCAAACTTTTCTGGCTCCCATCTTCTTTTTGCCTGATTTTTTAAAATGGCTGAGCCCGGGTGAAATCCGATAACCCAATCAGTGCTGGTTATGTTTAATTTGTCCAACAAATCAGCAGAGAATCTAAAATCAGAATTGGTTAGCGGGAACTCCAGCGGAGATTCATTTTTATCGTTATGATTGGATAACTTTTCACACAGCTTAAGGTTTGATTGAACATTATGCAAAGAATCGTTTTCAATAATTCTTGTGTTGTTAAGGAAACCGAGATTTTGAAAATCTTTTCGCAAGTATTTTACAGCCGCTCGTCGTTTTGCCCCGATAAGATAGTTTATAACATTGTATTCTTTCCTATTGGAAGGATAAACATTAATTGAAATATCATAATAGCCGCGAAGTAAAAAAATAAATTTCAGAGATTTGATAAAACCCTCGGAAAGAAAATCGAAGTGAATGACGCTGCTAATGTTGGGATTTCTTTCATAAAAATCTTTAACTGCCTTGAACATCACCAATGCATGTATTTCCGAATTTGGGTAAGCTTCCTTTAAAAGTTTTAGAGATGGCGTGAACATGAGCGCATCACCTATCCCGGAAAGTGCATTAACTAAGATATTCATTTGAGAGATTGGATTTGTGAATATGAAACCGTTAAAACGTCTCTCCATGGGATTAATCCCATGGAGAATGGAAAAAACAAAAACACCGAAACCGTTTCAATTTATACACCGCTGGTGTACGGTTTTTAAATAAATAATTTATACGGGCTACATTTATTTCTTAACCGTATCTAATTTAACTTCACCGGCAGCACTTTGCTTCGCAAGGTTTCTATATTTTTCAATATTGCTTTGAACACTCGGATCATTTGGATAGATCGTCTGAAGTCTTTGCCAAATATCTGCAAGCTTAGCATATTCTTTTTGGTGTTCGTACGTGTCAATTAAAATTCTATACGGATTATAATATGATTGAACATCTCCAGGATTTTCTTCCAACAATTGCAATGCCTGTTTTTCAACTTCGGCAGAATATTCTTTGAACTGTTTTTGTCCGCCTGCATTAAAATAGAGATTGCCGATTTCGTACAGCAATCCCATTTCCATCCCAACATTCTTTCTTGGAATTTTCTGATCCATCATGTCGAGTGTCTCAACCGTCATATCTTTTCTGTTAGTATTAAGATAATATAAGGCAAGCCGAATGAACGAATTGCGATAATTCTGTGTCATTCTTTTATGGTTCTCATCCAAAAAAATATTTGAATCATTTAGCCCCCTGTAATTAAACCCGGGCTTATAAACTTTGCTGAAGTTAGGAGCATCCGAAAATAATTGCTTTTTCATTATGTCTTCGTTTATAAATTCAATGCCGGTTTTTCTTTTTTCCGGAACAACTCTGTATGACATTCCTTCCATCATCAAATAATCATCAAGCCCAATCTTGCTATCCTCCGAACAAGTAACGGCAAAATAAACTGGTCGTTCCCAAATGTTTGATTCAACAATTTCCTTAACCATAATATCCTGAACGCGAATAGCTTTCACATTTCCAAAATTTAACGTCGGATTCATTTGAAATGTGATTGCTCCTTGCCTCAGCACCGATGAATCTGACACATTATACGTGTTAAATAAATCTTGCGGCAAACCTTCTTTAAAGTTTTGTGGAATAGGAATTGAAACTGATCTCGATTCCCAGGCAATCGGTCTAATTTCTTCAATTTGAGCATCAGAATATCTAATCTTCAATGTCCCAACATGGTAAGGATCGTTCTCCTTCATCTGTTTGATATACCATGGCGTGTTAAGCAAGCTAAGATTAACAACCTTCACGTCTCTTCTTACGCCTTCAACATCTTGAAGATACCAAACAGGGAATGTATCATTGTCGCCATTGGTAAAGAGAACTCCATTTGGTGCACAACTTTGAAGAAGATTGTAAGAATAATCCCATGGCAGCCAATTTTTTGATCTGTCATGAGTATAATAATTTGCGGAAAACATTTTCATCGGGACAAAAATAATCCCAAGGGTTAGAACTGCTATGGCTGCACCTTTTTTCAAAGCATCGCTTTTAGCTTTCGCCTGAGCAATATCAATAAGCGCTCTTATCGCAATTGCAATCCAAATTGAAAACACAAAAAATCCGCCAACATAAAAATAATCTCTCTCTCTTGGCTGCGGCTGCTGCTGATTTTGGTAAAATGCCGTGAGATAGCCCATCAGTATAAACATAATCATAAAAACCGATGCCATCTTCCAATCTTTTTTAAAGTGGAAATAAATTCCAAGTAAACCAAGTATGAATGGAATTGCAAATAAGGAATCTTTAGCGCTTCCACCAAAACGAATATTAAATATTTTACCAAAGAAGCTTCCAACCTGATTGAACGGAGCAATGTTAGCTCCATCATCCTGATTCCATCCTTCTCTGCCTGCATAATTCCATAACCAATAGCGAGTCATCATGTGATTCATTTGGTATCGCCAGAAGAAATCAAGATCGCTGGTATAGCCCGTATAAACAATTTGCTGATGCGGTTCGGTTGCGAATCTTCTTTTAAAAACAGGAAAATCTCCGTACTGCTCTCTGTTTAAGTATGAAACCAATTCAGTAAATGTATTGGGCTCGTTTTCATTCATTGGGGGATTTTGGTTAGATCTGATAATAACCATAGCGAAAGTTGTAAAACCAATCAACGCAAAGATGAAAGACATTGCAACGAGGTGAAGGGTTGGTTTTTTCTCTTTGATAGAAAAGTAAACAGCATAACCAAGCAAACCGAACAAAACCAAAAGAAATAAAATTTCAATTGTCATGCTTTCGCCGGCAACTTCAGTCATCAATGCAGGGAAAAATTTTACAATCCCCGGATAAGTTATGAACAATGCAGCCCCGCCTATGAAAAGCGGCATATAAAATGAGTTTCGGGTAAAGATTTTTTTCCAGAAAATTCCAACAAAAATTAAGCTGATGCCTGCGGCAATCATCTTGAACTTGGAGTCATATGCTTGATACTCTTCGGCACTTGGCGGAGTTGCGGTTTTTTGCGCACTCCACATTGCTAAAGAAATTAGAACAAGAACTCCAGCATGAACTAAAAATATCAGTGCAGTTTTTTTGCACGCCTCTTCATCATCTAAATATTTTCTGAATAGGATAACCATGACAACAGGTACAACTGCTAGAACGGTCATCAAATGAACGCCTGTTGATAGACCTATGAGATAAGCGATCATCAGCAGATATTTTTCGTTATCTTTTCCGTCGGCTCGTTCATGCCAGCGAATCATAAGCCATGTTACAAATGCGGCGAGAAAAGTACTGACTGCATAAACTTCAGCTTCAACACCATTAAACCAAAAAGTATCGCTGAATGAAAAAGATAACGCTCCAATAGCAGCGGCAATGTAAGTTCCCAATCCATCCAAAAGATTTTCAGGTTTTTTGCCTTTGTAATTTTCTATGAGCATAACGGCAATCAAGTATAAAAGGAGTATAGATGCGGCGCTTGATAATACCGAAATATAATTTACTCTTAGCCCTATATTTTCAACAAAAGGAATCATTGCAAATATTCTACCAAGTAAAAGGAAGAATGGCGTTCCAGGTGGGTGTGGAACTTGTAAATAACGGCTTGCAGCAACGAACTCTCCGCAATCCCAAAAAGAAACGCTGGGTTGAACCGTCATTAATAAAACGACCAGTGAAATTAAAAATACTACCGCGCCAATAATATTGCGCAAGAATTTATAGTTCATCATTTCCTCTAAGAGTGGTCAAAATAATTTTTGTGCGTTATTAGTTTTTTTTGGTTTCATTTTTCTTGAAGAGGGCATCAAATTTTGAACGATCAACAGGAACATTATATTTATCGTAAAGAGATTTAAGCTTTTTCATAGTAACGGAGTCGAATTCTTCTTCATCTTTTTGCATTTTAAGGAACATTTTGAAATCTTCTGCTTCCTTTCGATCAAGCTTGCGTTCAAATTTCCTCAAAAAATCCAGGTACTTTGCCTGATCACGATACGACATAGTGCCTCCGTTTTATTTGATTATTTTACTGTAAATCTATTTTTGGCGTTGCAAAATAGTGAAACTATCCTTGAGAAAAAACCGAACGGTAGTATGACGAATTAGAAGATAATCTGTTCCTTAAACGCAAAGACAATTTATGGAAACACAACTCCATTGAGTAAAAGTTGGTTTGCGAACAGACACATATATTGCTTCCCTGAGTGGGGATTTAGGTAATGATTATGTTTTTCCTTTATTTTGTGGTTAAATATGTAAACGGACACACCCCTTTAGTTCCCCTCTTGAGAGAAATTCAAGATGTGTGGTTATTTTTTATTTATTTTTACTCCATGAATGAAAATAAATTAAAATACTTCGCTCTTCATAAACCTTATGGGTTTCTCTCGCAGTTTACAGATAAGCTGAACAGAAAAACTCTCTCCAATCTTAAAAATATTCCGAAGGATGTTTACCCAGTTGGACGACTCGATATGGACAGCGAGGGATTACTTCTTTTATCAAATGATAAATTGCTAGTTGATTATCTTCTCAATCCTCAAAATTCTCATGAGAAAGAATATCTTGCGCAGGTAGAGGGAATTCCAACCGAAGAAGAAATAAATAAATTTAGAAACGGATTGCTCGTAGAGAATAAAAAAACTTTACCGGCAAAAATTGAAATAGTCACACCGCTTAATATTTCCGAACGTATTCCGCCCATACGAAAACGAATAAACATTCCTGTATGCTGGTTAAAAATCGTTATAACAGAAGGAAGAAACAGGCAAGTGAGAAAAACGACAGCAGCAATTGGTAATCCAACCTTAAGATTAATTAGAACAAGAATAAAAAATTTATCTCTTGGTGATTTAAAATCTGGAGAAATCCGTGAATTAACAGAACTTGAAATAGTGGATCTAAAGAAATAAAACAATTCTATCCTAATTTAAAAACTCCGCTTAAAAATTCGAACAAATGCGCCTGCAATTCAAGCTTTCAGGCAGCTTCACATTTTCTCCAGGCATTTAATTATTACAATAAATCTCTCTAATTGAAAGATTTCCAATCTTTGAATGCTATTGAGCATTGGCATGATTGTTCTGATATTTCCAGAAAGATTGAATCGAAAATTTTAACTCAAATAACATTATTCACAAAACAAAAGGAGTACACAATGAACAAACAACGATCTCATTTCGCACAGCTCTTTTCAATAATAATGCTGGTGATGTTAGCATTATTTATTGGATGTAAAGAATCTGTGATTGAGTCTGAAAGCACAGAACCAACCACAGATCAAGGCGCAATGCTCAAATTAGCAGATGAAGATTCTGCTATCTCATCTTTCGAACCCAACTATAATGAAGAAGATGCAATGAGCTTCTTAGGTAAAACAGAAACTGAAATTTATCCATTCAGAGTTGGTCACAAAGTACGTTTAGTTAACAGAAATTTAGATGTTAACGTTGTTGGCGATACTGCTTACGGAACACTAACAAAAACTTTTGAAGGTACTTTAATAATTGCGGCCTCGTATAACTCGGGGGCAACTGAACCCGATACAATTATCCGAAAACCGTTCACTTCTGTAATAACAAGGAAAATAATATTTGTTAAGATTGGTAATTCACCATTCCCATTCAGGAATTGGAGAGTAGCGGCTATCTCTTTGCCAGAAGGTGGTGTGTTAAGTTCAAATATCGATATTCAAAAATTAACTGCTTTCTTACCAAATGGAGATACTTTAGTTATAAATTCTCCTAATAGTTACTTCTTATCAAGAGGACCCGGCTGGTGGAGACAGCTTCCTGTTATCGGAACAGGACAATCAACAACACTTAGGCTTGAGGTTTACAGCGCCTATGAAGATACAGATTTTGTAACTCTCACTTACGGTGCCGATAAAAATGGTTTCCATAGAGCCAAGAAACGATTTGTAATGGTTTCTTCCGTTCCATCCGGAAGCGGATTTGCAAAAGTGTATGAGCAAATTTACACTACTCATCAATTTGTTGGACATTATCATGCAATTGTAAATGCGTTCCCAAAACAAGTGATATTTGATGATGCAACTCGGGTTGAAACCGAATCCTGGGGAGTCCCATATTTTGTAAGACCATAAAATAATAGAGCCGGGGTGGTTGGGATACCGCAATTGCGGTATCCCTTTCTTATTTAATACACATAAAGAATAAATTGAATTTATAAAACTTCAATAGTAAATTAAACAACAATGAAATCATTAATTAAGTACTTTTTGCTTTTGTTTTTGATTGGCTCATTTCTGGGCTGCAACAATCCTCAGCCGACGGCTCTAATTGAAGATAACGATCCAATTGAGATAGAAGTATTAACAAAAAATCCTGCTGAACCTACAAGCTTTGGAATAGATTCAACAGGATTAAACGATAACCCCGCCCGCTTTACAAATGTTATTACTGTCGCTGGTATCAAACAAACCATTCGGGGTATTTCATTTAAATCTTCGTTTGCACAGGCAGCATTCTTCGATAAAACAAAACCGGTCTTCGGAATAAACGGCAAACTGATTGGTTATTCTACACTAACACCCGGAAACGTTTTTTTCAGTAACCAAAAAGCCGAACGCCGGCAATTCAGAATAAGATATGGAGTGAATAAAGATACTTCACTTGGTTTACGGTATGTTCTTCATCGAAGAGGAATTCTGGGAGATCCATTTAACTTTGATTTTAACTCTAACATAAACTTTAGATTCGTTCCCGATATTTCCTCTGCGGTTAGTTTTGATATTGCAACGCCTCCAGAAATCTTTCTCAATTACAGATTAGCGGGTAGTAAATCAAACAAGAACTTGAATCTTTTGTTGGAGTGGAATGCGGGCAATGTTAAGAATTTTGAAATCTTAATAAGCATTATTGATGATCCAAGAAACATCGTTTTTCCTCTGTATAAAATTAAAACTGCTGATGATGGAAAATTTGTAATGCCTAAAAAACTTTTAGAAGAACTTGCTGCAAGATTTGATAAGCTTGAATTCACACTTACACGCAAATTTGAAAAGCAGCAGGGCTCCGGCATCGCTGAGCTAATCGTGGTTTCTCAAAGTATAAACAGTATTTCGGTTGATATTCCTTGAGAACAATTTTACAATTAACATTTGTACTAACAATGTTTTACTCAATAAACATAGGGGCGCAAAGTTCATTTGGTCTGAACGGGCTTTGGAATTTATCGGATAAATCAACCGCTTTGCTTAACAATCTAGATAATAATCCATCAAATTATTTTTTATTAAAGGATTGGGGATTAAGTTTCTCTTACGGCGGCGAGTTTTCAAAACCGGTGGCATCAAATATTTATTTGATATCGCTTTCAAAAAAATTTGGGAATAATACTTTAACCGCACGCTACACTCCGGGTTATGAAAAGGAATTTCTCTTTAGCAATGGCAGTTCTATTATTTTGGAGGATTCTTCTTTCCAATCACTGAATTCAAGATTTACTTACAAAGAAATTCTTGGATTTGGTTATGCATATAAGTTTTCACCAAAGTTTAGTCTTGGTTTTTCAATAAGATATTTTACCCAGGAGTTCAATAACGAAACCTTCAAGCCCGTTTTGTTAGATACGCTTTATTTTCTTGAAAGAGAAAACCTGATTGAAACCGCAAACTTTTGGAAAGGCGATATTGGTTTCAATTACTTTTTAAATGATTGGTTATCGCTTTCTATTGCTTCAATAAATCTTTTTAATTTTGGTGAGCAGAGCATAGGCGAAGAAAATGAGAAATATAAAATCAGAACTGCTAAAGCAGCGTCGTTTAGATTATCGTTTCTTCCTCTCGGTCAAACGAGTCTTGACGTCTTGTACGAAACAAACAATTCTTTTCAGTTAGGAATAAATAAATTTTTTGATATTTATGATTCAAAGTTTGGTTTTAGTGTTACCGCTCTGCACGATAAATATCAGTCACCATTTATAAACGGATTGATGGCGGGATTAACATTTTCTAATGATTTATGGGGAGTCACTCTTTCCGGCATAAAATATTTCCATGATAGAAATAAAACTTATTCCTTTTCGGAGTTTAAAGAAGAAGGTATTGCTAATTTGATGAACAATAAGTACAGCTTTAATAAAGCGGTCCTTACATTCAGCTTTACTTTAAATACAATTCAAGAAAGATTAGTTAAATTTTTATCGGTTGATATTGCCAAAGAAATTTATCCAACATTTTTTGAAGCATATATTGATAGTCCATTCGCATTTGGGCATGTTGCCAATCTAACGGATAAACCTGTTTCGGTTAAACCACATGGGATGATAGAGGGATTAAATAGCAGCTACATCCAATCACCAATGATAACTATCCAGCCGAAAGACACTGCTGTTATTCCATTTTTTACGGTGCCATCTGATTATTACAGCAAGCAGAAGCCGGAAATTTCTCAAGCATATTTTTTGCTTACAACTTCTGGTGAAGAATCCGATGATAAAATACAAATGCCAATTCTAATTAACGGAGTAAATAGCTGGGATGGTAGAATAAAAAATCTGCGGTACTTTATTAAAAGGGGAATCGAATACTCGATGGGCTATTCCAAAAACATTTTAAGCGGTAACAAAAATTCATTAGACACCATTCCTTATTCGCTTTCACCGTTTTATAAGGCAAAATATATTTTTAATGATTTTGTGGAAGAGCTTGTTTACTCTTCCGATCCAAGAGCTACTACGGAATACGTACAATTTCCTAATGAAACAATCAAGCTCCGCGGCGGTGATTGTGATGATCTAAGCGTTTGTTACAGCTCGCTGCTGGAAAGCGTCGGCATCGAAACCGCACTTGTTGATTATAAAAATACAGATGACATTCGCCATGTAAATATTCTATTCAACACAAACTTAAAGCCGGACAATTCTAAGCTCATTACAGAAAACGATACAAAATATTTTGTCCGAAAAGATGAAAATGGAGTAGACGAAATCTGGATCCCCGTTGAGACAACTTCCCTAACAGATTTTAATTCCGCCTGGGAAATTGGCGCCGAAAAATTTTTTGATGAAGCAATTAAAAACTTTGGTTTAGCTACAGGTAAAGTTGAAATAATTGATGTTTATTAATTTGAATAATAAAAATCTATAGGAAAGTAAAATGAAAAATGTATTGGTTCTCTTAATTATAAGTGCTGGAATCACATTCGCACAAAAATGCTATGTGGAAAGTGTTACTGGTACAGTAAAAGCACAAATAGGATCGAGCGAAAAATGGATGGAGGTTAGCGAGGGTGCAGAGCTTCCGCCTTACAGCACAATATCTACCGGGGAAAAATCATCGGTTGTTTTGGTGAAGGGAAATACGAAATTCACTTTAAAGGAATCTGCGGCAGTTACGGTTAACAACATTAAAAAAATGTCTGTGGATGAACTTCTCCTTGCGCTTGCAATGGAAGATATGATGAGTGCTCCAAGAAAAAAAGATGAGAACAAATCAAAAAGCACGCAAGTGTATGGAAATCAGAATAAAATAGAAAAGACTCTAGGCGTTACCAACGATGAATTTGGATTGATGCGGCTTAACGGTGCTAAGCAATTGGGAGAAAATGGATTTAAAGAATCGGCTGTTGTGGCGGCAAAGGAAACATATCGAAAATATCCTGAAACAAAAAAAATAATTGCCAACAGAATTTATTTTGCCAATCTTCTTTACGAAAAGGGATTGTTTGAAGAAGCTTATACAGAGTTTAATTCATTCAAAGATTATGAAATGAATGAGAAAAATAAATCGGAAGTAAGTACAAAGCTGGAATTGCTGAGTAAAAAACTTATCAACAAATAAGATATCATTAATAAATTTATTCCCTTTCCTTCCGCCTTGGCTTGCCAAGGTGAGTCAGGTTGGGAAGGGTTAGGGGTGGGTTGTTTCGTCATTTTCATCTTCCCAATCATACTTGGGTGCAGGATCAGCTTTACGAAAAATAAACGCAAACATAATTCCAATTAACGAACCAAAAAGATGCGCTTCCCACGAAATCTCTGCTTTAATTGGCAGAACTCCCCACGTTAGACCGCCGTAAAATAAGGTTACAATAAGTGCAAGGGCAATTGAGCGATTGTCACGTCGAATTATTCCGCTAAAAAACAAAAAGGAAACAAAACCATAAACTAATCCGCTTGCACCGATGTGATATGCTTGTCTGGCAATAATCCAAACTAGCAATCCATGCAAAATATAAACCCCGACAAATAATTTTTTTGATGATGTTGGGTAAGAATATGAAATACCAAGTCCCAAGAGAAACAGCGGAAGAGAATTGGATATTAAATGATTGAAATCAACATGAATTAATGGTGCGGTGATTATTCCTATTAAGCCGGAAATTTTTCGTGGAAAAATTCCCAAAGAAACCAGGTTGATTCCAAAAGATATTTCAAAAATTTTCACTAACCACAAAAGCAATACAAACGCTGCTGGATAAAACAAGCTGCGAAATAATTTTTTCTTTTCCTCGGTCATCTTAGTATTTACTGTTGATATTCTATTTTGCTTTTCTGTACTTTTCTTTTTTGTAAATATTTTACCGCAAGCCAGCAAAACGAAGCCCAAGCAAGTCCGACTGACCAGCCGGCTAAAACATCTGTTGGATAATGAACTCCAAAATAAATTCTGCTTATGCCGATTAAGAAAACCAAGATTATCGCAACAAGTAAAATATATACTCTTAAATTTTTATTCGATTGAACTTTTGCAAGCAGTGCTCCTTGTGTTAAATAAACTACCGAGGACATCATTGCATGACCGCTTGGAAAGCTGAGAGACTTTACCGTTAAAAGATGATAAATCAGCGGTGGTCTTTCGCGAGCGAATAATTCTTTCAAACCAAAAGATAGGATTGCCCCGCCAATGGTTGCAATTAAAATCAGCCACATAAATTCGTACTGCTTCTGAATCAGCAAATAAAAAACAACTGCGGCCGTAATCATAAAAATTATTGTGGTTCCGCCTAAAGCAGTTATATCTATCATCATTCCGGTAAGCCAGGTTTGTTCGTCTTCCATTATTTTTCCATCATGACGCAAATAATTTAAAGTCATTTCATCAAATCCCTTGCTCTCGCCGCTCACCACTTCCTTCGCTACATAAGTAAATACTAAAAGCGCGGTAACCAGAATTAAAAGATTTAATAAAATCCTTATTTCACGAGAAGAGTAATCGGCGATGAAAATTTTTAATGTAATAATTTTTTCTTGTAAGCTCATTAAGATAACATCTAAAATTTTGCAGGGTAATTTATAAATTCATTTCCACACATTCTTGGTAAACAAATACAAATATCATCTTGTTTGCTTAAACTAGTTCTTAAACCGGAAGAAAATTTTTCTCGATGAACGGTTTTTGTATTACACCAGCTAGATATTTTGCCAAAAAATTCATTCTACTTAAGGCATACAAATTGAAATTAAAAGCGAAATGAATTCTGAACAAAAAACATTACTTCCAGAAAACGAAAATCCAATCCGTGTTCTTGGCGTCAGAATGCTAGGTAAAGAAATGTTTAAAAGTTTTTCTGTCTGGTCGCTGCTAATTTCTAACCTTCTAGTTGCAGCATTTACAATAATAGAAAAACAGAACGTGCTCAACGTTCTTTGGGTTTATTGGTTTCAAAGTGTAATTATCGGTGTGTTCAACTTTTTTAAGATAATATCACTTAAAGAATTTACGGTTGATGGGTTGAAGATGAACAACAAACCTGTAAAACATACAAAAGCCGCAAAAGCAGGTGTCGCCACTTTTTTTCTGTTTCATTACGGTTTCTTCCATTTCATCTATGCAATGTTTTTATCTGCTTTTATCTCGATAGGCGGCATATCAAATGGTGGGATTGCTTTTTCTTTTATTTTTCTAACCTCACTGATTTTTTTCGTTAACTACCTGGGAGAATATTTTTTTACATTTAGACGTGAGCAGGCAATGGTGCAAAGTTTATCCAAACTTATGATGGCTCCTTATAAAAGAATTATTCCAATGCATCTTACAATTATTCTTTCCGGATTCGTTTTGGTTGGGGGTGCTTTCAATGTAACCGATCCGAATATTATTATTCTTTTGATCTTTATTGGACTAAAAACCTTTATGGATCTAATCACAAATTAAATTTAAAAAATATGTCGTCTCTTCATTTAACACCGATAGCTTAGTTTAATATTTACTTACCATACCTTGCGGCAACTTCATTTGGCGGAACCGGTAGGGGAACCTTATTGCTAATCGGTTTGATACTCTTTAGATAAGCAAACACTGATTTTAAATCCTCATCACTTAATCCCGCGAGACCCATATACGGCATTGGCGGGAGAATTGGTCTTCCGGCTCCGATATGCAATCCGTTTTTCATTGATCTTACAAAAATCTCTTCGGTCCACGCACCGATACCTGTTTGAATATCTGGTGTTAGGTTAGCTGCGAATGATACACCCCAGGGACCAACCCATGCAGTTAGATCCCCGTTGCATAAATACCATTTGCCGGGCCCAATGACCGATGTATCAACTCTTGGAATACTTAGTCCCCCTTGATGACCGGATAATAATTTTGTTGTGTCGGGTACGGGACCCATATCGGTAAATACTTTAGGAGAATGGCACTCATTACAACCGCCAAAATTAACTAGGTATGCTCCTCTTTTAATCTTTTCATCTTGAGTCATTTCCTTTTCCTGCTGTGTACTGCATTGAGTTAGTAATAATACACCAGCAAGAAAAATAATTGTTAGCAGAGCATTAAATATGTATTTGTTCATCATAGTTTATCCTTTTCTACTTTCAATAGTATAAACGTAAGCAGTTGTGCACGAAAAATCAATTTGAAATTGTGATGCAGATAACTTTGAAAAACCAGCTCTCAATTCGGTTTATTTTCAGCACTTTTTGTTGTTAAGAATCATAACAAAATGTGATGTGGCTTTAATTAAAATATTCGAACAAGGATTTGTAAAAATACAGAGAAAAAATAGAAAATATTTGTCGCTTGTGTTTTGTGAGGATAAAGTAAATAGAAAAGCAGTCCCGTCTGAGACTGCTTTATCAAGTCTTCCTTTAAGAAGTTGTTTTCTTCTTAAATAGTCTGTAGATAGCAAGTAAGATTATTGCTCCGATTGTTGCGCCAATAAATCCAGCAGTTTGACCTTGTTCATAAATCCCTAAAAACTGTCCTAAATACGTAAAGACAATTGAACCGGCAATACCAACAAGTATTGTGATAATAATTCCGCCGGGATCTTTACCAGGCATTATGAATTTTGCCAGTGCACCGACTACAAGACCGATGACGATTGTCCAAAGAATTGACATGTTATACCTCTTTTTGTTGATGATTAATACATCACTAGGATGTTTTTCTTTTAGAAGTAAATCTATTAACTAAAGTTTTAGTTGCCCAAATAAGCAAGGCTATGACAATAATACCAGCAATTACAGGAATAAAAATTGCCATGGCTGATAAAGTTAGAGAACTTCCTGATTCAACCGTGGAAACACCAGGGTTGCCCAAGCCGCCCGTTGTAATTGAAGATGTAATTCTCGTTACTCCAGTCAGCGCTTGAATTATTCCCGCAACACCGCCTCCGGCAATTATGGCTAGTGTCCATTTCATAAGCGGAGATATTCCAGTAACGACTGATGCCATTAAGATAATGCCTGCAATCACTGCAACGGGCGATGCAATTGTATCTAGTATATTATCAACCCATGGTATATAATAGCCAGCTATTTCTAAAACCGTTGCCATGCCGAAAGTAATCAGTGCGGGGTAAGTTCCAATCCAGCTAAATGAATCTACAAGCGTTAAATTTCCTGTTAGTGATGCAATACTTATAACCAGAAATGGGATAAAAATTCTAAAGCCGCTTGCAGCACTCAGTCCAATACCCATTAAAATGGTAAGTAATATTTCAAAGTTCATTATTTGTTTCCAACCAAAGATTTTAATAAAATCTCATAAGAATTATCATCGCCAGAAACATGCGATGAAAACCGATAAAAACATAAATAAAATTGTGGTGATCTCAAATAATTATTAAACTTATGAAGAAGAATTAGTAAGCTAAGAATAATACCTGCAAAAGCTTGCACCACCAATCTAGAAAAATCGAGTTTTCGTTTTGAAAAACCACTAACAATTTTTATCGGTTAAAACTTATGAGTTCAGCCCTTAAACAGAAAACAGCTTCACTTTTTATCTTTGATCAGAATTTCCATCATTGCTTCGGCGGCACCCGAACAAATTTTTCTAATTAAAGCCCTATCGGTTTCATCACCAAGTTCATAAGTAAGAGCCGGTGCGTTAAAAATATTGTACGCCCAGCCATCGGAAGTTGGAGCGTTGTAATCATTCAACGATTCATCAACGTTAAGCTTGTAATCCGGGAACATTTCTTGAATTCTGTTCAACCAGCTTTTCGTTGTTTCATAAATTGGATCAATGCTTAATGTGCTGTCTCTCGATGTTATGTAAAAAACATCTTGCTGTGTTGAATGAAAATCAATAAAGAATTTTACCTTACCTTTTGATTCACTCACGATTCTGAGGAGTTCGTCCCTCACCAATCTTGTTTCTGGTTGATTAAAAGCAAACCAATCGCGGTTTAAATCTACACCATTTGAATTGTGCCTCCAATGCCCCTCATCAACACCATCGGGATTGACAAGCGGAACTACGACAACGCGAAATCTCTCTCTAAATATTCTTGATATTTCAGAATCGTCTGTGAGTTTTTCAACAAAGGATTTTAATGCAAAAGCACCCGTCACTTCGGGTGGATGCTGTCTCCCGATTATAAAAACCAAATCAGAATTATCCCTTCCTTCACTAATTTCTAATTTATTAATTGCCCTTCCATTTACGGATTGGCCAATTGAACTTTTCTTTACAAAAGCTTTCCAGATAAGCTCATCAATCCATCTTTCATAGTCTTTAGATAGAAATAATTCCTGAGCAGAAACCCAAATTGTATCGGGTTTTAATTTCAATTTTAGATTTGCAATTCCTTTAGACGTATCATTAAAATAAAAATTTGAATCTATAGGTCTCCAATACTTACCATCATAACTCAACTTTGGTACATACCTATGTGAACCGTCTTTGTAAAGAATTTTAAGATTTATTTCTCTGTTTTTTTCGCTCCAAATTTTAAATGAGTACCATGCAGAATTGTTAATTTGTGAATTCTCGGGTTCAATTACAGCAATAAAAGTGGAATCATTCTCCTGATAAAAATCGTTTAATCTTGATCCTGTGAATTCATTGCTCACATAGAGTTTACTCCCGCTAAATAAAAAAGTTCTTTTGTGCTGGGGATAAATTGTTTTGTTTGTGGTAATAGTTGAACCGGGAGGATCGTAAGACAATCCCTTAATTTTTTCTTGAGAAGTTTCCTTAGTAGAGGAACAGCCTAAAATCAAAAATAGAATTGTTGTTATTAACTGCAGCGATATGAATCTCATAAATTTTTGTATGTGTTTGTTAAAAAAATTTTGGAAATCTTAACTAAAACTAACATAAATTTGAAATAAATCGATTTAAAACTATATTAAAAAAAGATTGTTCAAAAAATTACCCTTATTTTAGAGGAACAAAATCATCTGAGTAAAGTATCATAATCGTTATTAAAAATTTAATGGGAGCAAAGAAAGTCATGACACACATAGCAAAAGTTCTTTTTCTTATTCTGTTTATACTCACTATTTCATCATTCAGCCAAAATCCCGATCAGAAATCAATTGCCGTCACAGTCTATAATGCAAATCTCGGCGTTGTAAAAGATTTACGGGAAATGGATATCAAATCCGGCACATCAAAAATTTTCCTTACCGATGTAGCACAATTCATTGATCCAACAAGCGTTCACATAAAAATTAACGGCGACGTGATTGAACAAAATTACCAATATGATCTTGTAAGTCTTGATAAAATTTTACAGAAATATATTGATAAGGAAATTCAGCTTATCGGTGAAAAAAATGAGTTCATCGAGGGAAAATTACTCTCAAGCTTTGCCGGGCAAATTGTGATTGAGAAAAAAGAGGGCGGACTTGTAATGATTCCCAACACGACAAAGTATAGGTTTTCTGTTGGCTCATTACCCGAAGGGTTGATAACAAAACCAACTTTGGTTTGGATGGTCAACTCAAAATCTTCCGGAAAGCAGAACGTAGAAATTTCTTATCAAACATCGGGAATGAATTGGCATGCGGAGTATGTGGCTGTACTAAATCAAAACGATACGAAGTTAGACTTAAACTCGTGGGTTAGTGTTGAAAATAATTCCGGCGCAACTTATAAAAATGCAGTTCTTAAATTAGTGGCGGGCGATGTCAATCTTATCACTCCCGGCAGAAATCAAGTTTACGGATACACTGAAGAGATGAGAATGGATAAGGGTGTCGCTCCGCAGCAATTTCAAGAGAAGGAATTTTTTGAATACCACATTTATAATTTACAGAGACCAGCAACCCTCGCACAAAATGAAACAAAACAAATATCACTGTTCGAGGCTGCCAATGTAAAAGCAACTAAAAAGTTTTATTACAGAAGCGGTGGTTATCAATCCTATTATTATGGAAATTCTACAAACACAAAAAAAGTTGCGGTGATCGTTGAGTTTGAAAATATGGAGGAATATAACCTTGGTGTTCCGATGCCAAAGGGTAAAGTTCGTGTTTATAAATCTGACGATGAGACAATCGAGTTTATTGGTGAAGATATGATTGATCATACCCCCAACAAGGAAAAGGTTAAGCTGAGAATTGGTGATGCTTTTGACATTGTTGCTGAAGAGGTTCAAACTGAAAATAAAAAGATAACCGATAGAGTTTACGAGCAAGCGTACGAGATTAAATTTAAGAACAGAAAGAAAGAAGATATTGTTGTTGAGGTTGAAAAAAATTTGGGATTTTATTGGGAGGTTTTAAGCTCATCCATAGATTATGAAAAGAAAGATTCACAAAATATAATCTTCAAAGTACCGGTTAAAGCCGACAGCGAAACTGTGCTGAAGTTTAAAGTAAGGTATACGTACTAGCCTGGCTACGTTGGCTGGAGCTATTAGATTAAGAGTGAGATAAAGACAAAGAACAAACCCAATTTCTCTGAGAACGAAATTTAAGTTTTAAGAAATTGGGTTTGTAAGTATCCTCAATTAGACGTTCTAGATAATCATGTACTGTAATACATATTGGTGTTAAGATATGGAAGCACAGTAATTATTAATACAATAATTGCGATAATATAAAGCACCATAAACACAAGTGTAATAATTATAAATATCTTCTGTATGAAGAAGAAGCGGCTTTGTCTCTCAAGTGCTCGCTCCAGCATATTGTTATCGCTGGAAAGCATGTAAGAAGAAAATGAATCGGATGATTCTCTTAGGCGTAAACCAGATATGATTAATGGAATTCCCAAAATTGCCCCGATTATTGTGACGGAATAAAGAACACCGACAATAATAAAAAATATACCCACGAACCTCATGTCCGAAGATAATTTGCTTATGGTGGTTCTCAGCATCGGGATAGAGTTTAGCAGATCTGACACAAATTTTCTCCTATTGAATTAATCTAAAATTTTTGTTTTACGAAATTACGTAAGTAAAACAATTTTCAAAGATATTTCTTTTCAGTCGTTGTGCTCTGCGGGAGGAATATTCTCCGCACCTTCAATCTTCCCGATTAGCATTTCGGGATGATGAATTAACATCGGCAAACAATGTGAACAAATAAATGCAGGTTTACCGGAATAACTTAGTGCCACTAAAGGTATTTCGTTCTCGGAGCGGTTGCAGTTTAAGCAATGTTGGAGTTTGGCTTCTTCACTCATGTAATTTCCTTATGGTAATTATTTAATAATTTTTATTGATCTTAAAATATAAGCTTGCTTTTTCATTACAAAGTTCACTTTGAGCTTAAAAGAATTATTTATTTTTTGAATTCTTAATTTATAATTCACCTTACGC
>Ga0209322_10000534_pt1 | contig 22262 bp, 18 predicted proteins | sample Rifsed19ft1_FD_184013 | JGI IMG/M metagenome (GOLD analysis project Ga0209322, IMG submission 184013) | Soil microbial communities from Rifle, Colorado, USA - sediment 19ft 1 (version 2) | ecosystem: Environmental > Terrestrial > Deep subsurface > Rock core/Sediment | place: Rifle, Colorado... | reverse complement strand
TGAAAAGTATCCTCACCCCCACCCTGCCCTCCCCCGTCAAGGGGGAGGTTATAAGGTAATTTGTATAATTAAAATGCCGATAGGAAGATATAAAGACCTTTTGAAATCCATGGGGTTCCAGTCCTTTCTCTGGACCCAGTTCCTTGGGGCGTTCAACGACAACGCCTTCAAGATAGTCCTCTCAATGATAGCCGTAAACATGGCGGCAGGACATGGCGGGGCGTACGTCTCCATGGTCGGCGCGGTCTTTATCCTGCCTTTCTTCCTCTTTTCAGGCTACGCCGGTTATGCCGCGGACGTCTACAACAAGCGGACCGTCCTCATCGTCACAAAGGCGTTCGAGATAGCCGCGGTCCTCTTCGGCCTCGTGGCCTTCTGGTCCGGGAGGATCGAGTTCATGCTCGGCACGCTCTTCCTCATGGCCCTGCACTCTACATTTTTCAGCCCGGCCAAGTACGGCATTCTGCCCGAGATGCTCCCTGACAAGGATCTCTCAAGGGCGAACGGCCTTCTCGAGATGTCGACCTTCCTCGCCATCATCCTCGGCACATCGGGCGGCACGCTCATGTACGCGGCATGGAGCGACAGGCTCCCGCTTGTAGGCCTGATATTCATCCTCATCGCCCTACTGGGCATGTTCATGTCGTTCGGCATCTCTCAGGTCGCCGACTCGGGCGCGCAAAAACAGTTCAGCTATAACCCGTTTGCCGAGATAGGCGAGGGCATGAAGTCGCTGGCGGGCAACAGGCTCCTCCTCTTCACAGTGGGCGGCATCACCTACTTCTGGTTTTTAGGGTCGCTCCTCCAGATGGACATACTCCTGCTGGGCAAGGAGGTCATGGGACTCACGGACTTCTGGGTGGGCATACTCATCGTCTCGCTGGCCTTAGGGATAGGCATCGGAAGCATCATGGCCGGACGCCTCTCCGGCGACAAGGTCGAGCCGGGCCTCGTGCCGTTGGGCGCCATAGGCATGGGCCTGTTCTCTCTCCTGCTCTCTCTCTCCCACGGCTCGTACCCGAGGACAGCGGCCGCGATGTTGATGCTCGGCTTCTCCGGGGGGCTATTCATAGTCCCGCTCAACGCCCTCCTGCAGCAGAGGAGCGCGGCCCAGGAAAAGGGGCGGGTCATCGCCACAAACAACTTCTTCAACACATGCGGCATACTCCTTGCCTCTGCCGTTCTCTGGCTAATGAGAGACAAGCTCGGCGTAACGGCGGACAGGATAATCCTCGTCTTCGGCTTCGTTACGCTCCTTTCGACAGTATTTGTCCTGAAGGCCCTGCCCGATTTTCTAATCAGGTTTGTCCTCTGGATGCTCACTCACACGCTCTACAAGATAAAGATAGTCGGGCAGGAGAACGTGCCGATAAAGGGCCCGGCCCTCCTCGTCTCAAACCACATGTCGTTCGTGGACGCCTTCCTCGTGGGCGCGTGCGTGCAGAGGTTCATCAGGTTCCTCATATACGAGTACTTCTACAATATAAGATCGATCCAGTGGCTCTTGAAACTCATGAAGGCCGTGCCGATCGCGGACGGCAATAAGAAAGATGTCCTCAAATCAATCACCAGGGCTCGCGAGGAGCTCCGCTCCGGCCACATCGTCTGCATATTCGCGGAGGGCGCGATAACCCGCACAGGCAACCTCCTGCCCTTCAAGAAGGGCTTTGAGAGGATAGTCGACGGCATGGACGTGCCCATCATACCGGTGCACCTCGACAGGATATGGGGCTCTATCTTCAGCTTCAAGGGCAGGAGATTTTTCTGGAAGCTCCCCACCCACTTCCCCCACCCTGTCACGGTCTCGTTCGGCAGGCCCATGAAGGACGCCTCTGCCGAAGAGGTGAGGCAGGCCGTCATGGAGCTCGGAAGCGGCGCCCATGACCACAGGCGCACGCCGGACGACCTCCTGCACCTGAGGTTCCTGAGGACCGCGCGAAGGCACCTCTTCTCGTTCTGCATGGCAGACTCGACCGGCAAGAAACTCACCTGGCTCAAGGCCCTCGCCGGGAGCATCATCCTCTCAAGGTGGATCTCCAATAACTGCAAGGGCGAGATGGTGCCGATACTCCTGCCGGCGTCTGTGGGCGGCGCGCTCGCCAATATTGCCGTGCTCATGTCCGGCAAGGTCGGAGTTAACCTGAATTTCACCGCCGGAAAGGCCGCGATAGCCTCCGCCCTCAAGCAGTGCAGGGCTAAGGAGATACTGACCTCGCGCGTATTCGTCGAGAAGGCCGGGCTTGAGAGGGACTCAAGGATGGTCTTTCTCGAAGACGTGATGTCCCGGGTCACTGGCACGGAGAGGTTCTTCAGCGCGGTGGCGGCCCTCCTGCTGCCCTGGCGGCTCATTTCGACCTTCTTTTGCATCGAGAGAGGACCGCAGAGCCTCGCGACGGTCATATTCACGAGCGGCTCCACCGGACAACCCAAGGGGGTGATGCTCACCCATCACAACCTGATATCGAACATAGAGGGCCTCCAGCAGATATTCCACTACTCTGGCAAAGACACGATGCTGGGCGCCCTGCCCTTCTTCCATTCGTTCGGGTACACGGCCTCCATCTGGTTCCCGCTCCTCTCGGGCTTCAGGGTCGTCTACCACTCAAACCCGATGGAGGCGAGGAAGATAGGCGAGCTGGCGAAGGAGTACCGCGCCACCATGATAATGGGCGCGCCTACATTCTTCGCGACCTATGTGAAGAAATGCGAGCCCGATGAGTTCGCGACGTTGCGCTACGCCATCGCCGGCGCCGAGAAGTTAAAGCCCGCGATAGCGCAGGAGTTCAAGGCAAGGTTCAAGGTGGACCTATTGGAAGGCTACGGCGCCACGGAGCTTTCGCCGGTCGTCTCTGTAAACATCCCTGATATCGAGGACGGCGGCGTAAGGCAGCGCGGGTCGAGGCCCGGCACGGTCGGCCACCCGATACCCGGCGTATCGGTCAAGGTAGTAGACCCGGCCACAGGAGAGGCGCTCCCGCACGGGCACGAGGGCATGCTCCTTATAAAAGGGCCTAACCTCATGCTCGGCTACCTGAACGACAGGGAGGCGACCTCGCGAGTCATAAGAGACGGCTGGTATGTCACCGGCGACATCGCGTCCATCGGAGAGGACGGCTTCATATCGATCCTCGACCGGTTATCCCGGTTCAGCAAGATAGGCGGCGAGATGGTGCCGCACATAAAGATCGAGGAGGCGCTCTGCCAGGTGCTGATGACGGAATGCGCGGTCACAGCCGTGGAGGACGCGGAACGCGGCGAGAGGCTCGTGGTCTTTTACACGAAAAAGGAACTGACCGGACAGGACGCCTGGAAGGCCCTTGCCTCATCCGAGCTGCCGAGGCTCTGGATACCGAAGAGGGACAGCTTTTTCCATGTCGAGGAACTGCCGCTGACAGCTACGGGGAAGTTAGACCTGAAAAGGATAAAGGCGATGGCTGTGGAGATGGTAACGACTTTAAAGGCGTAGGGTGCGCCGTGCGCACCAATTTAAGAATAAATTATTGGCGGGTTCAATTTTGCAAATTGAACCCGAAATTTCGTGACTACCCCTTACGAATCATCGGATTCAGCCTTGTAGGTTGGGTTGCGCTTTTTAACCCAACATAATGATTTCTTGTAATCTTCTGGATGGTGTTGGGTTACGCTACGCTAACCCAACCTACCTTTAATCACCCTCTCCCCTTGCGGGAGAGGGCTGGGGTGAGGGGGCAGACCTTCACCCTCCCCTTAATCCCCTCTTGTCAAGGGAGGGGAAGTCAATATCAAAAAACTGAGATTGCCGCGCTCCGCTCGCAATGACTGCAATTCTTGGTGCGCACGGCGCACCCTACACTTCTTTGCTTTACTTCGTTGTCGCCGCGCCTGGAAGCGGCGCGAGGTAGACGGTGTTCCGGGAGAGGTCCTTGGCCTTGTACATGGCCCTGTCCGCGGTCTTCAATAGCTCTTTCTTGTCCCTGGTGTGGGTGGGGTAGGTGGCAACGCCTATTGACGCGGTTATCCTGAGCCTGAGCCCATCTTCCTTCATGAACTCGTGCCGCTCGATAGATGTGCGTATCCTCTCGGCTACCCTCATCGCCACGTTGTAGTCCGCGTCCACGAGTATCACGACGAACTCGTCGCCACCGTAGCGTATGACGCTGTCCACTTCGCGGCAGCATTTGAGGAGTATCTTGCCGATCTCTATCAATACCTTTGACCCCACGAGGTGGTCGTTGTGGTCGTTGACCTGCTTGAAGTTGTCGAGGTCGAGGAAGAGGACCGTGACGGGCATCATGAGCCTGTCCGCCCTCTTTATCTCCTTGTCGAGGACCAGCTCAAGGTACTTCGCGTTGTAGAGGTTCGTCAGGCTGTCTATGAAGGCCATCTCCTTGGCCTCCGCGTACTTCTCGGCGTTCTCGAAGGCCGCGGAGGCGTGCTCCGCGATGAAGGCCGCGCTCTTTATCTCTCTGGGCGCGTAGTCGTCCTTCCCCGCGCTGGAGAGGAGGATGAAATAGCCCATCGTGGTATTCCCCTTCACGAGGGGCGCGGCGAAGAAGCTCCTGTAGTCCTTCAAAAAATCCTTTTCAAAGCCGTTGATCTCCGGCTTCGCGAGGACCGTTATGTTGGAGAAGCCCTTCAGGTCCCGCTCGAAGCGCGACTTGAATATCTCGATAATGGCCTCGGCCTCGCCCGTGTTCAGGTGCCTCGCGCTCTTGAGCGCGAGCGTCTTCTGGTCCGGTTCGTAGAAGGCGGCTATGCCGGCCTGGCTTGGGACTGTCTGCAGGAGCGCGTCAAGGGTCTGGTTGTAGAGCTTTGCGATATCGAGGGTGGAGGTTATCGCCCTGCTCACCTCGAAGAGGCGGAGCGATTGTCTCATCTCCTGGTTTTCTTCGAGGAGCTTCCTCTTCTCAAGGCAGCTCTCGACGGTGTGCAGGAGCTCGTCCTCGTTCAAGGGCTTCATAATGTAATCGAAGGCGCCATTCTTGAGGGCGGCTATGGCCGACTCGATCGAGCCGTGGCCGGTGATGACGATGACGTCGATGAGGGCGTTGTACTGCTTTACGCGCCCGAGCACCTCGAGGCCGTTCATGTCGGGCATGACAAGGTCCGTTATGACCATGTCAAAGTCCTCGGCCTCGGCAAGGGCGAGGGCCTCCTTGCCGGTCGAGGCGCTCCTCACAAAAAATCCCCCGCCCGTCAATATGTCGGAACAGAGGACCCTGAAGAACGCGTCGTCGTCTACTACGAGAATTCTACCTTTGCTCATGAATTCTCCATGCTGGCATGACGTTTAAAATAACAGAAAACAACATAAAGTGTCAATAACGCAACCCTTCTTGCGCCTTGACAATCGCCTTTTTGGGGCAATACTCAAGGGGAACTCTCTTTGGCCATTTTTTCTCTCTTTGCCTTTCTTACGGTTGTTGCCGCATATCTTCGTGTTTTTCCTCGGGAATTAGGGTTTTCCGCTTCTCCCCCCGGGGAGGATAAAAAGAATCGGACCATTATGGCCAGGCTATTCCCGTTATTCTCGATACTCGTCATCGCCCTCTGGGGCTGCGGCAACGGAGGCGTGGACGGCAGCGACGGCCCCCGCTCGGCTGCCCTGCGGGCCGCGCAGGTCTCGGCGGGCGACTTCCATACCTGCGCCCGCGTGGACGGGACAGTGGAATGCTGGGGCGACAACTCGAGCGGACAGCTCGGCGACGGCACAGGCGCAAACAGGCTCTTCCCCGTTGCCGTCGCCGGGGTCTCCACAGCTACCCGGATTTCCTCCGGCGGACAGCACACCTGCGCCCTCCTCTCAGACGGGACCGTCGCATGCTGGGGCGCAAACGCGAGCGGCCAGCTCGGCAACGGGAATACAACGGGCTCGCTTACGCCGGTGGCTGTCTCCGGCGTCACGGACGCGCTGTCCATCTCAGCCGGGAGCACCCATACATGCGCGCTTATTTCAAACGGCACAATACGCTGCTGGGGCAGGAACATATTCGGAGAGCTCGGCAACGGCTCGAACCAGGGCTCGAGTCTGCCTGTGGCGGTCTCAGGCATCACGACCGCGGCGGAGGTCGCCGCGGGAGGCAGTCACACCTGCGCGAGGCTCTCTGACGGAAGCGTGCGGTGCTGGGGCTCGCATGCGCTCGATCAGCTCGGCAATACCGGCCTCATCACCGGGTCGAGCTCCAATACGCCCGTGACGGTCTCGGGGCTTGCGAACGCAGTCTCCATCGAGGCGGGAACGAACCACACCTGCGCGGTTACAAACACCGGTACCGTGAGCTGCTGGGGCGACAACATCTCCGGCCAGCTCGGCGGCTTCTGGACGCTGGTCGCCACTTTCCCCCTGTCGTTTCGCACCACCTCGGAAACGCCTGTTTCAGTTTCCGGCCTCTCAACCGCGGCAGGCGCGGCTGCCGGCTTCGGCCACTCGTGCGCCGCGCTCTCCACCGGCAGCGTCTTCTGCTGGGGCGACAACTCCAGCGGCCAGCTCGGGGCAGCGTCAAACGTCGGTTTCGTTCCGCCCGGGGGAGGCGCATCGACCACGGTGACCATTGTGCCGGTCCAGGCCGGGAGCATCACTACCGCCGTTGAGGTCACCACAGGCCTCTTCCACTCCTGCGCGAGGCTCTCGAACAGCCGCGTCCTGTGCTGGGGGCTCAATTCATCGGGGCAGCTCGGCATTGGCGACGTTGGCGGGACGCCCTTCCCCACAGAGGCGGGCGGTTGAAATAAGAGTGCCAATCGGATATCCTCTCCCACATGAAGCACTACACCCTCGATGCGGCCCCCGAGCGCCCGGTATCCCATGACCCTGAGCTTAAAAAGCGTGTCCTCTTTCCTGAAGGCATCTCCTGCCTCAGGCACATAAGCCATATTGTCCTTAAAGCAGGCTCTACAGCCTCTGCCCACACCCACGCGGAGACGACCGAGATATTCTACTGCGTGAGGGGCGCTATTACCTTCAGCGTCAACCACGAGAGGACGCACCTTCTTCCCGGCCACCTGCTTGTGGTCGAGCCCGGGGAGGAGCACGCGATAGTGGAGGTCCCGGTCGAGTCGGAGATGGTTTACATGATGATAGGATGATAATTTTAATTTATAAGGAGCCTATATGATATCAGAAGGATCCAGGGCCCCTGATTTCAATCTGCAGGGCATCGACGAGGACGGCGCGGAGAAGCGGTTTTCTCTGAAGGACCTGAAGGGTAAAAAGGTGGTCCTCTATTTCTACCCCAAGGACAACACGCCCGGCTGCACGCAGGAGGCCTGCGACTTCAGGGACAACATGGCCAGGCTCAAAAAAGACGCCCTGGTGCTCGGCGTAAGCCCTGATTCGATCGAGTCCCACAAAAAGTTCAGGGACAAGTTCGGGCTTGAGTTCCCGCTCCTTTCAGACGCTGACAAGGCTGCCGCTGTCGCCTTCGGCGCGTGGGGCGAGAAGGTCATGTACGGCAAGAAGGGCATGGGCCTCATTCGCTCGACCTTTCTCATAGACGAGAAAGGGGTCGTAGTGAGGGCCTGGCGCAAGGTCAAGGTGGAGGGCCATGTAGACGAGGTGCTCGGGGCGATAAGGGGGTAGGGCGGGTTCAATTTATAAATTGAACCCAAAAGTTCGTATTAGCACTCACGCACCTGCAGGTTCAGGGTGCAACCCTGAACCTGCAAATGTTTTTCTTCCCCTCCCTTGACGGGAGGGGATTAAGGGGAGGGTGAAGGATTGAGGGGAGGGTGAATCTTCACACCCTCCTCCACGCCTCTTCGACCCTTACCCCTTTTTTACTCGCCGCACCCGCTGGCATGAACTCCGTCGTATGGCAGATGGCTATGCCGCCCTTTTTATCAATGGCAAGCAGGCCTGCCTGGCCTCCGAATTTCTTCATCCGCCGGAGAGCTGCCAACGCGGCCCTCCGCGCGCCCGTCTCCTCCATCCCCATGCAGGCCTCTTTCGCGAGGCAGAGCCTTAATATGTCCTCTCCCCTCCCTGTGCATGAGACAGCGCCGAGTTCAGCATAGACTCCTGAGCCTATGAGCGGCGTGTCGCCTACCCTTCCGGGCAGCATTGCGAGCACGCCTCCGGTGGAAGAGCCTGCCGCAACGTTGCCATTGCCGTCTATCGCGACCGCGCCTACCGTTGAGAAATATTCCTCATAGAGCGCCCTTGCCTGTGTGTCCCTGAGGGCCTTTTTGAGGCGCGTCAACGCCCTTTCAGAGGGCTCTCCGAGCCTCTTCAAGCCCGCCCTCCGCGCCAGCCTCGCGGCCCCGATATTGGTAAATACATTGTTCGGCAGCTCCATGGCTATGCGTGCCGCCAGTATCGGATTACTGTAACCTTCGAGCCCGATGACTGCCCCCGCCCGCATGCCGACCCCTTCCATAATTGACGCGTCGAGCCTCATCCTGCCGTCGAGCTGGAGATTCGCTCCGCTGCCCGCGTTATAGAGGCCCGAGTCCTCCATTATGACTATCGCCTTGAGGACCGCCTCGAGGCTCCCCCCGCCCTCTTTGAGGACCGAAAAGCCTGCCTCGAGCGCCGTCTTAAGGCCTTTCAGCGCCTTTTTCTGGGGTCTTTTAGAGCCTGCGCCGCCGTGTACGAGTATGACCATACGCCTCCCGAAATCCGGATTTCCCTTTTAATGATGCCATTGTTTTCCTTCTTGCGCCAATACAACCGTGGTAGAATAAGCGCGATGCTAAAGCACACCTTCTGCCATATCCCCGGCGTGGGGCTCAAGACCGAAAAGAGGCTCTGGACATCCGGCATCCTCGACTGGGACTCGCCGCTGGGCTCGTTCAAGCTCCGGAGGACGGCCGAAGGGGCCTTCAAGTCGACCCTTGAGGAGTCGAGGCGCTCATTCGAGCTAAGGGACCCTCGCTTTTTCGGGGCCGCCCTTCCAGCAAAGGAGTCCTGGCGGCTCTTCTCTGATTTCAGGGGCGATGTCGCCTATATCGATATCGAGACGAACGGCTACGTAGGCCCGCACGGGTACATAACCGCCATATCGCTCTATGACGGCAAGAGGGTCCGCTATTACATAAAGGGAGAGAACCTCGATGAGTTCAAAGAGGACATCTTCGACTACAAGCTCCTCGTCACCTATAACGGCAAGTGCTTTGACATACCCTTCATAGAGAGCCACATGGGCATAAGGCTCACCCAGGCGCATATCGACCTGAGGTATACGCTCCGCGACCTCGGCTTCAAGGGCGGCCTCAAGGGCTGCGAAAAATTAATAGGTATCGACCGCGGCGAGCTGAAGGGAGTTGACGGCTATTTTGCCGTGCTCCTGTGGAGGGACTTCAGGAGGAACAAGAACCCGAAGGCCCTCGAGACGCTCCTTGCCTACAACATACAGGACGTAGTGAACCTCGAGCCCCTCATGATAAAGGCGCACAACCTGAAGCTCATGCTGACGCCCTTTGCCGGGGCCTATGAGATAGATACGCCTGCCCCGCCGGCGGAGCTCCCGTTCCAGCCCGACATCGACACCATAGAGCGCATCAAGTCCGGCCTTGCTGAGATGACCGGCGGGATCTGACAACCTGATTTTGAAAACTATCCAGCCATCTTTCTGGAGACTGCCATTTTGCGCACTACCGTGCGCTTCCGGGCATAAGGTTCGCTCGCTACTCCCTCCTGCCTCCGCGCTCGCCCCTTACGTCGCTTCGCTCCTGCTGCCTCGGCTCGCGCGCCCCACCCCCACCCTTATGCTCGCTACACCTTATGCCCGGACTGGGTCCAGAACAAAACAGACCCCCCACGCCCCCTTTGATAATATGATTCCAGCCAATTAACCCCCTTTCCAAAGTAAAAATCCGGTATAGACTATATTGCGCTACTTTCCCCTTGACATTGTTTCAGTATTTCGCAATAATGCAAATATGAGAAAAGAGATATTCGAGATGCAGGCCGAGATCTGCAAGACGCTGGCGAACCCCAAGAGGCTCGAGATAATAAACGCCCTCAAGGACGGCGAGCTCTCTGTGGGCGATCTCGTCGAGAGCCTCGGCATCACGAAGGCGAACGTCTCCCAGCACCTGGCGGTCTTGAGGCAGAACAGGGTCGTCAACACCAGGAGGGCCGGCGTGAACATCTTCTACCGCATAAACAACCCCAAGATAATAGAGGCGTGCTCTCTTATGAAGTCCGTTCTCCTCGAGCAGCTCGAGGAGAACGAAAGGCTCGCCAGGCGCATCAAGAAGTAGGAAAGGAGCAGGACAATGACCGTCGAAAGGTATCTGCGGCTTATAGCGGGCTTCTTCGTGCTGCTTTCTCTCGTTCTCTCGCAGCTCCATTCCGGGTACTGGCTTCTTTTCACGGCCTTCGTGGGGCTCAACCTCGTTCAGTCCTTCTTCACGAACTGGTGCCCCATGATGAGCTTCCTTAAGATGCTCGGGGTCAAGGGCTGCCGCGAGCAGTCCTGAGGCGTCTTCTTCGAAAATCTGGTTTATCAGACCAGTGTCCCGCTAATCTCTTTCAGGCTGCTCAAAAAGCTCCATATGCGAGGCGTCGAGGAGCGAGGAATGAGGCGTACTCTTTTTGTACGTCGCAGTGACGAGCGACGAAGACAACAAAGCAGATGGACTTTTTCAGCAGCCTGCATTTCGTCATGCTCTTTGACCCCATATTCCAGGGCCTTGCCATATCGATGATGTTCGGGGCCCTGGCCGCCACCTTCCTGACCCTCGCCGCGGTGCCGCTCCTGTATTACGAGCTATTCAGAAAAAGGTGACGGATATCATGTATGGGTAGGCTCGCGCCTGTTAGAATTACGGCTTTGATAGGAGGCATCCATGAAGTGTTGTACATTAATGAAGAACACCTGGATATTCGCGATAATATCGGCCCTGGTCCTTGCCGCCGCCACGATAGCCGTCTCCGCGGAGCACAGGCACCAAGGCTCCGCTGACCACAAAGGGCCCAATGCCCTTGTGGAGGAGATGAGAAGACTCGACGCGGCCTTCCACGAGATAGTCTCCGGTGTGGCCCTGAATGACAGCCGCAGGGTGCGCGCGGCGATAGAATCGCTCCACGGCGCTTTTGCGAAGACCCAGGACGCGCTCTACCACGGAGAGGCAGAGCTCAGGAAGAACCCCCAGGACGCAAAGGTCTTCGAGCGGATGGACAGGGACTTCCATAAGGACCTCGAGGCGCTCTCCCATGCCGCGGAAAAGAACGACAGCAAGAGGATGAACGAGCTTACGAAGAAGCTCCTTGACGGCTGCGTTAGCTGCCATAAGTCCTTCAGGCCTTAGCAGGCTGCTGAAAAAGTCCATCTGCTTTGTTGTCTTCGTCGCTCGTCATTGCGACGTACGTGAAGAGTACGCCTCATTCCCCGCTCCTCGACGCCTCGCATATGGAGCTTTTTGAGCAGCCTGAATATGCTCTTATTCGCCTAAATTCCTTAGCAGGCTCCCGCCTATCCCCCTCACCTCTCCCGCCAAGGGAGAGGGGGACTGCAAATCATCGCTTTTTCTCCATCCCGCAAAAAACTCCCTCGGCAGCCCCCCTGCCCCCTTTTGCTTTTTCCTTTACCCCAGCCGCCTACTTGGGGTAGAATATTTGATTCACCATTGGTAGCAAGGCCTGGGGCAGGGCCCCAAAAAACCGGAAAAGAGCAGAGATCATGGAAAGCAGGAATTTGAGGAACATCGCCATCATCGCGCACGTCGACCACGGAAAGACGACTCTCGTCGACGCGATGCTCAGGCAGGCGGGCATATTCCGCTCGAACGAGAAGGTCCAGGATAGGGTCATGGACAATATCGACCTCGAGAGGGAGCGCGGCATCACCATCATGGCAAAGAACACGGCAATCGAGTACGGCGGGGTGAAGATAAACATAGTCGACACGCCGGGCCACGCCGACTTCGGCGGAGAGGTGGAGAGGACCCTTAAGATGGTCGACGGCGTCCTGCTGCTGGTCGACGCCTCGGAGGGCCCGCTCCCTCAGACAAGGTTCGTCCTCAAGAAGGCCCTCGAGCTCTCGCTCGTGCCCATAGTCGTCGTGAACAAGATTGACAGGCCTGACGCCCGTATTCAGGAGGTACTAAACGAGATCTACGACCTCTTTATCGACCTGGACGCCCACGAGGACCAGCTCGAGTTCCCGATAATCTACACCAACGCCCGCAAGGGCACCGCCACGCTCGACCTCCAGGTCGAAGGCGCTGACCTGAGGCCGCTCTTCGAGCTCATAATAAAGACCGTCCCCGCGCCGATGGGCGACCCGGGCTCGGTACTCCAGGTGCTCGTCACCAACATCGACTACAGCGACTACGTGGGCAGGCTCGCCATAGGCAGGGTATTCGCCGGCACCATAAAGGCCGCGGACAATGTCGCCATGATGCACATAGACGACAAGATAGTAAAGACCAAGGCGACGGCCCTGTACATCTTCCAGGGGCTTGAGCGCAAGGAGGCTCCAAGCGCGAGCGTGGGCGAGATCGTGGCCCTCGCCGGCATGGAAGGGGTCTGCATAGGGGATACCATCACATCGGCAGATACCCCTGTGGCCCTGCCCAGGATAAAGGTCGACGAGCCGACAATATCCATGGTCTTCTCGCCCAATACCTCGCCGTTCGCGGGCAAGGATGGCAAGTTCGTAACCTCAAGGAACCTAAGGGAGCGCCTCGAAAAAGAGCTCCTCTACAACGTATCGATAAAGGTCGACTTCGAGAAGGCCGATTCCTTCAAGGTCATGGGCAGGGGAGAGCTCCAGCTCGCCATAATAATCGAGATGATGAGGAGGGAAGGCTACGAGCTCTCCGTCGCCATGCCCGAGACGATAACCAGGACCATAGACGGCAAGCTCCATGAGCCCATGGAGCACCTCGTAATAGACGTCCCCGAGGAGTTCATAGGCGTCGTCACGCAGCAGGTCGGCACGCGCAAGGGCAAGATGGTCAAGATGCAGAACAACGGACACGGCAGGGTAAGGCTCGAGTTCAGGATACCCTCGAGGGGCCTCATCGGCTTCAGGTCCCAGTTCCTCACCGACACAAAGGGCACGGGCCTTCTTAACCACCTCTTTGACGGCTACGAGCCCTGGCACGGCGGCATCTCCAAGAGGACCACCGGCGCCCTCGTCTCCGACAGGTCCGGCGCATCCACTATATACGCCCTCTTCGGCCTCCAACCCAGGGGCACCCTCTTCATAAAAGAGGGCACGCCCGTGTACGAGGGCATGATAGTCGGCGAGAACTCGAGGGAGAACGACCTTGACGTGAACGCCGTAAAGGAGAAGAAGCTCACTAACATGAGGGCCTCCGGCTCTGACGATTCCATGTTCCTCTTCCCCCCCAAGGCGCACACCCTTGAGCAGGCCCTCGAGTTCATCCAGGAGGACGAGCTCGTTGAGGTGACGCCTGCATCGATAAGGATAAGGAAGAAGGTCCTCGAGGCGGGCAAGAGGCCGCGCAAGAGGGATTAATGGGCTGCTGAAAAAGGCCCATCTGCTTTGTTGTCTCGTCGCTCGTCACTGCAGCGTACAAAAGAGTACGCCTCATTCCTCGCTCCCCGATTTAACTGGGGCCTTGCATCTGGACCTTTTTGAGCAGCCCCTCCTGATATGAATGCCGATAAACGATCGAGCGGGCCCGGGCCAAAACCCGGGCCCGCTTTTTATGCCCGCCCTCGAATCACTTCAATATGGAATCCGGTATAAAATTGAAAAGGAGATTCCATCAGGAGGTGAAACCCATGCCAGCAAGAGTAAAGAAGGTCTCCAAAGGCAGTAAAAAAGGGCAGTACAAGGTGGAGACGCCGGGAGGCGTCAAGGCCAGGGGCACGACAAAGGAGAAGGCAGAGGCGCAAAGAAGGCTCCTTGAAGGCGTGAAGCGCGGATGGAAGCCTACCGGGAAGAAGAAGGCGGCATGACAACCAATAGACAGCGCGTCAGAACACAGCAGACCAAGGCGCGACGAGGAGCAACGCAGGTATGCTTTAGTTTGACGCGCCGCTTCATATCCCCTTCACCAATAGCCACCACGCCCCTATACCCGCCACATAGCCGAGCGCGATTACAGGCGTCCACTTGAGGTGCGACATGAAGGTATAGAGGTCCCTCCTTACGCCCATGACAGCGACCCCTGCGGCAGACCCTATCGAGAGCAGGCTTCCGCCGGTGCCCGCAGTAAGCGTAATGAGCAGCCACTGGTCAAGGCCCATCTCGGGGCTCATCTGAAGCACCGCGTACATGACCGGTATGTTGTCGATGATCGCCGATATTACTCCTATCGCTATGTTCGCGTTGCTCGCCCCCAGGCCGCCGTAGAGGTTCACGCTCAGGAGCGCGAGGTAGCCTATATACTGCAGCGCGCCGACCGCGGCTATTATCCCGAAGAAAAAGAAGAGCGTGTCGAACTCGGCCCTTTCTATCTTTCGGAAGATGTTGAAGCTCTCTTCATACGCTTCTGAACTGTTGGAGCTTAGATTCTTTTTCTTGATGTAGTAGCCCAGGAACATCAGGAGCCCCAGCCCCGTCATCATGCCGAGGAACGGCGGCAGGTGAAGGAACTGATGGAAGCTCACGGCCGTTGCTATGGTCAGGAAACCCAGGACAATGACCATCATGGCCCCGTGCTTCATCCTTATCGGTTCGGCGGAGCCCTCGGGCCGTCCCTTCGGCAGGAACGGGAACATGACGAGGGCCGGGACAAGCCAGTTGATAATCGAAGGTATTACGATGCGTGAGAACTCCAGCGTATCCACCCTGCCAGCCGTCCAGACCATCAGGGTCGTTATGTCGCCGAAGGGGCTCCATGCTCCTCCGGCGTTCGCCGCGACGATTATGTTTATGAAGGCGGGCACGATAAATGCCCTGTTGGAGCTCACGGCCGCCACGACCGTCGCCATGAGGAGCGCGCTCGTGAGGTTGTCGGCGACCGCGGAGAGAAAGAAGGTGATTATGCCGGTTATGAAGAAGAGCTGCCTGAAGCCGAAGCCCTTCCTTATGAGCCAGGACCTGAGCGAGTCGAAGACCATCCTCTCCTGCAGGGTATTTATGAATGTCATGGCCACGAGCACGAAGAAGAATAGCTCGGCTATCTCGGCCACCATGTCCTTCACATGCTCCCCGGCATGCCCCCCGCCGTTTAGGCCCTCGAAGAAGGCTATGAGCGCCCACATGAGGCAGCCTGTGAGGAGCACGGGCTTGGACTTCCTCAGGTGAAGCTTTTCTTCAAGTATTACCAGCGTATAAGCCAGAACAAAGGCCGCTATGCTTACGTACCCTACCCATGACGTTGTAAGTGACTGCATCGCCTCTCCGATTGCTTCTTTTTTTTGTTCCGGCCCAAAAAACAAAAAAGGCCTGAGAAGAGGATTAATCCCCTTCGCAAGCCTACTCTCCCCGTAAAGGGCGCGTCCGTCCGCTGATTTTCAAGCCCCTGATATATGCCACTATTATCCTGCCGTGTCAAGCGGGAAAAGGCTCAAAAAATACTTTTTGCATCCGATAAGGTGCTTGGGTATAACTTGTTGAAAACGGTTGCTTTTTACCTTTGTAAATTATAGCATGGCCGAAGCTGGGCAGAGTTGGTTTCCCGGTCACATCTGGAAGATTTTTTCCTGAAAACCCCGAACCTCATCTTCGACCCTCCTTCGGAATCCCGGCATCGGATTCAAAGTGAAACTATCTCTCTCGAAAAAAGCAATCCTGGCCCTTACTGTAATCCTGTTTCCGATACTGATTACATTCATCACCGGATACAGGACGAACAGGGAGCTCCTTACCCGCCTTTTCCTCGACGACCTTACGCTTATCGCCGAGGCGATGGAGGGGCAGGTCTACCAGTTCCTCGAGATGGGCAAGAGGAGGACCATTGACTTCACGAGCGACGGCCTTGTAGTGGCCGAGCTCGGGAAGGCAAAGAGCGGCGTGTGGTCCCCGGAGAGGCTCAACTCGCATCTCCTCTCCAACAAGCTCCCCCTCGACGAGAGCATAAACGCCATAGCCATCGCCTCTGCGGAGGGGCAGGTAATCTCATCCACGGAAAAGTCCCTCATGGGCGTTCATTTCTCGGGGGAGCGCTTTTTCAGGGCCGGGCGCCAGGGCATAGGCATGGCCGAAAGGCCCAGGGGCGTCTACGGGAATCCTGATATCGCCATCGCTGCCCCCGTAAAGGGCGTTGGCGGAGAGCTGCTCGGCGTGATGATTACGTTCACGAACCTCTCCGAGTTGAGCAACGTCCTCACAGGCGAGCTCAACCGCAAGCTCGGCGCCCTGAGCGCGCTCATACACCGCAAGGAGACGTTCGAGTCATATCTTGTCAACTCGGATAAGCTCATGCTGACCAGCTCGAGGTTCCTGCACGACACCATCTTCAGGCAGAAGGTGGATACCGCGCCCGTGAGGACCTGCCTGGATACGACGCAGGAGATGACGGGCTTTTACACCGACTACAGGGGAGTCGAGGTCGCGGGCGCTTCCATGTGCATCCCAAGGCTCGGCTGGACCCTCCTCGTGGAGATAGACGCCTATGAGGCCCTGATGCCGGTCACTGCCATAGGGAAGTACGCGGCGACCACGGCCCTTGTCATAGCCGTGCTCATCGCGTTCCTCTTCCTGATGTTCTACAAACGAATAGTGCTTCAGCTCCAGAGCATATCGAGGGCCGCGGCCGAGATATCAAAAGGCAACTACGACACAAAGATACCCGTGCAGACCAGGGACGAGATCGGCGAGCTCTCGAGCTCGTTCAACGAGATGGCCCTCCAGATACGGGAGCGGAACAAGTCCATCGAGCAGAGCGAAAACCGCCTGAAGTCCATCCTGAACAACTCATCGGCCATAGTCTATCTAAAAGACCTCGACGGCAGGTTCCTGTTCGTGAACAGGCAGTTCGAGAGGCTCTTCAAGGCCAGCCCTGGGTCGTTGATCGGAAAGACCGATCACGACGTATTTCCCCCCGAGGCGGCGGATTCCTTCCGGAAAAACGACCTGCTGGTCCTCGAAAAAGGTTTCCCCATGGAGTTCGAAGAGGCCGTGGAGCGCAAGGACGGGGTGAGCACGTACATATCCATAAAGTTCCCGCTCTTGAACGGCGGAGAAAAGCCTTACGCTGTCTGCGGCTTCTCCACGGACATCACCGAGAGGAAGCGCATGGAGACGGCGCTCCGGGAAAGCGAGCTCAGATTGAGGAAGGCGCAGGAGCTGGCCCGCATAGGCAGCTGGGAGTGGGAGATCCCCGCCAACACCCTCTGGTGGTCTGACGAGATATACAGGATCTTCGGATTGGAAAGACGGGAGTTCGAGGCCAATTACGAGGCCTTCATGAACTCTGTCCACCCTGAGGACAGGGACTTCGTGAACAGCTCTGTCGAACAGGCCCTGTACGAGAGAAAGCCCTACTCCATCGACCACAGGATAATCCTGCCTGACGGCACGGTGAAGTTCGTGCACGAGCAGGCCGAGCTCGAGGTCGACCCGGTGGGCAACCCCGTCCGGATGACCGGCACGGTGCAGGACCTCACCGAGCAGAAGAGGGCCGAGTTCGAATTAAAGAAGCTCTCCGCCGTGATAGAGAACAGCGTCAACCTGGTCTTTATCACCGACAGGAACGGCCTTATCGAATACGTGAACCCGATATTCGAGCGGGTGACGGGTTATGCAAAGGAAGACGCGCTGGGCCAGACGCCGCGCATACTCTCAACCGGAGAGGCTACCAACGCGCAGTACCGGGAGCTCTGGGACACCGTCCTCGCCGGCAGGACCTGGCGGAGCACCTTGAAGAACAGGACCAAGACCGGCGGCCATTACTGGGCCGCGTCCGTCATAACCCCCATCAAGAACGACAGGGGCGAGATAACGCATTTCCTCGCGGTGCAGGAGGACGTCACGGAAAAGATGATGAACGAGGAGCGCATAGGCTACCTCGCCAACCACGACGAGATAACGGGCCTCCTGAACCGCTCCCGCTTCATAGACACGGTCGAGCACTGGATAATCTCGGCCGGGGTCAAGAGCCATACCGGCGTCCTCTGCATCCTCGACATGGACCAGTTCAAGCTCCTGAACGACACCTTCGGCCACGGCATCGGAGACGAGTACCTCCGCAGGCTCGGCAGCGTCCTCAAGAAGATGCTCGACGAGGCGAAGAGGCTCTCTCCCGGGGACTTTGACGACGAACCGGCGCTCTCGCGCCTCTCAGGCGACGAGTTCGCGTTCTTCCTGCCCGGCATCGCTCCGGACAAGGGCTTCGCGCTGGTCGAAAGGATGAGGTTGGCGGTGGAGGGCTATTACTTCGCCGAGGCGTCGAGCTCGCTCACGGTGAGCGCCGGCGTAGCCGCCTACCCCGAGCACGGCCTCAACATAAAGGACCTTCTCTCAAAGGCGGACGCCGCCATGTACCGCGCCAAGGAGCTCGGCAGGAACAGGGTGCACGTCTTCCGGCCCGAGGACCAGGACCTTGAAAAAATGCACTCCAGGCTCTCCTGGAGGGACAAGATATTGAAGGGCCTCAAGGAGGACAGGTTCCGGCCCTGGTTCCAGCCCCTCCTCGACCTCAGGGACAACAGGGTCCACCACTACGAGGCGCTGGCGAGGCTCATCTCCGAGGACGGCAAGGTGCTCCTGCCCGGCGCCTTCATCGACATCGCCGAGAGGTTCGGCATAGTGGGCTTGATAGACAGGGTCATCATAGAAAAGACCATGCGAAAGCAGGCCGAGATGACGGCTGCGGGCGTTGACCTCTCGTTCGGCATGAACCTCTCGGGCAAGGACCTCGGAGACGCCGAGCTCCTCGACTTCATCAAGGCGAAGATAAAGGAGACCGGGGCAGACCCGAGGGGCCTCATATTCGAGATAACCGAGACAGCCGCCATAGGAGACCTCGAGAAGGCGACGAAGTTCGTACGGTCGTTGAAGGAGATAGGGTGCCACTTCTCGCTTGACGACTTCGGCGTGGGCTTCACCTCCTTCACCTATTTGAAGGAGATGCAGGTGGACTTCATAAAGATCGACGGGTCTTTCATAAGAAAGCTGAACGAGAACCTGAAAGACCAGGTATTCGTAAGAGCGATAACCGACCTGGCAAAGGGCCTCCATATAAAATCCGTAGCCGAGTTCGTGGAGAACGAGACGACGCTCGAGCTCCTGAAGGCCTTTGGAGTGGACTTCGCGCAGGGTTACCTCGTGGGCAAGCCCTCGCCGGAGCTCCTTACCGGCGGCGCCTCTAATCCGGAAAAGCTGAAGGCCATCTGACAGGCCGCTTTGCGCCGGCCTAAGAGAGCATCTCGACGAGCGTCCTGCAGAAATCAGGCAGGTCGCCCGGGTGGCGCGACGTGACGAGCCTTCCATCGACCACGACAGGCGCATCTGTGTAATCCGCCCCCGCGTTTTTCAGATCGGTCCTTACCGAGACGTAACAGGTCGCCCTCTTTCCCCGCAAGACGTCCGCCTCTATGAGCAGCTGCGCGCCGTGGCAGATGGCGCCGACCACAAGCCCCTTGTCAAAGGCATCTTTCACCAATCTGACCATGCTTGAGTGGACCCTCATCCTGTCGGGGGCCTGGCCGCCCGGGATTATGAGCCCCTTGTAGTCGGATGCCCTTGCGTCCTCAGCTGATAACTTTGCCTCGAACGGGTAGCCGTGCTTGCTCATGTAGGTGCCTGCCCTTGGGCCTGCGACGACCACCCTGTGGCCAGCCTCCTGCATCCTGTAGAAAGGATAGATGGCCTCCGAGTCCTCGTAGCCGTTCTCGATGAGCATGAGTATGTCTGACATGGACGCTCCTTTTAGTTTTTGACGCGGGTTCAGGTTTGCAACCTGAACCCGGTAATTCGTCCTGAAATTTACGAATATTCGGGTTCAATTTGAAAAATTGAACCCGCAAAAAATAGGGTTAAGGACAATGCAGTGAAAATTATCTCATCTCCTTTTTTATCTTCCTCGACAGGGCGTCGGCCCTCCTTACGGGCTCGGTGAGCCTGTACCTGGGCGCGCTCTCAAGGACTATCTTGATAGCCCCCTTTATATCTATCCTGTGCCCTGGCGAGACAAAGAGCGGCCTTGTATTATCCTGCGTGCGCAACACCGCGCCAACCTCGACGCCTTTATAGATGAGGGGCGATGCATCGCCCCTCATCGGCCCCGGCTCGACATATTCGCCAACGAGCCTCGTCTTTGCGCACCCGATTGATGGCATATCGAGCAGGGCGCCCATGAACGCGGCGATGCCGAGCCCCTTTGGGTGCGCTATGCCCTGTCCGTCGAATATGAGAAGCTCGGGCCTTCTCTTCAAACCCTTCAGAGCCTTTGCGATCGCAGGCCCCTCCCTGAACGAGAGGTATCCGGTTATGTACGGAAAGTCTGATTCGATTACGGCTGAGCTCTCCTCGAGGCTTTTCAGCCCGGGAAAGCTCATGAGGCAGGCTGCACTTATAATCTTAGCATCCGTGAACGAGGCGTCAACACCGGCGATAGTGGAAGGCAGCGAAGTGAGCGCCTCAATCCTGACCCTTCGCCTTACCTCTTCCTGTATTTCGTATATGCGCTCCCTGTCCCTCGGCCACCTGAGGCCTGTCAATATCTCAGGGTCCATCTTTATTACTGTCTTTTTTGATGAGCTGCCTCAGAACGCCGACGATGGACCTGTCCCTGTACTCGACGCCCGGCTTCATGCCCGACATCTCGCCTCCGACCTCGACCGCTATGGAAGAGGACTTCTTAACAGCGAGCACCTGGGATGGATATGCCGACCTGTGGCCCGTTATCATGAAGCTGATGACGCATGCAACCGCCGCATAGGGGGCGACCTCGGCCCCGAAGAGCTCGACTGACATGATGCTCGCGGCTATGGGCGTATTCGCCGCGCCAGCGAGGAGCGCGACAAAGCCTATCGCCGAGAGCATGGCCGGGTCTACATCGAGCACCCTGGAAAAGGCCGAGCCTGCCGTCGCGCCGACAAAGAATATGGGCGTGCCTATGCCGCCGTGGCCGCCGAACGCGAGCGTAACCGAGGTAAAGAACGACTTCATGATGAACGCGTACCAGGGTACCTCGCCGCCTTCGAGGCTGGCTTGTATTGTCTGAAGGCCGAGGCCGAGATAGTCTTTTGAAAATATGAACGTCAGCGCGACCAGGATACTCCCTGCCAAGAGGGCCTTTGCCTCGTCCGAGATCTTGAGGGTGCCTGAGGCCTTCTTCCCCAGCCTCAACATCTCTATAAGAAAGAACGAACAGAGGCCGAAGAAGACCCCGGCCGCGATGACCTTGAGGAAGAATGACTCGCTGAAGACCGGCACAAAGGTTATTGGGTTATAGAAGTAGGTGAGCCCGAGCCATGACGATACCTGGTAGCTGATTATGCCCGCAACGAACGAAGGCAGGAGCACTTCATACATGATGCTCCCCACGAAGAGCACCTCCATGCCGAATATGGCGCCCGCGAGAGGCGTGCCAAAGACAGAGGCGAAGCCGCCGCTTATGCCGCAGATGACGAGCTTTCGCCTGTCGTTGCCGTCGAACCTGAGGAGGTCCGCGACAATCGATGCCAGCCCCGCGCCTATCTGCGCGCTCGGCCCCTCTTTTCCGGCAGAGCCGCCTGTTGTGAGCGTAATGAAGGTCCGGATGAACTCGACCGGGACTACGATGGGCCTTATCTTCCCGGAATTCTTATGGATGCTCTCTATGACGCTGTTCGCGCCGTGGCCGGCTGCCTGGGGGAATACGTATTTTATGATGAGCGTGCTCGCGAGGAGGCCGAAGGGGATGAGGAGGAAGTAGTATTCATGCCGCGCTGAGAGCGCCGCTCCCCAGTTGAGGCTTTTGACAAAGACAGTGGTAGATAGTCCCACGGTCGCGCCGACAATGGTGGCCAGGAATATCCACTTGAGGACGCTTATGAAGATTACTGTCTCTTCCTTAAGCCTTCGCCGCATTCCTTTATTATAGTACGTTGGAAGCAAAAGAAAAGGGCCTCGTGAGAGGCCCTGTTCTTGGCTTTTTATTCTGTCATTATCGCGGGTTCAGGTTTGCAACCTGAACCCGATGATTCGTACAGAGAATTACGAAGTTTAGGGTTCAATTTACAAAATTGAACCCGCTAAATGACTGAAGACCTGAGATTGCTTCGCTTCGCTCGCAATGACGAACGTAATCTCCCCTGCCCCTCTTTAGAAAAAAGAGGGAATCTTTTACTGCACGAACGTGCTTCTCTGCTCTTGAGAGCCGTACTCGACCGTCTCGAACGACGCGCCGTCCTTTTTGACCATCGTGCACGCGCCCTCAAAGAGGACGCCTTCCTCTATTATAAGGGTCGGCGTCTTTATCTCTCCGGTCAT
>Ga0209322_10000522_pt1 | contig 22417 bp, 22 predicted proteins | sample Rifsed19ft1_FD_184013 | JGI IMG/M metagenome (GOLD analysis project Ga0209322, IMG submission 184013) | Soil microbial communities from Rifle, Colorado, USA - sediment 19ft 1 (version 2) | ecosystem: Environmental > Terrestrial > Deep subsurface > Rock core/Sediment | place: Rifle, Colorado... | reverse complement strand
CAGATGCAGGTATTTTGCTTTTCGAAAAGATTTCCTCAAAAGTAAAATCGCAGTCGCTTATTATTTTTTCATCGTGAAAAAGATTATGTTTTTCTTGTGACATTGATAATGTCGAGATGAATATTAATGCAATGAAAAAGGCAAGTCTTACAATTAAATTAAAATTAAACATCACTCTCGTAATCAATTGATTTTCTTGTATTACTTTGATTAAAAATTTAGACTTCTCTTACAAATTAAATATATTTGCGCATTCAAAAAATAAAGGATAATCATGAAGTACATAGTATTTGTGTTAATCGTTTTAGGTTTCATAGGATGCAGTAAAGATGCCGATGTTGTTAAATTAGCTTCGGGACTAAATTATACAAATGATTCTCTGGGAACAGGAAGAGCAGCGAAACTTGGTGATCTGGTTTCTGTTCATTTCAGAGCTTGGGTAATCAAAGATTCAACGGATATTTATAAAGATTGGTCGAAAGATTCAACAAGACAAGCTACAACTATCGGCAGCTCAATTGATTTTGGACAGCCTGTAAAATTTAAGCTTGGTGATTCAGCATTCATCAAAGGAGTAGACGAGGGAATTGTCGGTATGAAAGTGGGCGGCACCCGAACTATAATTATTCCTTCAAACAAAGCTTACGGTGAAATGGGATTTGGGCCTGTTCCACCTAATTCCAGTTTGAAAGTTGTCATTAATTTGGTTGATGTTAAGGACATCGTTGTTGCAAAATCGTGGGATATTGATTCTACAAAAATTGTTACTTCTAAAAGTGGACTGAAGTATGTTATTCTTCAATCCGGCATGGGAGAAAAAGCAGATTCAGCAGATTTGGTAACAGTTCATTACACTGGATTTCTTACAGATGGAAAAATATTTGATAGTTCGGTAGAAAGAGATGAACCGTTCAAGTTTAGATTAAAGCTTCAGCCTGTAATACCTGGCTGGGAAGAAGGTGTAAAACTTCTTGGAAAAGGAGGAAAAGCAAAATTAATTATTCCACCAGCATTGGGTTATGGAGCCATGCCGGTAGGAAGCATTCCTCCGAATTCAACATTAATTTTTGATGTTGAAGTTCTGAACGTTGAAAAAATGTAGTTGGTGTGTTTAGTTCTTTTATAAGTAAAATTTAATTAACGATAGGGCTTGTTGATAGTAACCGCTTCCGAAAAGATTTAAGTGGTTTAGTACATGGTAGAGTTTGTAAATATTCTCACGGTACTCGTAACCATCCTCTAGTGGATATAATTCGTTATAGCTGTCATAAAATTCTTTTGTGAAGCCGCCAAAAAGTTTTGTCATCGCAAGATCAGCTTCGCGGTTTCCGTAATAAACTGCCGGATCTATCAGACAAACCCTTCCATTTTCATCTACTAAATAATTTCCTGCCCACAAATCACCATGGAGCAATGATGGCTTTTCTATTTTGCCGCTAAGTATATTCTCAATCTTATTTTCTAATTGGTTAAAACATTTCCTAAAATTTGAATTAACATAGCCATTTTTCTCTGCAAGCTTAAACTGAAAAAGTAATCGCTTGTTAAAGTAGAACTTTATCCAATCATGTTTCTCTTCTTCATCCGGTAAATTTTTTTGAATGGTAGAACCGATATAATTATTTTCATAAAATCCGAATGATGAACCGAAGTGTTTATGCATATTCGCAAATTCATTTCCAAAATCCCCAAAGAAATTTTTCGATTTAGATTTTCCTTCAATACACTCCATTAAGATAAAATTATCTTTAACTAGTTTTACTGCTGGAACTCTTATCGAATTACTTATCTCGATTTCTTTTAATCCGTTAGCTTCCTTCGTAAACATATCTCTCGGAACATTATCATTTTTCTTTAAGAAATACTTTTCACCTGAGATCGTTTGAATGACTGAGGAGTCACTTATACAACCTCCGGAAATTAAGTTTATAGATTTTAGCTTTGAATTTAAATGCTGCTCAATCGCTTTTTGAATATCATTTGTTATCATCATTCTTCAGCTTATTTAATAATCCTTTGCATGAATCTTCCAAAATGTCGAGAACAAGCTCAAAGCCATCTGCTTTAAGATAATAAGGGTCAGGAACCTCGTCATAATCTTTTTGAGATGAGAAATCGGTCATTTTGAAAATTTTATTTCTAAACTCTTTTTTCTTATCTATACTTTTCAGGGTATCAAATATTTTTTTATCCATGGCGATGATTAAATCAAATTTTCGAAAATCTTCTGGTAAGAATGGTCTTGAAGTTCCTTCCAAATTATATCCTCTATTTTTTGCATGTCGAATCATTCTTGGATCATAATTCTTACCTTCGTGATAATCAAGGAATCCGGCCGAATCAATCTGAAAACTTTCATCAAGTTTTTTTTGACTGATATATTTTTTCAGAATTCCTTCGGCAGCGGGTGAGCGACAGATATTCCCAAGACAAACAAATAATATTTTTTTCATAATAGCTTTTATTAACTGAATTTCAACCTAACATTTCTTAGTTTTAATTGTAAGATATTTTAATATAACGGAAAACAAACATGATAAAAATAGTTATTCCAATTTTATTTACGATATTATTTTTCAATGAAGTTTTAGGACAAGTAAAATATCCAAAGAGAGAATTTAGGGGAGCTTGGATTGCAACGGTTGCAAATATTGACTGGCCTTCTTCAAAATTTTCTTCGAGTGAAGACCAGATTAAAGAATTAAAGGAAACTTTTGACAAACTAAAAGAAGCCGGTATAAATGCGGTAATCTTTCAGGTAAGAACAGAGTGTGACGCATTGTACAATTCATCTTTTGAACCCTGGTCTTACTGGTTGACCGGCGAACAGGGTAAGCCGCCAGAACCTTTTTTTGATCCGCTTCAGCTTGCGGTGGATGAAGCTCATAAAAGAGGAATGGAACTTCATGCTTGGTTTAATCCTTATCGTGCTGTAAAAAATGTTGATGACTATAAAGTTTCGGAATTACATGTTTCAAAAGTTCATCCCGAATGGATTTTGACTTTTGACAAATATAAAATGCTCGATCCCGGAATTCCTGAAGTAAAAGAGTACATTGCCACCATCATTGAGGAAGTCATAAAAAATTATGATGTAGATGGAATTCACTTTGATGATTACTTCTATCCGTATTCACCAAAAGTTTCGAACGAGGACTCAATCACATTTATCAAATACGGTTCTGGTTTTACAAATGTTGATGATTGGCGAAGGTGGAATATTAATTCGATGGTGGCAAACGTCCAAGAGAAAATCCAACAGATCAAACCTAATATTAAGTTTGGTATAAGTCCGTTTGGTATTGTCGAAAATAAGTTTGCCGGTACAAATGGATTTAATTCTTACTCGATTCTTTATTGCGATCCTTTAACATGGATAAAAGACAAAACTGTGGATTATGTCACTCCGCAAATTTATTGGGAGATTAGTCATAAGTTGGCAGACTATGCAGTACTTCTTCCATGGTGGTCATCAATTGTTGAAGATAGACATCTTTATGTCGGGCATTTCTCAAGTCGTTTTACTTCTGAAAGATACGAAGGAGCAAAATCTGAGATGGGTGATCAACTTAGAATGAACCGTGAGTATCCCAATGTTGGCGGATCAGTTTTTTTCAGTGCTAAGTCAATTACAAATAATTATTCCGGATTTGCCGACACACTAAGAAATAAATTTTATAAGTATCCCGCTTTAGTTCCATTAATGAATTGGAAAGATAATATTCAACCGTACGCACCGAAATCATTTTCAGTTGAAAAAAGGGAAAGATATTATAAACTTAACTGGAAACAGCCGGATTTAGCTGTTGATGGTGATTCAGCAAAATATTTTGTGATTTATATGGCTTACTCAAATGGTGATGTTGATTTGAATGATCCCAAAAATATTCTAACAATTGTTGATGGTAATGTTACTGAACTAATTCACATTCCCGAATTTGAATATGAAGGACAAATTACTTTTACAATATCATCATTAGATAAAATTCAAAATGAAAGTATTGAAAATCCAATTGTTATTATTGAGTAACCCAAGTTGACCGCTTAAAAATAAAAACCGTCAAAACGGTTATGAAATTATGTTTTTTATATTGTTCTCAGCGGGATTCATCCCGCTGAGAACGGGAAAATTTAATTAATTATGAACCGTTTCAACGGTTTATAACAATAGTCGGTCAACTTAAGTAAGTAAAACACTTTACGTAATAATGAAGAATACAAACCCAGTTCCTAAAGCAAAGTCTTAAAAATCAAAGGAACTGGGTTTGTTTGCCAATTTTCACCATTACCTTGTAAAATGTAAGTGTGAGATTAATATTTCTTTACCAAAAAAATTGTTAACAATTAATTGGACAAAGAAACTCTGTTCTTGTATGTTAAATTAGTCAACTAAAATTTTATTTCTTCTAATTGTGTACTTAACTTATCATTACTCTATGGCACTCAGGTTGCTTAAGTTTGTAAAAAATCTTTGAGGTAAAACATGAAAAAAGCTATTTTATTTTTAATACTAATAATAACTCCATATTCATTGGCGCAATTAAACAGCGCAAGCATTAAGCTGGGATTTTTCAATCCCACGGCTACAAACGGGGGTTTTATTATTGGATATGAAGGTGGGAAAATTATTGATGAACGATTAATCTTTGGTTGGAGTGTTGATTGGTTTCATTCCAATTATGTTGATAAAAAGCTTGTCAGTGATCTCAACCAGGTATATGTAATTGGAGTAGGGCAGATAAATGAGTTGAGAGCTAAAACAAATCTTCACGATTTTCCAATCCTAATAAATTTTAGGGGCGAGTTTCCAATTGCTCCTTTAATAAGATTATACGCCACTGGTGGAGTCGGTATTGAATTTCTTCTCATCAACTATCGAAGTTTTCAAAATCCCGATAATGATGAATTCAAAGCAGCATTCGATTTTAGCTGGCGCATCGGGGTTGGAATTTTATATAGAATTGGCAGTCGTTCAGAAATATTTGGGCAGATTGATTATCATTCCTCCCAGCCAAGCTGGGAGTATGAAGTGAATGATGGCAGTACCGGTAAAAGAATTTTTGAACGAAGCTTTGATATGAGCGGTATTATGGCTCGAGTTGGTTTAAGATTCTTTTACTAAAACTGATTGAAGTCAATTATTTCCTCCACTCCCAAACGAGGATTTCATTTTTCTTGTTAATTAGAAAATCCTGAAACGTTTCATCGTCAGAAAAATTTATTTTATTACCATTCTGATCATATAATTCACAATATGCACAGGAACTAATCGGATTCATTATGTAATACGCATAGTTACCACGCCACTCGTATCGAAATACTTTCATATACATATAACGATTAGTATTTGATAAGCTATCGATCTTTATTTTTAACCAGCTTGGCGCATCTCTTTCAAAATTAAAGGGAATGGTTATATCCTCCAGCTCACACCCGATAAAGGTGAGTAATATAAATGAAGTAATAAAAAAATATTTCATCATTTCAAATATTCGTTTATTAAGTCTATGAAATATTTAATTTGCTAAAGTTACCAGCTAGTCAACCCAATCAGCAATAAAAATATTTGTATCGCCCTGTTTTAGATTAAATCTGTTTGATGCGAACACAAGTTTTTTGCCATCGCTTGTAAACATTGGGAATCCATCAAACGTTTCATTGAAGGTAACCTGTTCTAATCCGGTTCCATCAATGTTAATCATGAACAGATCAAAATTTCTACCATTCGGGCTATTCATGTTTGATGAAAATATTATTCTTTTCCCATCCGGATGAAAGAAGGGAGCGAATGACGCTTTGCCTGCGTTTGTTACCTGCTTAATATTTTTTCCGTCTGCATCCATAATGTAAATTTCCAAAATAGTAGGACGAAACATTCCATCCTTAGCTAACTCCTCATAATCTGCAAATTCTTTCTCAGTTTTTGGACGACTGGCTCTAAAGCAAATTTTCTTACCATCATGAGAAAAGAATGCACCGCCATCATATCCTTTTTGGTAAGTTAATCGAGTCTGGTTTGAGCCGTCTAAGTTCATAAGATAAAGTTCTGGATCTCTATCCCGCGTTGAAGTAAAAATAATTTTATCACCGAGTGGTGATATAGTTGCCTCTGCGTCATATCCAAGTGCATCAGTCAATCTTCTGACATTGGAGCCATCGGCATTTGCTAAAAATATATCAAATGAATCATACAATTTCCAAACATAACCTTTTGATCTATCAGGCGGGGGAGGGCATTCATCTCCAGCCAAATGAGTGGAAGCGTATAAGATTGTGGAATCACCGGGTAAAAAGTATGAACATGTGGTTTTACCGAAACCCGTAGAAACCATTTTTTTATTTGTACCGTCAATATTCATTGTGAATATTTGATCGCATGGTAAAACACCATTTGTACTTTGGTAAATTATTCTTTGTTCACTGAATGATAAATATGCTTCAGCATTTTCACCAGCCATAGTCAGCATTTTAATATTCATCAAGTGCTTTTCACCTTGAACACGTAAAGTATCTGAAGTGTAGGAGTCTTGACCATAAGTCATTTTTACAACTGTCAAGCTAAAGGATGCAAATAGCAATAGGAGTATTTTATTCATAGCAAATATTAAATTATTATTAGAAAAAAGTTAATATAAATTTTTGAAAATTATTCTGGAATGTGAACAAGAAAATATTCTTTTGCGGTTTCACCGATTGATTTCGCCTCGGCGAGAGTCATATGCATTTCATCTGGAGTTTCATCATCGTGCCCTGCTTCAATAATGGCCAGATCAGAGTTCTTGGCATTTAATACAAGCTCATGGCAATAAGCTGTATCACCCCCATAGCAAATTTTCTTGTTTTGATAAGTGAAAGTGTATCCGAAAGCTGGTACCTGTCTGGTCGTAACGCCATCATGTAAATATTCTTTATGAATCACAGGAAACGGTTTAATCAAAACAGATTTTCTTCTGAATGCTTTTGTATTATTAAGCTCTTGTAAATTAATTTGATAGCTAATGGTTTTAGAATAAACTTTCTTAAAAGCATTATATATACTCCCAATCTCAACACATCCCTTGGGGAAATAAATTGCTAGTGGAGACTTCTTATTCATCACTCGAAGATAAGTCAATAATGACCAAACTCCACCAACATGATCATGATGACCGTGTGAAACAAAAATATCTGAGATTTCTAAAATTTTTTGAGTACCTATTTCCTTATTTAAATCGCGCAGAATTCCATCGCCAGGATCAATAATAAAATGAGAACTTCCTGCTTTGAGTAAAATTCCTGTTGCAATATTTGGTATTGAACAAAATATCTTAATTGAGAAGTCATCTTTTTTCCAACTGATAGGATATTTTTTATTTGGTTTCATCAATTTAATGTGCGGAATAAAAATTATTTATTATGATAGTATTTACACGTCTTAATATTTTTACAACGTGCAAAAATATTAAATGAATAGTTCTCAAACTTAAAGCCGAGATTCTTACTTAATTCCTGTGGCATTTTTTCAAAGGAAGTATCTGTAAATTCAACAATTCGACCGCAATCCATACAAATTAAATGGTCGTGACTTCTTCTCTTGAAGCTGCTTTCATAACGGGTCATATTATCGCCAAAATTTCTCTTGCTGAGCAGTTCACATTGTACGAGCAGTTCAAGTGTATTATAAACAGTTGCACGCGATACTCTGGATTTCTTATTCTTCATTATAATGTAAAGATCATCGGCGCCGAAATGGCCGTCGTAATCCAATGCAGAATCCATGACCTCAAATCGTTCAGGTGTAATTCTGTTCTTACCTTTTTTAAGAAATTCCCTCAGAATTTCTGCAGCTTGTTTATGTCTCAAGTATTTATTGGTTAATTATTTTGTTAACGTAAAAATATATGTGCATGAAGTAAATATCAAACCAAAATGAATAATCAGTCCAATCCTAAAGCTCTCAATCCGTTCACAGAGATGAGGGTGAGTATATATGCGGCGGAAGTAAAAATTATTATTTGAAGAATAGGTATCCGCCATCCTCCGGATTCTTTTCGTGATACAGCAATGGTTGAAAGACATTGCATCGCAAAAACGAAATAGATAATCAAACCGATAATTGTTGATGTTGTGAAAAGTTTTTGCCCGGTTTCTTCAACTGTAGCATTTCGCATCGAATTGACAATAGAATTCTGTAATGTCGTTTCATCAGTTGTAACTTTAAATATTAGTGCCAGAGAACTCACAAATACTTCTCGTGCAGCAAATGCTGCAATTAGAGATACACCAACTCTCCAATCCATTCCAATTGGTGTCATAACCGGCTGAATAATTTTACCCAAGTCTGCAGCGTATGATGTTGATAGTCTTTCAGCTTTAGTTAAACTCAATACTGCTTCTTCGTTTAATCCCGATTTATCTATATTCGGATTAATATTTGGAAAACTTGTCAATATCCAAAGTAATAAAGATAGCGTTAGAATAACTGGTCCGGCTTTTTTCAGATAAGCTTTTGTGCTCATGATTGTATTATTTAAAACTACTTTAAATTTGGGTGTTCGATAAGCAGGCAGTTCTAAAATAAAAGACGAATTATCTTCTTCTTTAATTAATTTATGTCTCATTTTATTTATGATGCTTGCAATAATAACCGAACTAATTATACTAAAAATGTAAATTGAGGCGAGCAGGAATCCACCAAGCCAGGACCTATCGGCTGGAAGAATGAACGCTAACAGTAAAGCGTAAACAGGTAATCTTGCACTGCAACTCATTAAAGGGATAATAAAAATTGTGAGTAATCTTTCACGTCTGTTTGGTATTGTGCGTGCTGCTAAAATAGCCGGGATAGCACATGCGAATCCGGATAACATGGGAACAAACGATTTTCCGTTTAGTCCGATTTTTGAAAGTGGTTTATCAATCAGCATTGCACCGCGAGCCAAATAACCGGTGTCTTCAAGCAATCCAAGAATGAGAAATAAAATTATGATTTGCGGTACAAAAACTAAAATTGATCCTGTTCCGCTTATGATTCCATTCGCAACCAAATCACCGAACCAGCCATATCCAAGTAATTTTAATGATTCGTTTGATAACATTCCGAAAAAAGTATCCACTAAACTTATGAGTGGTTCTGCAAGCCAGAAAATAGATGTGAAAGTCAAAGTCATCACAGCAAAGAAAACGACTAAGCCCCAAATTCGATGCAGGAGAATTTTATCAATCTTTAAAGTCCGTGCATCAATTTTGTAACATTCAATTTTACTTTTAGGATCAATAAGAATTCTTAATTGCTTATTTGCTTTTGAAATATTAGGAGTCTGAGGAATATCATCTAAACTGATTAAAACTTTAGATTCAATCATTTCTATTTCTTTGAAAGTTTCAATCAAATCGTTCGTATCATTACTAAAATTTGCTCTTGTCGTTTCCGGTACTTTAAATTTTTCAGTCGAAAAGATATTTTCAATTGTGGATATGAGAGTTCGAACACCCCGTCCGGATCTCCCATCAATTTTTATAACGTCGCACGAAAACAATTCGCCAAGTTTTTTTGTATTTATATCCAATTTTTTTCGTTGAAGAATATCTACCATAGTAAGAGCAATAACAATTCTGAAGTTGGATTCTTTGAGCTGCTTAACTAGTAATAGATGACGGGACAATTGGCTAGCATCCACCGTTATTATGACTAAATCAGGTGAACCTAATTCAGGATGAGAAAATAAAGATTTAACTGAAACTTCTTCATCTGGAGAATTAGGAAATAAGCTTACAATGCCTGGTGAATCTAATAGGTTTGCTTCAAGAGAAAATTTTAATTGGAATTTTCCTAAAGAATATTCAACGGTTGCGCCAGGATAGTTAACTGTCTTAAAATTATTACCGCTTAAATAATTAAAAAGGGTCGTTTTACCCGAATTAGGAGGTCCAACTAAAGTGATAAGAGGAATTCTTGCAGTGGTGGATTGATTCATTCAACTTTTATGCAATCAGCTTCATTGCGTCTCAATGCAATCAATGTTCCTCGAATTGAAAATGCCAATGGATCATTAAACATTGATGAGTTAACCAATTCTATTTCTTGACCGGGGGTGAATCCAATTTCTAAGATTCTTCTGGAGGATGGATGAGATGAATCAATATTTATGATTATGACTTTTTCTCCAAATTTTAGCTGCGAAGCTGTTTTCATTTTTCTTTACTCTATTATTCAGATTTAATCTACATAAAAATAGCAATGATTAATCAATCAATCAAGATTTATTTTCATCTCTTTATAAATTTTCAAATACCATTTTGGGTAATTAATTTGGGAAAGGGGGCAGCATAAAACTGTTCAAGTTCAAAAATTGGAAGAATCTTATACCTTAAGCTCACTGCATCACATAAAACTTAGAATAGTAGTGGATTTTTAATATTTTTTAGTAGATTTTTAAACAAGGGTAATTTCTAGGGCCTTAACTATTTGAGTTTTGGGTTGTTTTAGTGCTCTACTATTTTGAGTACTCAATAAAATCATTTATCACTTTAAAATTACTGATATTAAAAAATTACAATGAATAAGAAAGTAAAAGTTCTAGTTGTTGAAGATGAAAGTATCGTTGGAATTGATTTAAAGCAAACGCTAATAAAATTAAATTACCACGTTCTCGATGTTGTGAGAACTGGTGAAGATGCGATAAAAAAAGCAATCGAAAATAAACCCGATATTATTTTGATGGATATAATGCTTGGTGGGAAAATAACCGGAATTGAAGCAGTTCATAAAATCAAAGAAGAAATTGATGTCCCAGTAATTTATTTAACTGCTTATGCTGATGAAAAAACCATTCAGAGTGCAAAATTGACAGATCCTTTTGGTTATATACTTAAGCCCTATGAAGAACAAAGTCTATATTCTTCAATTGAAATGGCTCTCTACAAACACCAAACCAATTTAAAGCTAAAAGAAAGTGAAGAACGTCATCGTGCTTTGGTCGAACTATCTCCTATTGCCATTGGTATTCATTCGGAAGGAAAAGTGGTTTATGCAAATTCGGCGGCTTTAAAACTCTTTGGAGCTAAATCTGAAAACGAATTGATTGGAAAACCTATTATGGAATTAGTGCTTCCGAGCTTTAGTGACATTGTTGAGGAAAGAGTAAAACGTGCTACATCAAAGAAGGAGAAGTTAGAAGCTATCGAAGAAAAATTTGTAAGATTGGATGGTAAGGAACTTGATGTTGAGGTCTCGGCTATACCTACTGAATTTGGGGGAAAACCTGCTGTCCAGGTAGTAATAAGAGACATTAGTGAAATTAAAAAGAAAGAGCGGATTCACCAGGCAACTGAAAAAATTTTACAATCCGTTAATTTGGCTCGATCTCTCGATGAGCAATTTAGCTATCTGCATAAAACTTTAATGGATTTTATTGAAATTAAAAATGTTTGTTTTGCTTTTTATGATAACGCAAGTGATAAAATTACTTTTTCATATTTCAACGATCAATTCGATCTGAAACCGAGTTCCAGGCGATTTGGAAATGGATTGATTGAGTTTACCATTAAGTCGGGAAGGATTCAGCTTTTAACTGATGATGCAATTAAAAGATTGATTGAATCCAAAACCATTGTCTTTAATGAAAAACTACCTAAAATGTGGATGGGTGTTCCTCTTCCTTTGGATGAAAATTTATCCTTAATATTAGTCTTTAAAGAATACGAAAGCGAGAATTACCTTAGTGACAAGGAATTTGATTTGATAAATGCTATCAGTTTACCTCTTACTCGCGCTATCGAAACGAAGATGATTGAAGAAGAAAAAAAGGAAACTTTAATAAAATTGGAGGAACTTAATCAAACTAAAGATAATTTCTTCTCGATTATTTCTCACGATCTTCGCAGCGCATTCGATTCAATTCTGGGTTTTACTGAGATTTTGAAGAATGATCTTGAAGACTTAACTAAAGAAGAGCTTAAACTTTATTTAGATTCACTTTACCAGTCAAGCAGGCACATTTATAGTCTTCTGAACAATTTATTACAATACTCGAGATTTCAGCTTGGCAAAACTGAATTTTGTCAAAAAAAACTTATCCTCAATAAAATCATAGATAATAATTTAGAGATACTTGGAGGCAGTTTACTTAAAAAAGAAATTAAAATAACAAATCTATTGAAGGATGTGATTTACATTTATGCTGATGAGGACATGCTTAATTCCATAGTACTGAACTTAATAACCAACGCAATAAAGTTTTCTAATAGAGGAGGTGAAATTACAATTTCTACAAATTGCCAAAATGGGTTTGCAAATATTTCAGTTAAGGATAATGGGGTTGGGATGGATGAACAAACTCTTAAAAGGATTTTCAAATTGGATTCAAATAAATCTACACCTGGAACTGAGAATGAAACCGGTACGGGATTAGGTCTGCTCATTGTAAAAGAATTTGTTGAAAAACATGGCGGATCAATAAAAGTAATAAGTCAACCTTCAAAGGGAAGCAATTTTACATTCACTATACCTTTGGCTTAAAATTTTGCACATAATACGAAAGAATTGTATTTCACCCTCTTCAAAAATTTTTTGAATATTAAATATTTTGGCGATTTGAATTCCCAAATAGCATAAAACGTTAGAATTAGCACGTTTTTATTTTATCTTTCAAAATAAAAAAACTTCTATTCTTGACTTTTCAGCATATATTAAGCATATTTTGCAACCATGAAGAAGGATTTTGTCCTTAATACTAAAAAAAGATAACATTTTAAGAATTTTATCTTTCACATCGAATGAAGATGAAATGAATCCTTGCCCTAATTTGTTCGTGTTTTCAAAGGATTTATACGACTGGATAAATAAGGAGATGGCAAAATTTTAGAAGTCCGTGTTAGTGGACGCATTATTGATGTCCTTCATCAGTGCACGAGAAATAATCCTAAGTTCGATATGTTATTAGACAGAACAAATTCACTTTTTTAAATAAATATCTTTAATTAGGGTGTAAAATGATATCAAGAGATCAAGCAAATCAAAGTAAATTTCTGCAAACATGGCAGATTCTTTCAAGTTCAAAGATTTTTTGGATAACAGCTTTCGCAATTCTGACTTCACTTTCTGCACAAGTTGCTATTCCTGCTAAACCAGTACCTTTCACATTACAAACTTTATTAGTTTTATTGTCCGGTGCATTATTGGGTTCACGCAATGGAGCTTACAGTCAATTTCTCTATTTGTTAATGGGAATTGTCGGCTTGCCGGTTTTCGCTCAAATTCCAGATGCGCCATTAGGATTTAGCCGGATAATCGGACCAACCGGAGGATACCTGTTAGCTTTCCCAATTGCAGCTTACTTAGTTGGTTTTTTAATTGAGAAAAGAAAAAATTACTGGTCAATAGTTGCTTCAATGTTTATTGGCGAAATAGTTATAGTTTTTCTTGGAGTGATTTATTTAACAGCTCTTTACACCAATAATTTTGAAGAAGCATTAAAAGTTGGTGCAGCAATCTTTTCAATTTGGATGGTTGCAAAGGTATTTATCGCCGCATCGATATTTACGGGAATTTCTGGTATTAACAAAAAGTAATTAAAACTAATTTAATGACCATAAAAAATATTTTCTTCATCTTATTTTTTCTTGCTGCGCTAACATTTTTCGTTTGGAGCTGCCGCAATTTGATCAGATATATGCTTGTGGCTAAAAAGAAAGATGATAGATTTGATAAGATACCCGAAAGAATAAAGAGAGTTCTGACAGTTGCATTCGGACAATCTAAATTGCTGAGAGATCCAATTGCCGGTTCTATTCATTTTGTAATATTTTGGGGATTCATGCTCTTTCTTTTTGCTGTTTTGGAATCAATTCTTCAAGGGTTTTATTCTCCATTTTCATTCAAGTTTCTTGGACCATTGTACATCCCAATAACTTTAGTTCAAGATGTTTTCGGTCTATTAGTGATCATTGCCATTGTCTTATCACTTATCAGGCGTTTTGTGTTCAAGGTTAAACGGCTCGACGTTGATCGCGAAGGCAAAATTGATGCGGTTACAATTTTACTTTTAATCGTGGTTGTTTGCATCTCAATGTTCGGGCAGAATATTTTCCATGTTGCTAAACAAAATTTTTTTATTGAACCTAATGAATTGAGACCTATTTCATCTGCAATAGGCGCTCTACTATTTAGTTCGAATTCAAATGCAGATATACCTTTTGAGATTTTCTGGTGGATTCACATTGTTACGGTTTTTGGTTTTCTGAATTATCTTCCTTACTCAAAGCATCTTCATGTTTTGACTTCGATACCTAATACATTTTTTGCAAACGTAGATTATAAGCGAAATACAATTCAGCCGCTTAATCTCGATGATGAAAATGCAGAATATTTTGGAAGTTCAGATATTGATCAAATGTCGTGGAAGCAAATCCTTGACGGTTATTCGTGTACCGAGTGTGGAAGATGTACTTCGGTATGTCCGGCTGCGACTGTAGGAAAATCTCTTTCTCCAAGAAAAATCATTGTTGATATCAGACGAAGAACGAAAGATAAAGCTCCCTTGATGGTTAATGATGTAACTGAAAGTGAAGTCTTATTAAAGACTTTGGTGCATGATTATATTACTGATTCAGAATTATGGGCATGCACAACTTGTAATGCTTGTGTTCAAGAATGTCCCGTGATGATAGAGCATGTTGATTCTATTGTGGATATGAGAAGAAATCTTGTGCTCACAGAATCAAACTTTCCAAATAGTCTTAACAATGTTTTCAAAAGCATTGAAACTAACTTTACACCCTGGGTTTTTAATCAGGCAGACAGAGCTAATTGGGCAGATGGAATGAATATAAAAACCATGGCTGAAGATTCTAATTGCGAAATTCTTTTTTGGGTTGGCTGTGCAGGGTCATTTGATAGTCGTTACAGAAAAGTTATTCAAGCTTTTGCCTTGATTATGCAGAAAGCGAATATCAATTTTCGAATTCTCGGTACTGAGGAAAAATGTAATGGTGACACTGCAAGACGGCTTGGCAATGAATATCTTGCACAGATGATGATGAAAGATAACATTGAAACTCTGAATAAATATGGTGTAAAAAAAATTGTTACAGCTTGCCCGCATTGTTTCCATTCTTTAGGAAGGGAATACAAGCAGTTTGGCGGTAACTATGATGTTGTACATCACTCGCAGTTAATTGAGGAATTGTTAAATTCAAATAGAATTAAATTAAAGAATAAAGAAGATAAATCCCGTGTGACTTATCATGATTCATGCTACTTAGGAAGATATAACAATGTTTATGAAGAACCACGGAATACATTGAAGAATATAAAAAATATTGATTTAGTGGAAATGAAACGAAACAAGAGCCGGGGTTTTTGCTGCGGTGCCGGCGGCGGCAGAATGTTTCTTGAGGATGAAGAGGGCGGTAGAATAAATATTGAACGGACTACTGAAGCACTTAAAACAGGTGCTGATACCATTGCTTCCGCTTGTCCATTTTGTATGACTATGCTTACTGACGGAGTTAAACAATTTGAAAAGAACGAAGTGGTTTCAGTAAAGGACATTGCAGAATTAGTTCTTGAAAATATTAATTAACTATCACAAACACAAAAAAAAGGAGTACTTACATGCAACGATTCGAAGATTTGTTAAAAGCAGTTAATGAACTGCATACTGATTTCGAAAAGTTCTATATCAAAGGTCAAGCTGCAGCCGGAACAAGAACTAGAAAAGGGCTAAGCGATTTGCGAAGACTTGCACAGGAAATTCGTAAAGAGATCCAAATGGTAAAAGCTGAACGAAAAGGTAAAAAAGAATAGCTATATTTCGATTCATTTAAGGGGCTTCTTCACATAATTTTTTGGGAGTATGTTTCTGTTACCAAAATTAATTTGGGCAGATTCTTGAAAGATGATGTTTAAAGCCCTAATTATATCTAATGAAATTTCTCCTCATTTCTTTTTCAATCATAATACTTTCTGTATTCCGTAACTGTTTTGTCTCAGGGGAAAAACATTCCTCAATCCTTTCTGATTCGACTGTGACTATTTCCATTTCAGCGGTAGGCGATATTATGTGTCATTCCGTTCAATTTGATTATGCACAAGTTAGTAAAGATAGCTTCGACTTTAATCCGGTTTTCAGAATGGTATCAGAGCATCTTTCAAAGAGCGATTTCACATTTGGTAACTTAGAGACAGTCTTTGCAGGTAAAAAAGCCAAGTACACTGGTTATCCTCGCTTTAATTCTCCAAGCCAACTTGCTGATGCCTTAAAGAATGCAGGATTCGATCTCCTGACTACTTCAAACAATCATTCACTGGATAGGGGAGAAGAAGGTATACGGAGAACAATTGCCGAATTGGATTCAAGAAACATCAATTACAGTGGAACATATGTAGATCAACGAGATAGAGATTCAATTAGGATCTTTAACATAAGAGGAGTCTCAATTGCTTTTCTTGCATATAGTTATGGTACAAATGGTCATCCAGTCCCGAAGGGTAAATCTTATTTGATAAACATGATTGATTTTGACTTAATTAGAAAAGATATTGAAAAAGCTAAATTACTAAAACCTGATTTAATTTTAGTTCACTATCATTTTGGGGAAGAATATCAAAGAGAGCCGAACGTATTTCAAAAAGAAGTTGTTCAGAGAACAATTGAAATGGGAGCAGATATTATAATTGGCGGTCATCCTCATGTGCTTCAACCAGTTCAGTTCATAAAATCCAACAACAGTGTTTTTGATTCTGTTTTTGTTGCATATTCTCTTGGTAACTTTATTTCAAACCAGAGAAAGAGATATGCGGATGCGGGAGGTATTCTAACTTTAAGCATCAGTAAGAACATGTATGATAAATCTATTAGGATATCGGAAATAGAATTCATTCCAACGTGGGTTTTTAAGGGGAACACGGGAAATAAAAATGAATATGTGATTCTGCCATCTATTCCTTCGATGAATGACTCTTCAATAAATTATCTAGATAAAAGTCAGAATAATAAGATTAAAGAATCAATCAACGATTCAAAAGAAGTAATAGCGAAGTATTCAAATCAGATAACTTTTAAATAACTCAGATATGCCAGATTTTCGGTACGATGTAAGTAGCCGCTAATCTGGCATATCTAAATTGAAAACACTAATTTCTTCAAAAACCTGTAACTTTGTAAAGTTTTTCTTGATAATAATTTTTCTTCCTTAACAATACTCATCAAAATAGACTGACTATAATAAATTAGATGAAATCAAAAAATACATCAGCGCTTTCGTTAATCTTCTTAACAGTCTTTGTTGATCTTCTTGGCTTTGGAATACTAATTCCGATTCTACCAACATTTGCCAAGAAAGAGCTGCTTGTCGACGAAACTGCAATAGGAATTGCAATTGCAATTTATTCGCTCACACAATTTTTCTTCAATCCGATTTTTGGAAAATTATCAGATAAATATGGACGAAAAAAAATAATAGTTATTTGTTTATTCCTAAATGCCATCGGATATGTTTTATTCGCGTACACTCACAGTTATTTTATGCTATTGTTTTCAAGAGTTATTGCCGGTATTGGAGGCAGCAGCATTGGAGTTGCGCAGGCATACATTGCTGATGTCACTACACCGGAAAATCGTTCTAAAGGGATGGGAATGATCGGCGCTGCTTTTGGATTAGGATTTGTTTTTGGTCCAATGATTGGTGGAATGCTATCAAAGTATGGCTATTTTGTAACGGGAATGGGAAGCGCTTTCTTTTCAATTTTTGCCTTTGTGCTGACAATAATATTTCTTCCAGAACCAAAACGCGATAAATCAAAAAGCTTAGTAAGATCAAGAAAATTGTTTGATACATCTTCAATAAAAATAATTTTCAAAAAATCCGATTTATCTTTACTGATGGGTATATTTTTTATTCTTACATTTTCAGTAGCTAATATTTATGGAACGTTTGCGTTATTAGGATTTAAAATTTATCACTTTACGGATATGCAAAATGGTTATATGTATGGTATTCTTGGACTTTCATCTGCAATTGTCCAGGGTGGTTTATTGGCACAAATTTCAAAATACTTTTCGAAGGGTAAACTCATTTCAATCGGGGCATTTTGTATGATGATAGGATTAGGATTAATTCCTTACGGCGGAAGTTTTTTAGGTTTAGCGATAATTGGAATCATTCTTTCTTTAGGAACAGGAACTTTACAACCTACTTTGCTGAGCTTGATATCAGAGGTTACATCAGAAGCTGAACAGGGAATTACACTTGGTTTTAATCAATCGCTTTCTGCTTTTGCAAGAGTGCTCGGTCCGCTTTGGGGAGGTTTTACATTTGAATTCTTAGGTTATCCTTTTCCATTTCTTACTGGATCTTTTTTCAGTCTAATTATTTTAATATTAAGTGTAGTTTATTTGCCCAAAGTTTTGAAGTTAAGACAGAGTTCAATCAAGTAAATTTATTTTTATTAAGTTTACAAACCCAGTTTCTCAGCCCCGCCTAAGGCGGGGCTTGAGTCGTTCGTTTAGAAACTGGGTTTGTTTATGAATTCTAATATAGTCATTGCGGGTAATGTGAGTTAATAAAGCAATTTAAACATGTCAAATAAATAAATGTTTTCAGTTGGAAATATAAATATTAAAAACGCTATTCTTCTTGCACCAATGGAAGATGTTACCGATCTTTCATTTCGTTTGATATGCAAAAAGCTTGGAGCAGATATGGTTTACACCGAGTTTATTAATTCAGAAGGATTGGTGAGATCATCGGAAAGAACTCATGCTAAGCTTAAGATAAGTAATGACGAAAGACCTGTTGGTATTCAAATTTATGGCGGAAACATTGAATCCATGATTGGCGGAGCAAAAATTGCCGAGACCGAAGATCCTGAGTTGATTGATATCAATGCGGGATGTTGGGTTAAAGATGTTGTTAATTGCGGAGCTGGCTCCGCATTATTAAAAGATCCTCCATATCTACAAAAACTTGTTAAAGAAGTTGTTGATGCAGTTTCAATTCCAGTGACAGTTAAAACCCGGTTGGGCTGGGATGAAAATAATATCCAGATTTTAGAAGTGGCAAAACGAATTGAAGATGCCGGGGCAAAAGCAATTACAGTTCACTGTCGAACTCGAAGCATGGGAAATAGGGGAGATGTTGATTGGTCGTGGATTCCTAAAGTAAAAAATATAGTAAGCATTCCGGTTATTCTTAACGGAAATGTTTTAACTGCTCAAAATGTTAAAACAGCATTTGACGAAACAGGAGCCGATGGAATAATGATTGCCCGCGGAGCAATTGGTAACCCATGGATTTTTAGAGAAGCAAAAGAACTTTTGAATAATGGTGAAATCTCTTCGCATGTAGATGTTCAGGAGAGAATAAAAATTTGTCTTGATCATCTTCACTTATCAATAAAAATCAAAGGTGAAAGAAGAGCTGTAATTGAGCATCGAAAATTCTATTCGGGTTACTTGAAAGGATTGCATAATGCATCTAAAGTTCGTTCAGAGCTTATGCTGAAAACTGAACTGAGCTCAATCGAAGATATTTTATCAAAGTATCTTGAAGAATTGCTTTCTCACACCGCAGTACATGCATCTTGAATGATAAATCCTTGCAAAAAATTGCACGAATAATTTCTACTATTTTTATACCGCCGACCTTCTCAATGGTATCATTCATATTTCTTGCACTAAGGTTTGAGACCAATACCAACCAAAAAATCTATGTGATTCTAATTGCAATGGTGTTTGCATTCATCTTGCAGATAGCTTCGTTCATTTATTTTTATAAAAAAAAATTAATAAGTGATATTGATGCCAAAACTAAAGAAGAGAGAACTCTTCCGTATTTACTTTCAATTGTGATTTTTATAATCGGTTTTATTTTGTTGCTAATTTGTAGTGCAAGCAATATTTCAATCGCTTTCTGGTTTTGCTATATTTCTAATACATTTTTAGTAATCTTCATCAATAGATATTTAAAGATTAGCATACATGCTATGGGTGTTTCAGGTCCTTTAGCATTATTTAGTTTCATACTTGGGTTTATAGTATTGTTGTTTCTACCAATTTTAATTGCAGTAGGATGGTCAAGGATAAAGTTAAAATGTCATTCACTTACGGAGGTTGTTGTTGGTGCGGTCCTTGGATTTACTTCTGTTTACTTTCAATTAAGTGTCTTCTTGAAATAGATTAAAATGTAAAGTGAAATCAAACAACTGATTATTTTTCCTTAGGACTATAAATGATAAAAGTATCAAAAGAAAATGGTATTGCAATTCTAACATTAAACAGGCCGGAGAAAAGAAATGCACTTCATCCGACAATGGTATCTCAAATTAAAAGTGCAATTAAGGAAATATCCGTTGACAAAGAGACTAATTCCTTAATTATAACGGGCAAGGGAAGTTCTTTTTGTGCTGGTGCTGATCTTAAGAATTTGCGTGACCTGTTAAATCATTCAACAATTGAAAATGAGAAGGATTCAGAATCACTTGCAGAAATGTTTTTTGGAATTTACAAAATGTCAATTCCAACAATTGCTGCTGTCAATGGACCAGCTATCGCTGGCGGATGCGGCTTAGCTTCGGTGTGTGATTTCATCATAGCGGATTCAAAAAGTGCTAAGTTTGGTTTCTCTGAAGTTAGTATTGGTTTTTCTCCAGCTATAGTCGCTATATTTTTAATTAAAAAGATTGGATTCAACAAAGCAAAGAGAATACTATTAACTTCGGAGATTATTGCCTCTGAAGATGCGAAAGATTTAGGTTTAGCGGACTACATATCAAATAATGTCTTAGAAGATGCAAAAGCATTAGCTAAAAAATTATCGAAAAATTCTCGAACAAGCTTTTCCTATACAAAACAGATGCTTAATGACATCAGTAACTTGAGTATTGAGGAAGCAGTAAATTTCTGCGTTCAACTAAATGTAATTAGCAGATCAACTGAAGATTTTAAGAATGGAATTAAAAAATTTCTCAACAAACAATAAATAAAGATGGATAGTGATTTAAGGAAATATATTCGAAACGTTCCAGACTTTCCTAAGGAGGGAATTGTCTTCCGGGATATAACAACTTTACTAAAGAATCCGATAGCACTTAAAGAGGTGATTCAGCAGCTTTATGAATTAACTAAAGGATTGAAGATTGACAAAGTCGTTGGAATTGAATCTCGTGGTTTCATCTTCGGGGCAATGCTTGCCGAACGTTTGAATGCCGGATTTGTTCTCCTAAGAAAACCGGGAAAACTTCCAGCCGAAACTGAAAAAGAATTTTACGATTTGGAGTATGGTCGAGATTCAATTGAGATTCACAAAGATGCAATTAATCCTAGAGATAAAGTTCTCATTCATGATGATCTTTTAGCAACGGGCGGCACTGCAAAAGCGGCAATCAAATTAGTTGAGAAGCTTGGTGGGGAAGTGGTACAAGTTTTATTTCTTATTGAATTGTCTTTTTTGAATGGTCGAGAAAAATTAAAGGGTTATAATGTCAAAGCATTGGTTGATTATGCGAGTGAGTAAACTCCGTTGGTCTTAGATATACCAGATTTTCACGACGAGAAGAGCCGCTAAATCTGGCATATCTATTATCTCCAATACTTCGGCGCAATTACAACTACAAATTCACCTTTTAAATTATGTTCATCCAATTGAGATTGAATTGATCGAGCTGTGCCTCTAATAACTTCTTCAAATTTTTTGGTAATCTCACGGCAAATCACAATTTGTCTATCCGGCATTATTTCAGCTAACTCATCAATAAGTTTTACAATTCGATAGGTTGATTCGTAGAGAACAATGGTTCGTTCTTCATCAGCAAGCTGTTTAAGATTTTTTTGTCTGCCTTTTTTATTTGGTAAGAATCCCTCAAAGACAAACAAATCACTTGGGAAACCGCTTAACGATAGTGCTGCAACCAATGCTGTCGCACCTGGAATAGTTAAGACATCAATATTCTCTTTGATAGCAAGATTAATCAGTCTTGTGCCAGGATCGGATATTCCGGGAGTTCCGGCATCGGTAACTAAGGCACATGATTCACCATCTTTAATTCTATCAATCACTTTCTGAGCTTTGAATTTTTCACTTGCCGCATTAAGTGAATACAATTCTTTTTTTATTTCTAAATGATTTAAGAGAATAGATGTGACTCTTGTATCCTCACACACAATTAAGTTAACTGATTTCAGAGTTTCTATCGCGCGTAAAGTTATATCCCCAAGGTTTCCTATCGGAGTGCTTACTATGTAGAGTTTTTCTGCCATTATTTTAGCTACTTTAAAATGATTGCGGCTCCACCAAGGAGCCGAACCATGCAAGTAGTTATGTTTAAGTTAATTAATGAACAGTCTAAAAATAGAATATTTCAACTTAATTTCAAGTTCAAATATTTAGATTTTACTTCTCTTCTCAACCATTTTGATATTTAACTTTTCAAGTTCAG